>OLSH01000565.1_pt1 | contig 30062 bp, 28 predicted proteins | sample 1643221 | NCBI WGS metagenome assembly OLSH01 (sample SAMEA3136681, study PRJEB25190) | human gut metagenome | biome: human gut; feature: human-associated habitat; material: faeces | place: Austria | collected 2013 | reverse complement strand
TGCTTCTGCTTTTTCTAGTTTTCTTATCTCTTCCTCATGTCTTCTTCTTTCTTCTCTATTAATTTCTTCAGAATTTGAAAAAGATATTGATGATAATACAAAAAAACCAATAAACACTATCTTCCATTTCATATATTTTCCCCATTTTATATTATTTTAATGTATTTAATTTTATTATACATTTTTCCACACTAAAATAGTAGCATTTTTTGTTTGTTTAATTATAAAATTATAGATATTATACTCGATATCAACGAAATAAAGATATTATTTTTATATAATTCATTTTTTATATTTTTTAAATAAACTAACAATATTCGTAAGATCAATATATGAATTAAAAAACATAAATGATTAATACTAAAGTATAGAAAGGATAAATTGAGAATTTTTCCTAAGAAGCTAAGTAAAATTAACAAAATATTATAAAAATTTCTAAAAAGGCCAAACAAATTATTAAACTTTCATTTAAACTAAAGAATTTTAGACTATGAATTCAAAATAAAGTGAGCAAAATAGATATAAAAGTATTAAAAATGAAAAAATAAAATATGATGTTACACCTAACTTTTTAAATAAGCAAAAAATAAAAATCATCTTTAAATTTAAGTAAATACCTTAAATCTAAAGATGATAATATTGTTAAAAATATATTGAAAACTTTTGTAGAAAAAATTGTTGTATATAGAGATAAAATTCTCTCAACATCCGAATTTTTCCACAATTGTATATGGCTAATGATGGTGGAGATGAAGCACATCCACTAGACTTCACTAACCTATATTTATTGATGATAAGTTAGTTATATTAATTTTGAGATTCTATTATAACACACAGAATTAAACCTGTTGTTATACCCGCTATAAACCACATAAATATTCCCTCCTTATTTTTTGCTAGTTTTTTTAATTCCTATGTAGGTAGTAGTAGCTAATGTTACTCCGGAAACAAAGAGACTAGTCGATGCTGTTGTTGTTAATGCTGTTCCAGTTATTGCTAAGATTGGTAAGAGAAACATAATTAATCACCTCCTTTTTCTTGTTAATCTTCATACTCACACATCTCTTCAACGGATCGTATAAATTCTCTCTTTGAATTGAACTGAGTAACTGAAGTTCGGAATGTTTTGCAAATGAAAAAAGAGGGATGAATGTTACTTCAATTCCCTCTTTACTTACAATTATTTCTTTAACAAAGTTTTTAATGAATGTTCTTATTTCTGGATAGTTTCGCTCTAGTATAAATCTTCTAATGTTCATTAGGTGTATTTTAACATCTTCAGGAGTTACTTTGTCAGTTGAATCTTTTTCTTTAATCAGACTTGAAAGAGTATTGCTAATTTCATGTTTCTTCTGATTAAGCTCATCTAATTCATTTTTTAACTCTATTGAAGCAAATCCCATTGAGACAGCATTAATTATATTTTTAATTTTTGTATCAATTTCAACTAGTTCTTTTTGAGAAACTTCTTTTATACGAGTGATATTTTTTTCATCCTCATTTAAATAGTCATTAACCTTTTCAGAAAGAGCTTGAATTATATTAGGTTCTAATACTGAGTTCTCAAGTTCATTTAGAACATATTCTTCTAAATATTCCTTTCTGATTTCAGGATTATCACAAATGATAGATGATTTATTTTTTCTACATCCACATCTGTAAGAGATATATTCAGGTTTTTCTTTTAATCCTGAACTAGTTCTTCTTTTAGCTCTTCTTTTATTTCCGTGCATTGAGCTTCCGCAACTACATTTAACTATTCCTGATAAGAGGTACATTGTTTTAGTTGTAACTATTGATGAATTTTTTCTTGCTTTTAACTTTTCTTGCACTTTTTCAAAAAGTTCTTTTTCTATAATTTGAGGAATACCACCTTCTATTCTTATTATTTCAGAATTATCTTTATTTTTGTGATTATTTCTACTACCACTAGAATTTTTCTTAGCACTTCTATTGTAAATATATACGCCAGTATACTTTTCATTTCTAACAATTGATGTTAAAGAATTTTTAGTCCAGTGACTTCCTTTCTTTGTCCTAAATCCTAAATCATTAAGTTTTCTAATCATATTGCCACTAGTGTAGTCATCAACATACATTTGAAATATTAACTTTACAGCTTCTGCTTCTTTTTCATTGATTATATATTTTTTATTATCATCAATATCATATCCTAATGGTGGACTTCCACCTGTATGTTTACATTGATATGCATTCTCTGTTAGTCCTTTCATTACCTCTCTTGCAAGGTTTTTAGAATAATATTCTGCCATTCCTTCTATTACTGATTCTAATATTATACTTTCAGGAGAATCATCAAGATTTTCTGTTATACTAATAACTTTTACTCCATTATTTTTTAATTTTTTCTTATACAGTGCTGAATCATATTTATCTCTAGCAAATCTATCTAACTTATGGACTAGAATTATTTCAAAGTCTTCATGTCCACTATCTCTAATCATTCTTTGAAACTCTGGTCTTTTATCGGTGGTAGCTGATTTTGCTTTATCAATATAAGTTTTTGTAATAGTATAACCATATTTTTTACAATATTCTTCAGATGCCCTTTGTTGAGCATCTATTGATTCATCCCTTTGATTTTCTGAACTATATCGAAGGTAAAGAGCAACTTTTTTATTCATATTAAAATTCACCTTCTTTTATCATTAGTGAGATTATTTTTGCTAGTCCATGAAGTACATCAGGATTAAAAGTTTCTTCAGTTGTACTCTGATTTTATGATTTACATATTCTCGATTATATAGTCTTTCTCTGCTTATTTTTGTTGTTATTTTCATGATTTTTCTCCTTTTAAACTTTTTTTATTCTAAGTGTTATTCTAAATTTACGTATTCTCAAATATCTAATATCTCCATAATCTAAATCCATGTGATTTCACTCCTTTGCTTGAGTATTCCCCAAGAGTTTTATCTCTTGGGGTTAATATCTAATTTATAATATAAATTTAACTCTTGTTTATCTTCGATTAGCAGATAAACGTTCTAAATATTGATAGTTCATTAATCTAAGCAAATTTCAACACAATCCTGATTTTTAGAGGTATCTTTATATACTTTTATCCCACTTTCTTGGGATAATCTCATTTTAAATTCATCTCTTTTTTCGATGTCTATATGGTATTCCTTACACCAATCCTTGTAATTCTGATAGAATTTTTTAAATGTTGTTTTTAGAGTGTTACCTTTAATTTCATTTTCAAAATCACTTAAATCTGCTTCACTAAGCCAGTAGAAAATAGTATCTGATTTTTTTTCTAGATGATCTTTGGCTTCGATATTCTTTTGTGGTTCATCAAATCTTCTACGTTTGTTAAGAGTAATTAGTCCATTGAGAGCCCATCTAAATATACCGGATAACTCTTGTTCTAAAATATTTTTTAGATTAGCATTTCTTTTTTCTTCAGGAACTTGAGTTTCAAAAGTTAAAAGAACAATTCTTTCAAGAATAGCTCCGGAATTATCATCAAAAGTTGCAAAATTATTACCAATAACCATTATTTTAGCTAGGTTAATAAAATCAAATGGAGAGCTATATAGTTTTCTTCCCTGTATTTTATCTTCACCAACAAGAGATTTAATACGAGCGGATTGAATTTTTACTCCTCTCGGAAGTTCACCAGAAAGATTTAACAATTTTGAAGATAACTCTGCAATTTTTTGCTCATCATTAAGGGATTCAAATGGTATAGATGATACATTTTCATCTCCTAATAGTTTTGAGATAATATGTCCAATTACAGATTTTCCGCTTCTACTTTTTCCATAAAAATAAAACAGTTTTTGATATTTATTTCCAGGAATTAACATATATCCCATAATTTCTCTTAACAAAAGAATAGCTTTATTTTTTTCAGGACCATAATGTTCAAATGTTTCAGATAAAAAACTAAGCCATATTGGGCAATCGCTATCCTCAATATAAGATGTCCCTAAACAACAAGTTGAGTAGTACTCAGGACTATGAGGTATTAGTTCTATTTCCTCTTCTGATATTTTAATCATTCCGTTTGTAGAATTAATTAATCCATCAATTCGGTGTAGATTAATATTCGAATCGTCTATTTTGCAAAGAGTCTTATGCGTCTCTACTATTTCTTTGCATTCTCTTGTATTTAAAGAAACTTTAGAAATGGTTTTGATTTTTGGAATTATATCTTCTTCTTTACAAGCCTCATAGCATCCTTTGGTTGTATTATATTTTTGAAGATTTCCATTGAAATAAACAATATTTTCATCCCTTTGTAATTCCTTTGCTATAGAATCTGTTCTTTCTTTTTTAAAATTTTCAATTAAATGACTTATCAAAGAAAGATGAGATTTATTAGTATCTGTACCTAGAAGACTCATCAAATTAAGAATTCCCTCTTTAGCTACAACTAAATTTCTAATACCACTTTCAGAGAGTTCTTTAGGAAAATCAAATAATATGCTTGTTTTTTCTCTGAGAGCTAAATTTTGTGAAGATATTTTACCACCTATTTTATTTACTATCGTGTCTAATATTGAATACTCATTTAATAACATTGTTTCCTCCTGTTTTCCGGAAATTCTAAACATTTCCAAAAATTTTTTTTATTATTAGTTGAACTAATGATTTAAAAACTTCTTTCTTTAGTTCTAACCTAGATACAATATAACATTTTGAGTTAATTACAACACGTCCGAAAATTTAAGAGGCTGACCAAAAAGGTCAGCCCATTTGTTTTTTTATCACAATATATAGTGATTTCATTTTTGATAAAACACAATATGTTGTGGTAAAATTATTTGTTTTTTACTTTTTGTCAGCCTCAAAAAAAATAACATTATTGTTTATTTCTATTAAATCATCTGCCACTAGTTTATCTAGTGATTCTAATTTATTTGTAAGTTCGTAAACTTCAAAATGGCAAGAAATATCATATGAGAGTTCTGTACTTATTTTTATTGTAATAGGATTAACTATTTTATTATAATTTTTTAAATTAAAGTTATTTAAATTAGCATATGGAAAAAGAAAATAGGCTAACATATTTAGAGGTATTTCTTGTAAAGAATATATAGTAGATTCTAAAAAAGACAGTTTATAATCACCTTGACTAGTTTCAATTTTTTTACGATGATATTCTAAAAGTTCATCTAATGAGAATTGTTTATTTTTTCTAATTTTTTTTGAATAACCTATATTGTATTCATCAATATAGTCAAATTTAAAAGAAGACATATGAATTTTATTGATATATTTCTTTTTAGCATAGGTGCTAGTTTTAGTTTTAATGTAAATAATATTACCATTTTCGTCAAGTTCTTTTTCTTTGTGTAATTCATTATAGAATTTAAACATGTGAGAACATCTTTTTTCTATTTTATCATAAAGATTTTTAAAATTTATTTGTTCACAAGTTCTTTCCTTAGGGTCAATTCCTTTAATTTCATTTATACTAAAATCATTACCTGTTATGGATTTAACTATATCAACTAAAGAAAGCATATCATCGCTATTCATATCTTTTAAGAATCCTATTTTATAACGAATTAAGCATTGAGTATATTTTATTAGTAATAGTTTAAAAAGAAGATGTTCAGCTAATCTTCTAATTTCTAAAGCATTTCTTTTCTTTTTGTCTTTTAAGATGTATCTTTTGTAAGCTATTCCTATTTTATATAAGTTGAGCAATGAAATATCAACTTTTTTAAAAAGTTCAAAGAAAACTGGTAGATTATATTTGTTTGAAAAATATTCTATATTTAAATGAGTGTTATCAAACATAAAAGCATGTATTTTTTTCAATTTTTCCTCTTCAATTTTTTCTTCAAGAGTTTTGAGTTCTCTTTTTTTTCTAATTTCTTCTGAGTCTTCTAAGACTTTGGTTATTAATTCTAGTGCATCAATTTTTTTTGAATTAAACATTGATTCCTCCAAGATTATTTTTTTAAATATTAATTTTATTTTACCATTTTTTTTATTTTCATCAAAAAAAAATACTGATATTTTCAATCAGTATTTTTATAATTATTTTACATTTAGAGGTTTTAGTATCCATGAAAACCTGATTTGCGGTGATAATGGATGAAAACCTAAGTTGTTTTTTTCATCTGCAATTAAGAAAGTTTTTTCCTCGAATTTAGACAGAGTAGAAATAAGTTGCTTTTGTCTAGTTTCTATTTTTTTAGAATTTTCTCCTTTTTTTCCCCATGCAATTATGATTGTATCTGCCTTTTCAGCTATTTCAAGAATTAAATCATCATTTATTTTTATTTCTTCAATAGATACTTCATCTACTTTTAATTTGTTTGTTACTTTAGGATACAGATTAACAATATCAACAGAACCATAACCTAATTTTTGCAAATTATTAAGTGTGTATAAAGTAGTAAAATCCATTGAAACTTCATTAGCAATAGAAGGGTTAATCATTATAACCATTGCTTTTTTCTTTTTAACATCCCATTCTTTTTTTAGTAAGTATCTGTACTCTTTATTATCGTTGAACTTTACTTCAGTTTTCATTACTGATTTTTCTATAATCATATTAATATCTCCTTTAAAATTTTTTCCGTTTTACCGGTTTTCAGTTTTAATATTCTTCAGCTAAAAGCATTGTTGAATGAGTAATATCATCAATACAAAATATTGTAAGAGATTCATTGATGTTCATTACAACATTTATCGAATTTATATACTTAGGTTTTTCTTGGCTATGTTGTATTTCAATTAAATTTTCATCTTTATTAATTATTTTAAATTTGAAAACTTGTAAGTAATCTTTCTTAGTAACTTTCATACTATCAATCATATTCCAAAGAAGTAGTTGAATTTCTATTGGAAGAGTAGATTGAATTCCTCGTGTTATATATTTTTGATTTTTAAATGCTTTACTCATTTTCATATCTCCTTAAAATTTCATCATTAAATCTTTCTAGTTCTTCGTGTCCTTTACTCCAAAATAACTGTCTAAGCTCTTGAATGTCAATTTCGTTATTAGATTCTAGTGTTGGGTAGTTTCTGTCCCATATCTTTTGCATTGCACTTCCAATGCCGTATGCTTTCTTTTCTATTAGATATTTAGCTTCCCATATTAAAGCTCTATTCCAATCTTCAATATTCATTTAATTTCCTCCTTTGGATCATATAAAGGATTGTACAAATTAATTAAGTCTAAATCGAGTAATTCACTAGTATGATTAGTCATGTTGATAACTTCAATAGCTATAATATTATTGACTGTTGGATTGTCAGCGTCTGTAAAAATTCCAAAAATATCTTCACTATCCTGAATTTCTGCTGAAATACCTAATATTTGTTTTGGAACTTCTTTTGTAAGTAAAGTTTTGTCTAAAGGTAATTCCTCTTCGTCAAAGACAACTCCTTCTAAAGTATACTTATTAATGTGATAGCCATATTTTTTGGCAATATTAATGACAGTGTTATTGTCCATAATTATTCCTCCATGAATTTAATTTGTAGTTGTATCAAAGAAATAATATATATTTATTAGGTAATTTAATTCGGTTTTAAGAGTAAGTCGAACGTATTTCTAATGTATTAGGAGTGTATTGGGAATGCATTAAAATAGAAGTTTAATCTATTAACATATTTATATAAATACATTCGAAAGGAGACTTAATTATGTTAATTGAAACACACCCAGATATTCCTAGAAAAGGTAAATTAGTAAAAGTAACATTACATTTAGATGAAGTGATTGCTGAATATTTAAAAAGCTATTCAAAAGAAAATAGGCTTACAATGAGCTATATAGTAGAGGTTTTAATTGGTTCAACGAAAGAATTTAAGGAGGATAAAATAGATGAATAAAGAGATTATATTAGATTTTACAGTAGTAGGTGAGAGAAATAAGATGATTCATGTAAAGGAGGGAGAAAACAGTATTGGTTATTCATTAATACTATTTGATGAAGAAAGTAAAATCCATGATGGTATATTAGTTTTGAAAAAATATTTAGAAAGAGAGGATGTTTTTAAAATTGGAAAAATGATTCAAGATGAATTTGTTGGTTCAGATGAAGAGATGTTTATAGAAACTTACTTTGGGATTAGTTTTGGCATGATATGTGATGAAACACCTAGTAATTGGGAAAAAATGTTAAAAAAATAAAAAAGAGGTATAAGGATTAATTTCCTTATACCTCTGAATCATTAACAATTTTATTTATGAATTAACATCAAGAAATTTTTTTATTCGACACTTATAATTTTCAGAGATATTATAAAGAGTAAAAATTTTGTTTTGTAATTGAATTTCTAAATTTTTAATTTTGGGGTAAAATTTATCAATTTTTTTTACTAAATCAATAATGTCTTCGACTAACTGAATATTAGATTCAGTTATTGTAGGAATTGGCCATTGGTTAAGATTAGTTGTAGTATATCTAAATTTTTTTGAATACAATGAACCACTTATTGATTTTTGATAAAACTCTAAGACTTCAGAATTTAGAATTGCGAGTAAATAAAGCCAATAGTTTTCAGTGTTATTATTCCTATAATTCGTATCATAATTTTTATTTTCAAATAAATTTACAATATTGTTATCATCTTTTAAGCTTATAAAAAATGTATTTCCTTGACATAGTTTTCCAGTATAATCTATAGCAAAAGAATTCGAAGATGTTATATCGGCAGTGATAATTTTAATTTTTTTAAATTTTTCTAAATTTTGTGGGACCCAGCATTCGTACCATTTTCTAGTAGGACTTTCATTGAGATATTTTCTGGATTTTAAAATATCTTGATTTTCATAGATATAATTTTTAGCATTAGGGAGAGATTCTAAATCAATGGCACACATTTTTTTATTTTTTAATATGTGTGGATAAAAAATATATCTATCATTTTTGTTTGTTTCATTCCAAGTTATATTCCATTTTTTTATATTATGGCTTTGTAAAAGAGGGTAAATTATTTCTTTTTCGAAGTTTTTTTCTTTTATGAAATCTGAAGTCATTGGTTTTACATATAAATTATCAACAGTTGTTTTTATACCAACACATACTTCAGCAAGTTCTTTGAGTATAATCGTATTCTGTTTTTCAATATATGTTTTTATTTCAATATCATCTTTATCACCAAAATTCCATGCCAAATTTTTTTCTGGAAATTTTTCGATACTTTTAACGAATTCAATTTTTATTGTTTCATCCTCTTTTTTTAAATGGTAGTACTTTTTTATATTAAATTCTTTTTGATGTATTTCAAATAATTCTTTTAAATATAAAGGTTTTGAATTATTTTCTTCAGATATTTTTGAATTATCTTGCTTTATATGGGCATAATTAATATTTATATTTAATGGGTTTTCTTTTTTTGTTCCAGTTATAATAGCAGGAAGAATAGAGGCTTTAAAGTATTTGGTATCACCTAAATCAAATATTTCAAAAACTTCTAAATTTTTTTTAATATAGTGACGAATTCCTTTTCCATAATTTGCGGTCATATATTTATTACTTGTTATTAGACTTATTTTACCATCAATATTCAATAGATTTATTAATTTTTCCATAAAACAAACATACATATCGTATCTTCCTGTTGTGCTTTCAAATAAGAATTTAATATTTTCTCTTTGTTTTTCAGGAATATTTTGTAATCTTATATAAGGCGGGTTTCCAATTATAAAATCATATTTTCCTTCTTCAAATAAAATATCCTTACAATATACTGGAAGATTTAAATAAAGATCACTTATTTCATTGTCCATAAATTCTTTTTTTGCTTCAAATATTTCTATAATCATTAAAAATTTAGTAATCATAATATTTATAGGATTAATGTCATATGCTATTAAGAGTTTCTTTTCGAGCAATGTTTTGTTTATATCATCTTTTTTTAAATTATTAATCAATATTTTTAAAGCTTTAACTATATAAATTCCTGAACCACAAGATGGGTCTAAAAGTTTTTTTTCGAGTGTTTCTTTACCTGAATAGTTTATAGAGTTTAGCATATATTCGACAATTTCATCAGGTGTAAATTCAGTACCTGTATTTTTTCTAGAAACTAAACAAGTTAAGTCAACATAGAGAGTTTTTAGAATTATTTTTATTTGATTTTTATTTAATTTTTCAATTATATTTTTCAATAAAAATTCAATTTTATCAATGCTTATAAGTTCATTTTCTTTAATTAAGTTATTATATGAAAAAATAACAGGAGTCTTATTTTTTTTGAAATATTCTTTAAACAGAATTAATAAGATATTTTTTAAAGCAATATGAAAAACTATCATTTTTGTTTTAGAAGTTTCATTTGATAATAAAGCTTCTTTTTTTAAAAATTCGACATCTTTTTCATCTACATTATCATAAAAGCTATCACTTGTATGACAAGAACATTGATATATATTTAAACTTATTTCTAAAATTTTGCTAAATAAATTATTATTTAAAAAATTTATAATATTCATTACTAATCTCCTTTTAATTTTTTTAACTAAAAAAGAAGATGAAACCATCCTCTTTTTTAAATATTATTTTCTTAATAAATCTTTAGGAAGAGCCATTTGTATTTTAGTATTTACTGATTTACCTTCCATTTTAGTGAATGATGTGAAAAAGTCTTCACCTGTAGTTAAGAATAAATGTTTTATCTTAATCTTTTCATCTTCTACATCTGCATTAAAAACTGCATATCTTATATCCTTTACTTGGATAGGATATTCGTTAATTGTTAGGTCTAATTCAGCATCAGAATCTGGGCTGAAAGCACCTAAATCTATTGTAGGAGAAGTTTGAAGCTTTATTTCTAATAGTTGGTGTCTTAAATCAGGTAAATTTCCAGCGTCTCCATAATGTGAATACCCTAATTGTTTACAAACCATTTTTTGTAGATGTTCACCTCTTCTTCTTTCTTGATCTCTTCCAAAATCATTAAACTCAGTATCAACTAAATGAATTAGACTATCATAAATAGAACTAATTGGCATTAAGCTATTTTCAGTTGGATAATCTTTAGGATTATCAGAAGAAGTTATTTGTGCATTATGAGAAATAAAATTTGAAAGATTTTCAGTGTCATGATTTGAAATTAATTTACTTTCGTCATTGTCATTAATTTTTAAAATAGCTTGGTGTTTAGAAGTTAATTTTCCAGTAGTATCATAAGTTGCTATTTCTGCTCCAGAAAGTACTTTAATTTTTTCGATGATATTTTCATCATTTATTCCAATAAGCACATATCTTCTACTAGGGGATATTTCTTCATTCCATATTTGTAGATTATCAGATTTTTGACCATAAACATCAAAGTTTTGTCCCAAAAATCTAGGCTGAGTTTTTGGGAAACTATTAGGTATATTGTAGCCTAATGCTTCACAAATACTTTGTTTTATTATTTTTGAACGTGTTCTATTGGCAAGACCAGTCAAATTTAAGTCAATTAATTCATTATTTAATATTGTTTCTAGTTCAGTTGTTGTATAATAAAAATCTTTATCTCCGTGATTTATTTCATTGAAAATATTTAAATTTGCTTCACTGATATTTTTCTTTTTTATTTTAGCAAGTTCTAAAATTTTATCCATTGTTAGTTCCCCCTACCTTATAATAAATTTAATAATATTATATATTAAAAATTATTAAAGGTAAAGAAAACAGTATAATAAAAAGTAAAAGAGGCTGACCAATAAGGTCAGCCCATTTACTTTTACCATAATATATAGTGATTTTACTTTCGACAAAACACAATATGTTGCGATAAATTTATTTGTTTTTTGCTTTTAGTCAGCCTCAAATTATATATTAAACATTTAAAGTATAAACAAATAAGTAGTTAAAGCTAAGGTTTTACATTGTTTAATAATTCTTCTGGGGTAATATTAATTTTATTTTCTCCAAATAAATCCTTTAAAAAGATTATACAAGAATATTCAGAGTTATCAATAGAATTGATATTTTTGGCAAAATTATAAGCACTTAATGGTTTTCCTAAAATTTTATCATATTTATATGAATGTTCTTCTTCAAAATTATTAAAATGGACAAAACGTTTAGATAAATTAGGGATAATAGAATTTGTCTTTTCTATTTGTTCCCAAATCTTTTGATTAACCGACCACATAGGATTAATTTTAAATTCACTACTATTTTCTTTCTTTTTATCCGTAAATTTAGAATCAGAGTCGTGGACAACAGTATGTTTTATAGCAAAGTGAGTTAAAATTTTTTGATAAAAAACCATATTTGATTTAGAGCCAGTATTTAAAATAAAAACTTCTCTATTTTTATTTTTAAAATGATTATTAATAAGTTCTCTATAAATAATAGCTTCAGTATCTCCTTCAACCAAAATAATTTCATCAGAGTAAAAAGCTTCGCAAATATGAGGATTAAATCTATTGATCATCTGTAATTGATCTTTTTCCTCATCTTTAAATATATCTAGATTTACTTGATGAGTTGAAGTTATATTTGTTTTAGGATGTTTTACTAATCTGACTAATGATGAATGAGGTTTTGATAAATCAATCATTGAAGGAGAATGAGTCGCACACAAAACTTGACAATTTTCATTAGATGATAATTTATATAATTCATCTTTTAGTACTGCAATTGTCTTAGGGTGTAAATATAGTTCTGGCTCTTCGAAAAGAATGATATAATTTCCATCTTTAGCTTCTTTACTGCTTAAAAAACTGAATAATGCTTGTCGCAAAACACCGTGTCCATTTTGGTTAATATCAATATTATTTAAACCATCTTTAATTTCAAATCCATGGGTACTTTTTAAAGTTTTAGTTATATCAATTCCTTCTTCAGCTTTAGAATAAATATTTAAATCTAATTTTGGAAAGATTTTTTTGAATTGTGTATTTATATTTTCTTGGAGTATGCAAATATCTTCAGAACTAGTAATTTTATTCTTTAAATCATTTAAAGCATCAACAATAGAATCATGTTGTTCTTTATAATCGTCTTTTAACTTTTTTATATGATTTTTTGAAATGATGTCATTAATTTCCTTTTCTAAATCTTCAATAGAGTTTATTGCATTGATAAAAATAGCTTTAGGAGAATAAGTAGTGAGTAATGAATCAAATCCACCAAATCCACCAGGGGCAAAACTCTGTAATTTAGGATTATACGTATACTTTTTTCCTTCAACTCCAATAGTATGCCATTCTTTTTTTATTGTTATAATTCCATTAGTATCTGCCCAATCGGAAACCCAATTTGGTTCGTCAACTTTATTTTCTTGTTTATATTTGGCAACAATAATAATAGGGGTATCATCAGATTTGTTATGAAAATCTTCAATAGTTGGTTTTGTTTTTGGATTTGTAAAAAAGTTATAAGCGTGTAAAAAAGTAGATTTTCCATTATTATTATTTCCTATCAGGAAAATTAAATCTGTATTATCAAAAGAAATAATATTACTTTCTCCAGATAAACCTCTAAAATTTTGTATTTGTAGCTCGATTAATTTCATATATTCTCCTTTATATTTTTGGTTTAGAGTAGATAATAATGATAGTGTCTTAAAATATAAAAATCACATGATAAAAAAAGACCATACTAACTTTCACCGTCAGTATGGTCTACTATTACAACAACTTCTAAATTTACTACAGTAAATCATTAGTTGGTGGATTCATTGGTGGAGATGACGGGAATCGAACCCGTGTCCGAAATTGCCAGCGCCATAGGCTTCTACAAGCTTAGTCTGCTATTAGATTTCGCAGTAGTTAATCCCACAGACAGGGCTAACTAAAGCTATCCTCTGGAATGTCCCCTATAACTTAGAGAAATCATCTAGGGTAATCTGTATTTTAGTGACACCTTGGCTGAACACATTTACAGAAGAATATGTTCAAAGGTGAGCTGACATTAAGCAGCTAAAGCGTAATTTTTATTTCCATCTAAACGATGAGTTGACCTCTCACAGCGGTCACCCTGGCCTGCTACCTATAACCTGAGAACCCCGTCGAAACCTTTGCATCCCCATTATTCAATTTTTATGTTACATTAAAGTATAGCACATTTCTGCTTTTTTTTCAATCCTATCTTTCTTTTGCCATTCTTTGAAGATCTCTTTCAACATCTTTTTTAGCTAAACTTTCTCTCTTATCATAGTTTTTCTTACCTCTTGCCAAAGCTATTTCCAGCTTTACATATCCCTTAGACATGTGAACATTCAAAGGAACAATAGTATATCCTTTTTGAGATACTTTCTCATGAAGTTTTTTTATTTCTTTCTTGTGCAGAAGAAGTTTTCTTACTCTTCTTTCATCTGGGTTATATACACTTCCGAATCCCCATGGAACTATTGACATTCCCATGATAAAAATTTCTCCATTTATTATTCTTATAAAAGATTCTTTTATGCTTATTTTCCCAGCTTTTGCAGACTTTACTTCACTTCCTACTAACTCAATACCGGCTTCAAATTTATCTTCTATGAAATAATCGAAAAATGCTTTCTTATTTCCTGCTAGTATCATTTTTTCCTCCTAAATCTATATTATCTAACATATTATATCAAATTATATAGTTTTCTCCTATATTTAATCTTTATTATACTCCTTTTCTCTTCAAATTCAAAACCTATTTCTTATAGTGGTTTAGAGAATTAATTTTCCTAAATTTTTTTATTTATTCCCTACAAACTTTTCAAAAGAAATGGTAAAATATATGTATAGAAAGATAAAATCATTTTAAAATATATGGGAATGGGAGGAAATACTATGTTTTTTGGTGCAATAGAAGCTGGTGGAACAAAATTCGTATGTGGAATAGGAACTAAATCTGGGGAATTAATAGAGAGAGTTTCTTTTCCTACAGAGCTGCCGCATGAAACAATGAAAAATGTCATCTCTTTTTTCAAAGGAAAAGAGATAGAAGCAATTGGAATAGGGTGTTTTGGCCCTATTGATTTAAACAAAGACTCTAAAACTTATGGTTACATAACTTCCACTCCTAAAACTGCATGGAAAAATTTCAATCTTGTTGGGGAAATTAAAAAGAACTTTGACATCCCTGTATATTTTGATACAGATGTAAATGCTGCTGCTTTTGGTGAATATGTATGGGGAGCTGGAAAAAATTTAAAAAGTTCTATCTACCTTACTGTAGGAACTGGAATAGGTGGTGGAGCTGTAGTTGAAGGAAAACTTGTACATGGAATGCTTCATCCAGAGATGGGGCATATCTTTGTCAATAGACATCCTAGAGATAAATTTGTTGGGAACTGTCCATTCCATGGTGGAAACTGCTTAGAAGGTATGGCTTCAGGACCGGCACTTGAGAGAAGATGGGGAATGAAAGGTGTAGATATTCCTGATGATCATCCTGCATGGGAAATGGAAGGGTACTATATTGCTCATGCTCTTGTAAATTATATTCTTGTTCTTTCACCTGAAAAGATAATGCTAGGTGGAGGAGTAATGAGAGAGAAACATCTTTTCCCTATAATCAGAAAAAAAGTGGTTCAGCTTTTAAATGGGTATATTCAAACTGAAAGTATTTTGAAAAATATTGATGAATATATTGTACCTCCAGCTCTTGGAGAGGATGCTGGAATTTTAGGAGCTTTGGCTCTTTGCTTTAAATAGAAAATTAATAAGGAGGACTAAAAAGCTAGATTAAATTTTAGTCCTCCTTATTTTTTACTTCCTATTTTTCACATCTTTCCTATCAAAAAGTTTTCTTCTCTCTGTAGACTGAATAAAGAGTTTTTTCATTCCTTCCACATCTTCATTTACAAGTTTTTCTCTAAAATTATTCAGCTCTGCTGCAAAATCATCTATCTCCTTTACTAATATTTCCTTATTTAAAAGAAAAAGTTCACTCCACAAAACTTCATTAATTTTAGCTATCCTTGTAAGGTCTCTGAATGAATCTCCAGTATATTCTACAAGATGGGTATTATCGTTGGTATTCATAAGAGATACTGCTATCACATGAGTAAGCTGTGACACAAACCCTATCATTTTATCATGCTCTTCAAGTGACAGCTGGGTAATATTTCTAAACCCAAGTATTTCTCCCAGCTCCCTTGCAAATTTTATTCCTTCAGATGTATTTTTTTCTGTAGGAGTAATGATGAAGTTGGCTATCTTAAAAATATTCTCATCACTATTTCTCACACCGCTCACTTCTTTTCCAGCCATGGGATGAGAGCTTATAAATTCAAAATCTTCAGATAGAAATCCCTGTACTTTGTCAGCTATTCCTTTTTTTACCCCACTGACATCTGTGATTATACAGCCCTTTTTAAAATACTTCTGATTTTCTTTTAACCATTCTATCATTGCAGTAGGATAAAGTCCTGATATTATCACATCTGCTTTTTCTATCAACGAATTATAGTCAGAAACTGCTCCTTCATCTATTATATTATTTTCAAGAGCATATTCTATACTGTCTTCATTTATATCAGCAGCATATACAGTATATCCGTTTTTCTTGAGAGCTTTTGCATAAGCTCCTCCCAGAAGCCCTAATCCCACAATGAAAAATTTCATATCTTTATTTATCATAGCACTCAACCTTTACCCCTATTTTTTCTATATCTTCAAAAAAATCAGGATAAGACTTTTCCACTGCCTCTGCTCCATCTATAATGACAGGTTTATTCATAAGGGTAGCTGCTACAGCCATGCTCATAACTATTCTATGATCTTTATGCCCTGATACCTCTATTCCTCCAGCATATATCTCTTTTCCAGATATAAAAATCTCATCTTCTGTAGTTTTAATAGATACTCCCAGCTTTAAAAGCTCCTCTTCCATAGCTGCTATTCTGTCGCTTTCCTTGTATCTCAATCTTCCAGCATTATAGATTCTGAAGTCTCCATCTCCATACATTCCCAATACATTGAGTATCGGCCCTAAGTCTGGACAGTCTGCAAGGTCTATTTCACAGCCTTTAGGAGTACTTTTACGAATAAAGTATCCTCCCTCTATATTCTCTATATTTATACCACTGCTTCTCAATATCTCTATTACAGCTTTATCTCCCTGCTTAGAGTCATGATTCAGCCCCAGACATTTAAGATCATTATTCACTGCTCCCAGCACTGCAAAGAACCCTAGCTGTGAAAAATCTCCTTCAATGGTATAGTCACAAGGACTGTATTTCTGATTTCCTCTGATTTTAAAAGTAAGCTCATCTTTTTGAAATATCTCTATTCCAAATCTTTTCAACATCTCTAAAGTAAGGTCTATATATGAAGCTGATTCAAAAGGAGGTCTTATTTTTATTTCAGAATCTCCCTCCAGCAAAGGAAGGGTAAAAAGAAGTCCACTGATAAACTGCGAGCTTATATTTCCATCTATCTCATATGTTCCAGCTTTCAGTTTTCCTTCTATCTCCATCTTAGATTCATCATGATAGTAATGTAATTTCTGTTCTTTAAATATATCCTCATATATTTTTTGAGGTCTTTTCAGAAGTCTGTTTTTCCCAAGAAAAGTTATTTTCTTTCCAGTCAGGGAAAATATTGGTATAAAGAATCTCAAAGTTGACCCAGACTCATTACAGTTTATAGTTTCATCTGAAATTTTTGTGATATCTTTTATCCCATCTATAATGAGGGTGCTTCCATTTTCCTCTATGACAGCTCCCAGTTTTCTCATTCCCTCTATTGTAGTTTTTATATCATCAGAATAAGCTGTATTTTTTATTATGCTTCTTCCAGGTGCCATTGATGCACATATTATTGCTCTATGTCCCATGCTTTTAGAAGGGGGGATAACTATCTGCCCACTGCATTTTGATGGATATATTTTTGCTTTCATTTATTTGCTTCCTCCTTCTAATGAGTCTTACATATCTCTTCCAATAACTTTTGCTATTTTTCTTCCTTGCTCTATCAAATGCTTGAATTTTTTAGGTTTTAATGATTGAGCTCCATCACTCCAAGCATGCTCAGGGTCATTATGCACCTCTATAATAAGTCCGTCTGCCCCAGCTGCAATAGCTGCCAATGCCATTGATTCTACATATTCCCAGTTTCCGGTAGCATGAGAAGGATCAATTATTATAGGAAGATGTGTTTTTTGTTTAATAATAGGGATAACGCTAAGATCAAGAGTATTTCTAGTATATTTTTCAAAAGTTCTGATTCCTCTTTCACAAAGTATTACATTTTCATTTCCTCCAGCCATAATATATTCAGCTGACATTATCCATTCTTCTATTGTATTTGATAGCCCTCTTTTTAAAAGGATAGGTTTATTTATTTTTCCTACTGCTTTTAGCAGATCAAAGTTCTGCATATTTCTTGCCCCTATTTGAATAAGGTCTACATTTTCAACAAATTCATCTATTTTATCTGCACTCATAAGTTCGCTGACTATTGGAAGCCCATAAGTTTCTCTTGCTTTTACTAGACATTGAATTCCTTCACTGGCCATTCCCTGAAAAGCATATGGCGATGTACGAGGTTTGTAAGCTCCTCCTCTCAGCATAGAAGCTCCTGCTTCTTTTACTTCCTTTGCTATCTCCATAACAGAACATTCTCCCTCTACAGAACAAGGACCTCCTATTACAGCAATTTTTTGTCCTGCTCCTATTTTGATTCCGGCTACATCAATAATGCTGTCTTCTGGATGGAAAAGTCTGTTGGCTTTTTTATATGGTGCTGCTATTCTAGTTACATCTTCAACATATGGACTTGCCTTCAATGCTTTCTCATCTATTTTTGTAGTATCTCCCACTATACCAAATACATTGTAATTTTCTCCAGATATAAGAGTTACTGTTACATCATTCTTACTTTCTAAAGCCTCAATCATCTTTTGAATTTCTTCTTGTGGTGTGTTTTTCTTTAAAGTTATTATCATTTTTATTCCCCCTAAGTTTTTATATTTTCTTATATTTTTGTTTATTTCATATTTTAACTATTCTGCATCTTACTTTATTCTATCTTTCTTTATTTCATATTTTAACTATTCTATATCTTACTTTATTCTATCTTCTCTTTCATTCTATTTTTTATCTGTCATCCACATATAGCCATATCTCATGCAGATGAGATCAAGAAGCCCAAAAGCTGTCATAGAATCTACAACCACTCTTGCTCTGTGTATTATAGCTGGGTCATGTCTTCCTTCTATATTAAATTTTACATTTTCCTGCTTAGCTATATCTACACTTTCCTGCTCCTTATATATTGATGGTGTAGGTTTTACAGCAATCTTCATTATAAGGGGCATAGAGTTAGATATTCCTCCATTAATCCCTCCATTATTATTTGTTTTAGTTTTTACTTCTCCATTTTCATAATAGAAGCTGTCATTTGCTTCACTTCCATACATCTCTGTCACTGCAAACCCAGCTCCAAATTCTATCCCTTTCACTGCTGGTATAGAATATATTAGGTGAGAAAGTACACTTTCTACAGAATTAAAGTAAGGCTCTCCTATTCCTGCTGGAAGTCCTGTCACAGCAGTTTCCAGTATTCCTCCTACTGAGTCCAGCTCCTCTCCTGCTTTTTCTATGAGCTTTTTCATTTTCTCTTCAGCAGCTTCCTCTATCACAGGAAAATATTTTGCATTTACTTCCCTTATCTCCTTCAATAACACGCTTTCTTCAGAAGAAAAACTCTTATCTTTCTCATTTCTGCATTTTAATATGTGAGTCCCTATTTCTATTCCTTTAGATCTGAGTACCTGAATAAATATTGCCCCTGCTGCTACCAGAGGTGCTGTTATTCTTCCAGAGAAATGTCCTCCTCCTCTATAGTCCTGATATCCCATATATTTTGCATCTGCTGTATAATCAGCATGAGAAGGCCTCATTATACTCTTAGTTTTCTCATAATCTCTGCTCATTTGTGATTTATTTTCAATTATGAGGCATAAGGGTGTTCCTGTTGTATATCCATTGAAATATCCGCTGACTATTTTAAAATCATCTGCTTCGTGTCTTTGAGTAGATATTTTTCCCTTTGGCTTCCTTTTCTCCAGCTGTTCTTGTATAAAGTCAGTATCTAATTTTATTCCTGGAGCTAATCCATCTATCACGATTCCAATAGCTGTTCCATGTGATTCTCCAAAAAGACTGAGTTTTATACTATTCCCTATTGTACTCTGCATTTTTCCTCCTCTATTTCAGATAATTTTTACATTCCTCCATTGGAACTTTTACCAGTTCAGCTTTTCCCAGCTCTCTTACTTTTACCAGAGTTATCTTATCCTGATCAGCTTTTTTATCTTTGAGCATAAGTTCAAATACTTTATCACAATCATATTTTATCTCTGTATCTATATTCATCTTTTTCAATATATTTTTAGTTCTCTCTCTAAGTTCTTCATTCTCTATCATTGGAAGCATTCCCATAGCCACTCCCTCTCCATGAAGTACATCTTTCAAATGGAAGAACCCTTCTATTCCATGGCCGATAGTATGACCGAAGTTCAATATTTTTCTAAGATTTTCTTCTCTCTCATCTTTTTCAACTACATCTTTTTTTACTAAAAGTGCTCTATAGATTATCTCTTGAAGACTGCTCTCTATATCTTTCTCTTCAAATATTTCAAAGAGTTTTTTATCGTATATAAGGCCAGCCTTCAAAGCTTCAACCAGTCCATTGTAATAGTGCCTTTTAGGAAGAGTCTCTAAAACTTCTGGATCTATGAATACCCCTTTCGGCTGATAAAAAGCTCCTATTATATTTTTAGTATCTCCCAGATTTATTGCTGTTTTCCCTCCAATAGAGCTGTCTATCTGAGAAAGTGTAGTTGTCGGTATATTTATGAAATCTATTCCTCTCATGTATGAAGCAGCTGAGAATCCTGCAAGATCCCCTATCACTCCCCCTCCCAGAGCTATTACAAGATCTTTTCTATGAAAGCCATATTCAAGGAGTTTTTGACATACTTCTTCAAATACTCTAAAACTCTTTGCTCCCTCTCCCTGTTCTACAACAATTGAATATCCATCAGAACATTGGGCTTTTAATATATCTGTATATTTTTGAGGAACTCCTGTATCTGTCACTATCATAACTTTTCTATTTAAGTCTATATATTCTTTTATTCTATAAAGTATCCCTTTTTCAATATGAATATCATAACTTTTTTCTTTAAGATCTATTCTCAGTTTCATAAAATCCTCCTTTTTATTTTTCTCAGATATAAAAAAAAGCATTCAATTCCTTGAATGCTTCGCCTTGATACAACAAAAGACCATAAGGGCTTTATGGTTGTATCAAGGCTATCTAAAGTAAAATCTGAATACTATATTGTTTGCTTTTTTATTTCTCATAAGTTACCACTCCAAAAAAACGAATTTTACTTATAATAAACCTATATTGAAAATTTTGCAACATTTTTTTTAATTTTTTTGAAATCTCAATATATATATATTCCCTAAGACTTCCTATTTCTACAGACTTTAAAGTTCTTATGCAAAAACAAATTTTTTTTATGTAGAATGTATTCAAAAATAGTGCTATAATAATTTCAAAATTCAAAGGGGGAGTAAAATATGAATAAATTGGAAGAAGCCAGAAAGATCATAAATGAAGTAGACAAAGAAGTTGCAGCTCTTTTCCAAAAAAGAATGCAGGCTGTAGAAGATGTCATTTTATACAAACTGGAAAATGATATGCCTATTTTTGACAGTGGAAGAGAAAAACAGGTAATAGAAAAAAACTGTGCTTATATCACAGAGGAAAAATATATTGAATCATACAAGGAATTTATTCAAAATCTTATGGACACTTCTAAGAGATATCAGGCATCTATCATCAACAAAGGTGTTGTTGCATATCAAGGTACCATGGGAGCATTCTCTCACATTGCCTCAAAAAAAGTTTTCCCAGATTCAAAATTAAAGTCATACGCAACTTTTGAAGATGTATTCAAAGCTGTTGCTGATGGGGGAGCAGCATATGGAGTTATTCCTTTTGAAAATTCATATACAGGAGAAGTAGGGGAAGTTCTTGATCTGCTTTCAAAATATGACTGCCATATCTCAGGAATTTATGATTTAAAAATAGATCAGAATTTATTGGGATTAAAAAATGCAGAAATAAAAGATATAGAAAAAGTTTATTCACATCATCAGGCACTGTCACAATGTCAGACGTTCTTAAAAGGAACTAACTTTGAAGCTATTCCTTATCCTAATACTGCCCTTGCAGCTAAATTTGTAAGTGAAGCCGGAGACATCCATAAAGCTGCTATTGCCAGCAGAGAAACTGCTGAACTTTATGGTTTAAAAATTCTTGTTGAAAATATAAATACAAGTACAGAAAACACTACAAGATTTATTATACTGACTAAAAAACTTGAAGAAAAAGGAGATAGATTTAATCTTCTCTTTACTGTTGACCACAACGCTGGACAGCTGGCACATATTATTCAGATAGTAGCTGAGCATGGATTCAATATGGAAAGCATCAGATCTCGTTCTCTTCACAATCTTCCTTGGCAGTATTTCTTCTATGTAGAAATAGTAGGAGATTTGAGAGAACAAAGAACAAAAGATTTAATAGAAGCTATGAGAAAAAATTGTAAAGACCTTAAAATATTAGGAAGTTATTCTGTTAAATAAATAGAATTATATTTCTATTCTATAAACCATTAACTTCCCCCAAAACATTTAATTTTTCTGTGTTTTATTCCAAATACAAGTAGATAAAAAGGATAAATTACTATATAATATTGTGAACCACTTAAAAAGTTTCAGAAAAAATATAAAAGTAATGATGAAATGGGGGAAGGAAATGGAAATATTATTTGAAAACAGATATTACTCTGATAAAAAAGTTCTGCTTGAATATGTAAAAGATGTTCATTGCAAATTTCCCAGAAGACTTGGATTTTTATTTGTGCTTATTGCAGCATTCTATACTTACCTTACATTATTCAAGATGAGCAGTTTACGTTTGGTTATGGCTGTGCTGACTATATTAATATTTATTGTTTCATTGCGATTAATTTTTTATCATTTAGTTTATTTGAAAAATATGAAAAAATCTTCTCTTAATCTGCATAATGGACAGACGCCTGAATCTGTTTTGCAATTTACAGATAATGGCATTGCTTTAAAAGAAGGCAAAATTTCAATGGAGTTTGAATATAATCAAATCAAGGAAATAAAAGAATATAAGGCGGCTTATGTCTTAATGATTGGAAAAAAACAAGGAATAATATTAAAAAAAGACAGCTTTTCAATTGGAACTTTTGAAGAGTTTAAAAAATTCATAAATGAAAAAATAAAATAATTTTCACTGTAATAAAAGAGGTTGACTAAGATAAAAAATTTTAGCCAACCTCTTTTTATTTTAATAGCCCCTAAATATTTTTAAATTTAAATCAAGTCTTTTCCTGATTTTATTTTATATCTGTCTTTTACAAATCTTATTCCTATTTGTATAAGCTCCCTCTCAACTTTTACTCTCTTTTCTGTATCCTCAATACTTGTAACTTCCATCACCTTAGAATCGCCCACTACTCTTCTGATGATTTCCATCCCTGCCGACCCCACTGAATCAGCCAATATTTCTCCAAGATACCAGTTTTCAAAGCCTTCATTTACATAAAGAGGATCTTTTACTATCTCCTTATATTTTTTATGGAATTTTACAACAAACATATCAAAAATATTTTCAATAGTCTCAGTAAGCCATTGGATAAATTTCTCTTTCTTTTCTCCATCTTCCATAAGATATTTTCTATTTACCAAAGAGAAGAAAAGATTTCCTATTACGTTTCCAATATCATATCCCATAGGCCCATAGAAAGAAAATTCCGGATCAATCACCTTCATTCCTCTTTCATTAATAAATATAGACCCTGAATGAAGATCTCCATGTATTAAAGCTTGTGCATTATTCATAAAATTATTTTTAAGTTTTGCTGCTTCAACATGAAGCTCTTTATCTTCATATAAATATTTTTTTACAAACTCCATATTTTCTGGAATAACTATGTTTCTATCTCTGTCATTTACATAAGGTTCTGTAAATACAAGACATTCTGATATATCACACAATTCTTTATTTATAAAAGCTTTTACTCTATCTTTTTTCTCTGCTCTGTCCAGTACCAGATCTGTTGTTGGAAGAAGGGTATCTGCTAGGAAACTACTTATCTCATCTGCAAATTTTTCAAATATTTTCCCATCTATAAGCTCTTTTCTCAGATTCTTATATTCAGAAATATCCTCCATTACTATTACACACATGATATCGTCATAACGATATATTTCTGGCACAAATTCAGGAGCATATTCCCCTTCCAGCTTCAATATTTCTGCTTCAATTCTACTTCTGTCCAAATCCAAAGGACGTCCAGATGAACGTAAAAATTTATCTGCCTGTTTCAATACAACAGACTTTCCAGTTTTATCTTCTATGACTCTGAAAATATAGTTTATATTTCCATCTCCAATTTCTTCGCCCCTAAGCTCAGCATCATCTGGAAAAATTCCAAAATATTTTGTATATTCAACAGCATCTGCTGCTGACATACGAAAATGCTCTAAATATTTATTCATAGTCTTCCCTCTCTCTTAATAATATTGTTCTACTTCCTTTTCATAATATTCTGCCAGATTATATGGAGAATATATTCCCTGATCTGTAACAACACCACTGACTAAATAAGGAGGTGTAATATCAAAAGATGGATAATAAGCTTCTACTCCCTCTAAAGTATTTTTTATTCCATTACACGTTAAAACTTCTTCTGGATTTCTTTCCTCTATCACTATATTTTCAAGTTTTTTATCTTCATCAGGAATGCCAGTAACAAAATATGGAATTCCAAAGTATTTTGCAACTATAGCAATCTGCAAAGTCCCCACTTTATTTACTATATGTCCATCCATACAGATAGAATCTGCTGCTGAGGTAAATACATCTATTCCTTTAGATTTTATTGTCCATGCTGGCATGTTGTCTGTAATCACAGTCACTTTAAATCCCTGATCCTTCAGTACACTTGCTGTAAGACGTGCCCCTTGAAGATATGGTCTTGTTTCTGGGCAGTAGAATTCTATATCTTTATTCTGATTTCTTATCTCTCTTCCCATACATCCTACAATTGTTTCACCAAAACATTGCGTCATTACTTTCCCTTTTTGTGGAAAAAGCTTCACAAGATTTTTAGCTACTTCTGACATTCTTCCATATCTTCTCTCAAGAGAATCAACTGTTCTTTGAAATATTGCCTCTACAGCTGATTTCCCCTGTTCAATAGCTTCTTTTCCAACTTCATAACATGACTCAGTTATGAGCTTCATACGATTTACAGTAGTAGGTCTTGCATGAGATATTACATCAGAAGCTTCTTTTAGGAAAGCTATCTGCTCCTCTTTAGACAGCCCCTCTGCCTGATAAGCAGCCAGAGCCATTCCCATTCCTGCTGCTGTATAAGGTCCTGCACTTTGTGTTACCATATCTGTGATAGCTTGTCTCACCTCATGGTAATCACTGCACTCTACAAATTTTACTTCTCTTGGATAAATTCTTCTATCTAAAATTCTCACTTTTCCATTTTCATACCATGCAATATTTTCATATTGAAGCATGAAAGCCAACCCTTGGTCCATTCTATTCATATTTATCCCTCTTTTCATTAAAAATACTATGCTTTGCTGTTTTTAAAATTAGGCAGTCCAGTAGCTATAGACAATGCTCCCATTACGATCATCAGCATAGAATACCAAGAATAAGGTACTATTGATGCTGGTGATATCTGAGCCATTCCTGCTGCCATAAGCATTTGTCCTGCATAAGGCATCAACCCTTGAAATGCTGATGAGAACAAGTCAAGAAGTCCAGCTACTCTCTTACGGTCTACACCAAATTTATCTGCTATATCTTTTGCCATAGGCCCTGCTGTAATGATTGATACTGTATTATTTGTAGTTGCCAGATCAAGAAGACTTACAAGAACTGCAATTCCAGTTTCTGCTCCCTTTTTACTCTTTATTCTAGCTGTAAGATTTTCCAGAAGATAAGTGATTCCTCCAAAGTGATTCATGAGGGCAACTACTCCTCCTACTACAATAGCTATTATAGACATATCTTCCATCCAGCCAAGTCCTCTTTGCAGTATTCCAAATATCTCCACAAAAGTAAAACTTCCATGGAAAAGTCCGATTCCAAGTCCTAAAGCTATTCCTATTCCCAATACGTTTATTACATTGAGCCCTGTAAGTGCCAGAACAATGATAGAAATATATGGAATTATATTTACAAGATTGTATTCATAAATTTTACCTTCAACTCCGCTTCCTCCCATAAAAGATATCAGTATCATATTGATGATAACTGCTGGAAGCACAATAGCAAAGTTGACTTTGAATTTATCCTTCATTCCTACTTCTTGAGTCCTTGTTGCTGCAATAGTTGTATCAGAAATAAATGACATATTATCTCCAAACATTGCTCCACCTATAACTACCCCGCATACTAAAGGCAGTGCTATACCAGTTTCTCTTGCTATTCCTACAGCTACTGGTGTCAAAGCACTTACAGTTCCCATAGATGTCCCCATTGAGAAGCTAAGTGCACACCCTACAAGGAACAGACCTGGAAGCAGCATTTTAGCTGGAAGCACAGACAACCCCAGATTTACTGTTGAACTAACAGCACCCATTGCATCTGCTACAGAATAAAAAGCCCCTGCCATAAGGAAAATTACAACCATCAGAATCAATGTAGGTTCTCCTGCACCCTTACAGAAAATATTTACCTTTTCATCTAATGTTTCTTTCTTCCCCTCTTTGTTTAAACAAAATGACACTCCCATAGTAATCATAAATGCTGTAAGCAATGGCATATTTCCAAAGCTTCCTGTAAAGATTCCAGCTCCTGCATATAACCCTAAAAATACAATCAATGGAATCAAACCTTTGATATTTCCTTTTTTCTCCATATGTCCCCTCCTAAATATTTTTTATTTAAAATTTTAATCCACCCTAAATTTCTTCATGTTCCTCTGTTCTTTTTCCATAATCTTTAAATCTCTCTATCATATTCTGCATCTCTTTTTCTGATAGAATTTCTGGTTCTCCTACAGTTTTAGCTATAAAGTACAGCTCACAGCAGAACTCTACATTTTCAGCTATATTATAGGCTTCTGACAGGTTGGCCCCTCCTGCCAGCATCCCATGATTGCTTAAAAGTACTGCTTTTGTTCCTTCCATTGCTTTGAAAGCATTTTTAGCTAATTTTACTGTTCCATAAGTTGCATATTCTGCACAAGGTACATCAGTTCCCGCTACCGCCAGAAGATAATGTATTGCTGGTAGTTTTTTATTTATGCATGAATATCCTGCTGCATATTTTGAATGAGTATGTACCATTGCATTTATATCATCTCTATATTTATAAAATATTCTGTGCATGTCTGCTTCACTTGAAGGAACTCTCTTTCCATCTACTATTTTTCCACTTTGTACATCTATAATTACTATATCTTCTGGAACTATTTCAAGATAATCTATCCCGCTTGGAGTAATTGCCATAAGATTCTGTTCTCTGTTAACTAGGCTTATATTTCCTCCCGTCCCTTTGGTAAGACCTTCTTTTATCATACGTCTGCCGTATTCCATTACTTCTTTTCTCTCTTTTTCTAATAGCATTTACTTTTACCTTCCTATTTTGACATTTTTAGAATATTTACTATATCTTCTTTTCTTAATTTTTTAAATCTTCCAAGAGTTTCACTTCCAGCAAGAGCTTTTTCAACCATCACTTCAAAGTTCTCCTCTCCTATTCCTGCCTCTTCCAAAGATGTTTTCATTTTAAGATTTTTGAAAAACTTTTTAAGTTCTATTATTCCTTTTAAAGCTGTTTTTTCTTTGTCTTCATCTTCTTTTATCCCAAAGACTTTTACTGCAAAATCTGAAAATCTTTCTATATCTTCATCTTTCACATATTCCATCCATGCTGGAAATACTATTGCCATTCCTGCTCCATGAGTTATGTCATATATGGCACTTATTTCATGTTCTATTCTATGAGATGCCCAGTCAGCAGCTCTTCCTGCTGCTATCATTCCATTATGTGCCACAGTGGCTGCCCACATAATTTGAGCACAATTATTATAGTTTTTAGGTTCTTTCATTACTTTAGGTCCAAATTCTACAACTGTTCTCATAGCTGCTTCCAAAAGAGCATCACTCAGCTGTGTGTCTGCTGTACGGCTGAAATATCTCTCCATAAGATGTGACATTATATCTGTTACTCCACACCCCATTAGATAAGACGGTATTGTAAAGCAAACCTGCGGATCTAGTATTGAAAACACTGGAAAATTCTTTTCTGTATCGCATACACATTTCATCGATGTTTTCTCATCACTTATTATGGAACTTTCTGACATCTCTGACCCTGATCCCGGTATTGTAAGAACTACCCCAACATTTAGAGAATTTACAGGTTCATTTTTTCCTGTAAAGAAATCCCATACATCTCCTTCATATACTGCACCAAGGGATATAGCTTTTGCAGAGTCTATTACACTTCCTCCACCTACTGCCAGAATAAAATCTATATTATTTTTTCTGCATATTTCTATTCCTTCATATACCAGAGATAGTCTTGGGTTTGGAACAACTCCTCCAAAAGTTACATATTCTATACCATTCTCTTCAAGGGATTTTACTACTTTGTCATATATCCCTAGTTTTTTAATCAGGCTTCCATCTCCTTCATAATGCAGCAGAACTTTTTTGCTGTAAGCTTTCACATATTTTCCTGCTTCCTCATGAGTATCTTTTCCAAATATAAGTCTTGTGCTGCTTTTAAAATTAAAATTTTCCAATTTCTATACGCCTCCTTAGAATCATATATATACAATATCTACCTTCAGCTTTTTAAGAGATTCCTCCCATTCATTTGATAGTTTCTGGTCTGTTATAATATAATCTATTTTATCTAATCCACAAATCAGATGAGATTCCAGATTATCAAATTTTGTTCTGTCCACTATCAAAAATGTTTCTTCTGAATTAGCTATCATTTTTCTTCTGATTTCAGCTTCTCTTTCGCTGTCATCTGTTACTCCAAATTTTCTATTAACTGCTGTACAGCTTACAAATGCTTTATTTGCATAAAGGGTCTCCAGCTGATTTACTGCCTGACTCCCTATAAATGATTTTGTTCTCTTTCTAAAACTTCCACCAACACATACTATTTTTACCCATTTAGAATCCTGAAATACTTCTACTACTCTTATTGAGTTAGTTATAACAGTAACTTTTTTCTCATACTTATCTACAATTTGGGCTACACATACTGCTGTAGTACTACTGTCTATCATCAGTGTATCTCCATCTTGAATAAACTCAATAGCTTTATTAGCTATCTCATGTTTTTCTTCCAGATATATCTTTTCTCTTATTTCTAAAGGAACCTGTTTGTCCGTTTCTGATTGAAGGTATGCTCCACCTCTCACTCTTTTTAACACTTTTGTTTTCTCTAATTTATCCAGATCACGTCTTATAGTTTCTTCTGATACATTAAACTGCTTGCTCAGTGTGCTTATTATCACACTTCCTTTTTCATTTAATATCTTTTCAATTTCTTTCAATCTTTGAATCGCCAGCATTTTTTAAATACCTCCTTTGATACAGTTCACATAATATTACATTTTCTCAAAATATGTGTCATTATCTTCAATTATATACTATATCAAAATTTGTATCTATGCATTTTTTTATTTTTCTCAACTTTTTCTCACATTTTTCAACATATTTTTTCTTTATAACAACAAGATATCACATCTTCAAAAATTAATCAACAGTTTTTTTTAAAAAAATTTGAACTGATTTTGAAACTAAAGATACGGTTCAATACATAAAGATATTTTTCTTACCATTAAATATCCTATAATTACCTGTCTTCACTCTTATTCTTCATCAAATTATTTCATTTTCTTCTCAATTTATCTCCTCACATTTTCCAACATTTATCCACAAAAAAAGAGCCAAAATTGACTCTTCTCAAATTTATATTTTATTTTCTGTAATTTATTATTTATTCATCTCAATTTATTATTTCATTTTCTTTGATACTCTGAATCTCACTGTTTTCTTTGGATAAATTGTCATCTGCTCTCTTGTTACTGGATTAG
>OLSH01000559.1_pt1 | contig 30287 bp, 26 predicted proteins | sample 1643221 | NCBI WGS metagenome assembly OLSH01 (sample SAMEA3136681, study PRJEB25190) | human gut metagenome | biome: human gut; feature: human-associated habitat; material: faeces | place: Austria | collected 2013 | reverse complement strand
CTTGCATGTGTTAGGCACGCCGCCAGCGTTCATCCTGAGCCAGGATCAAACTCTCATGTTTTAAGTTTTTCACTTATGCGAGGTCTTTCACGAACATTATGTGAAAACTTAGTTCACAATAGTTACGGTTTGTATTCCAGAACCATTACGTTTGTGAACACCCTCATGAAGAGTGTTCCTTGGTTTCAGACTACTTAGCTTGGCCAGTTATCTTTAACCTTCATCACTTGGTTTTGTTCTGAATTTTCTCAAATCCAAAGGTCCAAACCAGACCTTTTGTTTTTAGAATTTTCAGGGTTTTACATACTGTCTAATCTTCAATTATCAAGGTTCTTTGTTGTCGGCTTGTTCAGCAGCAACTTTTATATCTTATCACAGTCGCTTGTGTTTGTCAACAACTTTTTTCATTTTTTTATTTCTTACTCTCTTGCGCTTTTGGTACTCACCGCAGCGCAAGAGATATCTTACCAGATGCTTCGACAAATGTCAACAGGTTTTTACAACTTTTTTATTCCTCGGCCTTCCGAAAGCGTGACGCCGCATACAATGCGCCACTGCTTTGCCTGTCACGCACTAGGGACTTGCACCCGTTAGAAACGTGCGCCGCAAGGCGCACTGCAATAACGCAGCCCATGCACTTCGCATAGGCTGCATGAATGAATTTCCAGATTCCTCAAACCGGGAAACGGCGCTTATATACTGCTTATATACTGCTTATATACCGCCTATTTACTGCTTATATATCCGCCGGAATCCCATCTGCCGGGATTCCATCTACCGGTACTTCATCGGATGAAGATTCGCTCTCCTCCTCAACTACTTCCGGCGCAACCTGGAACTCGGACAAATATGCTTCCTCAGGAAGCCCTGCCAGATATGCGGGCAGGTTGATGGCAATACCGTCCATATGACGGGGCAGAGACACAGTCACATCAACTGTTTCCTCGCTGCCACCTTTTTCCTGGGTTATTTCAAGGGTCATCTTAAAGGTCTGGCCAATGCAGGTTGCCATGCCTCTCTCTTTATCGCGGAGTTTCGCAACCTGTTCGCCATCCACGTATACCACTACCTTATAGGGAGTGGTATATGTCTGTCCATTATATTCAATGGACTTATTATCCATATACACGGTGTGACCACGGCCAATGACCATCATAATACCTGCAATAATGAGCAGGAGTAAAACAGCTCCTAATCTGAACAGAATGGTACGTTTTGTTTTCAATTCCCGTCCTCCTCACTCTGTGCAAGCTGAAGCATCTGACCAGCCTTGCCCTTAGCTAATCTCTTTTTCGTTTCATACATTATAAGGGCGACTGTGATGACGCCGTAAGAGATGAACACACGGAAGTATTCACCAATCATGGAATCGCCCGTAATTTTCGCGCCTGCCGACGGAGCCACAATGAACATCAGATGGAACAGGGTGACGCCCAGGAACACGTTGCCAATGGATGCCTTATCAACGGAAGCACCTCCTACCAGCAAAGCCGCGATACAGAACATACCAATCTGGGTATGGGAGCTGTAAGTGGAAATATTTCCCATATTCTGCAGATAGATGACCATGCCGATGCCTGCCAGTACGGTGGACATCACGATGGCGATGATTCTGGTACGCTCCACCTTGATACCCGCGTCGCCGGCCACGTCCATATCCTGGCCCACTGCGCGCATATCCTGTCCAAGCTTTGTCTTGCTGAACCACAAAATAAACAGGCAGAGCAGGCCGGTAATGATAAGAGTCAGCACAGGGATCTTGACACCGCCGATGCGGATAGCCAGCAAATTGTCAAGGGACTGCCTCATATGCAGAAGGCTGACCGTGTTGCGGATACCATATCCTCTTGGCAGCTTGATGGATGAGTGTATGATTGGGATGATTGAACCCATCATGTACAGCACCACAAGCTGGTACAGACCATTCATAAAGAAACTGATGATGTAGCTGGTAACCATCTCCCTGCCTTTTGCCATGTTCAGCAGCTTGCCGCACATGAAGCCCAGCAGGATGGATATAGGAATTGATATGATCATGGCAAGAATCATGCCTGGAATACCCCAAATCTGCCAGTCAGCTGCAAATATCAGACCAATCTGGCCCGCCATAGCGCCAAGGGTCATACCAAAGTTAAGACCCATACCGGCCATAATAGGAATCAGCAGGCTGAGGATCAGGAACGCGTTTCTGCCCATTCTGGTGAGAATCTCGTTGAGCAGATAACCTGGTGAAAAGCCGGATACCGGGATGCAGACAGCGCAGATAAGGATAAACATCAGCGGCACAGAGTTATTCCGGGCTAGTTCTAAGATGCGGTTGCTGCCGTTATTTTTCTGTTTTGTCATTTTGATCCCTCCGTCTTTCTTGTCAAAGCATAGAGAATCATACCGTTGGAAACAACGATACGGATAACCTCGCTCATATCCATATGAATCATGGAATTCATTACTGTTGGGGTCATGGTAACAATACCCTGGAACAGGAACGTACCTATGATTACGTTAGTAATGGATGCCTTGTTGACTGAAGCGCCGCCAATCAGGATTGCGGACACCGCCGGAAGCGCCATATAGAACGGCGCCATATAAAGCTGGATGAAACCAAAGCCCTGTTCATATACCAAAATACCAACAGCAGCAAGCCATGTGGACATGATGACGGAAAGCATTCTCGTCTTGTCAATGTTGATGCCGGATGCCCTGGCAAAGTTGGGATTGGATCCAACGGCCGTCATCGCTGTACCGGTCTTTGTGTGAAGAAAGGCCCACATCATGAATGCAAGCACCGCAAAGAACAGAAGGCTGCCCACAGGAATGGAAAAATGTCCTATATTGATCTGCAGGAAGTTAGCCAGCGCCTTGTCATAAAATCCCTCCAGGGAAATCGTGGTACGCAGGCCCTTGCCTGCCAGACCCCAGACCATGGTCGGGCTGTTATACGGCAGCAAAAGCCACATCATACACATGAAGGAGACAGATGAAAAGCCCACATAGGTGGCAATCATCATCTCTCCGCCCTTAATCTTGTTAAGAAGCCAGCCGTAGCCGCCGCCGAACAGCAAAGCAAAGGGGGTGGCAATCAAGATGGCCATAAGAAAGCTTATAGGGCCTGTAAAACCGAACTGAATGGACAGTGTGGCTCCCAAAAGGCCTGAAATAATGCCCAAGGGAAGACCAAAGTTTAAGCCGCATCCGGAATGCACCATGGGCACCATGGCCAGTACAAGGACTGCATTCCAGCTAAAGCGGTTGATTGTATTCGTTATCTGTGTGGGGAGATCCGCTCCGACAAAAGGCGCCAAAATGAACAGCGCCAGAAGGAATCCGGCGATAATCAATCTCGGCAGGCCGAAGTTGTCAATAAATTCCTTGATTTTCGTCTTTTTCCCCCAGACCTTTTGTTTTATCTTCTTTTTTTCCATGCTGTCTTCCCCCTTATTTGACCTGGCTGACCATGAGCAGACCAAATTCCTCTGAAGGATTGGTCGCCGGCAGGATTCCAGCAATCTTACCGCCCGAAACAATGGCGATGCGGTCACACGTCGTCCGCAATTCCTCAAGCTCAGACGAAATCATGACGACTGTGACTCCGTGTTCTCTGTTAAACTTTTTCAGAGCATCCAGAACCAGTGATTTCGCGCCGACATCAATTCCTCTTGTCGGCTCAGATACAAACAGGAATTTCGGTTCAAGAGCAAAGGCCTTTGCCAAGCATACCTTTTGCTGATTACCACCGGAAAGCTCCTTGGCTTTTTGCAGGGAGCTGGTACATTTAATCATTAATTCATCAATATATTTCTGGGTCACCTTGTGGATTGCCTTCTCGTCTCTCCATGTAATCAGGCCTCCCAGATATTTCTTAAGGAATTTGTCCTGAATCTGCATGGCTGAAAATGCTACATTCCACTCCAGTGTCTCGTCGAGCAGCAGGCCCACATCTCTTCTGTCCTCGGAAACAAAGGCCAGGGATGCATCCAGACATTTTCTTGGATTATTTAGAGGAATCTGTTTTCCGTCGAACTCCACTTTGCCGCCGGCTTCATAGAGGCCCATTACACCGTTTGGAATGCCAAGCTTTCCCTGTCCGGCCAGTCCTCCTATGCCCAGAATCTCACCTTCCTTGATATCCAGATTTACATTGCGCACAGTCTCGCCGGGCATATCAACCCAAAGATTACGAATCGACATGATGGTTTTAGCGTTGGGATCAATCCTGATATCCGCCCTGGCAGAGTTCTGGATATTCCTTCCCACCATCCACTTTGTAATATCCGCCACATCAGTTTCACTGGCGGGTGCGTCTTTTACTACATAGCCGTCGCGCATAATGACCACCTTATCGCAGACCGATAAAATCTCATGCAGACGGTGTGTAATGAAAATCACGGCAATGCCCTTGGCAGCCATGCCACGGATGGATTCCAGCAGGGCCTCTGCCTCTTTTTCCGTCAGAACAGCCGTGGGTTCATCAAGGATCAACAGCTTAAGCTGATCCTTGCTGAGCTCTCTTGCGATTTCAGTAAACTGCTTGTGACCTACGGGCATATCGCTGATGACCATATCCGCATCAATCTTTACGCCCATTTTATCTATAGCCCGCTTGGAACGCTCAGCCATCTCCTTATAGTTAAGGGTATCTAATCTGTCCCCGAAAATCTCAGAGACAATATTCTTTTTCTTTGGCTCGCGGTTGAGCAGGATGTTTTCCGTGGCCGTAAAGCCCGGTATCAGCGAAAACTCCTGATGCACCATGCCGATTCCTGCATTCAGTGCATCAAAGGGCGTTGAGAAGTTCACCTTCCCGCCGTTAATCAGGACATCACCGCTATATCCGCCGGTTTCCCTGATCACGTCCATACCGAAGAGGAGCTTCATCAGCGTACTCTTACCGGCGCCGTTTTCACCTACAAGGCCCAGAACCTCACCTGCATTCAGCGTGAAGTTGATATCAGTCAAAACCTGATTGCCGAAGAAATCCTTCTTGATATTCCGCATCTCCAACAAGGGAGTGTTGTTATTTGTCATCGTTATGTCCCACCTAAAAATAGCAGGAGGAGAGTGAACTCCCCCCACTGTTTCTTAAAATTGTTTATGATTATAAAACGTCTTACTTAATAGTAAAGTACTTCTCAGGAACCTCGACCTGTGTGGAGCCCATGAAGTGGCCTGGATCACCCATGATATAGGTATCCTGGTATACCAGGAATACATTGTCTAATTTGACCCCGGTCTCCACGTTGGTATAGTTGGAACCGTTCCACTCAGCCTTAGGAGAGAATACCTGGTATGCCCTGGCAATGTCATCAATGTCATCAAGCTCGCTCTCGCCGTTGAGTACGTTCATAGCGTGCTGCGCAAGTCCTGCCGTGGTGGTGTAGCCGTAGGAATAAGCCCATGTACCGAAGTGGTCAGCGCCGCCCTTTTCAACGATGGTTGACTCAACCTTTGCGAGGATCTTCTCAAAGTCGCCGGCCTCAGCAGTCAGATCGATGCCAAGTGCTCCCGGATAGCCCATAAGCGGTGAAGGAAGATCGGCCTCGATAAAGTAACCGCCGTACTCAAGCAGCTGCTTTAGCAGTGGCTCGGTATGAGCGTCGTTGGTACAGAAGTAAGCTGCGTTCTTGCCGTACTTTTCAACCCACTCCGGAACCTTCTCAAGTATGTAAGCCTGTGCACCGGCAACACCGACGTCAGATGTTGGGTCGGGAGCTGTCTCAAGTACGAATTCCATGCCGAATTCCTTGCAGGCTTCCTTCATAACAGCCACACGGCGGCTCATGGTCTCATATGCCATATGACGCGGGAAGGATATATGAACAAAGGTATCGCAGCCCAGTTCATGAGCTGTGCGGATAATCAGGTAGCCACGTGCAACGAAGTCATTGTTGCAGACAAGGTCAGCTGCGCTGCCGATTTCCGGCAGATCCTCGTGGGACTCGCCGGCAATGCAAAGGATGTCCGGGCGGCTCTCTTTGATCTTACGGAAAGCCTCTGTGGTGCCGGGTACGGACTGGTTGATAATAATAGCCTTCATCTGGGGATCATCGGAAAGGTTAACGATGGTCTGGATGGTTGTCTCAAGTTCCTCGGTGAAGTTGTCCGGATAGATGGCCAGCTTGACCATATCCTCGCCATACATTGCCTGGAATGCCTCGGCGCCGCGCCTGTCATCCTCTGACTGAGAAACAGAACCGGTTATGATACCGATGTGGTAATCGCCGGATGCCTGAGCATCAGATGCCTCAGTGCCGTCTTTTGCTTTCTCTTTCTCAGCATCGTCTTTCGCCTCTTCCTTCTGAGCTTCAGTGGCCTGTGGTTCAGGTGCCTTTGTGTTCGTGCCTGAGCTTGAACTGCCACATCCGGCAAGGCCGGAGAGCATAGCTGCTGCAAGCATAATGCCAATAACTTTCTTCATACTAACCTCCAAAATATTTCTTTAACAAGGGGACAACAGTTACTGTTTTATTGTAGCATATGCACATATTTTGTCAATAGTTATAAAATTCATTTTTGTCTTGGCGCGGTTTTATGCATATTTTCACATCCCGCAGTCAACTGTAAACCAGAACTCCACCCCCCCTTTTACATTCTCAACACCACAGGATTTGTTGTGGGAATCCATAATTGCCTTGACTATGGACAGCCCGATGCCGCTGCCTCCATATTCTCTTGTCCTTGCTTTATCTACTTTATAGAATTTAGTCCAAAGCTTCCCCAGGTCTTCCTCCGGTATATGGCGCCCTGTGTTGAACACAGTAATGCGGACTTCCTTTTCATTCCTTTCCAGGCGAATTTCAATCCGCCGTTCCCCATCCAGGTGGTTCATGGCATTGTTCAGGTAGTTGGTGATGACCTCCTCTATCTTAAATTCATCTGCCCACACCCATACCGGCTCCTCCTGGTCAAAAAACACCTGGGCCTCCTTTTGCTGGAGCAGGATGCCGGCAGATAACAGGATGCCGTGAATCAGGGCCGCGATATCGAACCGTTCCATCACAGGCATGTCGTTGCCGAATTCCAGGGCTGTCAGGGTCAGGAGCTGCTTCACCATCTTATTCATCTTGCCGGCTTCGTCCATGATGACCTCACAGTAGTAATTCCGGCTGTCCTCGTCCTCCGCCATGCCCTCGGTCAGGCCCTCTGCATATCCCTGTATCAGGGCAATGGGGGTCTTAAGCTCATGGGACACATTGGCGATGAACTCCTTGCGTGTCTCATCAATTTTTATCTTTTCCTCAATGTCCTTTTGCAGCTCGTTGTTGGCTGTCTTAAGCTCACCGATGGTCTCCTTAAGCTTTTCCGACAATGTATTCATGCTGTGGCCCAGCACTCCAATTTCATCCTCAGAATCACCGGTGTAGCGGGCCTCAAAGTCCAGCTCCGACATTCTGGCAGACAAGGCCGCAAGGGAACGTATAGGCGACACCACCCTTTTTGTGGCATAGTACATAAGGGCGCTTCCCAGCACAAGGGCCGCAAGTCCCACGTAAGCCAGGAACTCATTGGAAATGCTAACGCTGTCGTAAATGCTGGCCAGGGGCATGGACATAATGAACATGGTGCGGTTATCGTCAAAGAAGCCCCAGCTCTGGAGATAATAGCCCTGTGACCGTCTGTCATATATCTTCTGCACCTGATGGTCATCCTGGGATATCAGTGTCTCCGTCCTGGGGTCGATAATTCCTAATATATAACGGTGGAGAGCATCCGCCAGGAATTTGCCGTCCTTTGCCAGCGGAATCAGCTCCCCGGTAACGCTGTCCTGAATCACGATGGTCGTATTATATTTATCATTCATGAGCCGCAGGAGACGGCTGGCTTCTGTCTGCTCCCCATCGCTTGAGAACAGGCTCTGCAATTCTTCCGTGATATTCTCGCCCTGAAACTCCTTGTCCACAGCTATGACATTCAGATTTTCATAGGCATTTTCCAAAAGCTGCAGCTTTTGTTTGGTATAGAAGCCCTCCAGAAAAAAGCTGTTCACCGCCCACATGCTGACTAACACCGCCGCCATCAGACCAATGAATATCATGGTGAATTTTACCCTGATGGAATGCTTCATCCTTCGCTCACCTCGAATTTGTAGCCCATGCCCCATATGGTCTTAATGTATTCTCCCTTTTCTCCCATCTTGCTGCGCAGCTTCTTTACATGGGTGTCTATGGTGCGGGCATCTCCAAAATAGTCATAATTCCACACATTATTCAGAATCTTCTCCCTGGAAAGGGCTATTCCCTGATTCTCCACAAAGTAGGTTAGAAGCTCAAACTCCTTAAAGCTCAGATCAATCTCCTGACCGTCTATGGTAACCTGGTGGGCTGCCTTATCAATGCAGATGCCTCCCACATTCACGCTGTCCGTGGAGGCCACATTCGTCCTCCTGAGAATGGCTTCCACCCGTGCCACCAGAATTTTGGGACTGAAAGGCTTGAATATATACTCGTCCACTCCCAGGGAAAAACCCTGGAGCTCGTCCCTCTCCTCACTCCTGGCTGTCAGCATGATGACCGGTACCTGGGAATACTTGCGGATGGTCCTCAGCACTTCCCAGCCGTCCATCTTAGGCATCATAACGTCCAGAAGCACCAGGGCAATGTCCTTCTGCGCAAAGAATACATCCACCGCCTCCTCGCCGTCTCCTGCCTCTATGACCGCAAACCCTTTATTGGTGAGGAAATCCTTTACCAGCTTCCTCATTCTGGCTTCGTCGTCCACTACTAATATTTTAAGTGTATCCATGATACTGCCTCCTTACATATAATCTGGCTTTTTTTCATCCTTTTATAGGAATTATTTTAACAAAAATCAAGGAACATTTCCATCGTTTCACACAAGTTTCACAACTGAGAGGGCAGATAGAATAAGGTTCATAGGGCGCACTTTCCTATGAAATGAAAAAAGCCCCGGGATTTCTCCCGGGGCCATTCCTCCGTATCATAATTATCCAGATTATTCTTCCTCGTCCTCGCCCACCAGCTCATCGTATTCCTGGGCATCCAGCAGCTCGTCAAATGCTTCGGCCACAATTTCGTACTCATCGTCATCCTCGATGTTGTCCAGGTTAGGAGTTCCGTCCTCGGTCTCGCTGTAGCGGTACAGATATACCTCTCCTTCCTCCGAATCAGCGCCCTCCATGGGTAAAAGAGCAATGTACTCGTGCTCTCCCGCGTTAAAGATAGTCAGCACCACGCACTCCACTTCTGTATCGTCATCCAGAGTAAGGGTAACTGTCATCTCCTGCTCTTCTTCATTCAGATCTTTCTCGTCTGCCATATCCTGATTCCTCTCTTACTTCCTTAAATATAAGCTTGTTTCTTTTCTCTTACACTCTATCAGACTCACCCTGAAAATGCAAGAACATATTCTCTAATATTCATTCTCTAGTATTCGATTCCTTCCCTCGCCCCGATTCCGCTCTCATAGGGATGGCGTCTCATAACCATCTCCGTAATGTAGTCCGCCTGGTCCTGCAGGGCCTCAGAGGGACAGCGGCCTGTAAGGATGACTTCCAGGGAAGCCGGTTTATCCTTAAGGGCCTTTACCAGCCCGGCCTCATCCAAAAACCCAAGGTTGCAGGCGCCAATGGCTTCATCCAGCACCAGCATGTCATACGGTTCTCCCCCGTCCGCTCCCAGGGCCATGTTCCAGGCTGTCAGGGCACAGTTGTCATAATACAGGGCAGCGGCCTCCCGCTGGGCCTGGGTCATGTTCCAGGAAAAGCCGAAATTCCGGCCGCACGGCAGCACTGTAATGCCGGGAACATGGGCCAGCCCAATTACCTCCCCCGAATCATCTGTCTTTAGAAGCCTGGCCACCAGCACACGGTATCCCCGCCCGGCGGCCCGCACAGCCGCACCGATGGCTGCCGTGGTCTTTCCCTTTCCATCTCCACAGTATATCTGGACCAGACCCGTTTCATTCATCCTTCTGCCTCCTCTGCAAACCTTGATTTCGCCTGTTTCCTGCGGTACCGCTCCTTCACATGATAAATATGGAGCCTCTCCCTGGCCCTTGTCATAGCCACGTAGAACATTCTGCGTTCTTCCTCCACATCCGGGTCCAAAACCGCCTTGTGATGGGGCGTGACGCCTTCATTGGCATCCAGGATATAAACCACCCTGAATTCCAGCCCCTTGGCGCTGTGCATGGTCATAAGGCTGACGCCCTGGCGCTGTGCGTCCCTGCCTGCCGCCTGTTTCTTAAGCTGTTCCTTATATTCCTCCATATGGGTGAACCAGTGTTCATACGTCTTAAAGCCGGCTGCGCTTTCCTGAAGCTGGTCCAGTGTCTCAAACAGTTCCTCCGGCTTCATCCTCCTGGACTGGGCGTATTCCCGGATGTACTCATCGTACTCCACTGCCTTTCGGATGTAATTGACGGCCGCGGCCGGAGCCATGTTCCTTAACATCGTCAAATCATATTCCAGCTGTTCAATCCGGTCCATCATCCAGTTCTTGTCCTGGTAAAAGGATTTCACTGACTCCCAGTTAACCTGCTGGCCCTCCAGGGCATCCCGGCTGATGTAGCGCTTGGGACGGTTGATGATTTGAAGCACATTGGAACGGCTCAGATCCCCTAAGGCAGCCCGGATATAGGAAATCACATTTCCGGATATCCAGTGCTCATACAGATTTGGCACCGCATCCCTCATATAAAAGGGTATGTTATATTCCATAAGCTTGGAAATCAGCAGCCGGGGGCCCATGTTGGTCCGGTAAAGCACTGCCATATCATTGTAGGATATGCCCATGGAGGCATAGTCGCGTATCTCCGTAACGATTCCCAGTGTCTCGTCTATGGGTTCCTGCCACTCCTTTATGATGACCGGATGGCCATTCCCCCTTGCCGCCTTGATTTCCTTGGGAAAACGGGTCCTGTTGTGTGAGATAACCCGCCCCGCAGCCTCCACAATCTGGCGGCTGCAGCGGTAATTGGTATCCAGGAGTATTTTCCCCGCATCGGGATAATCCCTCTCAAAGCCCAGCATCAGCTCCGGCTTTGCCCCACGGAACCGGTAAATGGACTGGTCGTCATCCCCAACGATAAACAGGTTGTTTCTGGGAAGGGCCAGCATTTTTACGATTTCATACTGAATCCTGTTAATGTCCTGGAACTCATCAATTAATATGTACCTGTACTTGTCCTGCCATGCAGACAGGATGTCTTTTCTTTCCTTAAACAGCTCGTAGCACATCACCAGCATGTCGTCAAAATCCAGCAGCCTGTTCTGTCTCAGCCGTGCCTCATAGCCCCGGTACAGCTGTTTGAACATGTCCTCGGAACAGTTCTTTGCATAATAGTGGTCCATGTCCATGAGCTCCCCCTTCACCATGCTGATTTCACTGAGCACAGAGGAAATAAACTCCCCTTCATCCTCCGCTTCCAAATCACATTTTGACAGCATCTCCTTCATGAACTGAACGCGCTGTTCTTCCCTTACTATGTCTGTGGCCTTGTACCGGTAGGCCAGTTTGAGAATCAGAAAAAAGACAGAATGGAAGGTTCCAAAGGAGACCCGGCTGCATCCTGCCTGTGTAATCTGTTCATAGCGCTCCTTCATCTCCCTGGCCGCTGCCCTGGTAAATGTGATTACCAGAATATGGGAGGGATCCACGCCTGCCTTTTCCGTAAGATAACGGACCCGGTTGGTGATGACTGTGGTCTTGCCGGAACCGGGTCCTGCCAAAACCAGCATAGGACCTTCCCTGTGCCGGATTGCCATTTTTTGTGCGTCGTTAAATGCCATTTACTAGATTCCTATGCCTCAAGCATCTGTATCCCTTTGCGGATTCTGGCCAGGGACTCCTCCTTGCCCAGGACTTCCATGATTTCCGTTGCTCCGGCAGGAGTCATCTGCTTGCCGGACACGGCGGTACGGATGGGCCACATCACAAAGCCGGTCTTGACCCCTGTGTCCTCCACATATTTTGACAGGACGCCGTAAAGGGCGTCATTGGCGAAATCCTCCTGTGCTTCCAGAATGGGCAGCACATCCTTTAAAACCTTAAGAGAGGTCTCTGCGTTTGTCTTCATCTTCTTGTGGGTGTACATGGCCGTATCGTATTCCGGAAGGGCCTCAAAGAAATCCACATGGTCCGCAATGTCAGGGAACACCTCAATCCTTGTCTTGACCATGGCCGCTATCTTCTTAAGGTCCAAATCCCTGCTGATGGCAGCCTTCAGATACGGCTCAGCCATCTCATAGAAGGTATCAAATTCCATTGCCTTCATGTATTCGCCGTTCATCCACTTAAGCTTTGTCATATCGAACACAGCAGGGGATTTGCTCATGCGGTGGTAATCAAATTCCTTTACCATTTCCTCCAGGGAGAAAATCTCCTTGTTGTCCTCCGGTGACCAGCCCAAAAGGGCCACATAATTCACAACAGCCTGAGAGATGAAGCCCTGCTCCAAAAGGTCCTCAAAGGAGGAATGTCCGCTTCTCTTGCTCAGTTTATGGTGGTTCTCATCCGTAATCAGCGGGCAGTGCACATAGACCGGCACATCCCACCCAAAGGCGGCATAGAGCCTGTTGTACTTCGGCGATGAGGACAGATATTCATTTCCCCTTACCACATGGGTAATACCCATCAGATGATCGTCCACCACATTTGCAAAATTATAGGTGGGGTATCCGTCTGACTTGATAAGGACCATATCATCCAGCTCAGAGTTATCCACGGTGATATCTCCGTAAATCTCGTCCTGGAATGTGGTGGTTCCCGTGGTGGGGTTGTTCTGGCGGATGACATAGGGCATGCCTGCTGCCAGGTTAGCTTCCACCTCTTCTTTGGATAAATGGAGGCAGTGCTTATCATATGCCATGATTTCCTCTCCATTTACAGTGGTCTTAAGGGTGGCCAGACGCTCCGGAGTACAGAAGCAGTAGTAAGCCTCTCCTTTTTCCACCAGTTTCTTTGCGTATTCCAGGTAAATGCCGGAAGCCTGACGCTCGCTCTGGACGTACGGACCGCATCCGCCGTCCTTGTCAGGACCCTCGTCATGAATCAGGCCTGTATCCTTCAGGGTCTGGTATATGATTTCCACTGCCCCTTCCACGAAACGTTCCTGATCTGTATCTTCAATACGGAGGAGGAAATCCCCGCCCTCATGCTTTGCTATGAGATAGGCATACAATGCCGTCCTTAAATTTCCCACATGCATCCTGCCCGTGGGGCTGGGTGCATACCTTGTCCTTACTCTGCTCATGTTAAAGTCTCCTATATTCTTCTCAATCTGATAACTCAAAAACCATTATATAACGAAGGCCGAAAAAAGACAATGCCTGTTTTCACAGGCACTGTCCCTTTCTTTATACCTATTTGAATGTGGCGTTGTTCACCTCATCAGAGAACTTGCTTAAATCCTGAGGCATCCATGCAGCCTTTTCCTTGCCGCTTACATCCACCTTGACTCTCTGGCACTTGATGGTCAGCTCGGTCATCTCTTCTGCCGGCACCATCTCGCCAATCTTTGCAATATACTGCTTTACAGCGTCCTGTATCAGCTTCTGAAGGGCATCCTCATCACCGCTCATGATGGCTGCGGCTGTGTCTTCGTCGATATTGTTCTGCATGTCGGTCATAACGTCTACCATGATATTCTGCATATCATCCATGGAATAGCTCTTAACCTTCAGAAGTACGGTGGTCTCGTCCTTGCTCTGATCCGTGATCTCGGCGCTGTAATCCAGCTTGTCAATCAGTCCCTGAAGGGCATCGGACATTTCCTCTACTTCTTCGTCAGAGAACTCGATGCCTGCGGCCTTAAATTCTGACTTGAACATGGAAACCAGGTCTGTCTCAGCGGAATCTTCCATCAGGCTGGTCTTTACGTCTTCCTCAGAAGCAAATCCCAGTAAGTCCTTCATAGGAGCCGCATTTTCCTTAACAGACAGCTCGTACAGCGCTCCCACTACCTGGTCTGCCGGCTCAAGCTTCTGCTGGCATCCTGTCAGGGCAATGCTGCACACAGCCATAACGGTTGCGGCCAATACCGCAAAGCTTCTTTTCATGTTCCTCATAAACTTATCTCCTCTTTAATTCTGCCTTCTGTCAGGCAATTTATTTTTCCTCTGTCCTGGAAACGGTCTTGTTCTCTGCCAAGTCGCTTGGTCTCATAGTCAGGTTGATTCTGCCCATCTTATCGACCTCAGTTACCTTTACAGTAACCTCATCGCCGATGTTCACAACATCCTCCACCTTGCCAACGCGCTTATCAGACAGCTTGGAAATATGAATCATACCATCCTTATTGGGGGCCAGCTCCACAAATGCGCCAAAATTCATGATACGCACTACCTTGCCGTTAAATATCATGCCCGCCTCAATATCCGTAACGATTCCGGTAATAATCTGGATGGCCTTATCAATCATGGCCTCGTCCGTGCCGCATACATTCACAGCACCCTCATCCGTAATATCAATCTTAACACCGGTCTCCTCAATAATCTTGTTGATGACCTTGCCCTGCTTTCCTACCACATCGCCAATCTTCTGCGGATCAATGGTAATCTGCTTAATCTTCGGAGCATATGGGCTTAAGTGCTTCCTTGGCTCTGAGATAACCGGTCTCATTACATTGTCCAGAATATACATTCTGGCTTCCCTTGTCCTGGCGATGGCTTCCTCGATAATAGGCCGTGTCAGTCCGTGAATCTTAATGTCCATCTGGATGGCAGTGATACCATTCTTTGTTCCGCCTACCTTAAAATCCATATCGCCAAAGAAATCTTCCAGGCCCTGAATGTCTGTAAGCACCAGATAATCATCATCCGTATCCCCGGTCACAAGACCGCAGGAAATACCAGCTACCATCTCCTTAATTGGTACGCCGGCAGCCATCAGTGAAAGGGTTGACGCACAGATGCTTGCCTGGGAGGTGGAACCATTGGATTCCATAGTCTCAGATACGGTACGGATTGCATATGGGAATTCCTCCGCACTTGGCAGAACCGGAATCAATGCCCTCTCTGCCAGGGCGCCATGGCCTATCTCGCGGCGGCCCGGTCCTCTGCTTGGCTTTGTCTCGCCTACAGAGAAGGACGGGAAGTTATAGTGGTGCATATAACGCTTGCAGGTCTCATTCTCATCCAGTCCGTCTAATTTCTGGGCCTCGGACAGAGGCGCCAGGGTGCAGGCGTTGAGAATCTGTGTCTGACCGCGGGTAAACATGCCTGAGCCGTGAGCTCGCGGAAGCAGGTCAACTTCTGCTGCCAGGTGACGGATTTCCGTGATGGCGCGGCCGTCAGGACGCTTGTGATCCTTTAAGATCATCTTGCGGACCGTCTTCTTCTGATACTGGTAAACAGCCTCGCCCAGGACGGCAAGCCATTCTTCGTTCCCGGCAAATGCATCTTCCAGCTTTGCTGTGATTTCTGCTATATTCTTCTCGCGTGTCTGCTTGTCATCGGTGAACACAGCCTCTTCCATTTCCTGTGGAGTCACGATTTCCCTGATGGCTGCAAAAAGCTCTTCCGGCACCGCGCAGCTCTCATAAGAGTGCTTTTCCTTACCGCACTCAGCCACGATGGTGTCGATGAACTTGATAATTTCCTGGTTCACTTCATGAGCCTTAAAAATGGCGTCAATCATAATCTGCTCCGGAACCTCATTGGCGCCGGCCTCAATCATGATAACCTTTTCCCTGGTGGAAGCCACGGTCAGGGCCATATCAGATACCTGCTTCTGGTCAGCAGTGGGGTTGATGATGAACTCGCCGTCAATCAGACCCACCTGTGTGGTAGCGCAGGGGCCTGCAAACGGGATATCGGAAATGCTGGTTGCAATGGCAGAACCCAGCATGGCTGTCAGCTCAGGGCTGCAGTCCGGGTCCACGCACATTACGATGTTGTCCAGGGTCACGTCGTTGCGGTAATCCTTAGGGAACAGCGGACGCATAGGGCGGTCGATAACACGGCAGGTCAGGACAGCATTTTCAGAAGCCTTGCCCTCTCTCTTATTGAAACCGCCTGGTATCTTTCCCACTGAATATAATCTCTCCTCATATTCCACGCTGAGAGGGAAGAAATCAATGCCCTCCCTTGGCTTGGATGACGCGGTTGCCGTGGAAAGCACCACCGTATCGCCATAGTGCATGAATGCAGCACCGCTTGCCTGGGCAGCCACACGGCCAACCTCAACGGTCAGTTTGCGTCCTGCCAAATCCATACTAAAACTTTTAAACATACTGGTATCTCCTTTACAATAAAAATAAAAAATGCTACCGGTATGGTTGGGGCATGTCCAATCCGTATGTCATCCCCGGGGCAGAAGACGCCGAAACTACTGATCTGCCTGCAGGAATCCTAATCCTGCAGGTACATCAGCGGTCTCGGAGTGATACCTCTGCCGCCCACACCGCTTCTTCCTTTCCATGATAAGCAAATATAGGGTGGAGTTCCCTCCACCCTAATCTTCAGAATTACTTTCTGATACCAAGCTTCTCGATTAATGCACGATATCCTTCCAGGTCTGTCTTCTTTAAGTAATCAAGAAGACCTCTTCTCTGTCCAACCATCATCAGAAGACCTCTTCTGGAGTGATGATCCTTTGGATTCTGCTTCAAATGTTCGGTCAGTTCTGTGATTCTCTCAGTCAGAATGGCAATCTGAACCTCAGGTGAACCTGTGTCCCCTGGCTTACGGCCATACTCTGCGATAATCTGTGCTTTCTTTTCCTTTGAAATCATGGTGTTTCCTCCTTAATACTATTCATCTCACCAAAAACCAGGCTGCCGGCTGGAGTCACCGGGTAACCGGGCATCGGCGTTATATCATACCGATTTAGTATAGCATAAATGGGTGGGGTTGTAAAGTGTGAAAAAATAAATTTAACGTGGGAGGCGCTGACACCTCCGCTCCGCTTCCCCTCACGGCCGGAAGCACCTTGCCACGTCTTACCCCATCTCACCCCTCCGCGAAAATCTCCGGATGTTTTTCATAGTACGCTTTCGCAAACTCTTTGTCTTTCTCAATCCGCTCCTTCAGCTCCTCAAAGGAGGTGAATTTTTGTTCCGGGCGGTCGAAGGCCAGGAGCTGGACTTCTATGTTTTTGCCGTAGATGTCGCCTTCCAGGCCGAAGATGTAGGTTTCCACGCCTGCCGGGAATTCTCCTCCTACCGTGGGCTTCTTTCCGATGTTGGTGACGCCTTTATAGTAGACGCCGTCCACCAGCACGCGTGATACATAAACGCCGTATCTGGGCAGGCGCTTGATGGGGGGCGGGAGGATGTTGGCTGTGGGAAAACCTAAAAGGCTGGCTCCGATGTGGTTGCCGTGCACCACTTCCCCGTGAATGGCGTAGGGCTGGCCCAGCAGCTGGTTGGCTTTTTCCACATTGCCTTTTTCCAGTTCTTCGCGGATATAGGTGCTGCTGATATCACGCCTGTGGTCCTTTTCCTTTTCTATGACATGGAGATGGTAACCCAGGTCATGGGCCATGGCAAAGAGCAGCTCCGCGTTGCCTGCCCCCTTATAGCCAAAGCTGCAGTCCGGGCCTACCACGATTTCCCTGGCATGCATGCGGCCTGCCAGAATGTCCCTGGCAAAGGCTTCCGGCTCCATATGGCGGGTTTCCTCGGTAAAGGGGTATTCCACCAGATAATCGATTCCCGCCTTCTCCATGTTGGCACGGCGCTCCAAATTAGTAGTGATGACGGTCTGGGGCTGACCCGTGACAGCTGTTCCCGGAGCCGTGCCAAAGGTGAAGATGGCTGTGGGATACCCTGTCTCTGCCTTCAGCTCCATCATGGTCCTTAACAGCTTCTGGTGGCCTCTGTGCCTGCCGTCAAACTTGCCTAAAGTCACGATGGTGGGCTCCTCTATCTGAAATTCTGTGGTGTCTGCTATATACCTCATCCTGTCACTTCCTCGTTTTTTCTTCTGTTCCAGATGTTCCGTCAGCGCCGCAGGAAGCTACATGGGGAACATCTTCCAGGGCTTCCACCAGTGCCTGTCCTTCTGGTACTGGTATACCCCAGTAAATCTATGATTGCTGTCATACATACGGAACATTTGTCCGTCCTCAGCCCCGGCCTGCCACTCATCTGACCGGTTCCAGTCCAGCTGTCTTGCGAAGCAGGGATTACCGTTGTGTAAAAGGGAGTCTGCTTCCGGCAGGCAGCAGAGAGGCGGAAAGGACTGCAGGGCCTCCTCCACCGGGAGGACGCAGCTCTCCACGGCTCCCTGGTCACGGAGCTGTTGCAGCTGGTCCAGTGTCAGACTGTCCTCAATGCTGAAACGGTCCACCCTGGTACGTGTAAGGTGTTCCATACAGCCGCCGCATCCCAAAAGCCTTCCGATGTCATGGCACAGGGTACGTATGTATGTCCCCTTGGAGCAGGTGACCTCCATCCAGACCCTGGGCAGATCTATCCTGCTTACCTTTATGTCCAGAATCCTCACCGGCCTTGGCCGGCGTTCCACTTCTTTTCCCGCCCTTGCCAGCTCGTACAGCTTCTTTCCGTCCACCTTAAGGGCTGAGTACATGGGAGGTATCTGGGCGTAATCGCCCTTAAATCCCATGACAGCGTGATTTACCTGTTCCTCAGTAAGGGACAAAGCCCCTTCCCTATCTTCTTCCAGAATGGTTCCTGTGGTGTCCTGGGTGTCTGTCTCACAGCCCAACAGCATGACGGCCCGGTATGTCTTGGACCGGTCCGTCAGCATGCCGCACAGCCTGGTGCCCGCCCCCAGACAAACAGGAAGGACTCCTTCAGCTGCGGGGTCCAGGGTTCCTGTATGGCCTATTTTTTTCTGCTTTAAAATTCCTCGAAGCCGGGCCACCACATCGTGGGAAGTATAGCCCGGCTCTTTGTATACATTTATGATTCCGTGATACATGGTATGTTCCTTACTCCCGGCTGCCTGATGCAGCATCCAACTGCCTGGCAATGTGTACGGACAGATTGTTGATTACGTCGTGTATGCTGCCGCTCATGGTACATCCGGCAGCCCTCACATGACCTCCTCCGCCAAAGAAAGCGGCAATCCTGCTTACGTCCACCAGATACTTGGAACGCATGCTGACCTTGAATTCCTGAGCACCTGTCTCATAGATGAATATAGCCACCTCCACACCTTCCGTAAGGCGCAGCTGGTCAATGATACCGTCCATGTCCTTGCCGTCAACCCCGTAAAACTCCATCTCGCTCTGGCGGATGGCGCTGAAGATGCACCGTCCGTCAAAAAAGGTGATGCTCTCCAAAAGGGCCCTGCCCAGTATCTGGTTCTGGATGTATGTTTTTCTGTAAAAGCTGTTGTCTATGATGGCTCCGAAGTCAATTCCCTTTTCCATCAGCTTTCCCGCTATCTCCATGGTGTGGGCTGATGTGCAGGAAAATTTGAACACGCCTGTATCGTGGATGATGCCGGTGTACAGGCACTCTGCCGTGTAACGGTCGATTTTTCCTTCATCCAGCTGGTCAAAAAGGGCCTCGCAGGTAGAACTGGCCTCATCCGGAACCACGTTGGTGCCGCCGTAACGGGTATTGGTCACATGATGGTCCAGGCACAGGCTCCTGTCCGCCCGGTCCAGGTAATGTTTAAAATCACCCAGACGCTGGATATCGCCGCTGTCCAGGCAGACACAGAGCTGATAGCACTCATCGTCAACCTGGTGGCGGATTTTGTCATATCCCTTCAGATAACTGAATTTAGGGGATGACTCCTCCAGATACACGGCTGCCCGTATATCCGGATGATTCAGCCGGAGATAGTTATAAAGTCCCAGTGTGGAGCCCAGGCAGTCGCCGTCCGGGCGTATATGGCCCAGGATGGCCACGGACTTGGTGCCCTCTAACATCTGTTCAAGAATCGTCATTAAAACTCCTCCTTTGCTCCTTCCTCATCCTGTGTTTCTTCCTGATGAAGGTCTTTTGTCACTTCATCGATGAGTCTGGACATGTTGACACCATATTCAATGGACTGGTCCAATATGAACTTCAGCTCCGGCGTGTTGCGCAGGTTCACCCTTCTTGCAAGCTCTCTGCGCACATACCCTTCTGCGCTCTTTAGTCCCTGGATGGTAGACTTTCCCGCCTCCTCGTCCCCAAGAACGCTGATATACGCCTTGCAGAACTTAAGGTCTGGTGTAACCTCCACGGAAACCACGCTGGTCATGGAATGAATCCTTGGATCCTTGATTCCCCCGCGGATGATTTCACTGAGTTCCCGCTGGACCTCCATGTTGATTCTAGTATTCTTTATGCTGTTCTTACGCATGTAACTCCTCTCTTAGCCATGATGCCTATCTCGGTACTTCCACCATGATGTAAGCCTCGATTTCATCATCTTCCTGAAGATCATTAAACTTCTCAAATACAAGACCGCACTCGTATCCTGCCGCCACTTCCTTTACATCGTCCTTGAAACGCTTGAGGGAAGCCAGCGGTCCTTCGAAAATCTGCTCTCCGTCTCTCTTGACACGGCAGCTGCAGTTTCTCTGGAACTTGCCGTCCAATACATAGGAACCTGCAATGGTTCCTATGCCGGATGCCTTAAAGGTCTGACGTATAACTGCATGGCCGATAACCTTTTCCTCGAATACAGGGTCCAGCATTCCCTTCATGGCTGCTTCCACATCCTCGATGGCCTGATAGATAACCTTATACAGACGGATATCCACCTTTTCACGCTCCGCAATGGACTTGGCGGTTGCATCCGGACGGATGTTGAAGCCAATGATGATTGCGTTGGATGCGGATGCCAGGGAAACGTCGGACTCGTTGATGGCGCCTACGCCGCCGTGAATCACCTTCACCATAACCTCCTCGTTGGAGAGCTTGGTAAGGCTCTGCTTTACAGCCTCCACGGAACCCTGCACGTCGGCCTTTACAATAATCGGCAGTTCCTTTACATTACCGGCCTGAATCTGGCTGAACAGGTCATCCAGAGACAATTTTGCCTTGGTATCCTCAATCAGTTTACTCTTTCCTTCTGAAATAAATGTCTCAGCAAAGTTTCTTGCTTCCTTCTCGTTTTCAGTAGCCACGAATACCTCACCGGCATTAGGCACATCGTTGAGGCCCAGGATTTCCACTGGCGTGGACGGTCCTGCCTCCTTCACGCGGCGGCCCCTGTCGTCCATCATGGCACGAATCTTGCCAAAGCATGCGCCGGCCGCAATGGTCTCGCCTACTCTTAAGGTACCCTTCTGTACCAGAACCGTGGCAACAGGTCCCTTGCCCTTATCCAGCTCCGCCTCGATTACAAGGCCCCTGCCCTTACGGTTGGGATTAGCCTTCAGTTCAAGCACGTCTGCGGTCAGAAGAACCATTTCCAACAGGTCCTTGATACCCTCTTTTGTATGGGCGGAAACAGGTACGAAGATGGTGCTGCCGCCCCAATCCTCGGGAATCAGCTCGTATTCAGCCAGCTCCTGCTTTACCTTATCCACGTTGGCGCTTGGCTTATCAATCTTGTTGATGGCCACAATGATTTCCACATTGGCTGCCTTTGCGTGGTTGATGGCCTCAACAGTCTGAGGCATTACGCCGTCGTCCGCAGCCACTACCAGGATGGCGATGTCCGTGGACTGTGCTCCTCTCATACGCATGGCTGTAAACGCCTCATGGCCCGGCGTATCCAGGAACGTAATCTTGCGGTCGTTTATCTCAATGACAGACGCACCGATATGCTGGGTGATGCCGCCAGCCTCTCTTGCTGTCACATTGGTCTCGCGGATAGCGTCCAAAAGGGAAGTTTTACCGTGGTCAACATGGCCCATGACACACACAACCGGTGACCTGGGAACCATATCCTCGATGCTCTCTTCATCTTCCTTCAGAAGCTCCGCAATGACATCAACTTTTACTTCCTTTTCACACAGGACATCGAATTCCATGGCAATCTCTTCCGCCTGCTCATAATCAATTTCCTGGTTCAGTGTCACTACCTGGCCCTTTAAAAACAGCTTCTTTACAATGACAGATGGCTGAAGCTTCATCTTCTCTGCCAGTTCCTTGATAGTGAGTACATCGGGAAGGCTGATGGTTTTCACCTCATCCGCCTTACTCTCCTCCTTCTTAGGCTGAGGCATGATGAATGCTCCCTTTCCTGTCTTCGGCACTTTCTTCTTGCCGTCCTCAATCCTGTCGCGTTTATCAAACCTGACATTCTTATGGGCATTCTTATTCTGACGGTTGCTGGTTGGCTTTGTCTGGATTGGGGTGTCATAGGATGACTTTACGTCCCTTGCCCCTGCCGAGCGGCGGCTGTCAGTCCTGCCTCTGTTATCCCTTGCATCCTTGTCATCTCCGGGACGGCCCTGATAGCCCCCCTGAAGTCTTGCGCCGTAGCCGCCCTGGGGCCTGTTTCCATAACCGCCCTGAGACCTTGCGCCGTCGCGGCCTCCCTGGCCTCCCTGATAGCCGCCTTGGGGCCTGTTGCCCTGGTAGCCGCCCTGGGACCTGTTGTTGTCACGGCCTCCCTGGTAACCTCCCTGGCCTCCCTGATAGCCGCCCTGGGGTCTGCTGCCGCCTCCCTGGGACCTGCTGTTGTCACGGCCTCCCTGGTAAGCTCCCTGGCCTCCCTGATAGCCGCCCTGGGGTCTGCTGCCGCCTCCCTGGGGCCTGTTGTTGTCACGGCCTCCCTGGTAACCTCCCTGGCCTCCCTGATAGCCGCCCTGGGGTCTGTTGTTGTCGCGGCCTCCCTGGTAGCCTCCCTGGTTCCTGTTATTGTCGCGGCCTCCCTGATAGCCTCCCTGGCTCCTGTTATTGTCGCGGCCTCCCTGATAGCCTCCCTGGCTCCTGTTATTGTCTCGGCCCTGGTAGCCTCCCTGGCTCCTGTTATTGTCGCGGCCTCCCTGGTAGCCTCCCTGGCTCCTGTTATTGTCGCGGCCTCCCTGGTAGCCTCCCTGGCTCCTGTTATTGTCGCGGCCTCCCTGATAGCCTCCCTGGCTCCTGGCTGTATCGCGGCTGTCCTGGGCAGTTTCCTGGGTTCCTGCCTGAGTTCCGGCCTGAACCCCTGCCTGGGGTGCTGCGGACGGCTGGGGTGCTGCGGCTCTCTCTGAAACCGTATCCGCGGACTGGGCCTGCACCTGTGGTTTGGCAGGCTCAGCCGGAGCTGCCTGTGGTGTCGTATGTGCTGCCTGTGGCGCTGCCGCCGGGGCAGGAGCCGTATGACCATGGTTTCCTCCCTGTGGTTTCGGAGGAACCGGACGCTTAATCTGCTGCTGGGCGTTCTGAGGGCGGAACACGGCTGTCAGCTTCTTCTTAGCCGGCTCACCCTTTGATGCGCTGTCCTGGCTCCTGGCAGCCTCTGCCTTAGGAGTCTCTGTCTTAGGCGCTTCCGTCCTTGGAGCTTCCACTCTGGGGGCCTCTGTTTTAGGAGCCTCCGTCCTGTGCTCCGGTGCGGCAGGTTTTGCGTCCCTCTTAGGATTTGCAAAAGAGCGCACAATATTCTCCTGATCCTTTGTCACATTCGATGCTGCATACAATACAGCTGATTTATCTTTAGTCTTAATAATTTCCAATATCTCCTTACTGGTCTTGCCCAGTTCATTTGCCAGTTCACTTACTCTCATTCAAGCTACCTCCGTTTATATTCATTCGTTCTACCATTGACTTTGCGAAACCTGCATCCTCCACTGACAGTGACGCCCTGAACTCCTGCCCCATGGCATGCCCAAGTTCGTCCTTTGTTCCAAACAGATAGATTGGGACTTTATAGTAAGTACACATGTTGGTAAACTTTTTCTTCGTGTTGTCCGAAGCTTCTTCCGATACGATTACCAAATGGGACTTTCCGCTCTTTACTGATTTCTCCGTCGAAAATTCGCCGCTGACCACCTTCCTGGCCCTTGTCGCTAGGCCCACCAGGCTTAACAGCCTTTTGTTATCTGCCAAGTTCTTCCATCTCCTTTTCCAGAGTTTCATACACCTCTTTGGGAATGGCCATCTTGAAGGAACGCTCCAGTCCCTTTCCCTTCACTGCCTTCTTCAGGCATTCCATTGATGGACACAGGTAAGCGCCCCTGCCGTTCTTGCGGCCTGTGGCATCCAACATAATCTCATCCTCGGCGGTTTTTATGACTCTTATCATTTCTTTCTTGCTCTTCATCTCCTGGCAGCCAATGCACTGCCTGAGCGGAACTTTTTTCATGCTCACTTACATCACTCCTAACCTTCTCAGAGTATCCTTTTTACTGTTCGCTTCCGTCTTCCTGATAGTTTTCTTCATAATCCTGGTAGCTTTCTGATCCCTCCGGCTCTTCCTCATAGGTCTCAGACGACGTATCGCCGTACTGGAGTCCCATCTGCTCGAAGAGTCCCATTTCCCTGGCCTGGGTCTCACTCTTAATATCAATCTTAAAGCCCGTAAGCCTTGCGGACAGTCTTGCGTTCTGTCCCTCCTTGCCAATTGCAAGGGACAGCTGGTAATCCGGCACAATAACCTGTGCTTCCCGCTCTTCCTCGTCCGCCACAACGCAGATGACCTTGGCAGGACTTAACGCGTTCTCAATCAGGTACGCAGGATTGTCATCCCAGTTAATGATGTCGATTTTTTCACCCTTTAATTCACTAACAATGGAATTGACCCTGGAACCGTTGAGGCCCACGCATGCGCCTACCGGGTCCACATTGGCGTCATTGGATTTCACCGCAATCTTTGTCCTGGAACCTGCTTCCCTGGCAATGGCCTTGATTTCCACCGTACCGTCGCGGACCTCGGCCACCTCGGATTCAAAGAGGCGCTTCACCAGGTCCGGGTGTGTCCTGGACACAGAAACCCTGGGGCCCTTTGGCGTATCCTTTACCTCGATGACATATACCTTGACGCGCTCCGTCGGACGGAATGTCTCGCCCTTTACCTGCTCGCTTTCATTGAGGATGGCGTCCACCCTGCCCAGGTTAATGCTCACGTTCTTTCCCAGATAGCGCTGTACCACGCCGGTCATGACATCCTTTTCCTTCATAAAATACTCGTTGTACAGTGCCTTGCGTTCTTCCTCGCGTATCTTCTGCAGAATCACGTTCTTTGCGTTCTGTGTGGCAATACGGCCGAATTTCTTGGAATCCAGCGGAATCTGTACCGTATCCCCAATCTCATACTTGGGGTTCAGCATCTTGGCGTCCGCCAGGCTCAACTCCAGACAATCGTCCTCCACGTTTTCCACAACCGCTTTTTCTGCATATACTGCAAAGTCACAGGTATTGGGGTTCACCGTGACCTTTACATTATCGGCTTTTCCGAAATGGTTCTTACAGGCAGTGAGTAAAGAGTTCTCAATGGCTTCAATGAGAGTATCTTTGGAAATGTTCTTCTCTTTCTCCAATACCTCCATTGCCTCTAACAGTTCCTTGTTCATGTTTATCCTCCTATCCATGTCTCAGCATGTGAATGATCTAACTAAAAATCCAGCGCAAGCCGTATCAGGGCAATGTCCGCTTTTTCAAATATCATCTGGCTTCCGTCTTCCATGGTCAGCGTCACAGTATTTTCATCATATGCACTGAGGGCGCCCGTAAATTCCTTTTGCTTGTTAAGCTGACGGTAAAGCCTTACATCCACATCCTTGCCCATGCTTCTTACGAAGTCCTTTTCCTTCTTAAGAGGACGGCCTAATCCCGGCGAACTGACTTCCAGGATATAACTGTCATCAATGAAGTCCTCTTTATCCAGCCAGTCGCTTAAAGCCCTGCTGATGACCTCACAGTCATCCACGGCAATCCCGCCTTCTTTATCTATATAAGCCCTCAGGTACCAGGTACCTGCTTCCTTTACATACTCCACGTCTACCAGTTCAAAACCATGCTCTTCCATCAGTGGAAGGAGATGTTTCTCCACCCGGCTCTCATAGCTCTCCTTTTTTCCCATCGTTCCACCACCTTTCCTGTCTTTCCAAAACGAAAGAGTGGACTGGTGTCCACTCTTTTATCAGTAATCTACATTAGTTATCGTATACACTATACCATCATGCCGCCGTAAATGCAAGCATTTTCAAGGATTTTATCGAAAATTTCCTTTAAATCGTGACAGTTCAGGGGCTTGCATCAAAGCATTGCACGTCCTCTGCACCATGTCTGGAGTACGCTGTAATCATCATCCAGAACCACTAAATCTCCATCGCATCCGGCCGCAATCCTTCCTTTTCTGTGGTCCACGCCCAGACATCTGGCCGGATTGATGGTGCATGAATTAAGGGCAGTGTCAAAGGGCACCAGTGCCTGTTCCACCAGAATCTTAAGTCCCCTGTTCATGTTGAGGGTGCTTCCCGCAATGGTATCTGTTCCCTTGAGGCGGGCCAGTCCGTCCTCTCCTATCTCAATGTCATGGCCGCCCAGCTGGTACTGTCCTCCCGGAGGGCAGTGCTTAGCCCTGAGGGAATCGCTGATCATGATGGAATAATCACGTCCCTTGGCTGTAAAGAAGTTGTTCAGGGCAGCCAGGTGGGAATGGCATCCGTCACAGATAATTTCCCCGTAGATATCCCTTACCCTGAGGGCAGTGCCTACCAGTCCCGGTTTGCGGTGATGGTAAGGCGTCATGCCGTTATATACATGGGTCATGGACGACGCACCGTTGGCAATGCCCAAAAGAGCCTGCTCGTAAGTGGCGGCCGAATGGCCCATGCTGACCACCACCCCGTGGGTGGAACAGTATCTGGTAAGCGCATGGTCCGGGTCCCGCTCCGGCGCCAGGGTGATATATTTGATAAGGCCCTCGGCTGCCTCCTGATATTTCTTAAACTGCTCCACGGATGCAGACGCAATGGCCTCAGGCGGCTGCGCCCCCTTGTACTCCATATCCAGGAACGGTCCCTCAAAATGGATGCCCAGGATTTCCGCCCCTTCGTAGCCCTCCTTCACCACAGCTGCCACATTGGCCACGGCCCTGGTGAGCACATCCGGCATCTGGGTCACGGTGGTGGGCAGAATGGCTGTGACGCCCTCCTCAGGTATCCGCTTCATCCAGTTGCGAAGTCCTTCCGGCTGGCCGTCGTTTGTATCAAAATCATATGCTCCGTGTGTGTGGATGTCAATGAAGCCCGGCACGATTCTCTTATCCCCGTAATCCTGGTCCGCCGTTCCCGCACCATACTCATGGATACGGCTGATGACTCCGTCCTCAATCTCCATCTGGGCTGCCATGAACTGTCCTGCTATCCAGACTCTCTTACCCTGAATCCTCATACTTTCTTCTCCTTCCATCTATGTGTGTTCTCTATATTAATTCCCTTAGTTATAAGTATATCACGTTAGAAATATTTTTCAATATACTATTTAAAATAAAAAATATTTTTATTTCCACTAAAAAGATATATATAATCTCCGGAATATATAGGCTGAAAAAAGCGCAAAAAAGCAGGAGCCTGTATTACATAAAATATGCTTCACAGCCCCTGCCTTATATCCGCCCTCATCCTTCCCGGCTGCCGTCCAGCAGCTCCGCTATCTCCGGAAATGGTTCCACGCTCCGCCTCAATATACCCTGTATGTAAGCAATGGTTATGCCATAGTTGGTCATGGGAATTCCCTGGTCCTGGGCGCATTTCATTCTGTACTTCATCTCACGCTCATTCAGCATGCATCCGCCGCAGTGGACAATCAGACGGAAGCTTGCAAGTTCATCCGGAAACTCTGTACCTGTGGCAAACACAAACTCCGGTTCTGTTCCAGTATACTCCCGTATCCACCTGGGCAGCTTTACGGTCCCGATGTCCTCGCACTGCCTGTGATGGGTGCAGCCCTCGGAAATCAGGATTCTGTCTCCCTTCCTGATGCTGTCCAGAGCCCTGACGCCTTGCACCATGGGCTCCAGGCTGCCTTTATAGCGGGCAAAGAGAATGGAAAACGAGGTCAGGAGAATATCCGCCGGCGTATCTGCACTGACCTTTGCAAATACCTGGCTGTCGGTGATGACAATTCTAGGCTTCTCCCCCAGAGAAGCCAGCGTGCCCTTCAGTCCGTTTTCCCTGACCACCACGGACACTGCATCCGCTTCCAGGATGTCCCGTATGGTCTGCTGCTGGGGCAGAATCAGGCGTCCCTTGGGGGCCGCCTTGTCAATGGGCACCACCAGTACGGCCAGGTCAGATGGGGAAAGCAGGTCTCCCACGATTTTCCGGCTGTTCTCCTGGGTCTTGCCCAGTTGTGCCAGACACTCCTTAAGCGCCGTAATACCCTGACCGGTATGGGCGCTGACAGACAGGACGGGAACCGATTCAGGAATCCCCTCCGGTCTCTGACCCAAAATCCCGTCCAAATCCGCCTTGTTGCAGACTGCCACGCAGGGAATCTGCTTTTCCCCTATCTTCTTCAGGAGGGCATAGTCCTCCGGAGCCGGGCCGTGACAGACATCCATCACCAGCACAGCCACATCTGTCTTGTTGAGTACCTGATAGCTCTTCCTCACCCTCAGGCTTCCCAGCTGGCCCTCGTCGTCAATGCCCGGCGTGTCAATCATCATCACAGGGCCCAGAGGCAGCAGCTCCATGGCCTTATATACAGGATCCGTGGTGGTTCCCTTCACGTCCGACACCACGGCCAGGTCCTGGCCCGTGACCGCGTTCAGCACGCTGGATTTGCCGGCATTTCTCCTTCCAAAAAATCCAATATGTATCCGGTCCGATGCCGGCGTATTGTTCATTCCCATGGACATCCGCTCCTCTTTCCCTGATTCATTGCCGATTAGTTACACGGTTAATTTCCCGCTTAAAACCTGAAATCCCTGACGCCCTGTTCAATCTTCACCAGGTTATCCCTGACAATCTGCTGCACCTTCTCCTTTGGTATGCTTCCGATTTCCTTCTCTATGAGCGCCTCACCGATGCGCCTTGTCTCCTCGGAGCTGTAATCCATGAGATACTCCTTCAACGTCATAAGGGCGTTGGGATGGCAGCAGTTTTGAATCTGTCCGCTCTTGCACAGGGACATGAAACGGTCGCCTGTGCGCCCTTCCCTGTAGCAGGCCGTACAAAAGCTGGGAATATATCCCATTCCCATGAGCCAGTTCACCACCTGGTCCAGGGTGCGGTTGTCGCTTACATCGAACTGGGCTGAACATTCATCCTCCGGCTCAGGTTCAAAGTAGCCGCCCACGCTTGTTTTGGAACCGCCGCTGATTTGGGAAATGCCCAGGTGCAGCACCCGTTCCCTGGTTTTCCGGCTCTCTCTGGTGGACACAATCATGCCTGTGTAGGGAACCGCGATGCGGATGCAGGCAACCAGCTTGGCAAAGGTGTCATCATCGATTCCATTGTCAAAGGAATCCGGGTCAATGTCATCCGCCCTTCGTATCCTGGGCACGCTGATGGTATGGGGTCCCACCCCGAACACTGCCTCCAGATGCTCTGCGTGCATTAAAAGTCCCGCAAATTCATACCGGTAAAGCTCCAGGCCAAACAGCACGCCGCAGCCCACGTCGTCGATACCTCCCATTTGGGCACGGTCCATTGCCTCTGTGTGGTAACAGTAATCATGTTTCGGCCCCGTGGGATGAAGCTTCTCATAGCTTTCCTTGTGATATGTCTCCTGGAACAGGATATATGTACCGATTCCCGCGTCCTTAAGCTTCCTGTAATTTTCCACCGTGGTGGCTGCTATGTTCACGTTGACGCGGCGTATGGCGCCGTTTTTATGCTTTATGCTGTAAATGGTGTCAATGGACTCCAGCATGTATTCAATGGGATTGTGCACCGGGTCCTCCCCCGTCTCCAGGGCCAGGCGCTTATGTCCCATATCCTGCAGCGCCATAACCTCCCTGCGGATTTCATCCTGGGTCAGCTTCTTCCTTGGGATATGCTTGTTCCTGGCGTGGTAGGGACAGTACACGCACCCGTTGATGCAGTAATTGGACAGGTACAGGGGCGCAAACAGCACGATGCGGTTTCCGTAGAAATCCTTTTTAATCTGCTCCGCCAGCTCATAAATCTCCTGGTTCTTGTCCTCAAGGCCGCAATCCAGAAGCACCATGGCCTCTCTGTGGGTCAGGCCCCTGCGCTCCCTGGCCTTTGCCAGAATCTCATCAATCAGTTCCCTGTTGGTGCGGTTTGCCTCCCCGTAGGCAAGGGTCTCTTCAATTTCCCCGTGATGGATGAATTCCTCTGCATGGGGTGATTTTGGGTCGTAGTTCATGTTCTTCCTCTCCTTTTCTTGCCGGGTCAGGGTCCATGGCCATGGCGGCCTCCGGTAACACTTCCCCGTCAGATGATTTATATAGTTTTATCAGCTACCGATATTGGAGCCAATCACCACAATTCTTGTTTCCATATGATACCTCACGATAATAAAGCAAGAAAGTGCCTTCGGCACCTCAACTCCCCTAGCCCCTCATTCATGAGGGGAAT
>OLSH01000550.1_pt1 | contig 30941 bp, 30 predicted proteins | sample 1643221 | NCBI WGS metagenome assembly OLSH01 (sample SAMEA3136681, study PRJEB25190) | human gut metagenome | biome: human gut; feature: human-associated habitat; material: faeces | place: Austria | collected 2013 | reverse complement strand
AGTGGTATACTTTTCAATTATTATGGTGGACTACTTTTGGGTTATTATTTACAATGTACACGTGAATATGGCAATAGAAACGGCAATTGTTTTGGCTATAATCATGTGTAGTTTTAAGTTCGATTTTAATGTTTTCATACTATATTATTTCGTACTATTTTGCGCAAAACTATATATAATTTTCGATACTTCGTATCATTCAAATCGTATTTTGCTCATTTTTCAATATCGTACTTAATAGTATGATTTCCAATGAAAACAAGTGAAAGAAAAAGAATGATTCGAGGGCTGTTCTTGTTTTTTAATATAGTATGATTTGAACACTCAAATAAAACTCGTATCTTTGCACTTATTATCATCGGAATTGTATATTGACATGGCAAAAGTTGGTTATATATTCAAGGCAAACTCCTATGATGCGTTTGACGCAGACAAGGAATGGATGCTCCAGTACGGTTGTGTACAAGTGATAGAGGAATCGGTCAAACACGAGACGCTTAGACCGAAGTGGAAACAACTCATGTCGAATCTTGAAAGAGGGGACGAACTGGTGGTATCGAAATTCAGCAATGCCGTGCGCGGCTTGCGGGAACTGGCGGCCTTGATCGAGTTATGCCGGATTAAAGTGGTGCGCATCATCTCCATACATGATAAGATTGACACATGTAACGAACTGTTTGCCGATACGACACCTGCAGAAGTGTTGATGATGTTCGGGGCACTTCCAGAGGAAGTGGCCGTACTGCGAAAATCATCTGATAAGATTATGCGCCTGCAACAAAGTATCAATACGTCCATACTTACCAAAAAGAGTTTGAGTAAAGCGGAACGGGATAAGAAGATTGTGGACATGTATAACGATGGTTATTCAATCCGGGACATATGGAAAGAGAGCGGTGTCCGGAGCAAAAGTACAGTGTATGGCATACTCAATAAATACAGGGTACAACTTAACAGAAAACCCGGACGTGTACCGGGACTACGGAAATAGACAGGAGCAATGCAATATTTGAATGAAATAATATACATTGAAAATCAGCTGATTATTTGCATTATCCGCAGTTTTTTCGTACCTTTATATTGAGATGTATTAACTAAAATGAAAGAGTTATGGGAGATATTATAATTGTATTGTTAGTATTCTTTGTTGTTGGGAAACTCCTGAAAGGAGTGTTTGGTGGTTTCAGCAAGAGCAGCTTCCGGGATGACAAATAAGGCGGATAGTTGCATCAAGCCGATATTTTGTAATTTTGCAGGGTATTCATTAAAATCAAGAAGAAAATGACAAAAGCAGAAATTGTCGCTCAGATTTCACGGCAGAGCGGAATAGAGAAAGCGGTCGTACAGACTGTGGTAGAGGCATTCATGGAAAATGTAAAAGAGTCGATGATCGCAGGCAACGATGTATTCCTGCGCGGATTCGGCAGCTTTATCATCAAGCGTAGAGCTGAAAAAACGGCTCGGAATATTTCCAAGAACACTACAATCAAAATTCCCGCCCATAATATCCCTGCATTCAAGCCAGCCAAATCATTCGTGAATGCAGTAAAAGAGAACAAGTAATCGTGTTTACAAGAGAATTGCTATAATAGGATAGATTGGCAATGAGTAAAACAAAAGCGGCTATTACGCCGCTTTATTCATGTAAGGCAGGAGATTATTTCTTGCCTTTTTTCTTCCCCTTCTTAACAGGTTCCTTGGGGGCTTCTTCCTTCTCGACGGTCGGATGCCACCATCACGATGCGGTTGTGCTTCACACCGGCATTGTCGCTCCATTCTTCGGGTTTGAAATACCCCTCGACGGTAAGCATCGTGCCCTTGGTCAGTTGGTCGAACGCCTCGGCGTTCTCGTTCTTGCGCCATGCCTCAAAGTTCATAAAAGCGGAAACGCGGTTGGATTCCTCGCCGTTCTTCTCCAGTCGGCTTACTGCCAAAGAAAAACGGGCTACACTGGCGTTGGCGAACTGACGGATTTCTGCATCTTTACCTACGAATCCGGTTACTGCGAAATTGTTTTCAATCTTTTTCATAATGAATTGCTTTTAGAAGTTTTTAATCAATTTTACGCTGCCTCAAAAAGTAGGTGCAGAAAAGGGATGCACCAAGGATAGCGTATCAATACTCTTTATTTTTACCGCAGGTAAAACCGCAAGGCTCGATAAAGGAAGATTGATGCGGCTACGCCATTGGTCAAGACTTCCGGAAGTCGTTCCCGGCTGCATACTATCTTTGCAACGGAAAAATGATGATGACTTCGCCGGAAAGCCATTCCGAAAAAGAGCAGAGGACAGCAGCTTCGGGTTCAGTTACATGAAAGAGCATATCCGTCCGTTGACATCATGTAGTCTGTTTCGGCGGTAAGTCCGCAAGAAACGGCAGGATTGGAACTGGGGACAGTTCGACTTGATTTGAGGCAGCAAGAAGAGGAGCACCAACTCGCCAAACGTTGCATGACTGTGAGGGAATATCAACGAAGTCGCGACAAAAAGGCGTGGCAGCATATCGAGGTGGTTATCATGTCCCGACTGGATGAGATGAAAGGAGCAGAGGGGAAGAAAAAGGCAACACCTGTCTTATCGGCAAAGCGGCAGTCCGCTTTTCACGAATGACCGGTTTTACAAAAGGATATGGCGCAGCCAAAAAAGAAAGATAGGATTATACAAAAGGAAATGGCGGGTGGCTGAAATTGTCCGTTATCCATTTCAGCCTGTTCCCACCGTCATCAAAATTCAGCCATGATTACCCGGTTCTCAAAAATTTTAGCCTGATCGCTGGGGCGTCTTTGGCAGACCCACAGATGATGTGCCCCGTAGCCGAATACGAAATAATCGTCAAGATGTGTTTTCGTTTTCAGACGTTCCATGCTGGCACGCAATTCCGCTTCGTCGATTGAAAAAAGGATTGTGTTGATGATGCGGAAATAAATGTCCGTTGCTTCATCGCTGTAACGACAGAAGACATGTTCAATTGTAACTTTCATGTTCTTGGTTATTTAACTTCAATAATATTCTCAATTCTCCCGTAAAGTGAGGAACGCAAGGCTGTTTTGTCGATTGCGTAATATTCAGCAATATGTCCGTACTGTTTGACGTAATATCGCTTGAGAACATCCGAGAAATCGAAGTAATAGCCCATCAATGCGATGCCTTTCTGAAAACGGCAGCATCCTCTTACTTGTTCCGTTATCCAATTTTTGTCATCACGGGTCAATTTGCCTCCATTATTGAGGCACTCTCGTAACCTGTAAACCTTGCAGTCTTTCAGTGTCGCCAATTCCGGCACATCCCATTTGACGAATTTGAATGCTATTTGTCCCATAACTTCTCCCTTTTTAATCATAGATAATTACTTCATCACGGTATTCCGCTATCTCCTTACCATTGTTGAGACGGACGACTATTTTGTTGCCGTAATCTCCCACAACCGTTCCCTCTGTGTATCCTTTGTATGGAACGAGTAGGCTGCAATGTGCGCCAATAATTTCGGTTACTTCTTCTGATTCGTACATACGATTGCTGTTTTCTGTTGTCATTTGATTTTCTTTTTTATCCCTCATGTAGTATTTACTACTTTCGGGATTGATTGAAATTATGTCGCCTCATAAGGTGTCTTGGCTCTTTATGCAGGGTTTCACAAGCAAATACTACCTCTGATTGCAGAGTGTGGAGATTTGGTCGTGAACCGTCAGGCTCCGACCTTGCACAAAAGAAAGACAGGACATATACCTTTGCGACACAATTCTCATCAGACAGACCGAAAGTCGGTACGCAATGGTGCAACTCCCACAACGGGAGATCCGATAAAAGGGAATAAATAAAATAGGATTGCAGCGAAAAGAGAAAATACAGGCTGTGGGATTCTCTTCTCTTTTGGCTGCATAAAATATACCACTAAAAGAACCGAAGAAATAGTTTAGTTTAGGATATTAGTCATATATATATATGCTAAACTAAATAAAACTAAATATAGGCAGGTACATTTACCTGTCCGTATGTTTATGTCTTTATAAAAAAGCGTATCTTTGTAAAATGGATGTTCCTTGAAAGAAAATCGAGGTTTGCACTTTGAGGTTTGCGATGCTTGTCTGAAGACAAAGATTATGCAAGAAGGTTGGAAAAAGGACTTCGAGTGTGAACAACTGAAAGGAATGAAAAGTAGTGCAAGCAAAAAAAACGGGAAATCGTAAAAAAGATGTTTTTGTTTCTATTTTGTTTCTTTATTTAGAGAAACATTTATATAAAATTTTCATTTACAATATGTTATTATATATCAAAATAACATTTTCCAGTTCGGTATATGAAAAATCCACCACCTCCTTTACTTCACTCTTAACCTCAGAGGGCGGAAACTCCGGGCTATCAATATCACCACATGCCGACAAGCCCAGCAGCATTGCACAGCACACTCCAATAAAATATTTCATCATCGTTCTCTTATATTGTTGTTAATAGTATCCTTGCAAAGATAATGCACTCTTTTATAATTATCAAACCCTTTTTTTATAATATTTAGCCAAAAAAGCAATTTCAACAGCCAAATAGCCTAAAAGGAATACTAAATGATTAAAATCTAATCACACCCTTGTGATTTTCTAATTATCTTTGCGACTAACAGTGCAAAAGCAATTCAAGAAGCAAGAAACAGACGATGGAGAATGTAGAACAGGAGTTCTTGTCCGTGATACGGGAGTATGAACGCGTCATATATAAAGTGTGCTATCTGTACACGACGCCGAATGCTACTCTTAACGACCTGTATCAGGACGTCGTGCTCAATTTGTGGAGAGCCTACCCCAAGTTCCGGAGAGAGTGCAAAGTATCCACATGGATTTACCGCATCGCACTGAATACTTGTATTAGCTTTATTCGCAAAGAAAAGAACATTCCCGAAATCGTGACTCTAAGCCAGGACTCCGACCGAATGGAAGAATCGGACGAAACACAAGCCATGCTAAAGCAACTCTACCGGATGATTAACCGTCTGAGCCCGTTAGAGAAGTCTATTATTCTGCTTTATCTGGAAGAAAAAAGCTACGAGGAAATTGCTGAAATCACCGGCCTGACGGTAACAAACGTCGCTACCAAAATCAGCCGGATCAAAGACAAACTTAGAAAAATGAACAAGGAGGAATAATATGGAATTGGATGAACTAAAGAAATCTTGGAACGCGCTGGACGAGCAATTGAAGAAAGAACCGATTGCCGATGAAAAGCAGATTGCGGGCATGATTGCCGAATACAAGGCAAACGCACGCAAAAGCATAGGGCGCCTTACGGGTTGGCAACGCTTCTCCATAGGTATTGGAGTCGTGGGACTGGCTCTCCTTCTGGTTATTTGGTTACTGCCGTCCATCTTTCAGATCAACGAAGAATGGCAACCCAAGATTAATACACTCGTAATATTTGTCGGCATCAGTATTCTGCTGGGGATCTGGTGGGATCACAAAAACTATCGCTGGATAAGAAACACGAAAATAGATGAAATGCCTGTAGCCATAGTAAGCAAACGTATGGCAAGTTTCCGCCGATGGACGAAATATGAAATTATCGCTATTTCCGCATGGGTGATTGTTTTCAATGTACTCAATTATTGGGTGATGGGCTATTACAAAGCTTCTTTCGGTGTTCAGGCCACTTTGATTGCATTCTTTGTATTGTGTGACATTGCCATCATCTATCTGCTATACAAAAAAGTAGCTTACAAATTCCTTGACGACATCAAGAAAAATATAGAAGAATTAGAAGATATATGCACAGAATAACCCTACTCCTTATCCTTTTTTTATTGATCCCCGATTTGTACATCTACTTTATGTACATTGTTCGGAAAACTAAAAACACCTGGCTGCGCATTGCGCACTGGATCCCCACTCTTTTATTGATAGCAGGCTACTTTCTGTTGATGCAGGGCATAGGCGAAAATGCGATGGCACACCATGCACAAGCCATCGGAAGACTGGCTATCTGCATTTTCCTGTTTGCCATCCCCAAGACCATCTTTATGATATGCTCGTTGGTGGGGCTACCTTTTCACTATTTGCTGCGTTGGCCCCGTTCACCGTTTACGGCTGTAGGGTTAGTATTGGGTGTAGTCAGTTTCTTTAATATACTTTATGGCACCCTGGTGGGTATCAGCAAATTTGAAGTGAAGGATATCGAATTTCACCACCCCAATCTTCCGAAAGCATTTGACGGTTACCGTATCGTGCAACTATCGGATATACATATCGGCAGCTGGATAGACAATGAGAAACCCATCAATGAACTGGTAGAACTCGTAAACGCCCAGAAACCCGATCTGATAGTATTTACCGGTGACTTGGTGAACCAAAGAAGTTGCGAACTGGAAGGATTTCAGGACATTCTGGCGCAATTGCATGCCAAAGATGGAGTATATTCCATTCTGGGTAATCATGACTACGGAAGTTACTATCATTGGAAAAACCTGAAAGAACAGGTTAATAACATTGACAATCTGGTTCGGATGCAAAAGGCAATGGGATGGAAACTACTGAACAATGAGTATGATATATTACATCATGAGGGGGACAGCATCGCACTTATCGGTGTAGAGAATGATGGTGAACCTCCTTTCTCACAATTTGCCGACCTGAAAAAAGCGACTAAAGGTACAGATGGAATGTTCCGTATTCTATTAAGCCATAATCCTACGCACTGGCGCCGGGAAGTACTGCCGGATACAGACATCGAGCTGATGCTTGCCGGACATACTCATGCGATGCAGGCTATCATGTTCGGTCATTCACTTGCTTCGCTGATTTATCCCGAATGGGGAGGGATGTACACTGAAGGAGATCGGGGATTATATGTCAATATAGGAATCGGCTATGTAGGACTGCCGTTCCGCTTCGGGGCATGGCCGGAAATTACAGTAATAACGTTGCGTGATTAGGCGCAACATTATCCAGCTCAAAGCTAATTATTATCGGAAATAAAGTTAATATTTACTCTGTATATATCTATCAAAACTATCCTCTCTTGATAAAGATAATTTAGCCTTTATGCGTTGTTTGGCTTTCAGTACAGAGCAGGAAGTAATATTAAAAATTAGAGCAATAGCCTTGTTAGTTAGTTGAGCGCGTACCAAATAACATAATTTCAATTCCTGCATACTTAAACGACTGGTTTTCAAATCCTCCTGAAGCCAATCAGCGCCATAAAGTAAATCAATCACTGCAAAGAGATTCTGCCACTCATATTCATTCCTGATAGTTCCATAAGTGGGAGCCAAGTGCAATTTGAGTAATTGGCTTAAAGCCAACATTTGTGAAGAAGAAACAGATAAAGCAGAAAGATCCTCAAACCGTTTTAACTCCTTAGTCAGTTGCTTGTTCCTGAATAACAGACAGGAAAACAAATTTTCGTTGTATGCATCCATAGTTTATCTCATTTTTGTTATTCCATATTTGCTTTCTCTAATATCTCCCTGACCTTACTGCGCATTTCTTTTATAGCAGTAGAATGCACTTTAGATTCTTTAGTCAGTACGATGTCTGCAACCTCCTTCAACTTGCCAGGGTTATAAAAATCCGGCTCTGCATAAAGGTTGAATACCCATGCAATGTCTTTTATTTTATGTATCTGTAAACGTAAACTTATCACTCAATCTTTTTAAATATCCGATTCCACCTTATTCTATCCGTCTCTCTATCCACCGACTTCCAGATCCTGACAGCTTTACCTACAATAAAAGGTTCGGGTAGCAAGCCCCAATAACGGGAATCCTGAGAATTCATCACTTTATCGCCTGCCACGAAATAATAATTCTCCTTAAAACGATAAGTACGTATCACGCTATCATTCAGCAAAATCGTGTCTCCACGTAGAAAGAGTTTCTTTTTCTGCTCCCATTCTATCGCATTTCGGTACAGGGCGACATATTTAGGGGACATCTCTATAACATCGCCTTTTACAGGAAGATACAAGGGACCAAAGTTCACTATATTCCAATTCACAATATCATTATAGGGATATCCACTCATCACAACTCCGTAATCTCCTTCCTTACCTCGTTCAATAATCTGCATTAGCCAGTCTTGTGCTTCCTCATTTCCTAATGCCGAGGTGCAACCATGTACTTTATAATGCCCTTTCTTTATTTCAAATGTATCACCAGGCAAAGCAACACAGCGTTTCACATAATATTTCATTATTCTAAAAACAATGCTATCCCAACGCTGTTCCAAATAGGGAAAATTAAAAACCACTACATCATTTCTTTTTATTTTACCTAAACCGGGTAAACGGGATATATTTATCTCCTTATCTTCCAAAGCATCCCAAATATTAAATAACCGACCTCCCATCACGCACTTATTCACTAAAATATTATCCCCAGCAAGCAGAGCAGGCTCCATAGAATCAGAAGGAATCTTGAAAGAAGCAATACTGGTCACCTGAAGTAGTATCCAAAGTAGTACCGCTCCACAAATGATTAAAAATAGATTCATAATCCTATCAATGAACCGGCTAAAACCTCCTCTCTCACTAAGATTACTATTTTTATTCATCTCTTCATTTCCTACGATCTAATTATTAAGAATGTTTACTCTGCATCACCGGCTATTCTCAAAAGTATCGGAGAAGACTCAGCATTACAATACACTGTGATTGTCTTATTAAAATGTTCAGGATGATCTGCTTTATAGCTAACATTTAGAATAACTGAATTTCCTGAGCGTACTGGTTCTTTTGAATAGGAAACAGACGTACAACCACAAGATGTACTTACATTTTCAATCACTAAAGGATTTTTTCCTATATTCTTTAATGTAAAATTAGTAGTTTGTTCATCTTCCCAAGAAAATACACCCAAAGAAGTACTATTATTGCTAACGGTTATTTCTGTTTGTAATATTATATGTTCCTTCTGTACATCTACTTCACCATTAATTATACCCACATACAATTCCTTTACTTTTGGATTATAGATAGGATTTCCAATAGCTATCACTTCATTATCTTCATTTAATAGAAACGTTTGAAACATCATGATTGAAGATAAATGGTTTAATTTATTAAAAGAATCATTTACATCAATACATACTGGATAGTCGAATTTGTCCTGTCTTAATAAAGCCACCATTTCTTTGGGGTCTTTAGGGAAAAGTATAAAATGCATTTTAACCTTATCCCCCACTTTATCCCTTAATTCTGTTATAAATGCAAGCCATTTTTTAAGTTGTAATTTACAATTAATACAACCTATAGAGTCTGCATAAGTCACAATTGTATAAGAGGTACGGTTCATGATAGTATCTTTCCCCCACAAAGTAAAAGCTATATCATCGGGATAAGCGATTTCTTTCCCCATCCATTCCGTCACCAAATGAGAAATACTTTCCTTTTTAGACTCTTTACATGAAATCAATAAAAAGAACACTAAAACTAATACGTATATATTCTTAGGCATAAATATTTCTTATTTTTTTCATGTAGCCATTAAGCACACTCATTTCAAATATAATATACTAACAACTGGATTTTCATCAGGATTTTCACTTTCGCTCCAAGTAACAAATGTATTATCTCCAGTTATAGATGTTCTTCTACCGACTTCTTTACCATCAAAATCATTGACAATCGTCTTTCCTATCCAATAGTCCCCAATTTCTTTTGAATAAATAAATATTCTTAAACCATCACCGGAAGACCAATAAGTTGCCCATATCCATTTTTCTCCTTCTAAATATGTTGTTCGTATAAAATCTTCAAAGTTTTGCAAAGAAACGGTCTCTTCATAATCAGGTTTCAAATCAGGTTTCATGGAGAAAGGATACTCAACAGAAAGTTCTCGATTACGAAAATGATACACTGTATTATCAAAATTAGGAGCCATAAAATTTATTATATCTCCATAAGAGCACAGCTCCCGTAACTACTCAGGTATAAAGTCATATTGATACTTCTCACTGTTCAAGAACAGCAAGAATAGCCTTGTATTTAGAATTTCCGTTTTTCTTAGCGGTTTCAGCAACGGAGTGGACGTTCATAAAAGTGTTAGCCCCTTTTTCTGTACGAAAACATCCGCTGACTTTTTGCTTTACCTTTATTTTTCGAATGCCTCTTTCGCTGGCATTATTATCATAGCAATTGGTAAGTTTATAGCCATACGCCTTATTAGGATCAACAGCACCACCATCACTTTCATCCAAAGCCAATGCCTCCACATTAGCCAAACATAAACCTGATAATGGATTCGCTTTTTGACTAGCATAAGCACCATACCCTGCAATCACAATGCACAAAACTAAAAAAAGTAATTTTGTAAATTTCTTCATCTTTTTTTTAGCGATTTAAGCATCTATGTCAAATGCACATTAATATACTATAAAGAATTAAGATACAATATATCTTACTAAGACCATCGTCCATACTGTCCTATCGTCACAGCTGAACCCAATTTCCGTTTTCATTTAAAAATTCATATCTTTGCCAGGCTTCTAATTTTTAGGGGTTACGGAGCATTCGGTATTCTATTGCACCAACAAGTCGTTTACCGTCTGCTCCTTTTAATAATTTAATAATCACTCTACATACCATTCATATGGTATTCTATTATCGGTTCATCCTTATTCACATCCGTAGCTATGATAACTCCTTTCTGCTCATTTACCGAAATTCCATGGATATAGTGATCTAAGACATACTTCCGAAGCGGTTCACCTTTCAGACCGAATACATAAATGTATTGTCCACCATCCGGTAAATTAATGCCCTGCTGTGCTTTCTGTTGAATATCCTTGAATTTACGACCCTGAAAAACAACATAAATAGCACTATCCGTCGCTTGTATATCACTAAATCCCATAATACCGGTCGGTATACCATACCCCTGAGCGATCTGAAACTCGGGTTCACCATTAGGACCAACACAAGCTATGTACGTGCTATCTTTCAAGTTATAAATTTCAAGAACTTCTCCCAGTTGGGTAACTGCCACAAGTACGCCATTGCTCGGATTATAATCGATAAAGCTGCGCCATGCCTGCGCCAAAGCAGGACGGGCATTCTTCAAAGCATCCTTGTTGGCTGTGGGAATAGTACCTATTTTACGAAGTAACTTACCCTGCCGATTAACCAAAGAGAAACGACTGTCACCAGAATAATCGGGAATGATAAAAGTAGAATCATCATATTGCACAAAATCCAGTGCCCGGAGTAATTCTTCATCCAGACTCACCACTTCCTGACGAAGCAATGAGTCTCCGGATGAAGCAAAACCTAACCGGGTTAATTCTGACTTATTAGAATCAAGTATCCACAAAAAGTCTCCATCCCATCGAAGATTTTCAGCTGAAAGCATTTCTTCGGGAGCATCGCCTCGTTTGCCGAAAGAAGATAAGTAATGAAAGTCGGGATAGTGGAAAACATGAAAGAAATGTTCCGTTCCATGCAAATCAAGTACTACAGCCTTGTCATCTTGTACACGTACCCTATAAGGATAACGGAACAAAGCTGTATCTAATGGCAAAGTCCAAGCTGTCAATTCTCTCACTTCGGGAAAGTCGGAATATGACATCATTCTCTCATCGGGCACAGAAGTGCATGCAGCGAAGAGAAAGACTAATAATATGCTAATAGAGGTCTTCAAGGCTGTAACCAGTCATTACATATTTCACTTTAGTTTTCGAAAAAGGACAGTCAACATCACCCAGACCTAAACAGTTTGAGGGTACTCCTCCTTCACCCCAAGCTAAGGCTTCTACATTTTTCAGTAGTAAATCATCCATTTGCTTACCCGATTTCTGACTACAAAAAGCAGTTATTGCACCAACTGCACACAAACCGATTACAGCAACTTTAATCTTGTTTTTCATGTTTCACTTATTTTTATATTAGATATCTATTATGAGACATACAAAACAGCATTGCCTCATTTTTTGCCCCAAAGGTAAATGAGTTTCTATATCAAACCAACTTTTTCGACTTACCAAGACTTACCAAGTTTAATTATACACCTTTTGGTAAGCGTTGGTAAGTTCTTCTATCTTATGCTTCAGTGGGATTTTTCTCGATGAAATGAGGCGTTTTCAAACAATAGTACTTATCTTCTTTTTCTACTATAAGAGAAGAGACATTTTTCAATGCTTCGCGTAAACGATGAATGGCAGCATGAATTTGACTGGAAGTTCCTTTCCCTTCCCATAATTTCTTATTCATTTCCTCCGCAGTCAGTCGATAATCTTTGGCACATAAAAAAAGCTTCAACAAGATTATTGTTTGCGGTTGTACCTGCCGCGTCTTTTCTCCATTCACCAAAACACCTTTTATCGAATCCAAAATAGTCCCATCGGCCAATTCATATAATCCGGTTTGCTCTACTACTTCTTCCAAATGCATTTTTCTTTCAACAACAATCGTTTTCTCCTGAATATGGACAACAGTTTCTTTCTTCACAAGCTTACATCGCAAAAACAAAGTAATCTGTTTATAATATGAGAAAAGAAGGAAGAAACAAAGCCAAAGCAGAAGTAATATAATGATGGGCGGCCATACCTCCAATGCCTGCCACCAACTATAAGACACAAAACCTGTAGCTTCCACTTCACAACGAAAGCCTAGATAACGGGATAGCAAACTATCTCCCTCCAATATTTTTATACTATCGGGGGAACAGACGACAGAAGTTTGTTTCAACAAATCCATTGTTGAAAGACGAATACCTGTATTAGCTTTAATTGATTTCCTTATCAATAGACTATTCCAAGATGTATTCAGCGTATCAGCATTCAGAGGATGCTCTTCAAGCACATAGCTGAGTAACATTCTTTTTTCGGTATCTTTGATAAGACTATTGTCAAATTTCACACGTGGTATCTCATAGTCGTGCGTTCCATACTTACTCGTCAAAGTTACAGGACTTTGGAATGGACTTTCCAATGTTTTCATTTCAGGAGAATTAACACCTGCTACAAATGGCACAACAATATTCCCCCGTTTCTGCACTTCCTGTTGCAACGCCTTTACAAATGTTTCCTCTGCCTGCATATTCCACTCAGCCACCAGCTCCGAATAGTTACAGTAAAGCGTATATACGTATATGCTTGTAACCACAGTGCAAAAAACAATCCCTCCCCAAAATAAATTTAACCTACTAAGTTTCATACCATCTACATATTATTGCCTGTCAAACGTTTTATCCTACAAATATAACAAAAACAAAATACAGAAAAGTACAAAACACATCAATCACTCAGCATTTTTTATAAAACATCGCTTTGTTCCATTTCTCTTCTCCCATCCACCCTATTCGCATCTCCTTCGCTCCTATAGAGAGAACAAAATAGCGAACTTGGTACGAAGAAGATCCAAGGAAGATCCAAGGAAGGTACGAAGGAAGGTACGAAGGAAGAATTATTGTTCTTTTTTTCGTTTTTCGATATTCCGAAAAAACGGAGAATATTTCACCGACATCTCCCTATTACCCCTCCAGCAACCTCTTGTGAGGCATATTAAAAATGGCTACACCCTTTGCCTCGGATGGCTACACCCTTTAGTGCAAATGGCTACACCATCCGGGACAAAGGGTGTAGCCCTGGCAAAAGCCGAATTACCGAATAATCTAAAAGTACGATAACCGGGTAGCATATCTAAATCAAATTATATATCTTTGCGGAAACAAAAATCCAACACCTATGAAGATACTTTATTATATTTACCAAATATGTTTTGCTTTACCAATTCTGTTGGTATTGACTATTCTCACGGCTTTGGTGACTATCGTCGGCTCTCTGATAGGCGGTGCACATATCTGGGGCTATTATCCCGGAAAAATATGGTCACAATTGATTTGTGTTTTCCTGCTGATTTCAGTAAAGGTGCGCGGCCGGGAGAAAATACATAAACATACATCGTACGTATTCGTACCCAACCACCAGGGAGCGTTCGATATCTTCCTCATTTACGGATTTCTGGGGCGTAACTTCAAATGGATGATGAAGAAGAGCCTGCGGAAATTACCTTTCGTAGGGAAAGCCTGCGAAAGTGCAGGACACATATTTGTGGATCGTTCAGGTCCCAAGAAAGTATTGGAAACCATTCGCCAGGCAAAGGCTTCGCTAAAAGACGGAGTATCATTGGTGGTATTCCCGGAAGGTGCCCGTACTTTTACCGGACACATGGGATATTTTAAGAAAGGTGCATTCCAGTTGGCAGATGAATTACAGTTGGAAGTGGTGCCGGTCACTATCGACGGATCATTCAAAATTCTGCCCCGCACGGGCAAATGGATACATCCGTACCGCATGATACTGACTATTCACGATCCGATCCCGCCCAAAGGACAAGGTATAGAAAACATCAAGGCGACGATGGCCGAAGCCTACGCCGCCGTAGAAAGTGCTTTACCGGAAGAATACAAGGGAATGGTGAAAAATGAGGATCAGGACCAATAACTACAGGTAGTTAGTTCTGCGTAGCGGCGCTCTCCTCCATACGCCGATGTTCCTCTATCAATTTCATATTCTCTTTAGCTTTATCGAGGAATTCCCTCACCAAAGGACTACTCTTGAAAGTTTGAGGGGCTGTACGGATGATATCCTCTATCTGCGGTGTCATGATGGGATAAGGCAGTGTACTGCACATCATCATGAATACGCTGGGACCAAGGACATTCTCATAATTGGTGGAAATAAACTCCTTGATATAGTCATTCATTTCTTTTACCAAGGCTTCTCCCTCCTGAGTCAGTTGTTCGTGGATGTCATCCAATGCGGCACCATCCAGTACCATACGTGCCTCTTTCTTTTCCAGTTCTTCAATCTTCAACTCAAGCGAATTACGCTTTTCGATGAATTCATACAAAGCATTGTTTAGCGGCGTACCTTTAGCGGTGAGTTGAGAGTTGGATATGGAGACTTCAATCTTACCGTTCTCAAGTACAAGAGGCATGATAGCCTCATCATTCATGTAGAGCGTCACCATCATTACAGAGTCCGACGGACCACTCGTAGAGAACAAACCGTGTACCACTTCGGCGGAATCAATTGCTATCCACTGCCCGTCGCGGAGCGTTTTCAGGTATAACATCTTACCATCGAGGCTGGTCACCGATGACACACCCTCCACTTTATACTTGCGACTGCACGAAGCAAAAAGCACGAGCAAAAGCATTAAGGGCAAAATACGGTTCACATTCATTCTAATCATGCAGGAAACGATTTTTATGAAACACGATACAAAGGTACAACCTATTCGGGCTGTAAAGAAACTTTTTATCAATATTTAATTTTTGCTCTCTTTTTTTCCATTAATAATCCTTATAAGGAGGGAGAAAAGAAAGGATATTTCATTTAGTTTACTTATTTTTGCAGTGATAACTAACAAAATGTAAACCCTATAACTGAAACAAGTTAATCTCCTATGTCAACTTATGCTCCTTTTGCCAAGCCTCTTTATGTTATGCTGAAACCGGTAGGCGCCGTATGCAACCTTGCATGCGATTATTGTTACTACCTGGAAAAGAGCAAGCTATACCAAAACAACCCTAAGCACGTTATGAGTGAGGAGTTGCTGGAAAAGTTTATTGAAGAATACATAAATTCGCAAACCATGCCGCAGGTAATGTTCACCTGGCACGGTGGGGAAACTTTGATGCGCCCATTGTCCTTCTACAAAAAGGCCATGGAACTGCAAAAAAAATATGCCCGCGGACGTACAATAGACAACAGCATACAGACCAACGGAACCATGCTGACGGATGAATGGTGCGAATTCTTTCGTGAAAACAACTGGCTGGTAGGTGTCTCTATCGACGGCCCGCAAGAATTTCACGACGAATATCGCAAGAATAAGCAAGGTAAGCCTTCTTTCGTAAAAGTTATGCAAGGCATCAATCTGCTGAAAAAGCATGGTGTGGAATGGAACGGCATGGCGGTAGTGAACGACTACAATGCCGATTATCCTCTGGAATTCTACAACTTCTTCAAAGAAATAGGTTGCCACTACATACAGTTTGCCCCCATCGTAGAGCGCGTATTCGGGCATCAGGACGGACGTCATCTGGCCTCACTGGCCGATCGTGAAGAGGTGGCCGAACTGGCGGATTTCTCCATCAGCCCTGAACAATGGGGCAATTTCCTCTGCACCCTCTTTGACGAATGGGTGAAAAAGGATGTAGGTACCTATTACATTCAATTGTTCGACTCTACCCTGGCCAACTGGATAGGAGAACAACCGGGCGTTTGCTCCATGGCAAAGACCTGCGGACATGCGGGAGTGATGGAATTCAACGGAGACGTATACTCCTGCGACCATTTTGTATTCCCCGAATATAAGTTAGGCAACATTTACCAGAAGACGCTGGTGGAGATGATGTACAGTGATAAGCAGCAGGCTTTCGGACAAATGAAGCAGCAATCATTGCCCACCCAATGCCGGGAGTGTGAATGGCTGTTTGCCTGCAATGGCGAATGTCCTAAAAACCGCTTCGCACGAACGGCAAGCGGCGAACCGGGACTGAATTATCTGTGCAAGGGATATCATCGCTTTTTCAGTCATGTAGCGCCATACATGGACTTCATGAAGAATGAACTGATGAACCAACGTCCGCCTGCCAATGTAATGAATTTCATAAAACAATAAATTGTATAAACAGATAACAATGAAAATTAGAACCTACTTAGTAGCGCTTGCAGCGCTGGCGTTCGGCTCTACAGCACGTGCCGACGAAGGAATGTGGTTACTGCAACTGATGAAACAGCAGAACTCCATTGAGTTGATGAAAAAACAAGGTTTGAAACTGGAAGCGGATGATTTGTACAATCCGAATGGAGTATCACTGAAAGATGCGGTAGGTATCTTTGGCGGTGGTTGTACAGGTGAAATCATCTCACCGGAAGGGCTGATTCTGACAAACCATCATTGCGGATACGCTTCTATCCAGCAACATAGCAGCGTGGAACATGACTACCTGACCGATGGTTTCTGGGCAAAAAACCGTGGTGAGGAATTGCCTACTCCGGGATTGAAATTCCAGTTCGTTGACCGTATCGAAGACATTACGGACATCGTGAACCAAAAGATCGCTGCCGGTGAAGTAACTGAAGTAAATGCACTCACCCGCCCGTTCCTCAATAAACTGGCTAAAGAATTGTTCGAGAAGAGCGATCTGAAAGGTAAAAAAGGCATCGAAGTACAAGCTTTGCCGTTCTATGCCGGAAATAAATTCTATTTGTTCTATAAGAAGGTGTACACAGACGTACGTATGGTAGCCGCACCTCCTTCTTCCGTAGGCAAATTTGGCGGTGAGACGGATAACTGGATGTGGCCCCGCCACACGGGTGACTTCTCCATGTTCCGTATCTATGCCGATGCTAACGGTGATCCCGCAGAATATGCAGCATCAAACGTACCTTTGAAGACTCCCAAATATCTGCCTATCTCTATCAAGGGACTAGAAGAAGGTGATTACGCCATGATCATGGGTTTCCCCGGAAGCACAAGCCGTTACCTCACCGTATCGGAAGTAAAGGAACGTATGGAAGCACAGAACCAACCGCGTATCACTATACGTGGTGCACGCCTCGCCGTATTGAAAGAAGTGATGGCTGCCAGCGACAAAACTCGTATTCAATATGCCAACAAGTATGCCGGCAGCAGCAATTACTGGAAGAACTCCATCGGTATGAATAAAGCGATCATTGATAATGATGTACTGGGTACAAAAGCAGAACAGGAAAAGAAATTCGCAGAATTCGCTAAAGGCAAACCGGAGTACGAAGGTGTAGTAGAAAAAATCGATGCCATTGTAAACCAGACAATGCCGGTGACCGGTCAGTATTACTACCTGATGGAAGCATTCAGTGGTGCCATTGAATTCGGTAGCCCGTACATGGTTATGGATAACCTGAAAAAGGGATTGGAAGAAAAGAACGACTCTCTCATCAATAAGTCTCTCGAACAGTTGAAAGAGGTCTTTGCTGACATCCATAATAAAGACTACGATCATGAAGTAGACCGCAAAGTAGCCAAAGCTATCTTCCCGGTATATGCCGAAATTATTCCAGCAGAACAACGCCCAGCTTTCTATCAGGCTATTGAAAAAGAGTTTAAAGGCGACTATAATGCCTATATTGATGCCATGTATGACAATTCCATCCTGGCAAACCAGGCCAACTTTGACAAGTTCATCAAGAAACCTACAGTAAAAGCTATCGAAAAGGATCTGGCAACTCAATATTCACGCGCCAAGATTGAAAAAAAGACGTCACTGGCACAGGAACTGAACAGTACTTCCAAAGAACTGGCATTACTGCACAAAGCATATATCCGCGGACTGGGCGAAATGAAAGAACCCGTTCCTTCTTATCCGGACGCTAACTTTACCATTCGACTGACGTATGGTAACGTGAAATCATACAATCCGCGTGATGCCGTACATTACAAGTACTACACCACTACGGACGGTATTCTGGAAAAGGAAAATCCCGAAGACCGTGAATTCGTAGTTCCTGCCAAACTGAAGGAGCTGATACTGAAAAAAGACTTCGGACGTTATGCTCTGCCCAACGGTGATATGCCAGTTTGCTTCCTCAGCACAAACGACATCACCGGTGGTAACTCCGGTAGCCCCGTGCTGAATGCAAACGGTGAATTAATCGGTACTGCTTTCGATGGTAACTGGGAGTCTCTCAGCGGTGACATCAATTTTGATAATAACCTGCAACGTTGTATCAATCTGGACATCCGCTATGTACTGTTCATCCTTGAGAAACTGGGAGGATGCGAACATTTGATTAAAGAAATGAACATAGTTGAGTAACAGACCACTCTATCGGGGAATGACCCTATAAGTGAATAGGAATGAAGTAACGAGTGAATTAGGTTCAGTCGTTACTTCATTCCCATTCAGCCATTACTTCATTATCCCCCCCTTAAAACCCCTTCTAAAGCACTTTTGTATGAGAAGAATTTTACTTTCATTATTTATTACATCCGCCGGGCTATTCGCCCGCGCCGACGAAGGCATGTGGATGCTGACCGATCTGCAAAAGCAGAACGAAGTCGCTATGACGGAACTGGGATTACTAATCCCGGTGAACCAGATTTATAATCCTGACGGCATCGCCCTGAAAGATGCAGTGGTTCACTTCGGTGGCGGTTGCACAGGTGAAGTGATCTCTGCCGAAGGATTGGTACTGACTAACCATCATTGTGGCTATGGTTCTATCCAACAGCACAGTACAGTGGAGCATGACTATCTGACAGATGGATTCTGGGCAATGAACCGCGAAGAAGAGCTTCCCTGTAAAGGACTTACCATCACTTACATTGATGAAATTCTGGATGTAACAGACTACGTCAACGAACAATTAAAGATAGATCCGGATCCCAACGGTACAAACTACCTGTCGCCCAAATACCTGAAGGAAGTAGCCGAGCGCTTCTCTTCCGAACAAGGCATTGCCCTGACACCGGGACGCAAGCTCGAACTGAAAGCTTTCTATGGTGGTAACCGTTACTACCTGTTTATTAAAACCACTTACAGTGACATCCGTATGGTGGGTGCACCTCCTTCCTCTATAGGAAAATTCGGTGCGGACACCGATAACTGGATGTGGCCGCGGCATACAGGTGACTTCTCTTTGTTCCGCATATATGCCGACAAGGACGGAAATCCGGTGGAATACTCCAAGGATAATGTTCCCCTGAAAGTGAAGAAGCATCTTACCATCAGCCTTGCCGGCTACAAAGAAGGCGACTTTACTTTCGTCATGGGATTCCCCGGACGCAACTGGCGCTATATGATTTCCGACGAAGTGGAAGAACGTATGCAAACCACTAATTTCATGCGCCATCATGTACGTGGTGTTCGCCAGGAGGTTTTGATGGAACAAATGCAGAAAGATCCTGCTGTACGCATCCATTATGCCAGTAAGTATGCCTCGTCTGCCAATTATTGGAAAAATGCCATTGGCATGAACGAAGGGCTTATCCGCCTGAAAGTACTCGACACAAAACGTGCCCAGCAGGAACAACTCCTTGCCCGCGGACGCGAACAGGGGGATGATTCTTATCAGAAAGCATTCGACCAAATACGCAGTATCGTTGAGCATCGCCGCCCTGCCCTCTATCACCAGCAGGCCATTCAGGAAGCATTGGTGACGGGTCTGGACTTTATGCGCATCCCCAACACTTCTGCCATGCTGGCTGCTTTGAAAAGCAAGGACAAGGCACAGATCAAGGCTGCCGCTGATAGCTTGAAAATGGCCGCCGACAAATACTTTGCTTCCGTACCTTTCCCTGATGTGGAACGTACAGTCGCCAAAAAAATGTTGCAGACCTATATGCAATATATCCCGGCGGAACAACGCATCAGCATCTTTGAGGTCATTGACAAACGTTTCAAAGGTAACAGTGATGCCTTTGTCGATGCTTGTTTCGACCACTCTATCTTCGGCAAGAAGGAAAACTTTGAAAAGTTCATCCGCAAACCGGGCTCGTATAAGTTGGGATTTGACTGGATGGTACTGTTCAAACATTCCATCACAGACGGACTGTTGCAGACCGCCATTGCTATGGCAGACGCCAACAAGAATTACAATGCCGCACACAAGGTATGGGTAAAAGGTATGATGGATTTGAAGCGGAGTGCAGGTACTCCCATTTATCCGGATGCCAACTCCACCCTGCGCCTCACCTACGGAAAGGTATTACCTTATGAACCGGCTGACGGAGTGGAATATGGTTACTATACCACCCTCAAAGGTGCCATGGAAAAGGAAGATCCCGACAATTGGGAGTTTGTGGTTCCTGCCAAATTGAAACAACTGTATCAGGCTAAGGACTTCGGACGCTATGCCATGCCGAATGGTGAAATGCCTATCTGCTTCATTGTGAATACAGACAACACCGGCGGTAACTCCGGCAGTCCGGTATTCAATGCCAAAGGTGAGCTCATCGGTACAGGTTTCGACCGCAATTATGAAGGACTTACAGGAGATATAGCCTTCCGCCCCTCTTCACAGCGTGCAGCTTGCGTAGACATTCGCTACACTTTATTTATCATAGAGAAGTATGCCGGTGCCTCACATATCATCAAGGAGCTGACGATTGCGGAATAAGAGCAGTCAGAAGTCTGTTTGAGATACTATACTCACCCCTACAAATACCATCACGCAGTACTTGTAGGGGTGTTTCTTTTAAAGGAATTGATTTCCAATGGAAAATGTTTCATTATGACAAGTATTCTAAAAAATAGCCAAAACATGCCCTAAACGGACATAAAGAATAATGATGCGTGAACAAAAAGTACCACGAACTGTTCACTATACAGACAACGACACTAATATTGTATTTATAAAAAAATGAATTAATAACAGAAAGGAAAAGATTATGGAGAAATTTGAAGAACTTATACAATCAGAAAAACCTGTTTTAGTAGACTTTTTTGCAACCTGGTGTGGCCCATGTAAGGCAATGCATCCCGTATTGGAAGAGCTGAAAGGACAAATCGGTGATGGTGCCCGCATCGTGAAAATCGATGTAGACCAACATGAGGAACTGGCTGCTAAGTATCGTATACAAGCGGTACCCACTTTTATCGTATTCAAGAAAGGTGAAGCCGTTTGGCGTCATTCCGGAGTTATTAAGGGCAGTGAGCTGAAAGGCGTCATTGAACAAAATTCATAAAGGACAAACATTATGAAGAAAGTACTAACATTTGCCATTCTGATTTTTGCCAGCGTACTGACATTCGCCTGCAAGGATGGGGCAAAAGCACAACCCAATGAGCCGGAACAAAAAGAGGCCAAGAGCGGAGAAGTAATCGTAATGAACAAGGATATGTTTATTAAAGATGTATTCGATTACGAGAAATCCCAGGACTGGAAATATAAGGGTGACAAACCCGCCATCATTGACTTGTATGCCGACTGGTGTGGTCCCTGCCGTATGACAGCGCCCATAATGAAAGATCTGGCAAAAGAATACGCCGGAAAGATCGTGATCTACAAAGTGAATGTGGACAAAGAACGTGAACTTGCCGCATTATTCAATGCAAGCAGCATTCCTCTCTTTGTATTCATTCCGATGGAAGGAGAACCTCAGCTTTTCCGTGGTGCAGCTGATAAAGCCACTTACCAAAAGGCAATTGAAGATTTCTTGTTAAAGAAGAAATAATATATAAGAAAAAGTCACTGGAGTTATGTATGAATGAGGAGTGGCATATTTTTCCACTCATTATTGTACATCTCCGTGACAGTGTGATAACCGGACGCTTGCAGGGCCATCAAAGCTTGCAGGCGTCCGTTGTTTATACGCTCCGGGTAGTGGGAATCACTATTAACCTGTACACGGATTCCCTTTTCAAGCAATACAGGGAAGTAGCGTTCATTAGGATAGAAAGTACCCAATTCCAGATAAGATTTTGTATTAATCTCTACGATATATCCTTTTCGGGCAATAGCATCAAAATATTCCTGAATCAAAGCATCATACCAAGGTTCATCCAGTAAGCCGGGATGATAAGCAGATGCGTTATAGTGCATTTTGTCAGCGTGACCGACAATATCAAAACCGCCCAGTTCCACCATACGCATCAAACGGTCATAATAAAGATGCACCACTCTCACCAGATCACCATTGAAATGTTTATCCACAAGTCTGCGGAATTTATCAGCCGTCACATCCACATCCACTATTTCTCCTTTATCATCATAAAGCAAGTGCACAGAACCAATACGGTAATCCAACGGTAATTCGCGGAAACGGGTAACAGACGGATTGCTCTCTTCATTCAGATAGTCAATCTCCAGACCGATATAGAGTTCTATTTGTCCGGCATACTTAGCCTTCAGACGATGGAATTCGGCCAGATAGTCATCCATAGAGTCCCACTCCATAGTCCACGCTGTAGAAAACGGCAGAGGGGCATGGGAAGAAAATCCATAAGAAGTAAATCCTTCGCTCAGGGCAAAGCGGATAAAGTCTTCCATATTAGCACGTCCGTCGCAATATAAGCTATGACTATGATAGTTCGTTAAATTTCCAGTCCTGTTGCTCATAATTTTATCATCTTATCATTTTAACACCTTATTACCCTATCACCTTATCACCCCATCATTCTTCTATCTCACTAAGTTCCAGCCAACGCATGGTCTTTTCATCAATCAAATCCGTGATCTCGGGCAAACGCTTTGATTTCTCTGTGAGTTCTTCTACGGATAAGGTGCCACTGCACAGGGCAGCTTCAATAGTTTTCTTTTCGTCCTCCAATGTAGCAATTTCCTGCTCCAGCTGTTCAAACTCCCTTTTCTCTTTAAAGGACATCCGGCGTTTTTCATTCAGACGCACTTTAGCGGTTTTATCTTCCTGCGGTTTAGAGGCTTCTTTTTCTTTCTCCTTTTCCAGCCGGGCTTTTTCTTCTTTCCAGTCACTATACTGGGTATAATTTCCGGGGAAATCACGGATATCTGCCTGACCGTTGAAGACTAACATGTGGTCTACTACCTTATCCATAAAGTAGCGGTCGTGGCTTACTACGATAACACAACCCTTGAAATTCTGTAAATACTCTTCCAGCACATTCAGGGTAATGATATCCAGGTCGTTGGTAGGCTCATCCAGCACAAGGAAATTAGGATTACGCATCAATACCGTACACAGATACAGGCGACGGCGTTCTCCACCACTCAGTTTATAAACATAGCTATGCTGGGTTTCGGGAGTGAAGAGAAAATGTTGTAGAAACTGGGAAGCGGTCAGCTTTTTACCATTGCCTAACTCTATGACTTCAGCGATATCCTGTACCACATCAATCACTTTCATCTGCTCATCGAACTGTAAGCCATCCTGCGAATAATAACCGAAACGTACTGTTTCTCCGATATCAATCGTTCCGCTATCGGCCTTCTCCTCTCCCATCAGTATTTTGATAAAAGTAGATTTACCGGTACCGTTATTACCTACAATACCCATCTTTTCATAACGGGCAAAAATGTAAGAAAAGTCTTCTAATATTTTAAGGTCACCAAACGACTTGTATAGATGGTCTGCTTCGAATATCTTGCTACCGATGTAGGAGGCCTTCACTTCCAGTTTCACATTGTCGTTATTAAACCGCTGTTTAGCTACTTTCTCCAGTTCATAGAAAGCCTCTTCTCGATAACGCGCTTTATGCCCGCGGGCTTGCGGCATACGACGCATCCATTCCAACTCAGTGCGATACAGGTTGTTGGCACGGGTTATTTCAACATTCGTTGCATCGATACGCTCTTGACGTTTCTCCAGGTAATAGCTATAATTTCCTTTATATTGATAGATCTGACGATTGTCTATTTCAATGATTTCGGTACAGACACGGTCGAGGAAGTAACGGTCGTGCGTCACCATAAGCAGACTGAGGTTTGTGCGACGCAGGTAATCTTCCAACCATTCAGTCATATCAAGATCGAGATGGTTGGTCGGCTCATCCAGAATCAGCAGGTCAGGCTCAGTGATAAGGGTATTGGCAAGCACCACGCGCTTCAACTGCCCACCGGAAAGATGCTTTACTTGCTGATCGAAGTTTCTTATCTTCAACTGGGAAAGAATTTGCTTGGCCTTCTGCTCATACTCCCATGCTTTTTCATGATCCATGCGCACCAGGATTTCGTCCAAACCAGGATGCCCTTCTGTTTCCATGCAACGTTCGTACTCCTTTATCAGTTCTACCGTACTATTGCCATGATGGAAACAAGCTTCCAGAACGGTCAGTCCTTCGGGATATTGCGGGTCTTGTTCCAAATATCCGACCCTAAGGTCACGACGAAAAGAAACGGTTCCACTGTCATACCCTTCTTTGCCGGCAATAATATTCAACAAAGTAGTTTTACCACTACCGTTTTTGGCAATCAGTCCGATACGTTGCCCTTCGGCCACACCGAGCGAAGTATTCTCAAGCAATACCAAATCACCGAATGACTTGGTCAAATTTTCTATCTGAAGATAACTAATCACAGTTTAAGATTTATGATTTATAATTTATGATTTATGGCTGGTTGGCAAATGATCAGAGTAAGGATTTGTAGGTTTCTGCCAAATTGCAAGGTTCCCCTGCCTTCACTTTGCTCCACACTAATTTCATAGGGTCAATCCATTCTCCGGTAATAAGGTTCTGCAGTACAGGAGCTTCACGATTACCATCTATCAAAGTCATCCATTCCAGGCCGTCTACTTCATTAGCAAGGATTACGCATACAGCAATGCCGAATGACAGCCATGCCTCTTTTTTCTTCTGCCCGATAGTACCACTGTCAATAACCTGTTGCATGCTGTCCAAATCTTCTTCCATACCCTGGAAATCTTTTTTCAGTTGTTCTTTTACAGTAGTAGTCACCCACTCATAAGCCTCATTAATCTGGTAGATTTCGGACAGGCGGACAGGTATAAGCTCTGCCGGATATTTCACTCCCTCTTTGCGTACTTCCAATGAGGCGATAACGGCTTCAGCTTCGGCCACGGATGATCCCTTGCTTACAGTAAAGGAGCATTCAAAGGCAACATCATCCATACCGGTAATCCAAAGATGAGAAGTATAATAAGCCCCTTCTTCTTCAAACATCTCCTTACTGTAAGCACATGCCAAGCTTCCTATTTTAACGGAGACTGCCGAAGGATTGTCTTTCAGTTCCTGACGGGTAACTTCTCGACCATACATAGCGTTACCTTTATATGCAGAGATACGAAAATTTCCAGTCCACTCACTTGGATTATAGAAGAGAAAAGAGCCTTCCCCATCTTCAAACTCATTCCAGTCCGCGGGATACAGCATGGAAAACCATGCTCCCGGAGAGATAAATTTCTTGCTTTGTGCCATTGCTATTCAGAGGTTAATAACGAGGCCACCTGACCTCGTTCGGCAAAAGTAACATTACATCCGTTGATATGCAAACAAACAGAAACAAAAAACAGCCGATTCTCACGAACCGACTGTCCCAATCATCATCTATGAATGAAGACCGTTATAGTCTTCAATATCTTATTAAATCTCTATGAAACTTCAAAGAAAATCATATTTCTGTTTCCGAGCGCAAAGATAATCAATGAAATATATAGATTCCCAATATTTTAAGATATTTAAATTAACGTTCTATAAACTATGGGATTTTATAGACTAATATCCCAAAAAGCAGCCGATTCTCACGAACCGGCTGCCCCAATCATCATTTATGAATGAAGACTGCTTGAGTCTTCGGAAAATTCATTTAGTATATTACAACGCATACACTATCTTCTCCTATTAAGTTTCCATTTCCATCAAATGCTGTGACAATTTATTGTTGTTTAGAATCCCACCATACCTGCAAGGTACAAATAACATTACTATTATACCATCCATCACCAAGTTCAGCCGCCCCCGGAACTTCAGCACCAATTGCAGAAAGATTTTTAGTATTGTAAGTCAACTCATACGAAGCTTGCTTCCAACGACGGGGTGACTCACCTTCCGGACAGTAAGTAAAACCTGCAGGAGTAGTTTTGTAGTAATAGGGTTTATCCCAATTCATAAATATATTAGTATCATAATCATAACGGCGCATATCATTCCAGTTCTCATTAGAGAATGGCATCGCAAGCATCTTTTGAGTTATAATTTTTCCAAGAGTAAGATTGTCAGCATTTCCCAAACCATTGTTCAAGAAATTGTCAATTTCCGTTTGTTCAATATGAGTAAACGATGGACAGGAATTCAAATTTGTATCCTCAGAAGTCCACACTGCTATTTGATCGTTAACAGCATCAATACTTGCTTTAACACCATCCTTATACGCAGTGAATGCACCTGACTTTTCTCCTTGTCGGAAAAGCACCTCTGCTTTTATAAAACAAGCCTCAGCATAGGAAGCCATATAAGTAGGACTTGTAGCACGGGCATAAAATACACCACTGAGTGCCGAACTATCATAACTCTTATTACGACGATAGAGGATATCTATCCCTCCTGAGTAGCCGGTACCACCACAAGTTGTCCACACGTAGATAGTATCGCCTTGACGGGATGGGCTGTCACAATACCAACTCTGGGTAGAAGTGTTGAATGACAATGCATAAGGGCCTGATTGACTAAGGATATCAGTTTGCATATCAACACCCATTGAGCGACGCCATTTACCATCATCCGACCATTTGATATCAACAGGAGTAGCAGCTCCCTTCACTGAGCGGGTCCAGGGGATAAACTTGTCGGCACGCGGGTCTTCTACACCCTTACCATCAAAATTAGTCAGGTTGTCGTAGTAATTCTTGGTAATGTAGATATTACTGTTCATGCCGATACAAGAATAAAGAGCAGAATAATCCACCGGTTCATTCCACCCCAACACATCATGAGAAGGTGTATTAGTATCAGTATGTCTGATGAGAGTATTGTCGGCATTACTTTGCTGAGCCTTAGCCAGACAGTTAAGAATTTCCTGAGCATCATACTTGCCTTCTTTGTAGCTGCCAGCCTCTTTCTTAATCAAGTGGTTCAACCATCGGGCCTTTAAAAGATAGCACATTTTAAGCCACTTATCTGCATCACCACCATTCCAGCTATCACCTTCAGCCAACGTTTTAGGAGTAACACCATTTATAGTCTCTTGCTGCCTGGAAAATAGTTGTATTGCTTCATCAATGTCAGCTATACAACCAAGGAATATAGTCTTACCATTGTCATAAGCCGGAGAAGGTTTTTCGCCAAATGCCTCGTTATAAGGCACTTCACCAAATATATCTGTAAGCATCATAAAGCCATAAGCACGGAAGAATTTGGCAGCACCGGCATAATGGTAAGCACCCGCTTCCATTGCCTGATTATACAAGTCATTACAATTCACACCTACCTGGGTAAAAAACCACTGCTGTGCATTACTGGCACGGGTAGAAGAGTCAAGTTGCCACTTAGCAGCTCCACCTTCACGGGCATTGTTACGATAGAAATGACCACAATAAAAGCTCGTGTTAGAGGCAACAATATGATAGATATGGCTCATATAAAATTGCATCCAAGGCACACGCTGATGAAATTCAGCATCAGTAGATATAGGGGTATTCGGATTGGTGTTTACATCAAGCCAATCATTACATGCAGAAAGCGAAACGCAAGCTGCCACTCCAAGGATTATTTTCTTATATAGTTTCATATTATATTCTATTTTTCCTGCAGTTAGACAATATTTAAAAAGTCAAATTAACACCAAATGCAAAACTTGCCGTCGAAGGAACACCGCAATAGTCGATACCTACCGAAGATGAACCAACTGCACCTGATCCGGCTGCTGCAACTTCCGGATCGCCATTATAGTTGGTGAAAAGAAGGAGGTTGTTGGCAGAAGCTGTAATTGAAGCACGCTTGATAACTTTTGTTTTGGCAAGTAGCGTTTTTGGCAAAGTGTATGAGAGTGATAAAGTACGAAGACGAAGCGCATTGACTTTCGTCATAAAGTTTGCAGTCTCATAGGGATAAATATCCTGATAATAATTAGCAATAATTGTCCTGCCACTCGTTTCTTTACCATTGTAAGTATAAGTCTTATTGGCTTCAAAAGTGTTAGTTACGAAATTACCATCTGTGTTTACACCTGATATTTCAATCTTTTCACGTTTAGCGGAAAGCTCACTCACACCGGCCAATGTCATTGCATATTCCGTACCATTGTACACATGTCCGCCTACACGGAATTCCCACAGCATATTAAGTGACCATCCTTTGTATGAGATTGTGTTATTCCATCCGCCAGAGAATTTTGGTTCACGATTACCAATTTCGCGATTAACACTATTTGAACCCGCACTGTCTTTTGTGGGAAGCCCATTCTTGTCAAGCATTACATTACCTTGCTCATCACGCTTCCATTGACTACCCGAAATTGCCATAAAATTACCATTAGGAAAAGATGCCGCTTTAGCATTACCTACCTGCACATCAGTCACATAAAGTATTTCCACACCTTCAAGCAGATTCTTAACCGTACCACGGTTACCACTTATGTTAAAAGTAGATTCCCAGCTCCAGTCTTTAGTTTGAATCGGAGTACCACCAATACTGAGCTCCATACCTTTATTATATACATCACCGGCATTCACCGAACGAAGGATATAACCTGTTGCATTAGACAAACGAGGCGACATAATCTGGTCGTAAGAATTGTTGGTATAGTATGCATAATCCACCTTTAAACGGTTATTGAAGAAACGTAATTCAACACCGATTTCTACAGATTCCGTAATCTCAGGTTTCAAGGCGGCATTACCGGCAGTCCAATAGTTGCTTACACCTGTAAGACCGCCAAGGAATGACTGGCTTGGCCACAATGCCGTATCCAACGAATATGGACTTGTATCTTTACCTACACGTGCCCAACTTGCACGAACCTTACCAAATGACAACCAGTCGGATTTTGGAAGGAATTCCGTAAACACAACACTACCACTAACAGATGGGTAAAAATAAGAGCGATTTTCAACTGGTAGTGTCGAAGACCAGTCGTTTCGTCCCGATACGGTCAGGAATACCGTATTCTTCCAGTCAGCACGAAATTCACCAAACACACCTACAAGGCGTTTTTGACTGCGAGCACTCGAAAAGTCACGATTATCATTTGTCGCATTGTCAAATGCATAAAAATCGGGAATCTCGAAATTCCAGGCCATTCGGTAATTAGACCAGGAACGAGTGTCGTCGGTAGAAGTACCAAGCATCAGATTAAAATTAAAGTCTCCAAACTGCTTGGCGAAGTTTGTCATTAAATTAGTAGAAAGATATTTGTAGCGATAAGAGTTTTCGCTATACATGCCCTTCTGCCAGGCCAGTTTATAAACACCACCAGCAGAGAGTGTTTTTGAGTCGTCAGTAGTATAAGAGTCAATGCCCATGCGATAGCTGATCCACCACCAATCGGTAATGTCGGCCTTAATATTGAAATTACCAGTGAAACGTTCGGTATTATCTTGCAGCTTATTCTTGTTGAGAATCCAATAGGGGTTATCTCGTTCATCAACTACGTCAAGACGATCGCCAAACATACGATAGCGTGTACCGTCTTCGTTCAAATAGTGACTCATATCATCGGTAGGCGACCAGCGATACAAGTTGGTCATTGTACCCGACCCGCTTGATCCATAAAGACCTGCAGAAGTAAGCGTCTTATCGGTATTTGCCTGAGAATATGCTACATTTGCACCAAAGGTGAATATCTTCCACTTTTGTTCGCCATTGAAACGGAATGTTGCTTTCTCATAGCCTGTATTAGGAATAATACCATCTTGATTATAATAAGAACCTGAAAGATAAAAGTTACTATTTTGAGATCCACCGGCTACACTTACGTTAGTATCCCAAGCACCGCCTTGCTGAAAAAAGTCTCCGATATTGTCATAAGTAGGAGCTCCATCAGTTATTGCTTCACCCCATGAATTATAGCTAAAATCATTGAATGTTGTTCCAGTATATTTGCCACTTGAATCATATTGATCTTCAGCAAATCCTCTTTTATATTTATTTTGGGTTTTAGGAAGAGATTTAGCCCATTGCGTAATATATTTAGTTGAAAAATTCACTTCAACAGCACCTTCTTTTCCTTTCTTAGTTGTAATGATAACGACACCAGCAGCAGCACGAGAACCATAAAGTGCGGCTGCAGCAGGACCTTTGAGTACTGACATATTCTCTATATCTTCAGGGTTGATGTCCATCACCCGGTTTGATTGGGTAGAAGCAGTTGATGTACTACCATCGAAAGCAGAATTGCCTACTACAGTAGTGGAGTTATCATAAATTACACCATCAACAACAAACACAGGTTGATTATCGCGCTCAAGTGAAGTACCACCACGAAGAATTATTTGAGAACCCGCACCGGCAGCTCCACCACCCTGTGTAATATTAACACCTGCTATCTTACCAGTAACTACTCAGGTATAAAGTCATATTGATACTTCTCACTGTTCAAGAACAGC
>OLSH01000538.1_pt1 | contig 31839 bp, 28 predicted proteins | sample 1643221 | NCBI WGS metagenome assembly OLSH01 (sample SAMEA3136681, study PRJEB25190) | human gut metagenome | biome: human gut; feature: human-associated habitat; material: faeces | place: Austria | collected 2013 | reverse complement strand
AATTATTCTGTTGCTGTATTGAGCAGCCTGATTCAAATCGTGAAGCACCATTATTTGGATATATACTATAAAAGTGGACACATTTTATGCTATACTTTTTTTATATCTTTAGACTTTATTTTAAGGAGGTTTTTTATGTCTAGATTGAAAAGATATGATGATAACTTTAAAAAGAATTTAGTTTCTCTTCATCAAAATGGGAAGTCCATATCTTCTCTTGCCAGAGAATATGGTGTTTCTTTGAGCGCTATATCTCATTGGGTTAAACTTTATTCTGAAGTTACCATTGATAATGGGGAAATTCTTACTGCTTTACAAGTTAAAAAGCTACAAAAGAGAAATGCTCAACTTGAGGAGGAAAACCTTATTTTAAAAAAAGCAATTGCCATATTCACGCCTCTCTCAAACAAAGATTAAATGCTGTCTATTTGCTTAGATTTCAACATTCCATTTCTACTATTTGTAGAGTGCTCACTGTTAATAGAAGTTCTTATTACAAGCATTTTTCTAAAAAGATTGCTCCTAGAATTGAAATGAACAAGAAAATCTCAAAATATATATATGATATTTATTTTGAAACTAAATATCGTCTAGGTGCTTCTAAAATACAAATTATTCTCGCACGTGAATATGGCATAAATATTAGTTATGGTAGAGTTTATCGATTAATGAAGGCTTTAACTCTTCCTAAGATGTCTACAGTTAAACCTAGATTCAAATATCATAAGTCTTTTGATGAATCTTTTGATAAAAGAAATTTTGTCAATCAGAACTTTAATCCTTCAAAACCTAATAACTTATGGTTCAGTGATATTTCGTATATATCATTAAAAAATAGATTTGTATACCTCTGTGTTATTATGGATGCTTTTTCAAGAAAAATTATATCTTGGAAAATATCTACAAATATGCGCTCATCTCTTATTTTAGATACACTAAAACAAGCAGTAGTAACTAGAAAGATAGAAGCTCCCCTTATATTTCATTCAGATAGAGGAAGTCAATATCTCTCTAAAGAAGTAAGAATGTTTTTAGAAGGTAAGAAAATAACTCCTTCCTATTCTAAAACAGCTTATCCATGGGATAATGCAGTAGTAGAATCATTTTTTAAATACCTTAAAAAAGAAGAAATACATCGTAGAAAATTTACTACAATTGAGGAAGTGAAACTATCATGTTTTGAATATATTGATGGTTTCTACAATTCAAGGCGTCCACAAAAGAATTTAAATAACTTATCACCTAATCAAAAAGAAGATATGTATTTTAATAATTCTTCTTAATCCTTTTCATTTTTTTGTCTACTTTATTGACAGTAATCCAGTCTTTCTTTCATTCTAAATGGCAATTATTTTTACAAAATTATTTAAGAATTTTCTTTTTGTACATCCAATAAGAAGTTACTACAGATAAAATGATTACTGCCATCATTACAAAACTTTGGTTACTTGAGAAAAATTTTCTTCCCAATAAAGGCACTAGTATAATTGGAATTCCTACTGATATTATTGCCTGTTTAAAACAACTTTTAATATAAGGAAAAAGTAAGGCACCAAACAGTGCTGGTAATAGATTTTCAAAAGCTGGTTTCAAAAATTCATTATTATATATTGGTGCAAATATTGGTGCAAGGAAAAGCATTCCTAAAAATACAATCAATGTAGTTACAAATGATGATACTGCAACTGCTAAAAGAGCATGGACATCTGCTTTTGGTGTACCTGGTTGACAGTTTGAAAGCTTCATAGCATTAATAGCTGCTGGGATCTTCATATTTCCAACATTACCAGTAACACAAGCCATATATAGAGCTCCACTTCCTATCAAAGGTGCATACGAAAGATTTTCACAAACTGCACTAATACCAAATATTAAAAATACAGGTATCCCATTTTTCATCACTGTTGAATAATCAATTGGTGTGTTGCTTGAAATTGAAAGCCCAATTGGAACTCCTACAAATCCAAGTATTGCAAATATTACAGTTATACGACCTATAATATGTATTTTGTCATTAAAACTTCTCTCTTTCATCTTACCCCCTTAATACTGCACTTATTAGACAAGCAGCAAACATTCCTATAATCATACTTGCTGGAAATGTAAATTCTTTAATCTTTTTATACTTTTCTGTAATTTTTCCAAGAAACAGAGCTGCTGCTCCTGCACTAAATAGTGCTACTATTCCAGGTATATTTTTAACATTTGTGAAAAATGGAGCTGATTGAATTCCATAGACTGCTAGAAACATTCCTGTAGTTATTATTGGAACTACAGCTGCATTTTTATTTTTTAAATTCTCCACTTTTTTATCATAACTTTTTAAAAAGAAAATATTAAATACATTTCCTCCAAGGATAGCTATTGATACTAGGAACAAAATTCCTAAAAATACATTTATTGGTATTTCTGGTGTCATAATAGAAGGGAGCCCATAAGCTTCAGCTGCCATATTTGCAACCATTGTTTCATACACAGGGGATCCAACTACACTCAATCTCAACCAAGGAAAATATCTTCCCAATGCAGGAACTAACACTAAATAACTAACAATTATAGGAAGTGATGGTAGTATGGAAAAAACTGCACTACTTGTGATTGTTTCTTTTACTTCTTCATCTTTTATTCCTAATTCCTTTGCCCTTCTTAAACCTAATATAAAAAATATTACTGCTTGAAAAAGAACAATTATTATTGCTAGAGCACATAAAATTAACATATTTCTGCTATTTGCCATACTTAAATGATTCATTTTTTACCTCCTCAAAATTATTAGTCTTCTAAACGTGGTGGAACATCACAAGGAATAGGACATTCATAATGATTTCCAAGTGTTTTCTGCCATTCTTCCTTAATCTTTGATAAAAGTTCTTTATCTTCTAATACTTTTATTGCAGTTAGAGCCATGGCTTTTCCTGCTGTAAGCATCCCTTTATGAGCTATTGGAGTATTTCCATGTGCTGTCATTTGCCATGTATGAGCTGCTGTTCCTATTGTAGCAGTAGCATAACTTAATTGTGCTGTAGGGACTACATAACTTACATCCCCGACATCTGTAGAGCCTGCCAGAACTTTATTTGCCCATACAATAGGAGAAATTTCTGTGTCTAAAGGACTTTCAAAGAATTTCTTAGCTTTTTCCTCTCCATATTTAATTTTTATTGCTAATTTTTTAGCTTCAATCTCTTCATTAGTTCCTGAATAAAAAAACTTATTTGCCTGTTCAAAATCCTTATCATCAAATTTTGGAGCTCCAATCTCTTTCATAGATTCATATAATACTTCAGACAATTTATGGTTTGGAACAAAATCTGAAAGTCCTGAATATAATTCATAAGTCATTTTTGTTCCTGTCATTTTGGCAGCTCCTTCAGCTACATCTACAACTCTCTTATATATTTCTTTTACTTGACTTGATTTTGGAGCACGGATAAAATAATGTACAGTAGAATGTCCTTGTACAACATTAGGTGCTATTCCTCCTACATCTCTGTATGCATAATGTATTCTCGCTTCCTGAATTATATGTTCTCTTAAATAGTTAACACCAACACTCATAAGCTCTGCTGCATCAAGTGCTGATCTTCCCATTTCTGGAGCTGCAGCAGCATGAGAAGTTATTCCTTGAAAGGAGAAAAATACACTTACATTAGCAAGAGTTCCATAATCAAATATTGAAGTATTATCAAATGGATGCCATGTGAGAGCTATATCTAGGTCTGAAAATACTCCCTCTCTTGCCATAATTGTTTTTCCATTTCCTTTTTCTTCACTAGGGCATCCAAATAAGATGACTGTTCCTTCTTTTGAATTTTTTTCTAAATATTCTTTTAATGATAGTGCTGCTGCAAAAACTCCAGCTCCGATAAGATTGTGTCCACATCCATGTCCATCCTTATTTTCTGTAGTTGGAGAAAATACAGTAGCTCCTCCTGTTTGTCCCAAGTTTGGAAGAGCATCATATTCAGCAAGAAAGCCTATTACAGGACTTCCTTTTCCATATACAGCTTTAAAAGCTGTAGGCATACCTGCAATTCCTTTTTCTACTGCAAATCCTTCCTGAACAAGCATTTTTGTAAAAATCTCAGTACTTTTAAATTCACGAAATCCAGTTTCAGCAAACTCAAAAATTTTGTCACTAAGTTCAATAATTTTTTCTGAATTTTTTTCAATTGAATTACAAATAAATTCTTTTTTACCCATAGTTTCCTCCTAAATTAAGTATACAGTTTTTGTTAATTTGAAATATATATAAACTATTCTTTTCTGAATATTTCATTCTTGATTAGTTATCAAGAAGAATTATTTTTAAAAAAACTTTTTCTATCCTTTAAAATATTGTTAATTTCATTTCTGCTGAGAGATCTTCTAATAAAGATATCCCTGCTATTGAGTTTCCTTTTCTATCAAGAGATGGACCATAAATACCTATTCCCATTTTTCCTGGAACTACTGAAAGAATTCCACCTCCTACTCCACTTTTTGAAGGAATTCCTACTTTTATAGCAAATTCTCCTGAACTGTCATACATACCACAAGTTACCATTAAAGTTTTTATTATAGTGGCTATTCTTGGTGTTAATACACTTTCTCCTGTACTCATTATTCCATTATTAGCAATAAAGAGAGCAATTTTGGCTAGAGTTTTAGTAGTTACTTCAATAGAACACTGTTTAAAATATATATCTAAAGCTTCCTCTACACTTCCCTCTATTATTCCTTCATCTTTTAGAAAATATCCCATAGCTCTATTTTTATTTCCTGTTTCTGATTCACCACAATATATTTTGTAATTTACATCAAGAGTCTCATCTTCTGAAATCTTTCTAAAGAAATTTAATAATCTTTGGAATTTCTCTATTATATCTTTTCCTTTTATCATAGAGGTTATTGCTATTGCTCCAGCATTGATAAGAGGATTATAAGGTTTTTTTCTGCTGGAAGTTTCTAATTTTTTTATAGAATTAAATGGATCTCCAGTAGGTTCCATTCCAACTTTTGAAAACACATATTCTTCTCCATTATCTATTATTGCAAGCATTAAAGTCACTATTTTTGATATACTCTGAATAGTAAATTTTGTGTTCCAATCTCCTGAAAAGTATTCACTTCCTTCATTAGTTATTATATATATTCCCAAAGCATCTTTTTTTGCCTTATCTAATTCAGGGATATAATTTGCTACTGTTCCTAGTTTTACTTTAGGTAAATTTTTTTTTACTAATTTATCAAGTAAATCTTTCATATTTTTTCATGTGATAAGTGCATAAATTATCTATCACACTTCCTCCTTTTTTATTTTTGATATATAATTTTTTTATTAAAATTATAAACTTTTAAATTTAAAACTCCATTTATAATATAAACTTTTTGTAGTGTATTGTCAATTTTTTTTCGTTATTAAGATATTTTTGGGGATACAAATATTATATAGCGTTAGATATATTTAATATATTTACTTCTTCCATTATCTCTCATTTATTTTTTCATTTATTTTATATATTGAAAAAAAATATTTTATAAATGATTTAATTTTTCATTTTTTTTTCTTTTATATCATAGTTTATAATATATAAAAATTCTATTCATAATATATTTCATATATTTTTATTTTTTAAAATCTTTATTTAAGAAAATCTGAATGGCAACAAAAATTTAGACAGTTTTTTAAGTTTGTATTTTAAAAATTCTACAGGACTCAAATATCCTAATGTAGAATGTATTCTATGATTATTAAACCAATTTATATAGTCTGCTAATTCTATTTCTAATTCATTTAATGTCTTGAATATGCTCATATTAACGAATTCTGTTTTAAATATTTTGAATGTAGATTCTGCTACTTCATTATCATAGGGATTCCCTTTTCTACTTAATGAGCGTGTTATTCCAAATGTATCAAGCGCTTCATTAATGATTTGATTATTAAATTCACTTCCACGATTGCTGTAAAATATTTTTACTTTTTTTAGATTTACTTTTATCCTTGTAAGCGCTTTATATACCAATTCTGCATTCTTTTTCCTTCCTACACTATATCCAACTATCTGTCTGTTAAAAATATCAACAAAAAGACAAATGTAGTTCCATTTGCCATTCACTCTTACATAGGTAAGATCACTTACCAATATTTCTAGTGGATTTTTACTTTTGAATTTTCTATTTAAAATATTATCAGTTTCATTTTCTGGTGCTTTAATATGGAAAGGTTTGTATTGCGCTTTTGTATAGTTTGATACAAGTCCTAATCTTTTCATTATTCTACTTATTTTTCTTCTTGAAACTACATGTTTTAATTTAAAGAGTTCAAATTTTATCTTTCTAGTTCCATAATTATTTCTGCTATCTTTGAATATTTCTTTTATTGTCTGTTCTAAAATACCAGTGAATTCTTTTTTTACTGACTTGTAATAGTAAGTACTTCTTGATATTTTAAGAACACGGCACATTGCTGATACTGAATGTTTATGTATGTTTGCTTTGATTACATCTATTTTCGTCCTAAGATCAGCGCCACTTGCTTTAGAATATCATTTTCCATTTCCAATTCTTTATTACGTTTTTTCAATTGAATTATCTCAAGTTCAAGGTCAGTTCTATTATCTTTTTCTTTAAAAGAAGCAGTATTATTGTATTGATTAATCCATCTGGTAATAATTGATATATGAATATCATATTCTTTTGCTATATTTGTTTTAATTTTTCCATTTTGGTATAACTGGACTATTTGCTTTTTAAAAGTGGATGTGTAACTTCTTCTTTTCCTTTTTTGGACTGGCATTATTTTCTCCTTCACTTTTATTTAAGTTATTTTTATACTAACTTATTTTCTCTGTCCAGTTTAGTATAACCTATCCAAGTTACAAATTTAGTACTGAAGGACAAAAAACCAATATGAAACCTTAAAAATTTGAAATTTAAAAAGTAGTCTGAAAATTTTTCAAACTACTTTTTTTGTTCATTTATTAATATTTACAACTTATTAAATTTAATATTATTATCCTGGTCTAGATATTTTTAAAGAATTAAGTTGTTCTATACAAAAATCTTGTATTTTAAGTAAATTTTCTGTAACCTCATTTGTTTGTTTTTTATTTTGTTTTACTATTTGAATATTTCCTTGAGTTGCCTTTATTATTTGATAATAAGTTACTTTTTTCTTTTTCAAGTTATATCCACCATAAGAGCCTCTAAATGAGTTCACAATTTTTTTCTTTGATAAGTTCCTTAAAATTTTAGCTGCAAAATTAACTGAAATTTCTTCTAAATTACTTATTTCAGATAATTTTAATATTTTATTTTCTGGAAAAGTTGATAGTAACTTTATTATTTTAATTGCATATTCGCTTTCTTTTCTTATTAAATACATTTTTTCTCCTTTTATATTCACTATCTTCAATCAATTTATTTAAAAAGTATAAGAAAAACCGACTTTAACTGAATGATTTTTAAAGTTTTTATTATTTTCTAGTTCATATCCAGCTTTAACTGAAAAACTTTCTGTCACTTTTAAATCTGTATCTAAATTAATTTTAATTGTGTCCTTGTCATAAGATAATTTTTCCATTGTATATCCATTTGACATTTTTCTTTCACCATGATATGAATCTTTTGTACTGTGTTCATAATTTACTCCAAGAGCCCATCTAAAATCACCTTTTGTATTTCCTATATTTACTCCTACTTTTCCTATAAGTCCATCTTTTGTTGTAGAATTTATTGGAGAAATGTCATCTGTTATTATTCTTCTCTCTGAAAGATATAAATAATCTAAACCAATATTTGGTCTAATAACTAATTTATCATCCATTATTTTTTGATTATATCCAAGACTAACTCCTGTTTTTGATACATAAGAATTATATTTGCTTTTCTTTACTCCTAACCCTAACCAATCAATGTTTAATATATGCCTATTATATCCATAACTTGTATATCCATCAAGATCCCAGTTCCCTATTTGATATCTTCCAAAAATATTTCCATTAAATGAATCTATTTTTTCCTTATCATGATTTGAGTATTTTATATTATTTTTACTAAAACCAAGAGTGAACCCACTATAAAAATTATCACTATGACGTTTTATAGTAGTTACTGCAACTCCATCAGAATTAAAATCATAATCATAATTAAGACTATTTGATGAACTGAATTTTGAATTAAATTTTGTTCCTATATAGTTTACTTCTTGAATTGTTTCTCCTATAATTATATTGTCAGCCTTCATATTTAAGACTCTATTTGAGAGATTGTTAACAGCATTAGCGTTATCTAAATCAACTCTACTTCTAGGAACTGAATTTTGCTTTTCTTCAGGCTTTACAGGCTTATCTTTGTAATTTGTATATAATTCATCTAAAACAGTCACTCCATTTTCTATTCTTCCTACTGTTTCTCTTCCCCATCCTTCTAGTTCAGCAAGTTCATCCGAAACATCAAATTTAAAATCAGGGTTAACAGCTTGTTGCTTGTTTGAAATAACTATACTTTTTATTCTTATTTGATCGCCAGAATTTTCCAATCCTGATTCTTCAATAATATTATTAGTAGTTTTTCCTCCATTTTGCAGAACTATTTTTCCATTAGTCAGATTTAAACTTTCAGCAATAATTTTTCCAGTTTTATTTGTTTCATTTTTAATATTATCATAATCAACTCCTACATTGATTACACCATTTAAAGTAAGATTTCCAAGAGAAGGAGCTTCAAAAAAGATATTTGACAAATTTTTTTCTTCCCCAAAAGCTTCTAGATAGTATATAGAACTTTCAGAAGGTATTAAATTAATAGTTCCATTAATTATTGTATTTTTAGATGTTACTAATTTAGAAAAATTATTAACTGTATCTACTACTATTTCCCCACCAACAATTAAGATATTGTTTCCAGTTGGTGCAGCTTCAATCAAACCAGAAATTTTACTTCCATTTCTTAACTCTAATACACTATCACTATTATTAAACTTAATAGCTTCTTTATTTCCGATAATCTCTCCTAAGTTTAAAAAGTGATTGCTGAATTTATTTGAACCAGAATTTATTTCTACTCCTGTTTCTCCAGATATTTTTCCAAAATTAATAGTAGCAACATTATTATTTGCTATTATTCCATATTTTTGAGAGTTTATTGTCCCATAATTTTCAACAGCACCATTTTCACTTATAACTCCAGTTCCATTTTCAGTAGAAGTAATAGTTCCTTGATTGATAAAAGTAGAATCAATTAAATTAGCTCCTGTCTTATTAGTCAGAATATTTCCATTATTAACAACATCTGAATCAGTAGATTCTATTCCTGTTCCATTAAAAATTTCAATAGTTCCATTATTATTAAAGAAACTGTTAGTAAGATAAACTCCAATTCCTCCATTATTTCCTTGTATTAATCCATTATTTTGATTAAAAGCAGTTGGATTATTTTGCAGCCTTATTCCAGTACCACTCTCATTATTGACATTAATAACCCCTGTTGTTGAATTAATAAAAGCCCCTTGAGTAGCATCAGAAAAAATTCCAACACTGTTTTGACCTTCAACATTAATAACTCCATTGTTAAGTATGCTAGAATTACCAGTCATATATATTCCAGCGCCATAATTTCCATTTACTTGAATTTTATTATTATTTTCAACAGTACTGTTATCAGCCATAACCCCAATTCCATTTTCAGTAGAAGTAATAGTTCCTTGGTTGTAAAAAGTAGAATCATTTAAATAAACTCCATATTTATTAGAAAGAATAGAATTAGTATTAACAACATCAGAATCAGAAGCTTCTATTCCAGTTCCATTAATAATCTCAATAGTTCCATTATTATTGAAAAAACTATTGATAAGAGAAACTCCAATTCCTCCATTATCTCCCTTTATTAATCCATTATTTTGATTAAAAGCAGTTGGATTATTTTGCAGCCTTATTCCAGTACCACTCTCATTATTGACATTAATAACCCCTGTTGTTGAATTAATAAAAGCCCCTTGAGTAGCATCAGAAAAAATTCCAACACTGTTTTGACCTTCAACATTAATAACTCCATTGTTAAGTATGCTAGAATTACCAGTCATATATATTCCAGCGCCATAATTTCCATTTACTTGAATTTTATTCACATTAGTTAAATACCCACCATTTTCAATCTTATATCCTTGAAGATATGACATTGGAAGTGAAGGATGAATTCCTATTCCATTTCCATTTATGTACACATCATCTGAACTGGTTTGTGTATTATTAATTAATATTGAATCAGTTGGAATATTAACTATAATATCACTAAAAGAATGGGCTGACAATAAAATAAAAAATGACAGTATTAAATATTTTTTTTTCATTTTTCCTCCTTTTTTAATTTTCACTGTAGTTATAAAATAATATACTATACTATCTTCATCAAAAAAGTCCGTTTTTTTATTTCGACGTAAAAAAAACGATTTTAAGTGTTAAAATAGATATTCGTGTGTATTTTTAATTAACAAAAATTTATCTTATTAAATTCACTTTTTATTATTTCTAAAATATAATTATTATAAAAATGTACTCTTTCTAAAAATACAATAGCATTATTTTTAAAGTTTTTCAATGTTTTTGTATAAAATAATACATATTTTTTAGAAAATAAAAAAATTTAGAAATAAACTGTTATTTAAATTGTATTTCAAAATTTTTACTACTATTCCTTTTAAATATCTAAAACTATTTATATTATGAAAATAAATAGTTTTTATAATTTATAGAGCATAAAAGTTTTATTTAATAAAAGCAAAAAGTTCCAAAAAATTATGGATATTCAATGGAAAAAATTTTGAATATACAATTAAAAAATGGAAAGATCTTTTAAGATCTTTCCACAGGCTGTAGACAAATATATTATTCTAATATAATTAGTGAATATCATATTCTATAAAGAAAAGTCTTAATTTTTTCCTAATTCTTTGTATTGCATTATCTACTGATTTAGGAAGTCTTCCTGTTTTTTTAGCTATTTCAATGTATGTCATTTCTAGAAAAATATATTCAAGAAGTTCTTTTTCCATTTCACTTAAATGACTTTCAACATATTTCATTAAAGCATTATATCTTTCTTTTTCTAAATAAATTGTCTCTGGATTATAGTAATTCTCTGTAACTCCTGCAAATTGATATTCTTTATTATATTCTCCATCTTTATCAAAAGAAATAGAAAATGCATAATTTAGTATTTTATTTTTTCCAGAATTAGAATTTATAATTGTAGTTATTAGAGGGGTAGCTCCGATTTTTGTGGCTTTTTCCCCCAAATATTAAACTAACTCAATAAAATCAAGGAGGAATTATTCACTTTTTTTAAGGGAAATTATTTTCAATGATACGATTTTTGGAAGAAACTGAAGTTATCCCTAATTATAAAAATTATTCCTACTAAAAAACAATTGAAAAACAACTGAATCAATATTATAATGTAATTAAAAATAAAAAATATGGATGGGATATGAAATGAATATATTTGAAAAAATAACAAATAATATTATTACAGAAGGTTTAAAAAGGAAATAATTTCTAAAAATCAAATAAAGAAAAATAGTGTTTTAGATACTTATACTAAACAATTTGCTTTAGAAAGTATTCAATTAGAAGAAAAAGAAAGCTTTAATCTGAAACGTGAATTGAGATTATACTTTAACAAAATTTCAAAATATGAAGAAAATATTGGAGATCATCCAGATTTCATTCATTTAACTAATAATACTGAAAAGCATTATATTGTAAGTGTTTTTGTAGATATAAAAGGTTCTACAAAGTTAGCAACATTAAAGGGGCTTGATTTAGAAGAAGTTAGAGAAATAAAGAATCGAATTTTGACTACAGCTATTAGTATTTTTCAAGTTTTTGATGGACATATTCATAGATTACAAGGAGATGCTATTTTTGCTTTTTTTGGAAGAAAAGATAAAGATAAAGAAGAAGCAATTGTTGATGCACTAACTGCTGTTACAATTTTACAATTTGTTTTTAAAAATTCTATATCTAAATTTTTTGAAGCAATGGATTATCCTAAGATTGATATAAGAACTGGGTTAGATTTTGGTGATGATGAAGATGTGTTATGGTCTAAATATGGAGTAGCAGGATGCAATGAAATTACTACTACAAGTATTCATACTGATTTAGCAGCCAAATTACAGCATAAAGCTGGAGCAAATAAAATAATGATTGGTGACAATATCAAAAATATATTAGATTTACCTAATGACTTTTGTGACATTAAAACTTACAGAGAAAATTCTGAAGAAAAAAAAGATGAGTTTATATTGAATTATAGAGAATATAAATATAAAATGTGGGTTTTCAATTGGGAAAAATATATTTCATTTTTTCCTCAACTTCCTCAAAATAATTTTTTACCTACTTTACATCAGTGGCAACCCTATAAAGATTTTTTAGTTATCTGTTATTACAAAGATCAAGATGGTATGTGGAAAGAGTACCAAAGAAATTCAACTGCCCTATCTAAAAATTATTCTCTTAAATTTGAAGTAACATTTTCAGATTCTGGGTTAAAAATGTTATGTAATGAAATAATCTGGGAAGTAAATAATAGAGGGAATGAAGCTAGTGAAAATGAAAATTCTTTAGTATTTAGAACTAAAAATAAAGATAATAATATATTTGAGTGCTCTCAAATGACTGCATATAAAGGTCATCACTTCATGAAAGTAACATTAAAATCAAATGGAAGAATTGTTGGAGAAGATAGATTTGGAATCTTTATTAAATAAAATAAGTGGTACTAGTTTAGTACCACTTATCTTTTTTCTAGTAGCCTTTTATGAATCCAACCACTATTATTATTAATTTCTATTTCTATCCATTCTTGTTCTTTATTTATTTTTTTTACAAAATCATATTTATTTAATTCAAATTTTTTTTTAGATTTCATATTAGGATATTCTCTTACAATAACATTGTTTGCAGCAACAAAATAATATTCAATTTCATATAATTTATTATATCCCAATTCCAAAACAAACAAAAACGTAAAAAATAAGATAAGTTTTAAACTTGCTGTAAAAAACATATATTTATTAAATGTAAGTTTTGAAAGAATTATTATTTCTTTAGCATAATCTTTTTCTAAAGAAGTAAAATCTGTTCTATCATTTTTAAAATAGTCCTTATTTATAGAATATAAATATTTTTCACAATCATTTTTTTCATAATTAGAAGCAATATCTCCATAAAAAATTTTTATTTCATTATGATTACCTTCAGTAGATATTGATTTTTTCATTGGAAATTTGGCAATTTTAAAAAATATTTTTGATAAAGAGATAACTAAGACTACATTTGTAACATTAGGATAAAATGATAGCATTGATGATAAAAATCCAAATATCAAAATAAAATACATAAATATAAATATATATTTATTGAACTCATTCTCATAACTATTGAAGGAATAAATAATTCCTCCAATTATTCCAATAATAACTCCATTTTTTGCTTCAGCAAAAAGAAGCCAATTATTAATAATATGGAAAATTTCTTTTAATTCTCCTAACAATGATTCTTCATTCATGTCTTTCTCCTGTTATAATAAAATATAAATCGCTATTTAGCTTTTTTAAACTCTTTACTATATTTCTTTATTTATTATAATTTTTTTATCTTATTCAATATAAAAACATACTAATTGCATATTATTTTATATTGCTGTCAAATTCAGTATTTATTTTTTATTTTAATCTTTTATCTGACTTTATATTTATATATAGAGTTTGTTGTTTTTCTACTTTTATTTCTTCAGGCCTTAGTTCATTTTTCCTGAAAAAAGTCACTTTTTTTCAATTAATTTAATAAAATCAAGAACTAAATGATAATTGTTTAAGCATTAATTATAATTTCTCTTAATCCATCTTTTGTTTCTATTACACTTTCTTCAAATACATATTTTCCTAAAAAATTTATATGCACTGTTCCCAAAGGACTTACTCTTTTAAATTTTTCTTCATCAAACCATTTTTCTTTACATACTAGTCTATATATTTTCTCCAAGTATCGTGAATTCCAAATTATTAGTGATGATAACAATATATTTAAACAACTTGCTTTCTCCAGTTGCTTATCTATTGTATTTTCATTTAATCTTCCATTTTTTCCAAAGAACATTAAGCGTCCAACTGAATTTATTGCTTCACCTTTATTTAGCATCTTTTGAACTTCTTTTCTAAGTAGTTCACTTGAATAATATTCTAAAATATATTTTGTTTTTAGTATTCTTCCAATTTCTTTCAAACCTTTGGCTACTCCATTATTTCTACTATATGAATTTATCTTATTTAATATCAATGAAGCCTTTACTTTCCCACAATGTATTGATTCTATCAACCTTCCTACCTCTTTAAAATTTTCTAATATTAAATTTTCATTTATCTTTTTAAATTTTTTTCCTTCATTTTCTATATTTTCAAAACCATATAATTGCTGACTATCCAAATTTTTTATTCTTGGTTTAAAGTTAAATCCTAAAAAATATGTTAATGCAAACATTTGTTCTGTATATCCTGCTGTATCTGTTGAATGTTCATATATTTCTAGGGCTGAATTGTGATATAAGAGTCCATCTAAAACATGATTACTATCTCGCCCTTCTAACATCTGCACATAAAATGGTGTATATTGGTCACTTATATGGCGATACATTCCTCCACCTCTATTTTCATAGTGAGTATTGTAATCTGCATATATTGTTTTTGAACTTATAGGAACTCTCATTCCATCTGAAGATGATTTTTCTCCTGCTCCCCAATTTTTTACAATATCTAAAGAATAATGATAATTTACTAAGGTTTTTTGAGCTTTAAATAAAGCTTCATTATTAAAATAATACTCATTTGTCCTTCTTAAAACTGCTTCATCTATCCCACTAGAAATAGACATCTTAGAAAATCCAATATTATGACCATTAGCCATTAGTGTTGCTACAATAATTTTTTGGCCACCATCTTTTTCCCTGATATCATCTAAAACTCCTGTCCAAGAATTAACTTCGAAAAGAATCTCAGGCATACTTATTTTAGGGAAATAGCTATAAATTTTTTCACTAAAATTACTCTTTTCATCAGCTATAATATTTCTATCAAAATTTAATTTCTTGGGAATAATTAACATAGTCTTTAATTTTTCTAAAAATTCTTTTGCCTCTTTAGATGTAATTTCTTTATTTTCTGAAACTAAGTAGGAATCAAAACTGTTATATTTCTTACTCTCTCTTACGAAAATATCTCCAGAACGAATATAGTCTCTTATAGTATAAAGAAATGCTAGTTCTACAACTTTTTTGTTAAAATCCATTTTCTTAATGTTCTTTTGCCACTGTAGATTAAAAATTGATGTATCAATTTTTATTTTCTTTTTGTATTTTAATTCTGGAAACTCTTTTAAATTCTTAATGAACTTAGATTTTGTATGACTATCAAATTTAATAGATCCAAGTAATTCATTAGTATAATTAAAACTCTGGTGTGATTTTAAAAGAAAATCAATCTCTTCTAATTCAGATTTTTCTAAATTTAATTCATCATTTAATGGAAGCAGTTCTTTTTGATATTTTTCTAGCTCTTCAATGTTTTTAATATTTAGAATATCATTAACAATCTCTTTTAACTTCAATGAGTTTGACTTTAACTTTTCTTGAAGTTGCAGTGAATAAAGTTTAGATTTTTTACGACTTCTTTTTAAAACAGTTCCAGCATAAGTTGAGGTTACTTCAATAATCATATCAATAAATTCTTTTCGCTTGAAGTATAAAAATAGAGCAAGATATACATACTTTTTTTTATTGCTTGAAAACTTTTCAATTCTAGATTTGTCAGATCTTTGTATCTCAAGTAAAAAATATGATAGTTTACTATCACTTAAAAAACTAACATCAATAGGATCATTAAAGGTATCAATTTCTTTTACTACTTTTAAAAGTTCTCTAATTCCATTGGAATTTGAATTAACACTTAAAGTTTTAATCCTTGAATAAGTTGAAGTTCCAGATTTTTCAACATTTAAAATACTATAAAACCTTTCTTTATTCGATATTTTTCTAAAGATACTTTCATAAATTTTTTCATTGGCTTCTTTATTTGATATCCATAAAAACTGCTCAATAGCAGAGAGATTAGGAGTTAAAATTCTTTTAGATTTTAAAAAGATCAAAAATTCCTTGAATTGAGTGGTAAAACTTCCAAAGTTTAAAGCAATTTTAAAGAGTTCTTCTGCCATCTCTTTTGTATATGAAAATTTAGAATATCCTGAAAAATTAAGGATTTCAATTAGATGTCTTTCTTTAGTGTTTTTAGTATACCAATACTTATCAATTGAATTTGAATCACATTTTAATAAATTGCTAATGTAAGATATTAGTTTTTCAGAAACTCTATCAAAATATGAATTTATTGAAATTCCATTATTTTTTAAATATATTAACTGAAGAGCAAATCCAATTTGTAAAGTAGGAGACCCAAGTTTTTTTATTTTTGAAAATTCCTCTGAAGAAAATGGCACTTTTTGAAAAAATTTGCTCTCATTTGTTAAAAAATCAATAATTTCTATTCTTTTGCGGTTATTAAAAAGTTTATTTCGATATCTCATATCATAAACCTTTTTCTTTTTTTAATTTATAAAACATTGCTTTAGAACATCCTATAACACTTAAAGCTTCAGTCATTGAAATGTAGTAAGGAGTATCTTTATTTCTTGTTAATGGATATATTTCATCAAATTTTTTTCTTATCTCTTTATCTTTACTTCTCCCAAATTTAACTCCTTTTGCAAGAGCCCTTTTTATTCCTTCTTCTTGTCTTTTTCTAAGTTCCTTTCTTTCCCATTCAGCTTTTAATAAATCCACCTCAAGCATTGTATCAAGCATAACATTGAGCATAGCCTCTGCTAGAGAGTCAGCTCTTTTATTTAAAAGTTTTTCCTTTAAGAAGTTATTTAAATAGCCTTGGTCAATAGATTCTAAAATTATGTTTCGCTTAGCAAGATTTAAAAGACATTCTCTTACTTCTTTTGCATTTCTTCCAATTCTATCAAGATTTTTTACAATAATGGTGTCACTACTTTTGACCCATACATTTAAAAGTTCATTCCAGGTGTCTCTATTTTCAAAAGATTTTCCAGACTTTTTTTCTTTAAAAATAGTTCTATCAGTAGCACCCATTTCTTTAAAAAGTTCTATCTGTCTATCTAAGTTCTGAGTTTCTGAAGAAACTCTTGCATAATAGTATTTCATTTTATTTATCCTCCATTAGTTTTTATAAATTATATCATTTAATGTAAAAAAAAAGTATATAAATAATTAAAGAAAGATAGACAAAAGTATAAAAAATAGAAAACTAATATTTATAGACAAATATTTTTTAATCTTCACATTGTCCATAATAGTAGAGTTTTGTAGATTGGAAATATAAGGCAATTTCCATTTTTTCTTGAAATTATATCATTAAGATTAGAGTAATTTAGACTTTTAAAAATATGAAAAACAATTTTATATTTATAATATAATTTTTAAAAAACATATTGACAAATTTAGATATATGGAAGTATAATTACTTATGATATATCGATAAAAATAGATTTGAGGTGAAAGAATGGAAAAAAAATATGAAAATATGTCAAAACTTTTCAAAGCTTTAAGTGATCCTAATAGACTTATCATATTGGAAATGTTAAAGTCTGGAGAAAATTGTTCTTGTAAAATTTTAGAAGAACTCCATATTGGGCAATCTACTTTATCACATCATATGAAAATTTTATATGACAGTGGAATCATTAAATGCAGAAAAGATGGGAAATGGAGTTATTATTCTTTTGATGAAGAAGGATGTAAAAATTTAAAAACAATATTAGATGAAATATTAGATTGTGAGTCAATAATAAAAAAGGGAGAGGATAATCCATGTCAATAATTATTGCTATCTGGTCTTTTTTTGAAGATCAGTTCTTAAAAATGTTATGGCTAGATAATTTAGTAAAAAAAGGACTTACTGCCTTAGGAATAGATGCTGACAGCAGAATAGGTGGTAGTATTCAGTTTTTTATATATGATACTATAAAAATAATTGTACTTTTATCCATTCTTATTTTTGTTATTTCATATATTCAAAGCTTCTTTCCACCAGAAAGAACAAAGAAAATTCTTGGAAATTTCAAAGGAATAAAAGCAAATATTTTAAGTGCTTTACTTGGTACTGTAACACCTTTTTGCAGTTGTTCTTCTATTCCTATATTTATAGGATTTACAAATGCAGGGCTTCCTGTTGGAGTAACATTTTCCTTTTTAATATCTTCTCCATTGGTAGATTTAGGATCATTCATCTTATTGATTAGTGTATTTGGTTTACCAATAGCAGCAATTTATGTCATTGTTGGACTTGTTCTTGCTGTAGTAGGAGGAACTATTCTAGATAAAATGGGAATGGAAAAATATGTTGTTAAATTTACAAAACCTGCTGGAAGTATAGATATAGAGTCACCTGAACTTACAACTAAAGAAAGACTTGAATATGCTCATGAGCAAGTAAAAGAAACAGTAAAAAAAGTATTTTGGTATGTAATTGTTGGTGTTGGAATAGGTGCTTTAATTCATAACTGGATACCAGCTGGAATTATTCAAAAAATATTAGGTACTAATAATCCATTTTCAGTATTGATAGCAACATTTGTAGGAATACCAATGTATGCAGATATATTTGGAACGATTCCTATTGCAGAAGCTCTTTTTGCAAAAGGTGTTGGAGTTGGAACTATTTTGTCTTTCATGATGGGAGTTACAGCATTAAGTTTACCATCTATAATAATGTTAAAAAAGGTTGTACAAAATAAGCTGCTTGTAACATTTGTAGGAATAGTAGCTGTTGGAATAATAATAATTGGTTATAGTTTTAATGCATTTGGTTATTTATTTATTTAAAAATATATTTTATAAAAGGAGTGAACAAAATGGGAATATTTGATAAAGTTTTTAAAGGTGGTTGTAGTTGTGGTAGCTGTGATGTTGAAGAAACTTCAAAAGAAAATACTATAAAAAAAGAAGGAGCCATGACTATAAAAGTTTTAGGAACTGGCTGCAAAAATTGTGTTAACTTAACTGATAATGTAAAAAAAGCCCTTACTTCTTTAAACATAGAGGCTAATATAGAAAAAGTGACAGATATGGGAGATATTTCAAGTTATGGAATAATGTCTACTCCAGGTTTAGTTATAGATGAAAAAGTAGTTTCTTATGGAAAAGTGCTAAAGCCAGAAGAAATAGTAAAAATAATAGAAAAATTATAATAGGAGTTTAAAAATGTCAGATAAAAAAATAGAAAGTATAAGTTTCTTTCAAAAATATTTAACAATTTGGGTAGCTTTATGCATGGGTGGAGGAATATTAATTGGTAAATTTCTTCCAGCTATTCCACAATATCTAAATAAATTTGAATATGCTAAAGTATCAATTCCAGTTGCTATATTAATATGGCTTATGATATATCCTATGATGATGAAAGTAGATTTTCAAAGTGTAAAAGATGTTGGAAAAAACCCAAAAGGTCTTTATGTAACTTGGATAGTCAATTGGCTTATAAAACCTTTTACTATGTATGGAATAGCAGCTTTTTTCTTTCATACTTTGTTTAAAAACTTTATAGCTCCTGATTTAGCAACAGAATATCTTGCAGGAGCTGTACTTTTAGGAGCTGCTCCATGTACAGCAATGGTATTTGTATGGAGCCACCTAACAAAAGGAAATCCTGCTTATACAGTTGTTCAGGTAGCGACAAATGATTTGATAATTCTTATAGCTTTTGTACCAATAGTTAAGTTTTTATTAGGAATAAGTAATGTTGTTGTTCCTTGGAATACATTAATATTATCAGTTATATTATTTGTGGTAATCCCACTTACTGGTGGAATCTTAACAAGAATAATTATTGTTAAAAACAAGGGAGAGAAGTACTTTGAAAAAGAATTTCTTCCTAAATTTGATAATCTTACTGTTATAGGATTATTATTAACTTTAATTTTATTATTTGCTTTTCAAGGGGATGTTATTATTAATAATCCACTTCATATTTTATTAATTGCAATACCATTAATTATACAAACATTTTTAATATTTTTTATTGCTTATTTTCTTTGTAAATTTCTAAAATTGCCTCATAATGTTTCTGCACCAGCAGGAATGATAGGAGCCTCTAACTTTTTTGAACTTTCTGTAGCTGTTGCTATAGCATTGTTTGGAACAACTTCACCAGCAGCTTTAGCTACAGTTGTAGGAGTTCTTGTTGAAGTTCCTGTTATGCTAGCTTTAGTTAAATTTGCAAATAATACAAAAAGTTGGTTTGAATAGGAGGAAAAATGGCAAAGAAAAAAGTAGCATTTATTTGTGTTCATAATTCTTGCAGAAGTCAAATAGCTGAAGCTTTTGGAAAATATTATGCTGATAATATTTTTGAAAGCTATAGTGCAGGAACTGAAGTAAAATCTCAAATTAATCAAGATGCAGTAAGATTGATGAAAAAATATTATGGAATAGATATGGAAAAAACTCAAAAACCTAAATTATTAGCTAATATACCTAAAGTTAATATTGTAATAACAATGGGATGTAATGTAGATTGTCCTTTTCTTCCGTGTGAATTTAGAGAAGATTGGGGACTAGATGACCCTACTGGAAAATCAGATGAAGAATTTATAAAAGCAATTGAAATTATTAAAGAAAAAGTTATGAAATTAAAAGAAAAATTAAAAAAATAAAGAAAGTAATTTCTCTATATATAAACTAATATTACAAGGGATAATATCATTTTAGATGGTATTATCTCTTTTTTTATAAACTATTAATCCTTGCTTTTATTGAGATAGCTTAATATTTGGAGAAAAAAGCCACAAAAATCGGAGCTACCCCTTTAAAATATTTCATTCCCTTTTTAATTAAAAAACTATAATCTTTTTCATTTCCCAAAGATAAATAAGAGATACTTAAGAAAAATGTACCTATTAAAAATATTAAAAATTTATTTTTACTTCTCATGTTCCCCCCTCATACAGAACTTAGTCTATTATTTATTATCAGATATATATTTTAACCATTCTATATCCCACCATGATATATAATTTTATTTTCTTTTATAGCAGTTTCACACAAGTTAATTAAAGAATTCAACTGGGATAAGACCTCTTGCTTTATGTAGGGAATTTTTTCTCTTTTATTAATATTAAAGCAAAATAAACCTGTTAGTCTAAAATATGAAGGAGCTTTTTCAAAAAGCTTTTTCCATCCAAGTAAAATTTTTTTCAGATGAATAATCCCTTTAACATTAAAATAGGTAATTCCATGGTAATTAATTCCCTTATTTAGCTGTAATAATTTTTCATCATTGTAAGTATCTATCCACTCTAAAGTTCCACGAATATATAAAATGATATTATCTTCTATGTAGATTTCATCTTTTTCTCCTAATATTTTAAAGCAATGCATTAACATAAATTTCTCCTTTTTTAATAATTTTCTATAGTACAAACTAATAATTCATTTTTTAAATTTGCTTCATCTATTTTTTCGATTAATTCTTTTAATTGACTTAAAATATTTTTTTTAATAAAAGAATTTTCTTGATAAGCATTGTCTTCTAAATTATAGTCTCCATATAAAATAAAATTTTCAGGTGAATAAGAAAAAATTTCAATCCATGTTTTTATAATACTTCTCAATTCTATCATACCTTTTTTATCAAAATATGTATTTCCTTTTAAATTTATCCCTTTTACTGTCATCTTTTTATTATAATATGAATTTGCCCATTTTAAAGAATCAAAAATATATTTATATAGATTTTCATCAATTTCTATAAGCTTTTTTTCACCCAAAATTCCAAATTTTATATTCATAATTTCTTCCACCTTATATTTATTTTTTATTTAAAGGGACATATTTTCCAAATGAAATTATATCTCCTTTTGGAGTTAAATCTATATATTTTCCATTTTTTACATATCTAGTTACATCTGGTGTCTCTCCATCAACAGGCCAATGACGAGAATTTTTTTTGGCTGTCTTTGCAAACTCTTTAGCCTTTCTTACATATTGGTCTATATCTTTTGCTCCAACTTCTTTTCCATGTCTTTCAAAATGATACTTTAAAGATCTCTCTGAACTTTCAAAGCTCCCTTTTCCCCATCCTTCTCCATTAATATTAGAAATTTTATCTTTATCAAAATCAGGTTTTGGGTCTCCACCACCATTTTCTACCTGAGTTTCTTCTGTTTCTTTTTGACTCTCTTTTGATTCTTCAATTTTTTCAATTTTATCTCCATCTTGTACAGCATTTTTTACTGCTTCATTTATTCTTAAAGTTACTTCTGCTACAAGATCTTGATTGGTTGCTATGAATTGTATTGATTCTATAAAAACAGGATCACTTAAAACTTGATATACTATTGGTCCATATTTTATAGCTAAATCTGCTACTATTGGGCTTGAAACTATTAAAGCCGGAACAACAAGTGGAACTAATCTTTCTTTTTCATTTTCAGAAACAGTAGCAAGCCATTCTTTTGTTTCCTCTTCTGTCTTTAAATTCTTATACTCTTCTTTCAAACTTTCTAAGTAGTCATTATATTTTCCTTGGGTATCTGTTTCTTCTAAAGTCCCCATTTTACTTTCTACTATCTTAGCTGTATCTTCATTTTCATCATCATATGATACCAGATGTCCTAACTCATGCCCAAGATCTTCTAAGAAAGATAATCCATTAAGTTTATCTTTACTTATAACTACTTTTCCTCTTGCTAAAAGACTTTCTTCTCCTATTAGAACTTCTAATGGTGGTCCTGCATAACCTCTACTAGTAAGAAATGTATTCACTGCTGCATTTAATACTCTTTGCTTATCTTCTGCTGATATATTAGGGTCTCCTAGTATCTCTTTGTACTTTGGATCTTTATCCATATGTGCTTCAAGTAAACGTCCATACTTATGCGCTTTATAAGTATTTAAAACTTCACCTGAATCAGGATTTACCATTGACTGGATTATTTCAGATAAGTTTATTCCCAAGTCTGCTATCTTGTCTCTTTTAGATTTTAATATTTTATTAAGTGACCCAAATTGATTGAGCCACCTGTAAAATATCAAATTGAATTAAAACTCTTTGTCTTCTATCAAATCATTTTTATCAAATATTTGTATTTTTTCTAATTTTCCTGTACTATCATAGTATCTCCATTCCCCTGAAATTTCCCAGTTATTTCTTTCATATGCAGTTCCTTCTTTTTCTATCTGCCCATTTTTATAATAGAATTTACATTTTATTAATTCATTTTCTTCTCCTGTTTCATAGTATTGTTCCAACCATAATGAACCATCTGCCTCATCATAAGTTTTGAATATTCCCTTTTTCTTCCCTTTTTTAAAATACCCTATTGTTTTAATATTTCCATTTTTATAGTAATATTTCCATTCTCCTGTTTGTTCTCCTATTTCCAATATCTCAGCATCTTTTCCCCCAAAATTTCCTTCCATCTCAAGACTTCCATCCTCATGATAATATCTCCATTTATTTATCCTATACCCCTTCCAAATAGTTCCCTCATATCTTAAATTCCCATTTGGATAAAATTCTCTTGTAGGCTCTTCTTTGAAAATATGTTCTTCTTTCTCTTCTGGAATTGAAGCGCCATCATTTATATCTCTAATTTCTATAAATTTATATCCTTTTAAATCACTTTCTTCTATATATTTTTTAAAATTTTCATTACAATAGATTCCAGATATAGCATACTTAAAATTTCCAATCTCTCTAGCTCTAAAAATATCATTATCCTTTATTTTTGAAAAATCGAGCATATACTCGTAGTCTATTTTAGGAGAATCATCCACATAGCATTCCTCACTTTCCATTACATTCATTATATATAAAGGAATATTTTTATAATAAACCTCTAGATATTCAATATTTTTATCTTTATATTTTTTTTGAATATGTTCTTTAGCTTTTTTTGATAATAAAATTGTTCCGCCAAACCCTGCTATACGCATTATATCTGTTAGTTTAGAAATTTTATCTTCTGTTACTAAATTAATACAATTTTTTAAATCATCCATTGAAATATTCCTTCTTTCTCTCATCATTATTTCATTCATTAGAGAAAAATCTTTAATATCAAGCCAGTAACATTCTTTTTTTATTTCTTCTTTTGTAAACTTAGAATTTTCTATTTTAAATTTGTCTTCTGCATCAAACATAGCTTCATCATTATCAAAACTATATTTAAATTTATAAATTTTCATTCTATTTCCTCCATATAATTTTTATGTTTCTTTTAATAAAATTTTAATTATAATTCTGCCTTATTTATTTTTAACTTTCCAGTTTGTAAATCAATTTTTATATTATTTATTTCTTTTACTACTTTTTCAATTATTTTATCTTTACTAAGTCCTTTTTTTATAGCTTCATCATACACATTTTTCACCCTGTCATTAACAGTATCTTTATACGATTTGCCATTAGGTCCAACATGAGGTACTTCAGTTAAATCAGTTGTATCAGCTCCTATAGTAGGAAGAAAAACTCCATTAGATGCTGAGTTTCCTTCTATTCCTAGTTCTTTTAAAATCTTTGTAGCATCAGGCATTCCAGTTCCTAGGACTGCTACTATATGATGTGCTGCATTTGAATAATTTGGTTCCTCTACTCCAGCTTTTACTAATTGATCTCTTAAAATATCAGAGTTTGATTTATAACTTGGATATTCCCCTTCTACTTTTGTCTTATTTAATGTATTTTTATATTTTTCTCTTGCTTCTTTTTCAGTTATAACCATTATATTCTTATCATCTACTTTAGGAATTTCACCAACATGAATATTTGTTTCTTCAACTTTTCCTTTCCCTTCAATATCAGCTGTATTTGTCACTAATGGAATTGGGGGTGTTTCTGGCAACTCATGAATACCTTTATCATGTAATTCTTCTGGTTTTTCTCCTGCAAGGATAGGAGGTAATTTAAATTCTTTAGGTATCTCCCCTGGAAATGTTAATGTCCCTATTCTATCTAATCCTACTCCAATATCTATATTTTCTGCTGCTACTCCACCTTGTGTTATCATTATCTCTTTTACCATTAATGCATAAAATTCTGAATATGTAATTGCTTTTTGTAATTGCTCTTCTGATTTTATCCATGCTTGTCTAACACTTTCTTTAAACTCTGGTGTTTGTGTGTAATTCCAAACTGCTGTTCCTACTACTGTAAGTCCTCCTATTATAATTACATCATCTACTCCAACAAGCTTTTCCTTATATTTATCAGGAATCTTATTTTGAAGCTCTATTGCCTTCTCTCCATTTGGTAAGCCTTTATATTTATCTTTCAATTTTTCAAGTTGGCTGTTGTATTCTCCATTTGTTTCACTTGTATTTATAACTACATCTATTTTTTTCTCTATATTTCCTGCTGTTTTTTCATCTTTATCATAAATATTAAAATGACCTAATTCATGCCCTAATTTACTTAAAACATCAGAACTATTTAAATCTTCTTTTGTTATAAATATACGTTCATTACCATCATACCTACTATCTACTGCCTCTGTTTTTGAACCTATTATCACCTCAGGCATTTTTCCTTCATACTTTCTGTCTTTTAAGAAACCAGCAATTAATTCATTAGCTACATTTCTTTTATCTATATCAGATAAATTAGGATCTCCTAACATAGATAGATATTCTTTTTAATTAGCTGCATATTTATTAAATAGATTTCCATACCTATTTTCCTTATATGTATTGAATATTCCCCCATCATTTGAATTAGCTAAGGCTCCTGCCAGATTCTAAATTTATTACTTATTTATTTATATTTTAGTATTTTATTGAGTGACTCAAATTAATTGAGCCACTTATAAAATATTAAATTTAATTCATATACTTTTTCACTAAACTGTTTTTATCAAGTAATTATATTTTTTAATTTTAATGTATTAATATATGATATTGAGTTATTAATTGTTTTATTGCTTTACTTTCTAATAAAGCTACATTTATTTCTTTAATTTCATTTAAAAAGTTATTAGTTTTTTTTTCTATTTCTTTAATAAAATAAGCAAGTTCTATTTCTTGATCTTTCCAAATATATTCAAGTTCTATTTTTTGATCTTTCCAAGTATATTCAAATTCTGGTTCTTGATCCAGTTCAGAGTCTTTAATATTTAACTTTTTCTCAGTTCCTAATCCTACTTTCAAAATATTTTCTACTCTAATAAACTCTAACCAAAGAGAACTTTCTGTATCATTAATTGCTATATAAGTATTATTTTTTAAATAAGTAGCAACCAATATTAAGTTACAAAACCAAGTATTTAAAATTTCAGTTGGTAATGTTTCATAAAAGTTTATTTCTTCTTTTAAAGAATCAAAAATCCTATTACTTTCATAATACCTATCTATCATTCTAAAAGACTTGTCATTAATTTTTAATTCAAATTGTCCATAAATTTCTTCGTATTCTTTTTCAAATTCTATTAAAGTAATTTTTTGTAATTTTTTTCTATCATATTTATATATTAGATAATTAATTTCAAACAATCTTATCCTCCTATTTTCAATATTTCTTCATAAGTGTATTTATAATTACCATATACTGTCTGAACTGTATTATTATTTATCACTACAGTTATTTTTTCATTAAGAAATGTTGTAGTATATTTTCCATTAATTATTCCTTTTTTAGCTGCTTCTTTACAAACAAAATTTGAGGCCTCTCCTATTTGTTCTTTACTCCAATTTATATTAAAATATGATTTTTCTCCATATGTTTTAAGAAAAGCTTCTTTTGACATATGCTTCGCTTGCTTAGCAACTGATTCAATATGATGATTATTATATATATGTTTTAATTTCCCTTTTGATAAAATTTCTTGCAATTGTTCTTCTAAATTATTTTTATCAAAATCAGGTTTTTTATCTCCATCATTTTCTACTTGAGTTTCTTCTGTTTCTTTTTGACTCTCTTTTGATTCTTCAACTTTTTCAATTTTATCTCCATCTTGTATAGCATTTTTTACTGCTTCATTTATTCTTAAAGCAACTTCTGCTGTAAGATCTTGATTAATTACCATGAACTGTATTGATTCTATAAAAACAGGATCACTTAAAACTTGATATACTATTGGTCCATATTTTATTGCTAAATCTGCTACTATTGGGCTTGAAATTATTAAAGCTGGAACAACAAGTGGAACTAATCTTTCTTTTTCATTATCAGGAATATTAGCAAGCCATTCTTTTGTTTCTTCTTCTGTTTTTAAATTCTTATACTCTTCTTTCAAACTTTCTAAGTAATCATTATATTTCCCTTGAGTATCTGTTTCTTCTAAAGTTCCTAATTTCCCTTCTACTATCTTGGCTGTATCTTCTTTTCCATCATCATATGATACCAGATGTCCTAACTCATGCCCAAGGTCTTCTAAGAAAGATAATCCATTAAGCTTATCTTTACTTATAACTACTTTTCCTCTTGTTGAGAGACTTTCATCTCCTATAAAAATTTCTAATGGTGGTCCTGCATATCCTCTACTAGTAAGGAAATTATTTACAGCATCATTTAATACTCTTTGTTTATCTTCTACTGATATATTTGGATCTCCTAATGTATCTTTGTATTTAGGAGTTTTATCTATAAAGTCATTAAGCAATCTTCCATATTTATGTGCTTTATATGTATTTAGAACTCCTCCTGAATCAGAATTTACTATTGATTGAATTATTTCTGATAAATTTACTCCTAGGTCTGCTATTTTATCTCTTTCTGACTGATTCAGTAAATCTGTATGAAGTTCTGCATCTAATACTTTATCTTCATCTTTTGTTATAACTTGTGCTTTTTCTAAATCTGTATTAAACCCTAATTCTTCTGCTGTTTTACTTTCTCCTGCTATTTCAAATTCTGTATTTACTGCTGTTGCATTTGTATCCTGTCCTCCTGTTACTACTGATAAGTTTGGAGCTCCTGTTCCTGTTACTTCTATTCCCCCACCACTTACTTTATTGGTATCTTTATCTTTTAAATGCTCTACTGTTATATTTTCAGCTTTTACTATCAATTTAAAATCTATATTTTATTAATATCTTAATGAGTAGCCCAAATTAATTGGACTACTTTTAAAATATTAATTTTATTTTTTTAACATTTGTCTTAAATCTTCTGGAAAATCCTCTGCCCATCCATTATACAAAGTTTCTTGATCAGTTCCCTTTATATTATTATATTTAACAGTTGCATAAATCTTTTTGAACAAAATTGGAGGTATCTTAGTCTTAGATTTTACTATTTTACCATCTTTATCTAATATTTCTATTTCTCCTATATCTATTATTAGTTCATTATCTTTTGTGTGTTTGATATCTATTGGAACTGGTTTAAAGGAATATACTGGACCATTTTTTGAATTAAGTGAATCAATTTTTATTTGCTCTTTAGGAATAATATATTCTTTATCATTTATTATCAATTTCATATCATTATAAAATTTTATATAATTATTCTTACTCCAATTTGCATCCATAGGGGCTCTCAACGCATAATAATGAGTAAATCTAATCCCATACTTCTTAAATACTTCTTCATTCATTTTATATGTATCTTCTCTAGGAATTCCCATTCTATTTACTTTTCCATTCTCTATTATTCCATAAGCTCCATTAATATAAACATAAGTTCTCATTTTAGGTTTTGCTTCCAATTTTATACAGCTGCAAAACATAAGAAGAAGTAATATTAAAATTAAATTTTTATTTTTCATTTTTATTCTCCCTTTTTAAAATAGTTCCCTGTATTCATTTTTTGCATTATTTTATCTAATACATTTTTACCTTTTTGAACTTTTGTTTGTTCCATAGGTATTATTTCTTGCCCTTTTGTATATCCATTATGATGATCTACAAAGTTCTTATTTTCTAATTCTAAAATAGCATCATCCGTTTTTACATTTCCAGAGTTTCCTCCAACCAATGTCCCTACTAAATCATTTATATCGACTCTTTGTTCTATGTCAGCTGTATTTCCATTTTCTTTCATATAGTTTTTAAAGTCTTCTACTGGTAATGCAGAACCACTCAATATAATAGTATTAGTTTTTATTTCTGAAAGACTATTTTCTCCATATGTTTCTTTAATATAATGCATTGCAGCACCATATATTAATGTTCCTTGACTAAATGCTGTTACTTCATCAACTCTGTCTTTATTTAACCAAAGTATTTCTCCAAGCTGTTTTGCAGCTTCAGTATATGTATTTTTTCCTCCCTTAGTTCCATATCTGTCTATTGCAGATTCGTATAAATCTGCCCAAAATCCATTTGTTTCATTGTGTATTAATATAAATTCTAATTTTGTATTTGCTTTCATATCCTCTAGATGGGTATCTTGTTCTAGATTTTTTTTCAATTTTTGTCTAACTAACTCTTCTACAGCTTGATCTAAGTTCGTATTCATTCCATTAGCATGAAGACTTGTATTCTCTTCAAATTTTTCATTTGGATCAATTGGAATAGGAGAATGTTTTATTACATTTCCATTTTCATCTTTTTCTATTATTACTTTATATGGTGTTATTTTAGAATTGATTATATCAAATGTTTCATTTAATGCAATCACAGGATCAATAAAACCATTTTTTATATGATTACTCATTATTGATTCTAATTCACCTACTGCCCATTCACGAGCTTGTGAATTATACTTTACATTTACCTCATCTACATTAATGTCTTTTATGATTTCCTGTGCTTTACTCTCATCTCTGTTAAGTCCTTCAGGATTTTCTTCTTTCCCCTTAATTATTATTGTACCATTCCCTATAGTTGCATGTGTAATTTGTTCTTTATCTACAGCACTATAGCTTCCTTCAACTACTTTCTTATCACTTAAACTTTCCTGTTTTGAACTTTGATATATATCTCCACCTATTCCAATTGTTGTCCCTTTTTCACTATCTTTTATATCATTAAATGTTAAACTTCCTGTTTCAAGTATTGTATTCTTTCCTCCTAAAAGACCACCTTCTAAATGAGTATTTCCACTAACTTTTATTTCTGATTCTTCTTTACCTATTATACTGCTCTGATTTGTTACCCATTCTTTATTATAATCACTTAAATCAAGTCCTGCTCCAGTTGAAGTTCCATTACTGTTGTCTGAGCTTCCATGGATATTTATTCCAGTATTTTTAGAGTTGCTTTTATCCTGTAAACTTTCAACTACTAAATTGTCCACTTCAACCTTTACTTTATCTCCTACTATATTTCCACCTTTTATAACAAGATCTTTTCCTGATACATTTATTTCATTTTTGGCTATGAATTCAGCATTAGAATTTATTTTTTCATTATTTGATCCTTTAGAAACTTCTACTCCACCTGAAATTTGACCTGTAGCTAAATTTATCTTTCCATCAATTTTTTCAGATGAAGATTCTCCCTTTCCTGTACTTTGGGCACTGTTTATATTTATATTTTTTCCTGAATCAATTTTTATATCATTTCCAGCTATAACCTTTGTACCTTCAAAATTCATATCTCCTTTATCAGTTTTTAAATCAATATCATTTTTTGATGTAATAGTAGTCACAACTTTATTAGTATTTGTTTGTGTATTTTTATCTTTAGATAATTCTATTCCAGCATATATCCCTGCACCTACTCCTCCATCAGATGGTCCATTAAGCAAATTATTTAATGCATTTATCGAATCTTCTTTTCCTGCAAAAGATTCATTTATCCCTTTTCCACTTATTAAATCACTACCAACTTCTATTACCCCTGGAAGATCTTTTATTCCTACTACAGTATCCTTTACTGAATCAATAGTATCTTTTATTCCACTTAGATTTATTCCAGCAGTTATCTTTATTTCACCTTTTTCATTCTTTATCGTATTACTGTGAATTTCATCCCTTGCTGTTATATTAAGTTCATTTCCAGCATATATAGATGTATTATTTCCTGATATATTACTAGCTTCTATATTTGTATTATTTTTACTTACAATTTTTATATCTCCATCACTTTCTATACTACTTCCAATAACTTTTGTGTCATAAGTTACTTTTTTATTTTTTTCAATACTTGTACTTAATCCTATTTCAAAATTTAAATTATCTGCACTTCCAAAGAACTTAGTTTTACTCTTTGATTTTTGACTTTCTTTCTTAGTTATATCATCAGCTGCCAAGATATTTACATTATTCCCTGCTTCTATTGTTATATTTTTTCCACTTTCTAAATTTGAAGCTAAAATATTTGTATTTCCTTTTTCTGATTTTATATCTATATTTCCTACTGCTCCAATATTTGAAGAAACATTTGTATAGTTTACTTCTACTTCTTTTTTAAAGCTTCCACTTAAACCTAAAAAGCCAGTTTTTTTACTTTGATGGTGATCTACATTTCCTTTTAATGCTGATACAATATTTGTATTTTCTCCTGCTCCAATTGATAAATCATTACCACTTAATATATCACTTCCTACAATATTAACATTCTTTCCAGAAGTAATCTTGGTATTATTCCCTGATAGAATATTGCTTTCATTGATACTTTCATTATACTTTATATCTAAACTTGATTTTCCTCTTCCAAAACTCTTCTTTTTTGTTTTTTGTTGCTCAAAATATTCAGAATCAACAGAAGCAATTATATTTATGTTTTCTTTAGCTTCTATATCTATATTTTTATCAGCAACTACATCTGACCCTTTTATATTGATATTTTTATCTGCTGAAATAGAAATATTTTCTCCTGTTATTACACTTCCTGCAT
>OLSH01000529.1_pt1 | contig 32512 bp, 31 predicted proteins | sample 1643221 | NCBI WGS metagenome assembly OLSH01 (sample SAMEA3136681, study PRJEB25190) | human gut metagenome | biome: human gut; feature: human-associated habitat; material: faeces | place: Austria | collected 2013 | reverse complement strand
AGATTATAAATAGAAAAGGAGGTTGCTATGGGAAGTAAAACATTAGATTATATAGCACTGACAATTACAATTATAGGTGCGATCAACTGGGGCCTGATTGGCTTCTTCCGGTTTGATTTAGTAGCTTTTCTCTTTGGCAGCATGACGATGCTTTCCAGGATCGTCTATGATATCGTCGGCATCTGCGGACTTTATCTGTTGACCTTTTATGGCCGCTGTGGAAAGGATCTCTAATACCAATTATCCTCATATTCGTTTGACAAAGGACTGCTGCAAGACCAAAGATTCTGTCATAACATACAGAATCCCGTGTCTTTGCAGCAGTCCTTTTAATTTGCCTGATTCACCTGAATACCCGGCCGGAAATCAAACAGGCGGTATGGACTGATCCGCATGACGCCTGCAAGCTTCTCAATCTCCTCCAGCGTCGGACTGACCAGGCCTCGTTCAATGTCATAGATATGCATATGGCTGATGCCCGTATATTTTTCGAGGTTTCTCAAGCTGTAACCCTGTTCTTCCCTTATTTCCCATAAAAAAATTCTCATTGTTAAAATACCTCGTTTGGTTAGTATGTTGGTCTACTTCCGTATTTTGAATAAAAATTTTTCTGCAGTAACTATCTGATTATTTTGTAAAAGTAACTTTTGTTTTATTATTTTTAATATCCAGCTGCATGCCTGGTATGCTTCTCACATAAGAGCTGAACCGGTTGTATCCGAAGTCCTGGACCTTGAAATTGCCAAACTCCGCATAGACTCTGTTGGCGAGGTCGGAGAGATCCATGCCCTTCTTACCAGCATTCTTCGTGAGCGCTGTCACATAATGATCCAGCTGTTCCTTCATGTCAATATCTTCTCTGAGGGAAACTGTCACGATATTGCCCTCTTTGATCAGGCGGAAATGATCAAACTCTTCCAGAAACTTTGAGAGCAGGCTGTAGCCGTAACTTCTCACATCAAAATCAGGATATCTCTTGAGCAGTCTCGTGCCGATCTCACCAAGTGTGGTCTCCTTGTCACTGTTCTGATTGTCGGTGATGATGGAATGGATCGCCGCCTCAATATGCTGCCGGCTGATCGGCTTGTTCTCCTTTTCTTCCTTGTCTTCAATCAATAGTTCCAAATTGGTGAAGACATCGCACGCCTTACGGAATGCCGGCGGTGTCTTCCCTTCTCCCATACCTACGACAGTGAGTCCTGTCTCTCTGATCCTGCTGGCGAGCCTTGTAAAATCGCTGTCGCTGGAAACGATACAGAACCCGTCCACACGGTTGGTATACAAAATATCCATAGCATCGATGATCATGGCAGAATCCGTGGCATTCTTGCCCTGTGTGTAAGAAAACTGCTGAATCGGTGTGATGGAGTTGGCCAGCAGTTCTTCCTTCCAGCTGGCATGCAGGGTACTGGTCCAGTCACCATAGATCCTTTTATATGTAATGTTGCCATACTGGGAAAGCTCGTCCAGGATCGGCTTGATATACTTTGCCGATATGTTGTCGGCGTCGATCAGCATTGCAAATCTTTTTTCTTTATTTTCCATGTTTTTCTTTTTATCTCCCTTTTTAATAATATCGTTTTAAATACTGCAGTGCCATATAGTCCATGATCCGGATGGTAAATATCTTCCCCCGTTTCATGATCGTCTCAACATTCTGGCGGCTTTTTTTTGCGATCACCGCGATGTTGCTGGACACATTTTTAAGGATTACCGCTTCTTCCCCTTCCTTTTTCTCTCCTGTGATAAAAATCGGTTCCTGAACGTATACGTTCTTTTTCCATGAGATCGTCTGCTCTGGTACTTTTGCGATCTTGTCCACCATCTGCTTTGCAGGTTCAAAATTCTCCTTTAACGTAAGCAGCTTCAGACCATGGTTTTCAAACCGGATCCATGTTCTGTTCTCCACGAATGGGTATAGAATCTCCGCAATCAGCTGCAGGCGGTTCTGGATCGAGTTCTGCTCACTCAGCATATCCATGGAAACGTTCAGAAGATAGTTTGTCATACCGTCTTCCTTGGAGGAATGAATCCTGAGCCGCTGGGTTTTTCTCTTTTTTGCCGCCTTAACCGCATCTTCTGCCCGGTCATAGGCAGATCCCTGCTGCTGGGCCGATGTACCCTGCTCCATCCTCACGGTCCACTCACCGATGCCGATGCCTCCAGTGATGGCGACCGGATAGCACATGATCTCAAACAGACGGAAATAAGAGGCCGCTGACAGGGAAGACGAAAACAGTCCCTGGAGCTCATCATGCCTTCCGAAAATGACCGGAAATACCAGACTGTCGATAAAAAGACTGTTTAGTTGTTCTGCCACCTTTGTCAGATAAACTTGCAGATTCTGCTCCTCTGTCCTCTCATACCTCATTCTTTTTTTTATATGTATCATCAACGCTGAATATTCGTCCAAATTAAAACTCCCATCATTTTACATGCAAACAAATATGTTTGCATTTATTATAACACAATAAAACTGTTTTAACTAGAGAATTTTCTAGTATTTCCAATGAAATCCTTTCCAGAAATCAGACAAAAACTTATAAATATTCTTATTATCTGAAATACTAACCATAAATTTAAAAAGGAGTGCTGCTTATGAAACTTTTTACTGCTGTATACTATGAGCCGGGAATCCTTGATTATCCTCTCGGTCAAAAATTAAAACAAGATTTTGCAGATCTGCCCTGGCATGAGATCGATAATCACAACCGGATCGAAGAAATGACAAAAAGACCGAACAGCGATTTCACGAAAATGAAACGATACCTGATCATTGGAACGAGAAAAACACACCGCTATGTAGAAAACCAAAAAATTTCTGATTACCTGGTTCCATTCACCTCTTCCGGATGTACCGCCATGTGCCTGTACTGCTATTTAGTATGTAATTATAATAAATGTGCATATCTAAGGCTGTTTGTAAACAGGGAACAGATGATGGACCGGCTGATCCGGTCATCTAAGAAGAGTGAAAAGCCACAGACCTTTGAGATCGGCTCCAACAGTGATCTTGTCTTAGAAAATATGATCACAGAAAACCTTAAATGGGTCATACCAACCTTCGCCAGGGAAGGAAGAGGCCGCATTACGTTCCCGACAAAGTTTGCTTCCGTCAAACCTCTGCTCGATCTCCCTCATCAAGGTAAGACTATCTTCCGGATGAGTGTTAATCCCCAAGAGATCATCGACACCATCGAGCTGGGCACCTCTCCGCTCAACCAGAGGATCGAAGCGGTCAATGCCATGTGTGAAGCCGGGTATCCCGTGGGAATTCTGATCGCCCCCATCATCCTCAGTGATGGCTGGGAAAAGCAGTATCTGGACTTGATCGACCAGCTGGCTGACACTCTGACGAAAAAAACAAAAAAAGCCATGACGATCGAAATGATCTTCATGACTTACAGTTATGTTCAGAATGCCATTAACAAAGAGGCATTCCCGGATGCTCCGGACCTCTATGACAAGCTGAACATGTCCGGCGGCGGCCGCGGCAAATACCGCTATAAAAAAGACCTGCGCCTGGAAGCGGAACCAATCCTCACAGACTATGTAAGGCTGCGTCTCCCGGAAGCTGACCTTGTCTATGTATGCTGAGCACGATCCTCATATCTGCCTGATACAGTTCCTGCCCTGGCGTTTGGCTTCATAGAGCGCATTATCGGCTTTTACAATAAATTGATCCAAGGAAGTCTCTCCCGCAGGACATTCTCGATAAAGGCCTATGCTGATGGTGATATGCCTGTCATCAGCACCGGCACAGAGGTAGTCACCAGCCTCTACAGAACTGCGCATGTGCTCCGCTAAGTCAATGGCATCATCGGCATCCTGGTCAAACAAAAACAGCAAAAACTCCTCGCCGCCGTAGCGGACCAGACTCCCCATCCTGTCCTGCATCTCTTGTTCAAGGAAGCCCGCAAATGCCCTGAGGCACTGATCCCCGGACATATGCCCGAACTGGTCATTATACTGTTTGAAATAGTCGATATCGATCATCAAACAGGCAATATTCCCCCGCTCACTGCGCACATTCTGAAACTGCTTTTCCAACACCGTATCCAGATAATTGCGGTTATAAAGGCCTGTCAGGTGATCCCGTATCACCTGCTGGTTCAGCTTCTTGTTAATATCAATGATCTTATCATACTGCTCTTTTATGATGATACTGTCATATTCCGACATCACTCGGTTCCGATAGAAGGTGACCGAAATCACAATACAGAGAACCGAGATAAAAAAGCTGTTTGTCATGTTGTTAAAACTCTGGTCAGCTCCATACGGATCAGGAAAATAGGGGAGAAGTACATTCAGGAGCAGAAAATTACCTCCGAACAGAAGAAGACTCTGCCACGGTTTCATCAAACCCACCGCAGCTGCCAGAAGACTCATATAGATAAAAACATTGAGCCCATTGCCCCCGAGCTGATCGTTTAAGGTCACCGCAGTTCCCCAGAAACAGATCAGAATGATATATGCAAGCTCCATCCTGCTAAATAACCCGTAACGTTCCATGATCTTTTCTTTCAGCAGAGCTTTGGTCAAAAGGCTCAGAAGGGTACACAGAACCAGGACCATATACATGCAGAAATAAGCGGTCCTTCTCGGCTTCACAAACGGTCCGCCAGGGAGAGTTGAAATGGAGAAAAGCATCAAAATCTGGCATGCCAAAATAACCAGCTGAAAAACCGTATGCATTTTATAAGTATGCCTTGTAAGATTTTGTTCAATCTGGGCCCGGTAAGAAAGATCTGCCGGAAACCCCAAATATCTTTTTAAATCATTCATAAATTACCTCTGTTCATGATACTGAAAGCTTTACGGTTAAAATACGATGGACACAGCGTTCAGAAGCTTCTGCTTCTCAAACATCTGGGAAAACAAAAATTCTTCATTGAGAGCTTCCATGTTCTCCTCCGAATACTCAATCTCCTTGGAATACAGCCTTGCAATCTCCTTTGGAGGTATCTGTTCCTGATCTGAAACTGCCGTCTCCAGCACCCGGACGGCCAGACAGCTAAAAATTGCAAACCTTATTTTGTCCAGCAGCTGGAAGTCATACACGGATCTCAGGAAATACCGGTATACAAAATAAATCATCAGCTGCTCATAAAATATTGGATCGGGATCCGAAAAAACAATTTTTTCTTCCCGAACTTTATCATATGCCAGATCTAAGATCTTTTCCCATTGGTCAGTGAGAAGTTCAAGACTCTGTAAAAACTCAATACAATCCAAAAACCATTCCTTAACATCAGCCGGATCTTCATGAGGTCTTTCCACCGTCCACTGTCTATGTATATGCGCTGACATAGACTTCTTATCCTGTCTACTATAATCTTCCTGAAGGATCATTGCCTGGGACAATACCAGTGCCAGCCGTTCCCACAGCGGACGTTTCCTTTCCTGGAGCAGCAAAATCACTTGGTCCCTGACCTGATTAAGCATCTGAAGCCATGGATCCTCTGCCTCCTCCTGCCCTTCTCCTTCGTCTATAAAGAGAAGCTTATCTTTGTTGTTTAAGATCAGTTGGGCTGCCTCCTCACAGACAAGTCCGAGCCCCGCTTCCAGCCTGTCTCCATAAGTCTCATAGAACCTGGGATGATCTGTGCAGATCTGGCACAGCCGGTCTTTACCCAGTTTCATATAAATATCGCACAGATTCCTGGTGTTCAAAAAAGGGCATCTGTCCCCCTCCATAATGAAATGATAAGGACGTCTATGATCAATATATTCCATCAGGCGCTGGCCAAATGCTCCCTGGACACTGCAGTAGTCACCATATGCCTCGTCATCTATGTCAATCTCCCACCCCACGCAGCAGTTATCCCTGCAGGCAGAGCCGATACATTCAAATCTATGATAATAGTCCGGTGTCCGGCGCTTCATTTTATGCCTCCTTGATCTTCATGTTTAGATTATTGTATCATATTTTATCAGAAAAAAAGAAATATGATTTGTATTTCTTTTTTTCTTCCACTATAATAACTTCATCAGCAGCCAAAAATGAGCACAAAAGGAGTTCGAAATCATCATGAGACGCAATATCCGCTTAAACATAGAATACGACGGCACCCGCTACCAAGGCTGGCAGAAGCTTGGAAAGAGTTCCGGCTCCAATACCATCCAAGAAAAACTGGAATCAGTGTTAAAAAAAATGACAGGGGAACCCATTCAGGTGATAGGTTCCGGCCGCACGGATGCAGGAGTCCACGCTTATGGACAGGTGGCAAATTTCCATACGGATTCCGAGCTGTCATGCCGGGATATCCAGGAATATCTTATAAGATACCTGCCTTCTGACATCGGAATTCTTTCAGCCGATGAAGTTTCCGAACGGTTTCACAGCCGGTTGAATGCCAAAGAAAAGACATATCAATACCGCATTGCCATTCCGGGCACATCACATGTATTTGAAAGAAAATACTTGTGGCATATTCCCGAGACCCTGGATATCGGACGGATGGAACAGGCAGCCTCCTTATGCGTCGGCACCCACGACTTCCTCGGTTTCTCCTCCATTAAAAAGACAAAGAAATCCACCGTGCGGACATTGTCCTCTGTGGAGATCGAAAAGAATTCAAAGGAGATCCGCATCACCTTCACAGGCAATGGCTTCTTGTACAACATGGTCCGTATTCTAACCGGGACGCTGGCGGAGTCCGGCGCTGGATCCCGTAAACCAGAATCGGTTCTGGAAGTCTTTCAGTCAAAAGAACGGAAAGATGCCGGCGTCACTGCCCCGCCTCAAGGTTTATTCCTTATGGGTGTAAAATATTAAAAACTGTTTAATAATGGATAAACACCGGATCACCGCTTTCCACCAGCTTATAAATCGCTGCCGCGTCTGAGAGCTGAAGATTGACGCAGCCATGAGAGCCGGTCACTTTATATCTGCTTGGAGACCACTGTCCCCAGTCACTTCGCTTACTCCAGTGGTAACCGGTTCCTGTCCACATGATCCTGACCCAATACTTAGTATCTACGCTGTAATCTGCACCGACCAATGTCTTTGTCAGCCGCTTCTCTTTAACATAGTAAGTCCCTGTTCGCGTAATTCTGTCAGCCGTAGGCTTCCCTGTGATACAGTTGGCAGAAAATACTCTTTTGCCGTTCTTATAGACAAAGACTTCCTGGGCAGACAGATCCACTTCGCTGTAGTTTTTATAATCCCAGTCATTCTGGGGATTCTTATAATCCTTCCGGTATGCCTTGTTAAAATAGATCGGTTCCAGCTTGGAAGTCAATGCTTCCCTGTTTTTCTCCGATGAATCCTTTTCGTAGGCGCTGATCTGGTCATCCCCCGCCGCTTTTTTCAAAAGCTTCATGACCCGGCTGATCTCTTTGTCATAGTCGATCCTCCAGCCGTAATCTCCGCCTTCAACTTTTATTTTCTTTCCTGAGTGGGTCTTAAAGGTTCTCTTAATTCCCACGGTCTTATATTTCAGGCAGAACTTTTCCACCCAGTCTGATACTGCAGTTTTATCCAGCTTGACTGTACGTTTCTTCGTGTTGATCTTAATACAGTCCTTCAGAACTTCAGGAGACATCGTCTCCGTTGTGTTATTGCCCATATCCCATGTGATCCAGTGCAGCAGATATTGATTGTATTTCTCCTGCATCTCAGTAAGTTTTGCGTCCTCTTTTCTAAGACCCGGCTCCTTATAGACTTCAGGATATGTCTTTTGATCCGTAAGATCCATCTCCGGGGTCAAGTTTTTTACGGCTTCCGATAATTGCTTTAAAAACTTATCCTGGTCTAAAATATTTCCTTCAATCTCTTCTTTTATAACTCCGTATTTCTTTTTTTCGGAATATACAATGGTTGCGTCCTCCGGTTTGACCAGCTTATAGCTGTCACTTCCGGTGACAAGTACCGATTTCTTGGCCAGGCGCTCCAGCTTCTTTTGTGAATATACGATTGTGTCTTTCAAGTCCCCCTGAACTTTATCCGTAAAAGAAAAAAGGACACTTTTCTTGTGCTGTTTTTCGTACAGCTTCTTTATGGAATTTTCAGACTCTATCTTTAGTCCGATATCCTTTCCTGTGACTGTAAAGCTTCCGTTGTCTCTGCCTTTAATCTTAATCTGATAGCCTTTCACGGTATCCTTCATCTGGCTGAGTGATTCTTCATATGTCATTCCAGATACCTTTATTCCGTTAATGCTGCTTCCCGGATGCCACCGGTCTTTGTAATATATATGTACTGCAACAAGTGATGCGGCCAGAACAACCGCCACGGCACCGATGATATAAAGGTATTTTCGTTTTATTTTTGCCATATATTTCTCCTGTTCTTATTTTTAGTGAATGATAGAGCTGATATTTCGCTTGCCACGTATAAGGATAACGAACAATTTATTTAGTGTCAACCATGGGGGTTGTCTTTAAAACAATTGTAACATGACGTTGATATCTATTTAATTTTTGACATTTAACGGTAATTAAAGGATGCATCCTTTTTACAATTAGGGAGATAATAATGATGTATCTTAAATTGAAAGGAGTCTTACAATGAAAGCAAACGGAAAAAACGAATGTATTGAATGTACGATCAACAACTGTGCCTACCATGCAGGCGATGTAGATTACTGCACTTTAGAGTCCATCAAAGTCGGAACACATGAATCAAACCCGACAACAAAAGAATGTACAGATTGTGAATCTTTCGCAAACAAGTCAGGATGCTAAGATTGTAACATCCGCCAACTCATTTTCTTTATTCCTTTAAGTCTGGGAGCAGCAGAAATCAATTTTTTTAATTTCTGCTGCTTCTTTCTTATGTCATAGGAAATCATTTGACTACGTCAAATCGCATTTGGCGCGCAAAGCGCACCGCCTACGAGTCTTTACTTCAAGAAGAAAAACTAACGTCCCTTCGAATGCAAGGCCTCCGAACTGGTGAAAATGGACGTAATGTCTGCTGGAGATGGCTGTTGTTCTTTTGAATTGTACTAATCAGAAGGCATATAAAATGTAGGTTGATGTGAGTCAAAAGGGGCTGCTCCACGAAAGTTATTTACCACTATTGGAGGAGCGCATTTCAAAAGCGCGACGGAAATAGTGGTAAATAACTTTCGTAAAGTGACTCCTTTTGACTTATATCATTTTACATTTTGTGTGTTTTCTCTAAGTGTCACATATTCGTTCAGGCTTATTGGTAACTCATTAGAAAATAGATGTAATATCTGTTAATAGATGCAATTCAGAAAAACAAGAGGAGCCATCTTACGATAGTTTTTCTTCATTGTTGGAAGGAGGCCTTTCCAGAGCCGACTGAGAACAATGAAGAAAAACTCATAACAAATCTTAATCTATCTACAATTCATTGATCGTTTCTGTTACCGATATATTCCGAATCCGTTTTGCCGGAGCCCAGACTGCGGCAACCGCAGCGGCAAAGACGAAAATCAGAATGACCAACAATGGAACAACAGGAACAGTCCAGACGGCATAGCTAAAGTGAGACGTAATCATTATGCCATATAAGAAATTGCTGATCAGCAGACCGGCAGCACAGCCGATAATACAGCCAGAAATTGCATAAGTAAACGCTTCAGCAGCAATCATTTTCATGATCTGGTGTTCATCCATGCCAACCGCCCGCATTGCCCCATATTGTTTAATCCTTGCGGATACACTCATGGAAATGCTGTTGATAATATTCAATACCGTTACTAGAGTAATGATTGACAAAAAAGCGTATACACAAGATACAAATGCTATATATGTTCCTGTGGTGCGTTGATCCCGTCTGTCCTTAAAGACTTCGTTTTTGTCCAACAAGCCATTAATAGCGCTTACTTCTTTATCTGATATATTTTTTGCCGTCTGTATCATGATAAGTGAGTAATCGGTTATGCCGGTGAGACGGGAAAAAGTTTGTCCAGAAGTAATAAGTGTGATTTTGCCATTTGTGAGACCATTACTGCTAAATGGATCATGTTTCAACAAACCGGCTATTTCAAGTTCGTCATTGTCTATTTTGATTTTAGAACCAATTTGTAAAGAACTGTCTTTGTCCCAAGTAGCAAGTACATATCTGCTGTCTTTATATACTTTGGATAGATCACTTCCCCTTTTCAGCATACGGTCTTTTTTCAGACAGTCTAAGTCAAAATCATCATAAGAAATAAGATCTACATCTCTTGAACGCTGTTGATCTTTTAATTCTGCAGGAACCTGAAAGCAGCTTCTACGTCCGTAAACACATTTCACACCCTTCATACCGCCGATTTTATCTCGCAATTCAGGATTGATTGAATTTGAACCGTCACGGCTTGATATATCAATGTCCGAAGTGCTGGAGGACTGGGGCATAAGACAGTCAACAAAATCGATCAGCACCGAAAAACTCAAAAAAAGAATAATACTGAGGGCAAAGGAACCTATCATAAGGATGAAGTTTTTCTTTGCCGATACTGCGTGATGAATGCCAAGAGCGGTTTCTATCTTGAAAACATGATGCTTGACTGCGTGGCCGCTGTTGTTTGTACTCTCTGCATTTCCCGAAGCTGCCGTAGCAGGGGATACTTTTGCTGCCCGTTTTGCCGGAGATCTTGCGGCAAGCAGGACGGTAACAAGACCTATGATAATTCCGCTGATGATGCCGATTCCGCTGATACCAAAGAGGGGAATATGAGCGAATTCTTCGCCGACACAGAAACGTAACACAGCACACAATCCCCATGTGACAACAATTCCGAGTACAAGGCCTATCGGAACCGCAGCTTTACACCAATTCAGTGCTTCCAGCCTGACAAAACGGATAATTTGCCGTTTGCTCATTCCGATACAGCGCATCATTCCAAAAAACTTTGTCCTTTGAGCAACATTGCTGTTGATACTGCTTGAAACCATCAGCACTCCCGCAATCAGTATCATGATAAATAATACCGCGGCAATCAGAAAAATGGATTGTCCCATGGCACTATTTGTTATATCTTGAAACGAAAGATTGTTGTGTTTATCTAATAATCTTAATTGCTCCATCCGGATGCCCATCTCTGCCATGCTGAAAACAGCCGTCACCAAAAACACAGCAAAGACAATACACAGAAGGGTCATACGGTTCTGGCGTTTATGCACTTTGGCTGAAATCGGAATAAGGCTTAGATAGCTTTTCATTCACGACACCTCCCAAAGTCGGTCAGGACACCGTCTGACACCTGCAGCACTCTGTCTGCGGTCTGCGCAATGCTCCGGCTATGTGTGATCATAATGATCGTCTGCTCATACTTCTTTGACGCTTCCTTTAGAAGCGCAATGACCTCGCTGCTGTTCTGTGTATCCAGATTACCTGTAGGCTCATCCGCAAGGATAAGGGCCGGGCGGGTGATCAATGCACGTCCAATTGCAATACGCTGCTGTTGTCCGCCGGATAGCTGGCTTGGTAGATGGTTGCGGCGTTCTCTCAAGTTAAGCACCGTAAGCAGCTCTTCTAAATACCTTTTGTCAGGCTTTTGATAGTCCAGCAGTACAGGGAATATAATATTTTGCTCAACGGTCAATTCCGGTATCAGATTAAAGCTCTGAAAAATAAATCCAATATTCCTCCTGCGAAATACCGTCAAGCGTCTGTCATCCATTGCAAAAATATCTTTCCCGTCAATCAGAACTTTCCCCGAAGTAGGCGTATCAAGTGCACCGATCATATTTAAAAGTGTACTCTTTCCAGATCCGGATTCGCCGACAACCGCCACAAACTCGCCTTTTGGTACAGAAAACGCAGCATCCTTTAATGCGTGTACAGCAGCTTCCCCGCTGCCGTAGGTTTTAGAAATTGATTTTACTTCCAATAAATTCATAGGATCATCACCTCTTTCTTCTGTTGATACTGAAAGGGTATCATGTCAACCTTACTGTCAGCTGACACGAAGCCTACAATTTTGTAGGAATTAAAAAATTGATTGTAAAAACTGTACCGATACCTAATTCACTGTCAACCTCAATCGTCCCGTTATGTGCCTCTGCGATTAATTTTGCAAGCGGCAATCCAAGCCCGATCCCCTGTGTATCCTTGGAGAAACGGCTGCGGTAAAATCTTTTGAAAATATGGTGTAGATCTTCCGGGTGGATACCACTTCCGTTATCTTTAATTACGATTTGGACCACGGAAGCAAATTGTTTCCATTCCACACTGATTGTATTTCCCTCCACGGTATGGTCAAACGCATTCTTTACAATATTGCTGATTGCCTCAATCAGCCAGATGCGGTCACAGGATAACACAACAGTATCATCCCCGGAAAGGCATAAGAGCTTTTGTTCCTGTTTTGCGCGATAGGTAAAATGCTGTTTGATGCTGTCCATCATTTCAGACAGATTTTCTGTCTTCTTTTCCAATGCCATAGTTCCGGCGTCAAGTTTTGTTATTTTCAACAGGCTTTGTACCAGTGTCTCAATTCTGTCAAGTTCCTGCTCAGAAAGGCCGGTAAACTCTTTGATTGTAGAAAGTTCCCCCGCTTCTTCCTGCATGATACCGTTATAAATATTAAGGGCGGCAAGAGGTGTCTTCAATTGATGGGAAATATCCGATATGGTGTCCTTCAAAAACTTCTTAGCTTTTTCCTCATTTTCAGCGTGTGCGTTCAGAATGGAAACTAAGGAGTTTACTTCGTGGAACAGCCTGTACAATTGGCCCTCGTCATCACATTCAATCCGGGCATTTTCATTGCCGGAAATATAATCCTTAATTTGCATGACAGCATGTTCCATAATTTCATTCTGCTCCTTAAAGTACCGGTATAGGAACAGCAGGATCAAAACACTCACACACAGGCAACATATCCCAATACAGACTGCGGCATTTTTAAGTTTCAAGCCTGCAAGCGCAGCCGAAAGCAGGGTAAGTACTGTTAAAAGCAACAGTACCCGGCAAAATAACGATTTTGTTTTCCTGTTTACCAGTATCTTCATTTTCCACCCCGATCAACCGTATTCCACTTATATCCCATGCGCCGCACTGTCACGATCTTATCCGGTTTTCCTGGATCGTCCTCAATTTTTGTGCGCAGCCTGCGGATATATACAGTAAGCGTATTGCTGTCAATATAATTTTCATCACAGTCCCACAGCCTGCTTAAGATCTGTTCCGGCGAAAGGACAATATCAGGATTTTCCATAAATAGACACAGCAGCTTATATTCATTGGCGGTAAGATCAAGCAGTTCCTCATTTTTAGAAACTTCCTGTTTTAACAACTGTACCTTAATTCCATTGGATTTTAATTCGGTATCTTCCTGATTAAAATTATCACTTCTGCGGAGAAGGGCATTGACTCTTGATAAAAAGACTGCCAGCTTAAAGGGCTTTGTTATGTAATCATCGCCGCCCAGATCCAGCCCCATGATAATGTCTGTTTCTTCATCAGCTGCAGTAAGAAACATAATCGGCACTTTTGAAGTTTTGCGGATTTCCCGGCACAAATCATAGCCGGAACCGTCTGGAAGCGACACATCCAGGATCACCAAATCATACTCTGCGTCCCTCCATAATTTTTTCGCCTCAAGGCTCGTGCGGGCAATGTCTATTTCATATCCCTGCTTTTTCATGGCAAAAGATAAACCACTGATTAAACCTAAATCATCTTCGACAAAGAAAATACGTTTCATTTATTACCACCGTCCTCTATTTTTCTGCGGGTATGCGGTTTCCCCGGGTAACTTTTAAACCTGTTACACGTCCTTTCAATTATATACGGTCAGATGGACAAACTCAAGAAACAGCATACTGGAAAGTCAAAACGGTTCGTAAAATTCACTCTACGAACCGTTTAGTATCACTATGCTCTATTCTTGTTCCGTTGGCTCACTGATTTCTTCAACCTTGCTTTCAGGCTCAATCTCCTTTTGCACTCCCACAGCGGCCACTTTACCGCCGATCACTCCGGCCAGCAAAGATTTGATATCAATTCCCATGGACTTCTGCAGTCCCTGGTCTACCTGTGTTACAGATTTTACAATATCTTCGGTCAGTTTAGCAGAATTGCCTTCCCCGTACATGACGATGGAATCTACCTTAGACAGCGGTTCTGCAACACTCTTGGCTACCTCTGGATATGCTTTAAAGTACATTTCCAAGATCGCAGCTTCACCCATCTTGGCCATGGCCTCTGCTTTCTTTTCAATACCGGCGGCTTCCGCAAGCGCTTTTGCCTTGATCGCCTCTGCCTCCGCTTCTCCTTTGGCTTTGATACCCCATGCTTCCTGTTCCGCCTGGTACCGGTCAGCTTCCGCGGTGGCCTTCAAAGCATCCGCTTCTTGAACCGCTTCATACGCCTTTGCCTCAGCTTCTTTCTGGCGCTCATATAATTCCGCCTGAGCCTTCTGTTCTCTGGCAAAACGATTGGCCTCCGCCTGTTTGCGCACTTCTGCGTCCAGAGCTTTTTCCTTTACTGCCACTTCCTTAGTCTTTAATTCAACTTCTTTTTCCTGTTTTGCGATATTTGCATTGGCACTGGTGATCTCCAGCTGTTTCCTCTGCTCTTGTTCTACAATTCTGTAAATAACATCGGCCTCAGCTTTTTTTGCATCCGCTTCTTTTTTAAGTTCGGCTTTTCTAATCTCCAGCTGATTATTCTTAATAGAAATCTCTGTCTCAGAGGCAACTCTGGCATCATTGGCTTCTTTGTCCGCCTGAGCTTTAGCAATTGCCACCTCTTTTTCGGACTCAGCCTTAGCAATAGACGCCGATTTCTTGATCTTAGAGATATTGTCAATACCAAGATTTTCGATCACTTCATTGTTATCAATAAAATTCTGTACATTGAAACTAATGATCTCCAGTCCCATGGCCGCAAGATCCGGAACTGCATTGTCTCTGACTTTTTCAGCAAACTTTTGTCGGTCGGAAACCATCTCTTTTAATTCCATCTGTCCGATGATCTCTCTCATGTTACCTTCCAAAACTTCTCTTGCAACATTTCCTATTTTGTCAGTGTTGCAGTTCAAAAAGTTCTGGGCTGCCCGTTTTAACATTTCATCTGATATACCTATCTTTATGTTAACTGCGGAATCTACGTTAATATTAATATAATCGGCGGTCGGCACCGGACTGGATGTTTTTACGTCGACAGAGACGAGTTTTAAGCTTAACTCATCTTTTTTTTCAAAAAACGGAATCTTAATCCCTGCTTTACCGATCAGAAATCTTGCATTCTTCCTCATTCCTGAAATAATCAGCGCTGTATCCGGGGAAGCTTTTACATAACCGGTTAAAAGTATGATGACAACAGCGGCAATGACCAATGCGATAATTACAAAAGGAATTAAATCTGATACATCAAATAATAAATCATCCATATGTATGCTCCTTTCCAAACTCTTTCCACGTGATCAAACTCATATTCTCTCCTCCTTTGTAAAAATATTTGTATCCTTTCCCTCTGAGTGAGTTTCATAACATTTTAATAATATTGGCAGGACATCTCATACATCCTTAAGTCCATGTCAGCGAACAAAGCGGACAAGTGCGCTTCATGCCTGGAGGGCTTTTATATTCCTTTCTATAGAATAAAACAGAGACGCACATCTGAGGCGTCTCTGTTAATGTATGAAGTATATACTGCTGTCATTCCAAAGATAACCTAATGAAGGTTACCCATAGGGCAAACTATGATTCAGGTCCTATATTCCGGTTCAACATCATAGTAAAATAGTGCAGTCAATTCTTATTATTAAAACACTCTCTCATGTAATGATTATACACCACCAGCAGTCAGGATTCAACAAAAAAGTGTGTCTCACCCGGCCCAGAACACCTCCTGAAACATCCGGTTATCAAAGTCTGAATATTTCAGCTGCCCTTTGATCCAGCCAGTCTTTTTGTTGGACATCCTGATCTTTAAAAAATGGTTTCTGCCTTTTACATAAGCCTTTAAAAACTGCACCCTCTGTCCTCTTTTTAGGACTGTATAAGATGATCTTACCTTTGCTGTTTTATAGACCTTGATATTTTTCTTTGCGGTTGCGGTATTGTTGTAAAGCGCGGTCGTTACTTTTCCTGTAGAACTTGTACGCTTCAGGGTTCCCTTTTTATATTTGTACTGATATTCATAGGAAGAAGGTCCTATAGTCCAGGACATCAGATCAAACCTGGCGGTTACTGTATTGCCTTTTACTTTTACCACAGACCCGCCTGGATGGGTTCCGTAGGTGCCGTATTTGGTTCCAAACAGTGCCTGAAAGTTGATCACCTTTTTCAGCTTCCTAGACTGATACTGAAACAAAGCATTGACAGGGCCATCCCCATTGTCCGCCCAGCTGTTCAGATACAAAAATGGCTTTTTATTTTTTAATGTGTAGATTTTGGCTGTTATGCCATAACAGTATCCCTTCTTGGAATAGACTTTTTTGCCGTTAACATAAACGGTAGTCTTCATCTTGATGGACGGGTCTTTCTTGTGGCTGCTCAATTTAATTGAAATCCTGTCCTTTTTCTTATCTCCGGTAATGTCATATTTTTTATAGGTCTTCCCTGGTTTTAAAGTTACCTCTTTCGGGTTCTTTGCCGACACCTTTACCGGAGAGACCAAAAATACACCCAATACCAAAAGTGCCGCTGTTAATAAAGTACGTAAACGAATTCTGTTCATTTCATCACCATCCCCTTCCTGTCTCTATTATACTTTAACTAGAAGAATAAAGAAACCAAGGATGTTAAACTTAGTTTAATTCTCAATTACTATCAACAAAATAAGATTCACCTTTTTCTTGTAAAAAAGGTGAATTATATTTCTTCATGCTTTATAATGTTTTTAAGAGGGACGTAACAAAGATACAAAACTTTAAGGAGGGAACCTATGAAAAAAAGATTATTAATCATTGGAATGGTATTTGTAATTGTGTTATCAGCAGTTCCGTTATCAGAAAAAGCACCAAAAGCGGCCGCCCCGCAGGCAAAGTATTCGAAATGCAGGATCAGTGCACCTAGCAATGTCAAAGCAGGAAAATCTTTTAAAGTGACCTTCATCGGTGACAGAGTCAATGCAAAAGGCGGTATTGACGGGGAAACAAAGATATTGCCGACAGCTTACATGATATTTAAAAATAAAAAGGATATCGGCAATGAAATCTGGCCTGATGATTGGTGGGAATGGCGCCCTATGGGTACTACTTATACGAAAACTTTTAAGATTAAAACCCCGGGAAGATATGTTATCTCGGCTGACTATGAATTGTTCACTTACGACAAGAATTACGGATTTGACGAAGATTCAGCTGATTTTTTGGGCGAAAAAGATAAAGTCATCAATGTGTTAGGACAAAAATATAAGATAAGATTTAATGCCAATAAAGGCAGAGTCTCCAAGAAATCAAAAAAGGTCCAGGCGGGTAAGAAATACGGCAAACTGCCAACTCCAAAACGCAGCAGATATAAATTTAAAGGATGGTACACAAAGAAGTCCGGCGGCACCAAGGTTACAAAAAATACAACCATAAAAAAGCTGAAAAAACATACCTTATATGCACATTGGTTCGGCCCAAAAGGCAGAGGCAGGACAATCACCAAGGCTGAATATAAAAGGATCAAAACAGGCATGTCCTACAGCAGTGTCAAATATTTGATCGGCGGCCCTGGAACATGTATTGCCTCCTCTTCTGTAAGCGGATACCATACGAAAATATATTCCTGGAAAGGCTCAGGCAGTATTGGAGCAAATGCAAATGTCACATTCCAAAACGGCAAGGTTGTCTCCAAGGCTCAATATGGTCTTCGTTAACAGGAAAGGCAAAAAAATCCCACAGATAAAAGGAACCTTCCTTTTCATCTGCGGGATTCTTTTCTTCTGGCTATTATTACATGGCCAGCTTGAATATTTCTACAATATCCTTTGTATTTAACTGGCGCACCCAGCCGATGCTTCCGTCTTCGTGGACAACACGTACACGTTTTGCCATACGCTCCATCACTTCTTCGTCCAGGTCCTCAACTCCCGGAACCTCGCTTAACTTTGTAGGCACACCAAGACTCTGGAAGAATAATTCCAAACGGTCGATTGCCTCCAGTACCGTTCTCTCCGGATCACTGTAATCCATGGAAACACCCATGACACGGGTCGCCCATTTGATGAATTTATCCATGTTGTCCTTATACACATATTTCATCCATGCTGGGGTAATCACTGCCAGTCCTGCTCCATGGGTAACGCTCTGATATTCACCAGACAATTCGTGCTCGATAAAATGGGATGCCCAGTCTCCAGTTCTTCCCATACCGGTCAGTCCATTATGGGAAAGAGTGGATGCCACCATGATACTAGCTCTCGCTTCGTAGTTCGCCGGATCTTTTACAAGAATCCGTCCGCAATCCATGCATGTATGGAAAATAGCCTCACATAAATAGTCTGTTAAAATATCATTCTCTTTTTCTGGTGTAAAATACCGTTCAAAGGAGTGGGACATAATATCAATCACTCCACAGGCTGTCTGGAACGGCGGCAGGGTCATCGTAAGCTCCGGATTTTCAATGGCAAACCTGGCACGGTTAATGTCATTGTCACAGAAACGCTTCAGATTTTCATCTGCTTTTGTGATTACACAGCTGTTGGACGCTTCACTTCCTGTGGCAGCAATCGTGAGGATAACACCCAGCGGCGTACTCTTTGTCGGTACATCGTGCGGCACTCCGTCCTCTTCGATAAAGAAATCCCACACATCTCCCTCATACGGAAGTCCCATGGCGATAGCCTTAGTGGAATCAATGACACTGCCTCCTCCAATGGCCAGCAGAAAATCCACGCCTTCTTTTTTGCACAGTTCAATGCCTTCATACACCTTTGATAAATGAGGATTTGGGACAACGCCTCCTAATTCTACAACCTTTAAACCGTCCGCTTTTAACATATCGATTACTTTGTCAACAAATCCATTTTGTTTTACGAATCCGCTGTCATGATGTACTAATACGGTTGTTCCGCCGTACTCCTTGATCCATTTTCCTGTTTCTTTTTCAGCTTCCCTTCCTACAACTAATCTGGTAGGACTTAAAAATGTAAAATCGTTCATGAAACTCCTCTTTTCTTTTTTATTCTTATTCCATGTTTGCGTGGCGGGCAAATAATTCTTTGTCTCCCTGATTCGTGATTCTCATTAAATCCATGACAATGGCATCATAAGTGATCCATGTCAGTTCTTCAAATGAAGATCCTGAAGACTGGACGCTGCCTTTTCCCTGGCCTGCGCATTTCTCAGTTACTCCTGGGATACGGATTGCTGCATCTGCCATAGAACCGATCTTGTTTTCCGGAAACATTGTAACGGTAGCAACTTTTGCTCCCTGAGCCTTTGCCTTTTGGGCGTTGGAAACAAGACTGGCTGTATTGCCGGAACCAGAGCCTACGATCAATAAGTCCCCTTCCTGGATGCTTGGCGTCGTAGGTTCTCCCACAAAGTAAACCTGGAAACCTAAATGCATTAAGCGGTTGGAAAATCCTCTAGCTGCAAAACCGGAACGCCCTGCTCCACCCACAAAGATCCTTTTTGCGTTCATAATTAAATCTTCTACCTTTAATACATCTTCATTCTGGATCTCTTTTGCATTTTCCATCAATTCATTTAAGATTGAAAATACGTTTTTACATTCACTCATCTTTTTTTCCTCCTGGATTATAATAAGGCATCTTGAATTGCTTTTGCTTCGGCAACCGGGTCATCCGCATGTCCGATGGCAGATCCCACGATCACAATGTCTGGCTTTAATGCCACGTACTTTCCGATGGTCTTACTGTTGATCCCTCCTGCAACCGCGATCTGGGATTTCTTTGCGTTGGCTGTCATGACCTCCAGATCCTGGATCGGCTCTCTTCCCGCAGCCTGCTGGTCAGCTCCGGTGTGCACTGCCAGGATGTCCACTCCGATCTCCTCCATCTTTGCGATCCTTGCAGGCAGATCCTCCACGCAGATCATATCCACTACCAGTTTTCTCTCATAAGCTCTGGCTGCCTTTAAGGCTCCTTCAATGGTCAGGTTATCGGAGACTCCCAGAATCGTTGCATAGGCAGCCCCAGCCTCATATGCATAGCTTGCCTCCAGATATCCTCCGTCCATGATCTTTAAATCCGCAAGGATCTCTTTTTCCGGGAAGAAACGGTGGAATTCGCGCACTCCCCGCATTCCTTCATCCATGACAAACGGTGTTCCCACCTCAATGATGTCTACATGTTCTGCTACTTTGTCAGCAAAACGCAGGGCATCCACAAGGTTCATTTCATCTAAAGCCAACTGTAATTTCATTTTTCATTCCTCCTGTTTTTAGTTTGATTTTTTTGTTTTATATTCGTTATAAGCGTTTAATATCTCTTCATAGATATGGCTTTCTGCCTCAATGCCAGTATAATGTGTGACGGCTTTTTCGATTCCATTTTCCTCCACATATGCCTTGATCTCCGCGGCCTGTTCATCTCCTTCAACATCATATAAAAATGCAGCGGCAATTCCCTTTATGATCAGATCGTTGGCAAGTCCATACTGCTCACACGCTATAGCAGACTTTACCATTCTGTCTTCCGGATCCAACTTTCGGATCGGTGCTTTTGCAATCCGTTCAATGGTATCTTTTACACCCGGAGTTGTCCAGCGTCCAATCGTGCTGTCAATGTAATCTACCATTTCGTTGTGTGCAAATCCATGTTTCTTTTCAATAAAAGCCCCTGCCTGCAGCATAATATCCCTTGTCAGTTTTGTATTCTCCGGAACCTTAAAGTAGTCCTGGATAATGTCATACCCCATCAAACGTGCAATGTATGCTGACATTGTATGCCCGCCATTGACAACACACAGCTTTCTTTCCAGATACTTGTCAAGATTTCCTGTATATTCAGCGCCTTTGATCGGCTGTGCATCAGGATCAACTAACTGATTCTTTTCGATGACAAGTTCATAAGTATTTCCAACATCAATTCCATCTCTTCCATCGCGCTCAGCTGCAAACACCATACGGTCGACTGCTGTGCTTGGGATACCTGCGATCTTTTCCAGTTCCTCTTCTGTGAGAAGACCTGTTTTCAGCAGTTCATTCTTTAACATCACTCCACAGTAGAATGCATTCTCACATGGAATTACATTGACTCTTTCTTTGCCTGCATCCAATCTTGCTTTTAATCCGGCTGCCAGATTGTTTGCAATCTTTGGAAAGTTATCTGCAATGACTGCGGTTGTCACCAGGTCGGCATCCACGATGGCTTTGGAAACCTCCTCCGGCTGGGTGATCGGGGATAGCGCTGATACCTTGTCGATCTCTTTGCGTCTGTAATCTTCCTGGATCACATACAGATAATAATTGTGGTACTGGTTCATCTCTGCGTTCAGCTTTTCGTTGACATCCACAAATGTGATCTCATATCCGGTATTGTGCAGTAAGTCTGCGATAAACCCTCTGCCAATCTTACCCGCTCCAAAATGTACTGCTCTCATAAATAATCTCCTATTCTAAACCTGGTGTTCTTGTTCCTGTTTTTGTCTATGGTTAAATTATAGAAAACTTATTCCGGAAAATCCACTTCATCCAGTTCTGCATTTTTCAATTTTATTTTGACAAAGTTATCACTGTACTAAAATACCCCTAAAAATGCTCCTGCCAATGACACAGCAAGAATAATCAGCATGATCAGGACCATATTCTGGTTTTTCTTGTTCAGCCACCAATAGATTCCCAAGACTGCAAGCAGCGGCAGCAATCCCGGAACAATTCCGTCCAGAATGTTCTGTATCACATATGGCTCATTGCCTTTGCCGAAAGTAAGCTTTAACGGAGTTGATAATTTTACATAGGTGGAAGACAAGGCGCCCATCATATAAAGTCCCATGGCACTTGCCGCTGTGATCAGCTGCTTGATCCTGCCGGAGCCCAGAATATTCTTGATGGATGCCCGCCCTGCACGGTACCCGTAGGCTGCAAGATTTGTTCCGATGATAATCTGGATCACAGGCAGTAAGAGCAGGACAAAACAGCCCAGCGGACTGCCGTTGGCAGACAACGCAGCTCCCAGCGCAAAAATAATCGGCTTAAACGTAGCCCAATCAAGGGAATCCCCGATACCTGCCATCGGTCCCATCAGGCCTGTTTTGACGCTTGTGATAGTTTCTCCTTCGATCGGTTCACCGTTTGCCTTCTGTTCTTCCATGGCGATGGTGATTCCGTTGATAACAGAACCGAATACAGCTTCTGTATTATAAAAAACCAAATGCCTCTTCAGTGCTTCCGCAAAATCCTCCTTTTTTGTGTATAGTTTTTTAAACACCGGAATCAAGGACTGGCAGAACCCAATGGCCTGCAGTCTTTCATAAGAAATCCCTGTTTCAGCAAAAAAATAGTAGCGCAGCCAGCTTTTTTTCACATCTTTTTCTGTAATTGTCTTCTTTTCTTCTTCCATTCTTTATGCCTCCTTTACTTTATCACTGATACCTGCAAGCAGCAGAATCGTACAGATTCCAAAAATCGCCGCGCCCAAAACCGACATCCCGCTGAAGATGATCAAAAAATATCCGATAAAAAACAGAGGAAGCAGATTCTTCTTTCCAATTACAAACATTGTCAATGCGAAACCTAATGCAGGCAGCAATCCCCCGGCAACGGAAAATCCATTTGTGAGCCAAGCAGGAACCGCATTCATGAAACTCTGAACTGCATCCGCCCCATAATAATTGGCCAGGAACGGAATGGGGAAACGCATGAAAAAACTCAGAAGCGTGGGATAAAGGATGTTGCACAGTGTCACCTGTCTGCTGTCTCCTTTTTGGGCGTATTTATCTGCCATATGTACAAATATAACGTTCACTGTTTTTCTCAGCTGATCAATAAAAACTCCCATGACTCCCACCGGTACGGCAAGAGTGATTGCTGCCTGTGGTGTCATTCCGGCTTTTAATGCGATAGGGATGGCGATGAGTCCTGCAAGGCAGTCATCCGCCGGCAGATTGGAGCCTGCCGCCACTAAACCGATATAAAGAATCTGAACCGCCGCCCCGATGGTAACAGCCTGCGTCACATCTCCCATGATTAAACCAATAAACAATGCTGCAAAAAGAGGCTGCCGTATGGCATGGGTAAATGCATATCCGACATCGGTTTTCATGATCCAATAATAAATCCCTGTAAAAATGCTTACACCTAACATTTTGATCCTCCTATCTTCTTGACCGCTTTTTCCAGTGACAGTTTTGTTTCCTCCGGTGTCACCTGAAATGTCACTTCTGCCCCGGAATCCCGGACAGCAAGTAATTCTTCAGCATCCTGATGGTCTATCGAGATTCCCTTCACAACCGGTGTTCTGCCATTCCCGCTTCCCAGACCTCCCACCTGCACCTGTTGAAATTTTAATCCCCGCTCCGTCACTATCCTTGCATCCTTAATGTTTTTAAAAAGCACCAGTATGTTTCCTGATTCATATTCTCCTGCATGTGCGTTTGCTGTAAACTGTTCTATAGATACCACATCGACCTGCATTCCCGGAGGTGCGGCCATCACATAAATGTCAGCCATGAATTCATCCTCTGCCAGCTCATCGTTGACGACGATGATCCTGTCAGCAGAAACCTTATTGCTCCATTTTGTGATCACCTGCCCATGGATCAAGCGAAAATCGATCCGCGCTAATTTAATCCCGTTCATCTCTTTCCCTGCCTTTCCTTCATGATCTTTCTTATGTTCCGCACTCCTTCTCTTGCTGTCTCCGTCAAATCTTCTGCCAAGTCACTGGCTTTTATGGTCCCTCTTTTCATCTCAGCTTCAATGAGCATTGGCAGATTTAATCCCGCTATAACCGTATAGCTTTTTTTTGCTGCGACCATAGCCGACGTATTTGACGGTGTTCCTCCGAATAAGTCTGTCAAGATGATCGTATTATCAGGAGCATTCTCAAGAAGATTGTTTAATTCATCGGACAATTCCATTGGCTCCATGCCTTCCTTAAGGGACAGGCAGAAAACATATTCTAATGGTCCGGCGATCATCTCCGCGCTTTTCTTCATTTCAGCCCCAAACTCTCCATGTGTCATCAAAATAATCCACGGTTTTTGTTCCTTTGTCATATTGGGCCTCCTTTCTTTTCATATCAACCCCTGGACTTGCCTCCGGTGATATTTAACACAGTTCCTGTGATATAAGAGGCGTAATCAGACAGCAGATAAGTGATCAAATCCGCAATCTCATCGAGCCTTCCCACTCGCCCCAGCGGTATCACCTTTTGATAATCTGTTGAGACTGTCTCAGCCCCCTGTCCGCGGGTATATGCAAGCTCAGCTACGTGTTCAGGATTTCCCATCGGAGTCGGTTCGTTGATCCCCGGTGCCACTGCCACAACCCTGATGTTATAGGGTCCCAGTTCCTTAGCCCATGAAAGAGTAAAAGAATTGACCGCCCCCTTGGTTGCGGAATAGATATTCTGTCCTTTTGAGCCCTCCATGCCTGCCTCTGAACTGACATTTAAGATGACACCGCTCTTTTGTCTTATCATAACCTTCGCCGCGGCCTGGGCACATAACATCACACCCTTGACATTCACGTTCATCATAAAGTCAAAGTCCTCTTCGCTGTTTTCATGCTCTGGATCATGGTTGTAGTAATCCACCAGCATACGGGGCCGGTTTACACCCGCATTATTCACGATCCCGTCAAGCTTTCCAAATCTGCGGACGGCCTCTGCCACCATCTCCTCAACCTCCGCCTGTTCTGTGACGTTGCATTTTACAAATAAGACATTTGGGTCATCCTGAAACTTTTCATTTTCTGTCAGATCCGCGATCACAACCTTTGCCCCGTTTTTTAGCAGGTCCCCAACAATATGAGCACCGATTCCCATACTTCCTCCTGTAACGATCACAACCTTTCCTTTCAGATCAATCCATTCTTTGTCCATGATATCCTCCTTTTGCTTTCCTTTACACATTCTTGTTTTGTATAGACGTCATTACGTCTTGACATCATGTTATCACTTGTAGGTCGGTTAATCAAGCCATAAATGTTTACGAAAATTCCACCTTAGAATCTTCATATTTTTTGTTTTTATAGGACACATTTCACAAAAGTTATCTGGAAAGGATTTTTAATGATAGATAGTCGAGATAAAAGTTTTATGATAGAATGTACTAGAATGAATTATTTGAAAGGAAATGTTCTATGAAAAAGGATTTTGAACCATCTGAGTTTGAGATTGACAGTAGTAATCCTCTTCCCCTGTATTTTCAGATAAAGGAAGATATCAAAAGTAAGATAGAATCCGGTCAATTAAAAGAAGGAGAATATCTCCCCTCAGAGATGAAATTGATGAAACAATACGGCGTAAGCCGGCCTACCATCCGACAGGCTGTGGATCTTTTGTGCCAGGAAAATTACCTGGAAAAACAAAGGGGCATCGGAACCCTGATCAAAGGGAATCAGCCCGAGGTCCGAAATTTAAACGATCTTCTGAATTTTAATGAGGAGGTACAGAGCAAATCCTTTATCTACTCCACGGAGGTTCTTGGTTTTGAAGTGATTCCAGCCAGCAGTGCCTTAGAAGACATTTTCGGCAGAAACGAAGATTTTTTTTATAAAATCAAACGTCTGAGGATTGTTGAGCATAAGCCGGCGGAGCTTGTCACAACCTACATTCCTAAAAGTATCATGTCTAATCTTCAGGACTTTGATTTATCCAAACATTCGCTGTTTGATATATTGACAAAAGAGACTGGCCTTCAGCTCGGACATGCAGAGAAGGTTTTAAAAGCTGTGAATGTCTCAGAGGAAGATGCCAGACTTCTAAAAGTTGTCCCCAATTCTGCCGTACAGCTTGTGAGGACTGTCACATACAACATAGACGGACAACCGATTGAATTCTCCTATGCACTGGATACCAATATGTTTTCCAATTTTAAAATTATAGCAAGGAGAACACCAGATTAATTAATTTCCTAATTATCAATAAAAAAACTTGCAGGTAATATTACCTGCAAGTTTTTTATACCCATGCGTGCTTCGCACGATAAAGAACTTTTTATTTTCTGGTCTTGTTAATCATAAAGGACTGCAGCGATTTTCGTAGGTTGAGTTTTTCGTAAAACCCTTCTGCTTCTGGCTGAGCGCCAAAAAACAAGGAGGTTGGCGAGATCTCCACTGCCCGTCTCATCAATTCTTTTCCAATTCCTTGTTTTTGATATTCTTTTAGAACAAGAATCTCTGATATTGTGCCAAACAAATAGCCGTCACTCAGTATCCGTACGCAGCCAACCAGTTTACCCTGGTCCCATGCCGTAATATTTATTGTCTTTTCAATGGCTTTTTGCATTAATTCAGCATCATAAGAACCGGGCCACACTTGATCTGCCATCTCAATAAAAATAGCTGCCTGAAGTCTTTTATCATCATTCATATAATGGATCATAGTACCCACCTTTCCTTTTTATTGTATATTTTATTGCCTTTTACAAAGACAGCAGTTCCGCCAAATACTGCTTGAACCGATATCCGATCCACTGTCTGATCCCCTTCTCATCTGCTTTATGGATCAAGTGCTGGATGTCCTTATCATCGATCACACTTTCCAGTACATGATTTAAAGTATTCTTTTCATATTCTGAGGGGTTTTCCGGATAAACAGCATAAATCACATCTGTATACTTTTCTCCGCTGCTCATATATTGTTCATCTTTAAAATGAACAGCAAATAATCGTGGCTCTGACATCTGTGAAAAAACCGCTTCATAATATACCATATCAGTTGCCGGTATCAGATAAAACTGCTGTTTTCTATTCCTGGCATCCAATTCGCTGGCCTGCCTGCCGCTTTCCTCAGACAGAATCCGGAGCAGGTTATTTTTTAAATTCTTTTCCTTTGCCTGAACAACTTTAAATCTCTTGATGACTCTTAAACCTACATCCATCAGAGCCCGCAGTTTTTCCAGCGATTTAATATGATCCTGTGTTTCCAGCTGGCGCTGTTCCTTCTCGCGGATGGTGATCTTACGCATAGTCTTGTACTTATGGCGTTTGATCGCCTCATGAATCTGTTCTAATTCGTTGCGGCTCAGCAGAGGGGATACCTTCAGATAGTTTCGTTTATCAATATAAAGAGGGATCGTGGATAGGATCAGGTCATATTCATCCAGGTTTTCCTGTCCGAATCCGATCAAAGACACTTCTTTTCTCACACAGATTTCTGGTATTTCCTGTTCCAGGCGGTGGGAGAGCATCTTAGATGATCCCATACCCCCTGAACATACTACAAGGATTCGGAAGGAGCGTTTCATGACATTGTCCAGGGATACTGCAAAATAAAGCACTAAATATCCAATCTCATCGTCCGGAAAGAAATCACCGTCAAAAATCCTGTCTGCACCCTCCCGGATCACCATAAACAACTCCTCATAGTCTCTCTTCACATCTTCAATCAGAGGATTGGAAATACACATACCGCTTCTGATCCTGATCAACGCACGGTCTATATGGATATATAGGCTTTCTTTTAGCTCTTTGTCCCGAATCAGCTGAATCCCCATACGGTCTTCCACATATTGAATAAAATTATAGATCTTGGCGTCCAGCAGATGATTCTGGATCGTATAGACTCTCGATGTATCCTGGACCATGCCCACATGAAGGACCCATCTGATATACTGCTCTTCTTGTTCGCTTAACATCACATGAAATTCTTTTTCCAGAGATTTTTTTACCTGCCTGGTGATCTTCTGCTCTTCTTTGTTGAAATTCTCAGTCTCAAATTCTTTTTTATAAGGCCTGCCTTTTTTATGACAGTCAATCATCATAGCGATCAGAAGAATATACTCCAAATACTCCCGGTCTTTGATCATCGTTGAAAGTTCATATTGATCCTGAACAATACTTTTAATGATCCGGTGACATACTGTCATAACATGGTGGTACCCATACTCTTCCATCCTCCTGACAAATGGATTTGACAGATCCCCTTCCTTATTCAGCCACTGATACAGGCTGGATTCATCTACATGATTCAACAATGTGTTGACTGTCAAAGCATTTTTTTCAATCTCACTTCCAGTGATCAGAATCCCTTCACCCTTTTTCTGAATCAGGTGCAGATCATACCCGCTGAGTTGTTCCTTTACTTTTTTGAGATCATTCCTCACTGTGGGGATGGATGTATCATTGTCAATGGCCAATGCCTCTGTCTTTATGTAATCGTTTTCATGAAGCAAATACAGCAAAATAAAATCTACCCTTTCTTTGGGGTCCACAATATAGATCTGATTTTTCATGCCCAGAAAACTGCGCAGATTCCTCATATCTTCCGCACTTCCCACTGCAACCATACCCTTTTTACTCGCTGTATTTAACTGAACACCGTATCCTCTCATGACTTCCATGACTTCAGGAATCTCACGGTACACTGTACGGTCGGATACCTCGATCTGTTTTGCAATCTCCCCGACGGTAACATACCCCCTGCTGTTCAGTATGACTTCTATGATTTCTTTAATTCGATTTGACATCAGCATAGCTCTCACCTCGGTTATATTTATGCGGACATTTTTCTTTCATTCTAAGTTTAAACACAAGAACTGTCAAGCTGGGCTGTAACGCCCCGTCTTCCCTTCCACTTCGCTTTTGTTTACAAAACCGGACAGAAAAAGAGAGGAATGAAATATTTTCTCAAGCTATGATGATTGCGAAATTGACATAACAAATCTAAGAAGGAGGACTTATTATGAACGCTATTCAAGTTCAGAACGTACACAAAACCTACAAAAATGGGATCAAGGCATTAAACGGATTAAATCTGACCGTAGAATCCGGAGAAATCTTCTCCCTTTTGGGACAGAACGGTGCCGGTAAATCAACTTTGATAAAAATATTGACAACTTATCTAAAGGCTGATTCCGGCAACATGGCAGTCTTTGGGAAAGATATCAGGGCAGACCCTTTGTCCGTCCGTTCCAAGATTGCATGTGTATCTCAACAGTTATCCATTGATCCTCATTTGTCACTTAAAGAAAATATGATGTTCCAAAGTGAACTATATAAAGTTCCGCAAAAGCAGGCAAATCAGCGTATGGAAGAGTTGGTCAAAGTATTTGACCTGGCTTCCTTTTTGAAATATCCTGTAGCTTCGTACTCCGGCGGTATCAAAAGACGTTTGGACATTGCCATGAACATGATGTCAGGTCCCAAGATTTTATTTTTAGATGAGCCGACAGTTGGAATGGATATCCAGTCCCGCTTGGCTATGTGGAATATGATGAAAAGAATAAAGGCTGAATTTGGTACTACCATCTTTTTGACAACCCATTATTTAGAAGAAGCCGACAGCTTAAGCGATACCATCTGCATCATGAGAGACGGGCAGACGGCGGTTCAGGGATCCCCTTTTGAATTGAAGGGATATCTCCGCCAAGACAGTGTCAAGGCCGTATTTTATACAAAAGAACACGCAAAGGCAGCTAAAGAACAGTTATTCAATCATTTTGTTGAATATAAGATTACGGTACAGGATACTGTGATGACTGTGATCTCACATGACAGCAGGCATACCATACAGACCGTCATCCAGTTTTTTTTTGAGCATCAGATTCTCTTCAAAGGAATTGAGATAACACAGCCAAGTTTAGAAGATGTATATATAAGACTGACAGATAAGGAGGCAATAAAATGAGTACAATCACAATATTAAAAAAGAACATCAAATGGCGTTTTCATAACCGTTTTACAATCCTGATCACCATATTACAGCCCGTTTTATGGCTGCTTCTCTACAGTGGGGTCGCAGGACAGACGATGAACAATACTGGGATAAAAAATTACACAGCATATATATTTCCCGGGCTGATCGTTCTCGTTAGTTTTTCTGTGTGTTGCAGCAGCGGGATGATGAATTATATGATGAAATCAGATGGGAGCTTTTACAGGATCCTGATTGCCCCCATAAACAGGAATTCCATTATTTTAGGACAAGTATTAGAAGCGGTGCTTTGCTCATTTCTGGAAACAGGCATTCTATGTCTGCTCGGCCTGCTTTTCTCTATAAACTTGTTCCAAAACGCCGCAGGATTATTCGTCATTGTTTTACTGATTTTTCTGACCGCATTTTTTATGGCCGCAGTATCATATGGGATCAGCCTGATTCTGCCCAATGAGATGATGTTTGAAACACTTATGAACGCAGTTGTTCTGCCCCTTTTCTTTTTAAGCTCTGCCCTGTTTCCGGTAGATGAAATACGGGGTGTGTTAAAAATATTGATCAATCTCAATCCCTTTACACATGTAATCAGCAACATACGTTCTATTATATTTTATGGAACAGTTCGATGTAATGAACTGCTGTTTCCCATAATTCTTCTTACTGTGATGTCAATTCTGGCTTTTTTGTTTGCCAGATATAGATTAGAGAAAGAGACTGATCTATAAGGAAGAGAATCTGTTTCTACAGATTCTCAACTTTCTGAACGAAAACAGACTTTTTTAAAGGTTCAGCTTGGATGCCCGGCACCTCTCTGTATTCATCCTTTGTAACAAATATAAAAGCGCATGCCGCGAGACATACGCTTTTTAACTCAATTTATATTAGATATCTTTTTAACAAACGAGTTAATTCTAAAACATTGATTGGCTTTGCTATATGGGCATTCATACCGCACTCATAGCAACGTTGTATGTCGTCAGAAAAAGCATCTGCACTCATAGCGATGATTGGAATAGATAGAGCATCAGGATCATTTAGCCCCCGTATCGCTTTTGTTGCCTCAAACCCTGTCATATGCGGCATACGGATATCCATAAGAATGGCATCGTAATACCCTGCTGGAGATTTTTGAAACTTGTCCAGACATATCTGTCCATCTTCTGCCCAATCCAGTTCCACACCCAAGTCAGACAACAATTCACTTGCAACCTCCCAGTTAAGTTCATTATCCTCAGCAAGCAAGATACGGCGTCCAGATAAATCAATAGTTTGGTTCAATGTCTGGTCATATTCTGTTTCAATATCCATATATTGACGCAAAGCATGATACAGCGTAGATTTAAAAAGAGGCTTGCAAATAAACCCACTAATACCCGCTTCACGGGCCTCCGCTTCAAATTCACTCCAGTCGTATGCAGAAATCAGCAGAATCGGTACTTCGTCTCCTAGATTCTTCCGGATTTCTTTTGCCACCTGAATCCCATTCATGCCAGGCAGTTTCCAATCCAATAAAATGATTTGATAATCCTCTCTCTTTATGTGGTGTTGGATTACCAGTTCTATCGCCTTTTCTCCACTTAATGTCCATTCAGCTTTTATTCCGATGTCTTTTAGTGTATCAATGGCTGTCCTACATAATAATTCGTCATCATCAACCACCAGCATATTCCAGGAGGGAAGAACCATATCCATTTCTACTTCAACCACTTTTTCAAAATCAAATGTAAGAAGAAATTCGGTTCCTTTATCAGGCTCACTTTTTATATCAATGGTTCCTTCCATTGCGTCAACAATGTACTTAGTAATCGCCATTCCCAAACCGGCACCCTCAGTTTTATGTATTCTGGTTCCATCCGCACGGCTATAAGATTCATATATTTTTTTCAGGAAATCTGACGACATACCAATTCCGTTATCTTTGACCTTGATATGAATTCGGACATAGTTTTCTCCTTTCGGAGATTTTTCTTCAGTAAGGGATAATTGTATCGAACCGCCCTCCGGTGTATACTTCGTTGCATTTGACAAGAGATTTAGCATAACCTGATTCAAGCGGACACCATCGCACCACACATTTTCTGTTAAAATATTTTCAATATGTATATGAAAGGTTTGTTTTTTAGTCTTAATCTGTGGCTGCATAATGTTAACAATTCCTTCAACAACTTCCTTTAAAGAAATTTGTTCTGTTGTTAAAGTTAATTTACCACTTTCAATTTTAGACATATCTAAAACATCATTGATCAATCCTAACAGATGCCTGCTCGATAAAGTAATTTTTCTAAGGCAATTCTGTACCTGTTTCTGGTCACCTATGTGAGCTGTGGCAATTGCGGTCATGCCGACGATTGCATTCATGGGTGTACGGATATCATGACTCATATTTGCTAAAAATTTGCTTTTGGCTTTGTTCGCTTCAAGAGCCGCCTGCTGAGCATTCTCCAATTCATACACCTGAGATCGGGTTATGGAGAAATACCGAAGAAAAATCAATGTTAAAATAATTAAAATAGAAGCACAGGACAATAATGTCATGAACATACGCTGGCTGCCCAGATTGTTTATAGCATCATCCAATCTACTATAAGGCATTACCGATACTAAATACCACTCAGAATAGGGCAATGATATACCGTATATTTGCCGTTCCTCACCATTTACTTCAAATGTTGTAGCATATTCTTTGCGATTTTTTAGTGCAGCACCAAATTCTTTAATAGAATTTTCTACAGATAACTCATTTGTAGTCGAATCAAGCTGCTTTTGTAGTTGTCCAAAGAAAGAGCTTAACTCAGTGTTAGGATTCTGTATCACAAAACTACCATCCGGCCTGATAATATGATAATACATCAGCTGCCCTTCATCCTCTAAGGAAAGGAAATC
>OLSH01000520.1_pt1 | contig 32919 bp, 36 predicted proteins | sample 1643221 | NCBI WGS metagenome assembly OLSH01 (sample SAMEA3136681, study PRJEB25190) | human gut metagenome | biome: human gut; feature: human-associated habitat; material: faeces | place: Austria | collected 2013 | reverse complement strand
TTAGTGTATTAAAAAATTTTTCTTCGTACTATCTTTGTCCACTGCTGATTCGTTATATATAATAAGTGGATAAGTATTTTAAAGTTCCAGCAATGAGAAAGGAGGATTTTGTGCACAGTGATTTTCGATTAATCAGAAAAATGAAACAAGGCGATGATACTGCATTTGATTTGTTTATTCATACATATTACAAAAATATTTTAATTTACTGCCATTCTCATTGTTTTGATCAAAAGTATGCTGAAGATTTAACACAGGAAACTTTTATACGTTTTTTTATAAAATTGTCTGATTATCATTACAGAGGAAAAACTTTGAACTATCTATATACGATAGCAGGTAACTTATGTAAGGATTATTTGAAAAAAATAAAAGAAACACCTGTGGAAGAAACAGAATTCGTCAGGGAACATAAAGCGGTGCATCAAATGGAGTATGTTTTGAACGAAATTTTTATTGAGCAGGCACTTAAACAATTACCAGATGAATTGAGAGAGGTAATTACTCTTTATTACTTTCAGGAACTGAAACTCAGAGAAATTTCTGAAACATTACAGATAGGTCTCCCATTAGTGAAATACCGTTTAAAACGAGCCAAGCAGCAGTTAGAAGAATGGATGAGAAAGGAGGAAAATTATGAATTTGGAAGAAAGGATGAAAAGGTATAAAGAAACCGTACAGGCAGAACTGCATGAGGAAAGAATACAAGAAACAATCCGCAAATCAAAAACTGCCTTTTTAACGGCAGAACGGAAAAGAGTGCTGTCTTACCGTGAATTTTTATGGATACAGACAAAAATCATACAAAAAAAGTGGTGGGTTCTCCAGTTCTTACTTCTAGTAACATTGTGGATTCTTTTAACCTCTGTAACCGATGAAATATACGCAAAAAAAAGTATGGGGGTAATGGCGTCACTGTTTGTAATACTTATGATTCCTGAACTATGGAAAAACAGGTCATATGAGTGTATGGAAATAGAAGCTGCTTCTTACTATTCTCTGAAACAAGTATATGCGGCACGTATGCTGTTATTTGGCATTATAGATACCTTTCTGATTACTGTATTTTGCGGGACTGCTGCAGCGGGACTGCATTTTGGGGTGTCAGAGCTGGTCATTCAATTTCTTTTTCCATTGAGCATCACTGCCTGTATTTGTTTTGGTATATTATGCAGCAAATATTGTTTCAGTGAAACGGCAGCAATCATTTTATGTATTATATGGAGCGCCGTATGGCTGTTTATCATTTTAAATGAAAGTCTATATAAAATCGTTGCTGTTCCGATCTGGTTTACTTTATTGGGATTTGCAATTCTCTTCCTTGTCTTTGCTGTCTGCCGTATTTTAAAAAGTTGTAATAAATATTTGGAGGTGCCGCTTGATGAAATTAGAACTTGATCATTTAACAAAAAAATTTGGAGATTTTACTGCTGTAAACCATATAAATCTCACTATGAAAAACGGAGTATATGGTCTGTTGGGAGTAAACGGAGCAGGAAAAACTACGTTAATGAGAATGCTGTGTACCTTGCTGAAACCTACAAGCGGAACGATCCGCTGTGACGGCAGAGATATTTTCAAAATGGACAGCGAATACCGCAGATTATTAGGATACTTGCCGCAGGAATTTGGGTTTTACCCACAATTTTCGGTGCAGGATTATTTGCTTTATATTGCAGCATTAAAAGGAATCCCTCCTGCTGCCGCAAAAGAGCGGGTAAAGGAATTACTTTTTAAAGTAGGGCTTTCAAAGGCAGCGCATAAAAAAATGAAAAAATTATCCGGCGGCATGAAACGCAGGGCAGGGATTGCACAGGCAATGCTGAATAATCCAAAAATCCTCATACTTGATGAGCCCACGGCAGGGCTTGACCCAAATGAAAGGATTCGTTTCCGAAACTTAATCAGTGAACTCTCAGAGCAAAGACTGGTTCTTCTGTCTACTCACATTGTTTCTGATATTGAATATATAGCCAATGAAATCTGGCTGATGAAAGACGGAGAGCTCATGCACAAAGGATCTGCAGATGAAATCATAAACTCTATGCCGGAAACAGTATGGGAATGTTTTGTAGAAAAGAATATGGTCTCTGATTTTATAAAAAAGTACAGGATTTCCAATATGAAAACAGAACCGGACGGAATTATTTTGCGCATTATTTCTCAGGAAAGGCCGTTTACAAATGCCAAATGTGTAAAAGCATCATTAGAGGATGTATTTTTATATTACTTTGGAGAAAAGGCAGGTGATGAAAATGCTGCGATTTGAACTGAAAAAAATATTTTCTAAGTTTAAAAACAGGATAGCCGTTCTGGTTTTATTGGTGACCCTCATTCTAACCAGTATTCTGACAATTAACAAAGTTGAGTATATTGATGATAACGGAAACAGCTCGACTGGAATCTCAGCGGCAAAAAACCTTAGAACAGCCCAGAACAAATGGGCAGGTGATCTTACCGAGGATGTCCTTCAAAAGGTGCTGGAGAAAAATAAGAAAATTAAAAATTCCAAAGAAGCATTGTCAGATGACCTGCTGGAACAGGATAAAGCATTTGCAAAAATACAGGATATTACCGGCATTCTTGATGTTATTAATTGTGCATTCAGTGAATATAGAGATTACGACGGTTTTGCGGCTGACCATGTTTCCGGCAGGGATGTGAAAAATATTTACAAAAAAAGAATTTCTGCTTTAAAAGAATATCTTGATTCGGGAAAAGAAACTTTTACGGATGAACAAAAAAAATTTTTGATACGGCAATATAAAAACCTGGAAACACCTTTTCACTATGAATATATAGACGGATGGAGCGCATTGCTGCAAAACATATCCACATTTATTCTGATTTTAGCGTTAATCATTGGTTTTTTGGTATCCGGTATTTTTTCAGATGAGTTTCAGACAAAGGCAGATTCTATTTTCTTTTCAGCCAAATTAGGAAGGAGTAAAGGGATTTTATCAAAGATGTGGGCGGGATTTTTAATTACCACGGTTTTTTATGTTGTTTTTGTGTTTTTATATACTCTGACTGTACTTTTCGTATTGGGCACAGACGGTGCAAATTGCCCTATTCAGCTGGACATGTGGAGAAGTGTTTATAATATTTCTTTTCTGCAGGCATATCTATTTATTGCAGCAGGCGGTTATATTGGTACGCTGTTTGCTTCCATACTTGCTATGCTTGTATCGGCAATCACACGTTCGACTCCAACAGCCGTCATTGTGCCGTTCATTGTACTGTGTGCGCTTCCTTTTTTAAGCAGGATCATTACATTGCCGGGAGTGTGTTCTTTCTTTCCGGATCAGTTATTAGAAATATATATAGATATTAAAGAATCCGGACTTGTGGAATTAGGAGGAAAAGTCATGACCACAGCAGCCGTTATCATTCCTGTATATGCGGTCATATGCTTAATTCTTCAGCCTGTATTATACAGGATCTATCAAAAAGCAGAGACAAGATAGATAAAACGGTATAAAAGGGGGCGGCTTTACGAAAGCCGCCCTTGTTTTTGTTTAAAGTTCCTTCACCATTTTTTCCAACTTCGTAATGATTGCCTCTGCCTTCTTCACAGCATCACTGACTCCTACTTTGACCTTTGGAATATTTTCAAATCTGTCCTCATCCTTGATCGGCATATCCTTCGTAAGGATCACCGCATCCGTTCCGATCAGATCTTCCGGTGTAATCTGGTTCTCTATCCCGATAGACCCCTGTGTCTCCACTTTAATCTCGATCCCGTGTTTCCTGGCCGCTTTCTCCAGCGCCTCCGCTGACATATAGGTATGTGCCACCCCTGACGGGCATGCCGTAACCGCTAAAAATTTCATGATAGAATACCTCCTCTAGATTTTCTGATGTTCTTTATTCAAATGAAAGATCAATGTCTAAATCCCCTTCGTCTGTGCCTGCTGCCTCTTCTGTAATATCCTTCTTCAGCAGAATCATCAGCCCCGCAGTCACTCCGACGGCAATGGCAAGGGATACAAGAAATCCAATTGGATTTCCAAGGACAGGAATCATAATCAGGCCGGACCAGGCAACAGGATTTGTAATATTGAACAGATAACCCACGGCTCCGCCTACAGCCGAACCGATCATGGTCGATGGAATGACACGCAGCGGGTCGTTGGCCGCAAACGGAATAGCTCCCTCAGTAATCCCTACACAGCCCATGGCAACTGCACTCTTTGCTGCTTCTCTCTCTTCCTGGGTAAACTTTTTCTTTGCTAAAAATGCTGCCAGAGCACATCCAAGCGGCGGTGCTGTCATTGTCACAGCCATAGGCCCTGCATATGTATACACGCCGGCACTTACCGTAGCCACGCCAAAGGTATATGCTACCTTATTAAATGGTCCGCCAAAGTCAAAGCCTGCTAGCAGTCCGCATACTGCACCTAAAATTACTTTATTCCCATTTCCCAAATGCTCCATAACCTTTGTCATTCCGTCCATAATTCCTGCGATCGGTGCTCCAAGGACATACTGCATAAATCCCATGGTTACTAAAGAACCGACGATCGGAATGATCATGATGGGCATGATGGAGCTCAATGCTTTCGGCACTTTGATCTTTTTTAAATAGTAGCATACAATTCCGCCAAGAAGTCCTGTTACGATTCCTCCCAGGAATCCGGCTCCGACACTGATGGAGATCATTCCTCCAACAAATCCGGGACAAATACCCGCACGGTCTGCGATGGATGCCGCAATATATGCTGACAAAACCGGTACCATCAAATTCAGCGCGGTAGAACCAAAGTTCCATAAAGTTGCCATCCAGGTCCCTTCCGGCGGAACACCTCCCTGCCCGTATGCCATGACGGCAACTGCCATTAAAATACCTCCGGTCACTACAAACGGAATCATATGGGACACTCGTTCATCAGATGTTTTCTTGTATCTTTAAAAATACCTGCAAGTTCGTTCATCTTCTCTCTCCTCCTTATAGTATCAGTTCCAACACTTCTTTTTCATTGGTTACATTCATGAGCTGCTCTCTGAAGTCATCATGGATGATCTTTCTTGACAATTTCGCCAGAATCTCCAGATGCTTATCTCCCTGTCCCGGGTCCGGAACTGCGATCTGAAAGACCATCTGGACTTTTTCATTCGCCCACTGCACCGGGTCTTTCAGCCTTGCAAATGCCAGAGACGGTTCCTTTACATGGACCGATTTCGCATGGGGTGTGGCGATCAGAAATCCTATACTTGTCGGCGCTCCCTCCTCTCTCTTTATAACATCCGCCACATATGCCGCCCTGTCATTCAAACGTCCCTGTTCTTCCATTACTCCGGCAATCTTAGAGACTGTTTCTTCCGGTGACGCCGCTTCCAGGTCAAATACGATCAGTCCTTCATTCATTAATTCCATAGTTCTTTACTCCTTTTGCTTCTTCTGCCGCTTTTAGCATGTCTTCACAGCATTGCTTTACTGTCTTTCCTTTAAGAAACAATCCCGATGTTCCTCCGGTTAAGATGTCTGCCCCGGCTTTTACCGCTCTCGGAATCGTATCCTGATTGATGTTGCCGTCTGCCTGAATCTTCGTCTTCAGTCCTGTATCGTTCAGCATCGTCCTCATCTGCCTGATGTGACCGAGGGCCCCCTCCTGCATCTTTTGTCCTGAAAACCCGGGGTCGACTGTGAGTTTTAAGATCCAGGCCGCTTCACCTGCCAGTGTGATGAAATTCTCCCCCGGGGGTGTCGTGGATTTATATGCCAATACCGGCTGGACACCCGCTTTCCTGATCTGTTCAAGCACCCTGAGAGGTTCTTTCATCGCCTCATAGTGTACCGCTATGTAATCTGCTCCCGCATCGGCATACATGCCGATATAGCGCTCTGGCTCATAAGCGGCCAGATGAGCTTCTATGGGGAGGCTGGTTATGCCTCTCATCTGTTTTAAGAGTGTTTCCGATAATATGAAACAATCATTAAACCTTCCATCCACCATATCATAGTGAAAAAACGAGATTCCCGCTTCCTCGGCTTCCTCTACGGCATCTGCCAGATGACACAGATCCATGCAGGAAACAGATGCAGAAACCATAAGTTCCTTTTCCGCTGCTCTTTTCATAGCTTTCCTTTCTTTTTATTATTTATCCTTGTTTATTATTATTTTATATTTATTTATATTATTATTCAATATCTCTTTTGTTCTCTTTTTGCAGTTGTATATCTGCAAAAACGCTGCACTGCACCGAGGCAAAACCAAAAATTGCGGGTAAACAACTGCAGTTTATGACATAGCGTTCAGTCTCTCTTCATTATATAAAAAAAGAAAGTGCCCAAAAGACACCTTCTTAATCCGAATTCATCATGATAATATTCTTGATCTCTTCTTTATTACCCGCTTTCCTTATGAGTTTTGCCGCATTCTTTTCCATCGTCATTTCGTAAAATGTTTCAAAAAATGCTCTGGTGGACTGAATGTCTTCAAAATTCAGCGCCAGTAAAAATATCACATCCACGCTTCCCTCATCCCACTCAACTTTATGGTCCGTCTTTATGATCGCCACAGCCGGCTTTTCAACGAGATTTGCCATGCCATGTGGAACCGCAACGCCTCCTCCCAGCACGGATACGCTGATCTCTTCCCTACTCAGTACATCCTCATAAAAGCCGTCCTTTACATAGCCCCCGTCCTGCAGCTTTCTGCACACCTTATGTAACAGGGCTTTTTTCGTCAATGTCCCCGACTCCAGAAAAATCAGTTCGTCCTCCATCAAATTCTTAATGGTCCATCGTTTTTCCAGATTCTTTTTCTCTTCTTTCATCTCATGACAAATTTTCTTGATCCTGAAGACATCCTGCTCTCCCACAAGCGGAGTCGTGTAAACCACATAAGGGTGTTTGATCTTCAATGAGGGAACCGTGGTGATCACAAGGTCATACTGACTCTCATCGATCATGACTCCTGCATTTGCCGGGAGTACAGATGTAACATTGATATCCATAATCTTATGTTCGATCTTCCTGGTAATGATCTGAGCGATCCCCACTCCGCCGCTGCCGATAACGACTGTATTGATGTCCCTCTTATTCTGAACCATGGCCCCGCCAAAGAGAATTGCCATATATGAGATCTCATCTTCCGTCGGAAATGCGCCCACAAGGCTTTCATATTCTTTGCTTGCCGTAAAACAGGCTGAAAATATGGCTGAGTACGTCCTCTTTATCTCTTCCAGAAAAGGATTTTTAATCTCAAACCCAAACTTTACTCTTATGAAGGAACTGTTCAGAAATAAGGCTGTACTTGTCTTTAGCAGAGGATCTTCCCTGAAATCTCTCCCCACAATGGAAGAAATGTACTGAATCATGTTCTGGGCGGCGTCTTCGATATCTATCTCTTTTTCGATCAGAAATTTTTTATTAACAATGCGGCTGCTGTTCTGTACTTCCGCTCCGAGAAGCAGAAGATATAGATACAATCCCTCCCTCGGGTCAATGTTCATCCGGAATTGTCTGTTCAGAAGTCCTGTGAGTATGTCGGTCCAGTCGGCGATCTCCTCTACCAGTGTAAGTCTGCTGATCATAGACTCTTCCAGACAATGTCCTCCTCTCAGCCGATTCATCTGACTGCTCGTATATTCGGCCAGCATACAAAATGTATAATCATTAAACTGCATGCCGATCTGTCTCTCCAGCTGCTGAATACAGGAAATTACCTTATCGGCTGTGCTCTTTCTGTACTGAGATAAAAATCTTGCATATGTCACCGGATCGATTCTGTAATCCGGCACTGTGGCTGACTTCGGAGCCTCCTCCAGATAAACTTTCTGATTTTGGCATACCAGAACTTTTCTCAGGTCAAATTCCCGGCCCTGTATGACAATTCCTTTTCCCACGATCTGCCTGATACATACTCTGTCCGGCTCTAAAATCTTATTTGCCTTCTCGATATCTGTGCGGATCGTGGATTTGGAGACAAACAGCTCCTCCGCAAACAAAGACGCCGTGTAAGGCTCCCCATTTTCAATCAGAGTCCTGACAATATAGCGCATCCGGTATTTTCTTGTTTCGCAGGGGATATGGTCTTTCGGAAATAAGTGTTCCAATTCTTTTCTGTGCAGCCCTGCCTGAAGACAGACCCCTCTTCCCCTCCGGCGGACAAGCTGATATCCATTCTCTTCACAAAATTCAGCTGCCTCTTTCATATAATTATGTACACTCCGCTCAGAAATCTCCAGCATCCCTGCAATTCTCTCATAGGTGATAAAATCATCATCCTGATGGATCAGCACTTTCATTATTTTTTGTGCAGTCTTGGAAAGCATAGGAACTCCTTTTTATTACTTTTTATCATTGTTTATTGATATATATTATTTATTATTTTAGACTTTCCTATGATTTCTGTCAACGCTCACTTAAAGGCATCCCTTCCACTATCAGTAAAAACCACTGAAAAAGGCCAGAAAATATCCTGTATTTTCTGGCCTTCCCATATCACTCTTTTATTATTCTGTTGGTTTCAGGTTTTTCAGTGAAATATCCAGGATCGGAGCCGAATGGGTCAATGCCCCGGAAGATACGAAATCCACTGCAATCTCTTTGATCTTCTTTAACCGTTCCTTAGTCACATTGCCGGAACACTCTGTGAGAGCACGGCTTCCGATGATTTTAACTGCTTCCTTCATCATTTCATCCGACATGTTGTCCAGCATAATAATATCTGCACCTGCCTCCAGGGCGTCATTCACCATGGCAAGATTTTCGGTCTCTACTTCAATCTTCCGCACAAATGGAGCATACGCTCTTGCCGCATAGACTGCCTCCCGGACCCCTCCGGCAGCGCCGATGTGGTTGTCTTTCAGCATCACCCCGTCAGAGAGATTATAACGGTGATTCTTGCCGCCTCCGACCGTTACCGCATATTTCTCAAACGGACGCATATTCGGTGTTGTCTTTCTCGTATCCAGAAGCTGTGTGGAGGAACCTTCTAATTCTTTTACGAGGGAATTGGTAAACGTTGCGATCCCGCTCATTCTCTGAAGATAATTCAGCGCCGTCCTCTCTCCTGACAGCAGGACCCGGATGTCTCCTCTGAGCACTCCCATAAGCTGACCGGCTTTGATCTCGTCTCCATCGCTCAGCTTTGTCTCGAAAGTTACGTGTTCATCCAGAAGTGTGAATACGCGGTGAAACACTTCCAGGCCTGCGACAATTCCGTCCTCTTTACAGATCAGCTCGACCTGTCCCTGTCTTGGTTCTGGCATGACAGCATTGGTGCTGACATCCTCTCCGGTGATGTCCTCTTTTAACGCATTCAGCAGATACTCATCAATATTTACCGCCATTGTTACACCATTTATCATAGAAATCCCCATCCTTTCTTTTGATCTCTTCCAGCACAAGACGTTTGTTCTCCTCCTGAATACCGAAAATATCATGATACTTTGCTAAATCAACCTGGCATTCTGAAGGCTTTTTTGGTGCCTTTGCAATATCCTCGGCTGATTCCAGGGCAAAAACAAGAGATTCCAGCAGAGAATTGCTTGCCAGCCGATTCTTTCCATGGACTCCATTGCAGCTGGTTTCTCCCACTGCATATAAATCCTCCATGGATGTACGGCTTCTTAAATCTACCTTGATTCCTCCCATAAAATAATGCTGTGCGGGAGTCACCGGAATCCATTCCTTCGTCATGTCATATCCTTCTTCCAGGCACTGCTTATAAATGTTAGGAAATCTTTGTCTTATCCGCTCTCCGTCCAGATGAGTCACAGACAGCCGCACATAATCGGTCCTATCTTTCTCCATCTGCTCACGGATGGCCGCGGTCACAATATCTCTGGGCAGCAGCTCATCTATAAACCGTTCCCCGCCTTTATTGTATAAATAGGCTCCTTCCCCTCTGACAGACTCCGAGATCAAAAAGCTCCTGCCCGGCTTGTCAGAATAAAAAGTAGTCGGATGAATCTGTATGTAATTGATATTCTGGATCTCCACGTTATGGCGCAGGCAGATTGCCAACCCATCTGCGGTGAGATGTCTGTAATTGGTGGAATGTCTGAACAGTCCTCCCATTCCTCCCGTTGCGAGTACGGTCTTTCCTGCATAGATGCAGTCCACATCTCCTTTGGATGTCACATAGACAACTCCCCGGCAGGCCCCTTTTTCCTCAATCAGGTCGATCATCGTAGAGTGAGTAAGGATCTCAATGTTATCCCGCCGTTTCACTTCCTCATAGAGCTTGCCCGTAATTTCTTTTCCTGTCACATCATCATGATGAAGAATCCGGAAAATGGAATGTCCCCCCTCCCGGGTATACTCAGTCTCCCCATCTCTCTGATCAAACTGAACACCGAATCCGATAAGCTCATGGATGATTTCCCTGGAACGGGTGATCATCTTATCCACGGCTGCTCTGTCATTTTCATAGTGTCCTGCCTTCATGGTGTCTTCAAAGTACAAGTCGTAATCTTCTTCATTGCGCAGTGCGGAAATTCCTCCCTGCGCCAGAAAGGAATCACTTTCCTCTACTTCTGTCTTGGTAATCATAATGACTCTGTAATCTTTTGGAAGGAACAGAGCGTGAAACAATCCCGCAGCGCCGGTTCCAACCACAATTACATCTGCTGATCTCATAATTAAAAATAATCCTTTCCCCCGGATAAACGGCTGCTTTTTATCTACTGAGCGATACGCAGCATCTTATCCAACGCTTTCTTTGCGTCAAGACGCAGTGTCTCATCCAATTCCACCTGGTTTTTCATATCTCTGAGTGTGTCTCTGACATTTTCAAGGGTGATCCTCTTCATGTTCGGACAGAACTGTCTGTGTCCCACAGAATAAAACGTCTTGTTCGGATTCTTCTGCTTAAGTTCGTATAATACCCCCATCTCTGTACAGATGATAAACTTGTCCGCATCAGATGCAGTGGCATAATCGATGATCCCGGATGTGCTCCCTACATAGTCGGCCAGTTCCACTACATCCATCGTACACTCAGGATGTACAAGGATCTCTGCATCCGGATGTGCTTCCTTGGCTTTCTTAACATTGTCTGCGGTAATGCTTGTATGTACATGACAGAATCCGTCATTGTAAATAAAGTTCTTCTCCGGTATTTTTGATCCGATATATCTTCCCAGGTTTTCATCTGGAATAAAGAAAATATTCTTCTGAGGCAGAGCCTTTACAATCTTCATGGCATTGGAAGATGTCACACAGACATCCGAATAAGACTTGATCTCTGCCGTAGAATTTATATAACAGACCACTGCCAGATCATCATACTCTTCTCTTACTTTCCGGATCTTGTCCAAGTCTACCATATGGGCCATCGGACAGTCAGCCAGCTGGTCCGGCATGATCACAGTCCTGTCAGGATTCAGGATCTTTGCACTTTCTCCCATAAAGCTTACACCGGCAAAACAAATCACATCTTTCGACTCATTCAGCGCTACCTTTGCGAGGTAATACGAATCCCCAACATAATCCGCAATTGCCTGTACAGCATCATCTACATAATAATGGGCCAATAAGACCGCATTTCTTTCTCTTTTTAAATCTTCAATCTCTTTTGCGAGGTTATCCATCCTTTTCCTCCTTAGCAAGGGAATTATCCCAACTGATATGATTCCATATTAAGATTAAATATACCACTTTGATCAATTGTTATCAAGTATTTAGAGGGAGTTTCCGGCATAAATGCTTAACTTATAACAACAAAATACTTAAAACAGCATCCTTATCAACGCCGCCGATTCCGTTGATAAAGATGCTGTCTTCTTAGAGATTATGAATACAAAATTCTTTCAATTCCTCTTCTGCCTTTTTCTCATCCGCACCATCTATGATAAAGGTTACTACTTCATGCTGATGAGCCCTGAGTGTCAGAAGAGATATCATATTTTTGGCATTCGCTCTCTGAGATCCCTTTTCCAGAGTTATTTTGCTCTGGTACGTCCGCGCCTTCTCCACCAGCAGTACAGCCGGACGCGCATGGATCCCAACGGGTGACTGCACCTCAAAATCAAACTGCTTCATCTTTTTCCTCCCTGATCATACCTGGACAGATTCACCTCTCAGCCTTTCGATTTCTTCCGCGATCCGTTTTGCAAATGAGAAGGACTGTTTCATTGCAAAGCTTTTGATCCTGACGGGATTTGAGAACAAAGAAATCTGTTTCTCCCGGCCATCCCGGAGTTTGATCAAAACCTTCAGGTATTGAATCGTACCCGCCTCTTTTGCCTTGATCTTATGTTCCAGTTCTTCAAGAGACATAAAAGGTCTGTAATCGATCCGACACCTGCTGATCCAATCCAGCGAATAAAACTCCGGCTCTGAAACCTGCTTTTGGTTAATGCGGTTATTGAGAAGGCAGACCTTTCTGTTTTTCTCATCCATCAAAATATAATTCCCGATCCGCCCTGTAATTTCAAAGTCCTCTGAAAGTTCACTCTTCCTTTCGCACAACTCCCTGATTTCACCATAACTTTTCTTTGCGATCGTCTCTGTAAAATAGTTGCTGGCCTTTTCATAACATTCTTTGCAGATATACCCTTCCGCATATCGAAATTTCTTAAACATTCCCAAAGGTGCATCACAGATATCACATGTCCTCATTTCCAAATCACCCTTTCTGCTCACGGAGCACTTCTGACAGCGCCCCATATATCTTTTTATACTTCTGGTATTTGATTTCATAAAGCCCCGCATTATATTTTCTTGGGTTAAAACATTTTTTAATCCGAACGGTCCTGCCAACCATCTGCTCAAGTGTTACGTCCTGCCCTGCAGCTGCGGCTGCCATGAGCGCTATGCCATATCCCGCTCCGGTCCCGCTTTCCAGCTGTTCTACTCTCGTATTCAGAACATCCGCAAGAATCTGCATCCATACTTCATTTTTGGAGCCTCCGCCGGTCACTTTCAGATTCTGAAGCGCAGTCCGTCCAACGTGCATGACTTCTGTAAGCTGTCTCACACCAAAACAAATCCCTTCCATGACCGCAGCAGTTATCTCCTGTCTTGCAGTTTCAGTTCCGATGCCGATCAAAGCTCCCCTCAGAGCCGGATCTCCATAGATCGTCTTGTCACCTGCAAGGTGCGGATAAAAGATCAGATTGTTTTCTCCGAGTTTTGAAAGATCCACTCCGTCAGTCTCAGCGGAAAAATCATCTGTTTTAAGAATCTGTCTGACCCACCAGCCAAAACTGCTTCCCGATGACTGTACCACACCCTGGACCAGAATCACGGTGTTTTCACCATCCACAGAAAACATAATATTTTTTCCTTTTGCCCCAAACTCTATCTTTTCCTTCGGGAACATCAGGACACCGGATGTTCCAAGCGAAAGGACCGGATACATATTGGAAAAGCATCCTGTGGATATGGCTGCTGCCGGATTATCTCCGGTGCCGACAATCACTTTTACCTGCTTTTTGAAGCCGAATTTTCGCCTCCAGACTTCGGCCACATATCCTGCCGTCTCTCCGCTTCCTTTTACCTTTGGATAAATGTCCTCCGGAAACCCTAAGATTTTCCGGATCTCCGAAGACCATGTTCCTGTCTTTAAATCAAATAGAGAAGAAGTGGATGCCTCACAATAATCAGTCTGACACTGCCCCGTAAGCCGAAAAACGATATAATCCGGTCCGATCAAAAATGTCTTCATCTTCTGAAAATGTTCCGGTTCATTTTTCTTCAGCCACAGCAGGTTAATTGCCGGGCTTCCGGTGGAAATGATATTGGAGATATAGGAAACTTCCGGGACCTTATGGATCTTTTCTTTTGTTTCCTTTACAAGATCCATGGTCCTTGTGTCATTCCACATCAATGCCGGGCGTATAGGCGCTCCGTCCAATCCAAGAAATACTGCGGTATGCATCTGTCCCGTGACACCAATGGCTCCGATGTGCTCCGGATCTTCTCCTGAAAGAAGTTCCGCCATGGCTTCTTCCACCGCATTCATCCAGATTTCGGGATCAATCTCCTTCCATCCCGGTTTTGGCTGTGAAATTTCATACTCTCTGCTGCTTTCTCTCCTGATCTCTCCCGCTCCGTCGATCAGCGTCAGCTTTGCAGAAGAAGTCCCTATATCAATTCCAATATACTGTTCCATTTGCTATTCTCCAAATCTGAGGATCACTTTATATGTATCCGGTTTCATTGCCGCCTCAATGGCTTTGCCAAAGTCCCGGTAATCAAAAATCTGTTCCGTCAGAACGGTTGGGTCGATCAGCCCTTTTCCAATCAGCTGTACCGCCTGGTGGAAAGATGTAATGGTCGGACTAACGGCGCCTGTGACTGTCTTCTGGTAAGAATGCACGGCTCCCATATCTACCGGCACTGGATCGTTTGGATGCATGGAGCTGAACATGACGCTCATGCCTCCGGGGGAAGTCATTTCCACAGCCTGAGCCGCAATGGCCGGGATCGCTGTCGTATTGAATACCACCTGGGCACCTCTGCCGCCGGTGAGTTTTTTTACCTTTTCAGCGGCATCCTCCGCCATCGGATCGATTACATCGTCACATCCAAGCTTCTGCGCCCTGTCTCTTCGCTCCTTAAGCGGCTCACTTAAAATCACTCTGGCTCCCTTTAATTTGGCAAGCATTACGTGAAGCATGCCCATGGTACCGCCTCCGATGACAGCCACATCATCTCCAAACTGAATATTTGTACGGGTGATACTGTTGACTACACATGCCAAAGGCTCCGTAAATGCCATTTTTTCAAACGATGTACTGTCCGGATATACAAACAGGTCTTCTGCTTTTGCCACAACAAATTCTGCAAATCCGCCGTATCCTGACAATCCGTCCGGGTTTGTGAAAATTTTGCTCTTCGGATGTTCTTCACAGATGTTTTCTTCCCCATGCTTGCAGAAGAAACATTCCCTGCAGTCGTCAATGATATATTGGACCACTTTCTGTCCCTTAGAGAAACGTTTCTTATTGACTCCGCTTCCAAGTTCCTCGATCACTCCGCAGTACTCATGTCCGCCGATCCTTGGGTAGCTGTAACTGCAGTCTCCATTAAAGTCCCGTACATCGTTGGTACAGATGCCGGAATCCTTGATCCGGATCAGCACCTCGCCTTCTTTTAACTCCGGTAATTCAATCTCTTTGACGGCAAAATCTTTTGGTTGATTTAATATGATTGCTTTCATCTTTCTCACTCTTTCTGAACTTAATATGCCAGGATTCCGGTCGCTCCGCCTACCACACCGATTACAACGATCAGCCCGATGATTTTCAGTGAAGACCATCTTCTCTTGTTCATCAGATAGTAAACGAGCATGGTCACTGCAAGCGGAAGGATGCTTGGGCAGATCGCGTCCAGAAAGCTCGTCTGAATGTCATAAGTAGATGTGGAACTTACCACTTTAAGTCCGCAGCTTGCCTTTACATAGTTGACCACCAGGCCGCCCATTACCATGCATCCCATGATGGAAGCACCTTTGATCAATTTATTGAGGATTCCCTTTTCAAGGAAGTCCATGATTGCCTCACTTCCGGCTTTATAGCCGAACATAAAGTTCCAGTAACTCAGGCCATATGCGGCTGCAATAATCACAACTGCGTATATGATGGCTCCCCATATATTTCCGCTTCCGGAACGGGTTAAGTCGATACATACCGCTAAAAGAATCGGGATTACCACGCCCTGCCAGATGGTATCACCCATACCGGCTAAAGGCCCCATCAGAGAAGTTTTTAAGTTCGTGATAAATTCATCGGGTATCTCTTCACCCATGGCCTTTTGTTCTTCCAGGGCAACCGCCATACCAAGGATACATGCACCGAACTCAATATGTACATTGAAGAATTCAATTTCCCGTTTCATGACCTCTTTGCGCTTTGCCGGGTTATCTTTATACAGGAAATTAATGATTGCCGAAAACATGTGGGCAACAACCTGCCCCATCATTCTTTCATAGTTATAGCATGTCTGGGGAAATGTCTCCCAAATGAACCAGGCTTTGATCAAGGCGGCCTTTGGGATCAAACTTTTCTTTTTATTTTCCATCTTAGTCGTCCTCCTCATCATCTTCATCATCAATAACTGCTGCTTCTGCCGGTTCCATAGCAGAGGTGACCTGAACGTATACAACTGCCACGAGCAATGCGATGATACCCAATGTCAGTAATGGAAGCTTTGAGTATACAGCCAGTAAGAACCCTGCAAACAGAAATACTTTTGATTCCCCTTTGAAGATGTACTGCAGTGTAATCGCAATTCCGAGTGCAGGCATTAAACCACCGATGATCTGGAAGACAGTCAGTACTTTTCCGCTTAACATATTCAGGATTCCCTGGATATAGTTAGACCCAAAGTATGCGGCGAGAGCACACGGGATTGCCGTCATGAGAAAACACATGATCTGAGGAAATAAGACATTTGCCCGCCAGATTTTGTTATACTGTTCTTTTTCTATATACTTATCTGCAATATGTACAAAGAAGCAGTCAAAGGTCATACGTCCTGCCCAGACAATCGTTCCAAGAATACCGATCGGTACTGCCAGCGCCAAAGCGGTATCGGTGTCCAAACCGCCGACGATCGCATAGGCTGTTCCCAAGACTCCTGCCAGTCCCATATCTGCAGGCATACTTCCTCCCGCCGACATGAATCCCAAATAAACTAAGTTAATGGTTGCACCGATCACGGCTCCCTGTACCGGATGGCCCAGAATTAAGCCGGTGATCATACCGCAGACCAGCGGTCTCTGTAAGGACCAAAGGCCTACAAACGGCAGGTTTCCAACTGCCAGCCAGTAAACAACCCCGCATAAGGCTGCCTGTATGATGGTCATCTTTTCCATATATATTTCCTCCTTCTATTTATCCAAGTATCCGGTAACTTCAATCACCTGCTGTTCAGGGACGAGCTGATAATAAACATGCACGTTCTTTGTCATCAGGTTTTTAATCGCGGTGATCTCATCCGGATCACAGGCTACATTTTTGATAAACGGTGTTCTTTCTCCTCTAAGTCCCATTCCGCCGAGGTTAACGTCCTTAATCTCAAGACCCAGATCCGTCATGCGGTCATATGTAATGGGTGTTTTTGTGAGGATCATAACCCTCTCTCCTGCTTCCTTCGGATCTTTTTTAAGAACCTCCGCTCCTTTTTCGGTCCCGTATACATTTACCTTAACACCATTTGGAGCAAGGGCTTTGATGACTCGTTTGTTGAATTTGTCTGCCGCAACTTCGTCATCCACTACGATGATCCTGTTGACATTTAAGCTCGGAGTCCATACAGAGACAACTTCTCCATGGATCAGCCTGTCATCGACTCTGGCTAACACGACATTTTTCATTCCTCATCTACCTCCTCAAATAACTTTCTTACGTCTTTTACTGTTCCCGGCGCCGCTTCTATGAGCCCTGCGCAAATCTCTGCCGCATTTTTTCCCGCATAGCGCCCCATCATTACCTCTACCATTAATGGCAGGTTAATTCCCGTCACATGATATATGTCATGATGCTCCATTAAAGAAACAATCGCATTGAACGGACTTCCGTGGAACAGATCAGATACGAACAGGATCTCTTCTCCATCTCCGGTTTGATCAATCTCCGCTTTCAGTTTTTCCGTTAAAGTTGCTACTGTCTGTTCGGGGAACAGCCCATATGCTACCAAATCCTCCTGTTCGCCCACGAGCATCTGGGTACTTTCCACCAGCCCTTTTGAATAGCTGCCGTGGGATACTGCAATGACCTTCATCCTTTTCCCTCCTTTTCATCTGGCCTTTGATGTAATTGAAGTATACCACGCCGCTTTCCGGGTTTTTCACAGACATTTGCACAATCATTGCCGCAGTTTCTGCCAGCATTTTGCATGATTAACTGCGCAATTTATTACGCAGAAGCTTCTTTCTTCCGGAATGGATTTTGCGGCATGATTCGTGCAATAACCGAAACAGTTACAGACTTTTTCCCTGTTATAATCGAATCAAGCTTAGTACGTACTGGTGAACGGTAAAAATGAAAAATTTCAGATTAGATAGGAGGAAGCGGCTTTTTTAACCCCGCCGCTATATGGAAATGAAAATTGTAAATGGATTTGACCTGATGAAATATGCAAAAGACCATCATTATATCCTGCCTGCATTTAACACGACAAACCTGGAAATGACTTATGCCATCGCCAAAGGATTGAACAAGGCAGGACTTCCCGGATATATTCAGATATCTTCTAATAACTTAAGACTCTCAAGCCCGGACACAATCACATATCTTGCGAAAGATGCCTTAAAGGACAGTGATGTGCCGGTGGGTCTTCACCTTGATCACGGAAAATCTTACGAACATGTGAAAGCATGTGTGGATGCTGGATTTACTTCTATTATGATCGATGCCTCTCATCTTCCGTTTGAAGAAAACATTCAGGAGGTGAAACGCGCAGTACAGTACTGCCACTTCTACGGAGTTCCTGTTGAGGCAGAATTGGGGGCCCTCCAGGGGAAAGAGGAGGATATCGTAAACGAAGCAGACAGCAAAACGGATCCTTCCATGGTGGCAGATTTTGTCGAGAGAACCGGCTGTGATCTTTTGGCTGTATCCGTTGGAAATGTACACGGCCTGGATCTGACTCCAAAAGTCGATCTTCCGTTATTAGAAGAAATTTCAAAGGTTTCTCCCGTGCCGCTTGTTATGCATGGTGGTTCCGGGATTCCGTTTGAGACGATCCAGAAGGCAAGGAAATTTAACTTGTTGAAGGTAAATTACGGATCTGATTTAAGAAAAGCTTTTATTTCTACCTTTGGGGAAGCGTATGAACAGAATCATAACGAAGTGAACGTTATCGGACTTAGCATTCAGTCCATAGAAAATGTCAGCAAAAAGGCAGCAGAACTGGTATCCATCATTAATGAATAATCCCTTTGAGGGAATTTAATATATCTCAAAAAAACATCTATTCAGCTAAAGTGAATAGATGTTTTTTCATGTCATTATAGTTACATGGGATTTGCTTTCTTGTTCCCTGACTTTGCCTTACCCTGAATCTCCGGTACAGGAGGCACATCATTTTTTGGGTTATGTGCCTTATGGTTACTTTCTGTACCATGCGGTTCTTTGGGATCCGGCCGTCTCATACCAGCCTTTGCCATTGGGTCTGTTACCTCCAGTTCTTTTACTTTAATGAGACAGATTTATATGCTTTTGTCTATTGCATAGTAAAACCAATCCTGCCACAAAATCAGTATTTGTCTTTGAAAGATTTTTATCCAATGTAATATTAAAATTTCAAATCGCCTAAACAGTGTCCTTTTTTGCCCTCACAATTGCCTCTGCCATTTCTTTAATCCTGACAGCCGGGGAAGGGGCATTCAAAATCCCGGACGTTCCTCCCGTGCCATCAGCCCCAAGCCGTACCATGTTGTAACAATCCTCCGCCGTACTGACTCCGGAAGCAACCACCACCAGTACATCAGGATTTACTTTTCGTACCTGATCGATTGCTTCAATTGTATAAGCATCGTCTGCTACCTGACCGGTTCCGATGAGATCCGTCGGTTCCGCCAGGACAACATCCGGGTTCATACACGCTACGGCTTTTGCTTCCGTGATAGTGTCCGCACATACGATAGAAGTCATGTTAAGCTCGGCTGCACGCCGGATACATGCATGCAGGTCGGACAGCGTCTTAGGATTTTCGGCATGGTTCAGAAATACTGCGTCTGCTCCTGCTTCCTTCAAAGATTCCGGAAGTACATGCCCCATTCCGCGTCCGGGTACCAGCGGGTCCATAGACTGTACGCAGACAATGATGTTTTCCGTATTTTCACGAATCATTCTCACATCTGCATACGGGCATGTGAAGATGATCGTAAGGCCGGTATCTTTAGCCGCCTGATCCGCGGCCTTCGCCAATTTAAGGCTCTCGTTTCCGTATAAATATGACTTTGGATTTACAATCAAAAACGGTGACTGCATGTTTCCCATATTCTCCTCCTTACTCTCCAATGACAACTATTTTACATTTTCTTTCTCTGGGACGCGTACGGTCAAAGTCTACAAAATAGACATATCCTGTAACACCGACTCCTAATTTTCCGTCCTCCACATCGAAGACTTCACTGGACCCGAGAATCGTAGATCTCAGATGGGCATCTCCGTTGAATAAAGCGGTCCTGTCTCCTCCCGGAAGCCAGAAATCTACATCCGGCCAGGTTTCCACTTCTTTGTAGTGTTCCTCTCCCGGATAATTGTACTGGTCCCCACTTATATGATCCGGAATGATCTTTGCCAGAGCATTGTTTAAGTCTTCCTGCAAAAATTCGTCTCCATCCTCATTATAATCGTGGACAAATTCCTCAAAAAATACGGAGCAGGTCGTATGCGGAGAAATCACAGTACAAATTCCATTCTGAATTCCACTTTCCTCAATAACTCTTTTTACCTCAGGTGTAATATTGATATAAGTTGGTGTTTTCCCATGAGATTCCACTTTAATCGTTTCTTTATATACTGCCATATTTGACTCTCCTCCTAAATTTACAATTTCTGAAATACCTGAATTGCTCTTTTTACATCTTCTTTGATTGCCTCTGTCGCTGCTAAAGACATGGAATCATAAAATAAAGGAGTCTCTTCATCTTTCCAGTACTCTTTTGATGCTTTTCCACCTGCTGTATTCATGTATGTATAGTAATTCACTTTACAGATTCCATTTTCAATGGCAATTCTATAGTCCGCATCAGATACACCAGAACCTCCATGCATTACCAATGGCACATTTGCTGCATCACTAATTCTTGCAACTCGCGGAAGATCTAGTTTAGGTTCTGTCAGATATACTCCATGTGTTGTACCAAATGCAACTGCCAAACAATCAACGCCTGTTTTTTCTACAAACTCTTTTGCAGCCCGAGGGTCAGTATAAATATCATTCAAGTCTTCATAATCATCTGTGCTGTCAGAACTTGTTCCCTCTCCCTGGACAACTTCAGAAGTAAAGATATGTCCCAATTCAGCCTCTACACTTGCTCCAACCGCATGAGCTATTTTAACGATTTCTGCTGTTTCTTCCACATTTTCTTCAAAACTTTTTGATGATGCATCATACATAACAGAAGTAAATCCTAAACGAAGTGCCTGCACACACCGCTCAAAACTGCTTCCATGATCTAAATGGAGTGCAACTGGTACTTTTGCACGTTTCGCATAATACAACATAACTGGTCCAATTTCCTCCAGATCAATCATGTCATCATGACTTTGTGCATGTTGAAGAATCACAGGACAATTTAATTCTTCTGCGGCCTGAATGATGCCACGAATGGACTCCAACGTAGTTCCGTTAAAAGCACCAACCGCTTTTTTCTCAATTTTGGCCTGATCCAGCAATTCCTTTAATGTAACTAACATTTTGTTTCCTCCTGTAAAACTGTCTTCAATCTTTTTCTCCCCTGTATTCTTGCCTCTGTCACAAGAGAATCTGGATTAATTTTACTATCTAAATCATAGAAATAATTTTCCAGTTCTTTTTTATTTGAAAATTCAGATATTCTTATCCAATATCTCCCTTTTAAAATCCCTCCATTGTTAAACGTCATATACATTCTCGTATTTCCTGCCAAAGGTCTCATATGATAGCTTTGAATCTGATCAATCTTATATTTATGACTTTTTCCATAGGCGTAAAATTCAATGATTCCATTCCTTATCATAATTTCTGAAGGATTACTGACAGAAATAAATACATTCCAAACATTATAAATACATAAACATAAAATCATCAAATATACAGGATTTCGTCCCTCTGAAAGAAACCGGATAAAACAAAAAATTCCTATCAGCCCAGTAAATAAACCCGGTATTGTCATTTGAATGCAAAAATGGGATGGTCTATATACATAATGTTTCATCATTGCTTCCCTTTCGTTTATATTCTTTTGACTAATTCTTTTGGAATCTCTGGCGTTCCCTGTCCATAATAATGGAACAATTCTACTGCTTGTTTTACCTGCTCCCTTGACATTTTTTTCGGTTCTCCAACAGATTTAGCCGCCAAAAATGTTTTCGCTGCTTCTTCCAGATATACCGCAGAACAAAGAGCCTGTTTCAAATCTTTTCCTACTGCCATAACCCCATGATTTGATAAAATGACAGCTAGAGAATTTCCTAAATATTTCACAGTATCCTTCCCCATATCAACACTGCCTGCTGAACTAAATGGTGTTACTGCCACATCCCCGCCGCAGGCATTTGCCAATGTTGTTAAATTGACTTCAAATTTATCCTGAACCAGTCCTATAGCTGTTGCATACGGCTGATGCGTATGAATTACCACATTTATATCTTTTCTATTTTTAAAGATGTATAAAATACCTTCTGTATCAGATGAAGCCTTCCTGGTCCCTTCGATTACGTTTCCTTCCAAATTCATTACTAAAATATCTTCTGGTACCATATCCTCATAAATCATTCCAGATGGTGTAATCAGTATCTCTCCTGTCTGCATACGCTGGCTCACATTCCCGCCTGATAAAGCAATTAAACCATATCGGTCCATTTTTGTTCCGGTTTTAATCATTTGAGCCTTCTCATGTTCAAACATAATTTTCCTCCATTTTTATCCTTCAGAATGCATTGCCTCTGCTTCTTTTAAAATACGTTTTCTATTCAATACTGCCAGTGCCAATGCTATAATTACGAAAATTGCTACTCCGACAGCACCAAAATTATTGCATCTTACCAAAACCCATGTTAAAGGATTCGCTCCATCACAAATGGAGGAAATAGTTGTTGCTCCGTTTGGAATTGCGAAATTTACAGATTTCGCAACAGTTGTAATCATTGGTGCCAAATCTGTTGCAATATAAAATCCAAATACCAGACATAAAATACCAGTAATTAAAGTTCTAAATCCATTTCCATTCACTAACGGTACAACCAATACAAAAATATAAGGAAGAACTGCCAAATCAGCCATTGGTAAAACAGTATTTCCAGGCAGAATTACAGCCAAAAGAACTGACAATGGTACTAAAATTAAAGATACCGTTAAACAGGTTGGATGCCCTACACCTACTGCAGAATCTAATCCAATATAAATCTTTCCTCTGTTTTTAAATCTTTTCTTTACAAATTCAGATGCTGCTTCTGAAATTGGCATCAATCCTTCCATCAGCAGAGCTGCCATCTTAGGAATCAAAACCAGTACCGCACCTAATGTAATACCTGTCTGCAATATCTTTGCAATATCATATCCTGCCAATGCTCCAATGACCGCACCTAATACGGTACCTACTAACATTGGTTCACCAAATACACCAAAACGTTTTTGAAGCTTTTCAATATTAATGTCAATATCACGAACTCCTGGGATCAAATCAATAATCTTATTAATGACAATTGCAATCGGGACAAATGCTCCTGTAAACCCATGAGGCAATGACACACCCGGCATTCCTAAGGTTTCCTCTACCTTCGGAGCAGTATAATCTCCAATTACCATAACAATAATCATATTTGCAATCGTAATAATCAGTCCAATGGTAAAACTCCCTGTTAAAGCCGCTGCTAATGCTCCTGTGAAAGCAAAATGCCAGTAATCCCAAATATCCACATCAATGGTCTGTGTTGTATTTGTAATCAGCATTATGATATTAATCACTAATCCTAATGGAATCATAATCATTCCGATTTTAGACCCAAATGCAATTGCTGCTGCCGCAGGCCATCCAACATCAACTGTGGATAATGTCAATCCAAATCTTTCTGTCATTGTCTGTACTGCCGGAGCCAGACTGTCTCCCATCGCTCCAATGACAAGATTTAATCCCACAAAACCAATTCCAACTGTTAAACCTGCACGAAGTGCTTTTCCAAATTTTGCACCCAGTATTAACCCAAATATCGTAAGCAGAATCGGCATCATTACCGTTGCTCCTAAACCAGAAATAAAATCGAATACTTTTAATACACCTTGTAATGCTCCCATAATATTCATACCTTCCTTTCAAACTATTTTTTCATTTGTTCTAAAATATCCTGATAAAGTTTTTCCATTCCCATTCCTGTAAGCAACGGCAATCCTGCTAATACCGGACACTTTGCACCCGCTGGTGCTGCTGTAGTGGAGATGCAAAAATCAAAATTCTCTGATTTTGCCACAATTTCAGTAACTTTGCATTGTTCCATTTTGTACTGACCTTCGTATCCATTTTCATTTAGAAAATCCGAAATTTTTTGATTAGCAACTGTAGATGTACATACTCCTGAACCACACGCAATTAAAATTCTTTTCATAATCATCTTCTCCTTTTATTTAAATAAATAATTGTTACCCTTTTTACTTCACTAGCTCTCCTAATACTTCATCTATTTTCTTTTTATCACCAGATTGAATTACCTTTAACATTTCTTGATCCTGACATGTTGCAATTAATTTCTGCAGCAGTCCTAACTGATCTTCTTTCTTTTTAATTGCCAGCATGAAGAGAACAGAAACTAAAACTGTTTCATTTTCCATTCCCATAACGTTAAATTTGACCGGACTGTCTAAAATTCCTAAACATACCGCTGGTCTATTTACATATTCAGGATCCGTATGAGGAATAGCTACATTAATTTCTCCTGTAGGAAGACCCGTGGGAAAGTTTTCTTCTCTTCGAATAATGGCATTATGAAATCCCTCATTTACATAACCTTCCTGAAACATAACATCTGCCATTTGGCCAAGAATCTCCTTGTCATTTTCACCTGATAAAGACACTGCCAGATAATTTTTGTCTGCTTTGCCAATTATTTTTTTCATTATCTTTCTCCTTGTTATAATTATTTTCCAGTTGTTTGATTGCATTTAACATCGCTTTTGTATCCGCCATCTGATCTAATTTTTTCTTTATCGTCTCATTTCCAAAAATCATCATTAAATCATAAATTGCCCGGTTAATGCTTTCCGCACTTTGAATGCTCATTCCAATCACATATCGAACCGGATCATTAACTCCACTGTGAAAATCGATGGGATGCTTTAATCTAAGAAGTGAAGCTGCCTCTTTGATTACCCCCTTTTCTGTATCTGCATGAGGCAGCGCCGTTTCCGGGCAGACGACAATATAAGGACCGTTCTTTTTGATATTCATTACCATTTCGTCCACGTATCCAGGCTCTACCGCACCTGTAGAAAGAAGCAGATTTCCCGACTGGCGAACCGCATCTTCCCAATCTTTGGCCTCGTATCCCACCTGAATCCTCTCCTCATTCAGCAGATCATAGAACGCACCCTGAATATTGACATCCGGCGGACTTGTGATTTCCGGCTCCCGTTCTTTACTGTCTCCGCCGTCTCCCTCCCGTATTTCCAGGACCTTTCTCTGAATATCCAGGATATCGTCTTTCTCAAGCATAGGCGACCGCACTTCCACATATGGAATCTTCACATTATCTAACGGGATTGTTGAGATGATCATCTGGGTTCCGTTTTTCTCGATCTCCCTCATATTATGGAAAGAAGAGATACTGACGATCTCGATCATATCATCCAGCGTCTTCAGCTTCGCCAGCATAAATTGTGCCGTCCCTCTTCCGGTTGCACATACAAGAGCCACTTTTACTTTCCTGCTCTTTTCTGTCTCTGCCTTTTCTTTTTCCATCACCGAGGCAAAATACAGCACCATAAAAGACATTTCATCTTCTGAAAATTTCTGGCCCACATAATCTTCCAGTGAGCCGAGATGCTGTTTCACACTCTCAAAAATCTTCGGATAATCCTGCATGAGCGTATCCTTCAGCGGGTTTACCAGAACTTCACTGTTTTTCAGCCGGTGCACCGCGGACCGCATATGAGCCACCAGCAAATCATAAAGAGTAAAGTCCAGATAAAAGTCGATTCCAAAACAGCTGGAGATCTGATAGATGGTTTCCGCGATCATGACTCTGAGTTCCAGCGCATTAGTTTTCTGTGCATCGTCCTTTAAACAACTTTTTCCATTCAGACACTCCGTGTAGTAGAGGATTTCGACCTCACGCACATCCATCTGAAACATGTCTGAAATTTTCCCGAACAGCCCTCTGCTGAACGTGTATTTGGAGCCTTCTTTTAAATATTTCCATTCGTTGGTGAAATACCCCGGAAGAAAATGCTTCCGTACGATCCGGTTGGCTACAATGGTGAGCTCTGTCACAGCCTCAAAAAAAGAATAGTCGGCAAAAAATATCTGTGTCTCTTCCTCTTCTTCCAGGATGCAGTTTTTCATCTTCTCATAAATCTCCAGGCTGTCTGCCTCTTTTAACAGAAGATTCCAAAAAACACTCAGATCATATCCGTTCTTATAGTAATTGTCATCGCCATTTACTTCCAGAAGCTTTAAGATGCCTTTCCGTACATCCAGCTCCGATGCCTCAATAATATATCCCCTCCTTACCTGGGATACCAGCGTCATTCCATTTTCTTTAAACCAGATTTTCAATTCCTGAAGATCCTGAAGCAGGGTATTGCGGCTGACCCCGATCTTTTCTTTCAGCTGGTCCACCGTCACATATCCGCTGGCATTCAGAAGGATCATTGCAAGAATGGTGGAACGTTCCTTTTTTGAAAGGTAATAAGTATAAAAGTCGTACTCCGATATAAATTTCTCATAGGCCCGGATATCCACTTTTTTATCTGTGTCAATCCACAGCTTTCCGTCAAGATCCGAGGCGATCACCGGCAGCTCATATGCTTCCAGATCTTTATTCAGCTCTTTTATATCTGCCCGTATCGTTCTCTCCTGTATATTATATTTCTCCTCTAATCCGGAAACGTCTGCATGAATACCGAGGATCAGATCCTTCAGAATCTTATTGCTTCTCCTGTTCATTTTTCTCCTCCTTGAGCTTAGTTCTATTCTAAATCCATTTGATTCAACAAAAAAGTCCAATCAGATGCAATAGAAAAACGTGAAATTGGGTTAATTTAAAAACTGCCGGACCTTCTCCCTATAACATAAAATCAGGGCAGAAATCCCAAAAAACGAATTTCTGCCCTGATTATATTAAACGATCTTAAATTGTCTCCGTACTGTTGATGCCTGTCTCCAGAGCCCCTTTTACCAGCCGGATAAAATTAGGATAAGACGGATCTTCCACCAGACGTTCCACCAGAGACTTATCGGCGAACATTTTGGAAAAATAGTCCCAAAGCTGAAATGCCTGCGGATTATTTTTTCCGATGTGCATCAGCATCACTAAGTGTACCTCATTTTTCTCTTCATCCCAAATGATAGGTTCTTTCGATACACACACTGCCACAAACGTATCGGATGAAACCGCATACATCGGATGAGGCACTGCGATCTGTTTGCTGAAAAAGGTACTGCCGATTTCTTCCCTCTGTAAAACCTGTAAATGAAGATTTTCTACCTGGAAATAAGCAGTGGATTTTTCGCAGAGCATACTGAGCACTTCTTCCTTATTCGATGACTTCACGCTGGAAAACAGCTCCGGATGAAAAATATCTGCCACATCTTCTATATCCTTAAATCCATCAATATTCAGCTTAATATTCATATAATCATGCTGATTCGGGAATGTGTCCACATACATCGCCAGTCCCTTCTCAAAAAATTCTTCTTTTTCTGTGGTCAGAAAAATATCGTATTCATCCAGCATGTCTTCTGTCACATCCATAGGATTCATGAAGTCTATGACTGAAACATACTCCGAAAACCATTTTAGCAGGGTCTGTTTCATCAAAAGCGTCATACTGTTTTTCAAAGCGGAGATCACGAGAATCCTTTTATTTCCCTGGCGGCTGTTCAGCTCCAAAAGGCTGCTGTAAAAATGGACGGCCAGGAGCGCCACTTCATCTTCCGACACCCGCTTTCCATACTGCTGATGAAGCAGAAATGCAAAATAAGCTCCAATATCATATCCAAGCGGGAAGGTCTCCCGGATATAGTTGAGCATATCATTCTTTACCTGCATGTCATATTTGATCCGGATACTCAAAGACATACAGTGCAGTGCCAATGTGATCCGCAGATTTATGTTGTCAGTAAAATCCACTCCAAAGTTCCGCCGGATCTCTTCAAAAGCTTCAGAAATAAAATTATCCATCTCCTGGGTAATCGTATCTGAATCTCTGTTATTGCCCTGTCCCTTCAGGTATAGAGAAAAATACCGTATCTCCTCATCCGGCACTTTTATGAAAAATCTCCGGCTGATTTTTCCAAAGACTGCTTTGGCAATCTCGTACTCATTGCCCAGCTGTTCCGAAATATCCAGTTCGCCCGGCTGTATGTAAAATCCTTCGCCCATCCGGCAGATCATGATATTCAAAAACAGAATCGCATTGTTGAAGTCGGTGTCCATAATATGATACTTATAGTTCACAAAAATATCAGTCAGTATATTTTTAATCTTTGCCAGCTGTCTCTCATCAATATATACCATGCCCTGTTCATTTTTGATATGGGCCAGATAGAGGTCCTGTTCCGCCAGACATCGTCTCTTATTGATCTCATATCCGTCGATCATGACTTTATTGCTGCTTTTTAATAGTTCCAGCTGGAACTTTTCAAGGATTTCCTCTCCTTTCTTCAAATCATTCTGCAGTGTGGATCTCGAAATATAAAACTTGTCTTCCAATTCCATAACAGATACGGCCCGGTGTCTGTTCAGGAGCAAAAGCAGTATCTTGCTGATGCGGCTTGTAGGGTAATTGAGAGATACCGTTGTGTACTGCTGGTACAGAGAATTCACGAATGCGGAAAATTCATCATAGTTTTTCACCTGGATACAGCTTCCCTTGGAAGCCTTGGAAACCAATTCCGCACACGTCTCATCCGCAAGTTCCTTCCGGATCACTTTCATGTCCCCCTGAACCGTCCGTAGGCTCACGTCCAGTTTCTTTGCAAAATGGGACGCTGTCAGGAACTCATCGGAGTGATTGCAGAATTCTAATAAAATTTCAATTTGTCGTTGGTTAAACATTCAAATCCCTCTTTTGTGTTACTTTTATATCCGCTGGTCATATATATCATTATACCTTAACAGTATCCTATTCCGCAACTGATAATAAGCGGGTCTGCCGCAGGTAAAGCAGGATTGTATCAAAGACCATATACCATACCTGGGATTCTTGTATTTATATAATATATAATAAAGATCCGGGGAGACCGGATCTTTGGGTAAAAGAAAGATTGTTGAATTTAAGCAGAATATTGTTTTGTTGAACTTCACTATTGTTTTTAGGACAACTCCTGTTTTTGTTTATCCAATTAGCGGAACACTAAAAGAGAAGTTTTAAACTTCAATACAACTCTTGTTATTGTTTATCATGAGCTAAAAAGGTGCGTGACCGGTGACACCGAATTTCAATACAACTCTTGTTATTGTTTATCTTTTTTTCAACAATAATAATGAGATGCAGACGGATCATTTCAATACAACTCTTGTTATTGTTTATCTTCTTACCTATGCAGGTATCTATACGAAACTACCATTTCAATACAACTCTTGTTATTGTTTATCTACCTCTCAGCTCATCCCCGGTCAATTTATTCCGTCATTTCAATACAACTCTTGTTATTGTTTATCTGAACGGATTGGCGGTAATCTTGTGAGCTTGCCGCTATTTCAATACAACTCTTGTTATTGTTTATCCAACGCTTTTAAGCCATTTCTGTTTTTTATTATAGCCAGTTTTCCTGATAAAATCAACGTTTCCTTTGTTTTTTCCCAACTAATTTGTTTTTTTGTGTTTCCCAGCTTAAACTAAGTCTAATTCGCCATTTCACGCCGCTTCTCAGGGTTTTTCCCTGTTTCGGGGTTGGGAAACTCAACAGCCACTCTGTACTTTTCACACCTTATTTTATCCCCTTCGAATGAACGTGCTTCATATGATAAGGTATGTTATACCCACAGGGCACACCGTATTTTATACCCTTCGGGTGGACGCGCTTTGCGCGATAAGGTATAATGTTGTTCAGAAATTGATTTGGAGGTATCAAAAGTGAAAAAACCAGCGTTAGTGATTCTTGCCGCCGGCATGGGCAGCCGTTACGGGGGGCTGAAACAGATGGACCCTATGGATGACCAGGGACATGCAATTATAGATTATTCTATTTATGATGCAAAACGGGCCGGTTTCGGAAAAGTAGTGTTTATAATTAAAAAAGAGATTGAAACAGATTTTAAGGAGACGGTAGGTTCCCGGATTCCGGACGGAATGGAAGTCTGTTATGCATTTCAGGAAGTGGACAGCCTTCCTGCTGGCTTCTCTGTCCCGGAAGGCAGGATAAAGCCATGGGGTACCGCCCATGCGGTTCTCTGTGCCAAACCATTTATTGAGGAACCATTTGCCGTTATCAATGCCGATGATTATTACGGCATCCACGGCTATCAGGCTATGGCCCAATTTCTTATGAAAGAGTCTTCTTCCGCCAAAGCAAAATTTGCAATGGTCGGATACCATCTTGGAAATACTGTGACAGACAGCGGATATGTATCCAGAGGAATTTGTAAAGTTGATGAAAATCATCAGCTGCTCTCCATCACAGAGCGGACTCATATTGAAAAGCGCGGAGATCACGCCGAGTTTACAGAAGATGACGGAAATACCTGGACATCTCTTCCGTTTGACACCCTTGTATCTATGAACTTTTTTGGATTCCGCCCTATGATCATAGACGAATTGGAAACCGGTTTTTCAAAATTCCTCTCTGCTTCTCTAAAAGAGAATCCATTAAAATGTGAATATTTTATACCAAGCGTGGCCAGCCTGCTGATGAAGGAAGGAAAAGCTACAATGGACGTTTTGGTCTCCAGAGATCAATGGTATGGTGTGACATATAAAGAGGACAAGCAGCATGTCATGGATGCTCTGAAAGCCATGAGATCTGAAGGTCTGTATCCGGAACAGTTTTAAAAAAAAACTGCTGTACGTTCTTACATGAAGTACAGCAGTTTCTCTTTTATTTTTTGATCTTATATACTTTGACGTTGTTTTTGCGTCCGAATTTTTTTACTTTTTTGTGGGAATTAAAATAAACATCGATGTGTTTTCCTTTTACTCCGCCGCCCACGTCTTCGGCTACATATGTTTTTCCCTTGATCTTAATTTTACTTCCCAGTTTAATCTTTCGTTTATCTACGGCAATCGTACGTCCCTGTTTGGCTCTTCTTCCCGTAGCGGTTTTGTTTCCATAGCCTCCGCTGCATTTTCTGCATCCGCAGTATGCGGTCAATTTATATTTTCCTAAATACTGTACTTTTTTAGCCTTAGCTTCTGTAGATGATGAACCGGTAAACAGTGCACCCGTCACTACTGCTGCCATCATGGCAAGCAGTAAAAACTTTTTCTTTGCTGCTATTTTTAAAATCTTCATAATATCCTCTTTCTAAAGCAAATCATTTTGGTTACTGTATAACCTATGATAGTTTTTTAAGATTTATTCTTACTTTTTAAATATTTGAAATATTTTTGTAACAACTTAGTGCTAGTTTACTTAACAATTGACGATTTGTCAACCGTTGTATTAAAAAAAGAACATGATTTCACCAGATATCCCCAAATTAATATTACGAATATATTACAAAAAAAGAGACAAATCCATGGGATTCATCTCTTTTTTATTGAATACTATTCTATATTAACTTAAAATCTGATAACTAAAAAAAGAATTCGACATTATGTTAAAAACAGCTATTTAAAGAGTTTCGATCACTCCGTCCAAATACAGCTCTTCTACATCTTCGATCAGGCCTTCATCACAGGCTTTTGTAAGCTTTGGATCAATCGGAAGTTTTCCCAGCACTGGGATCTGGTACTTTTCGGCAATTCCGTCTATATGGCTCTCTCCAAAAATAGAAATCTCTTTTCCACAGTCCGGACATTTGATGTAACTCATATTTTCCACGATTCCGAGGATTGGAATGTTCATCATCTTAGCCATATTGACTGCTTTTTCAACAATCATTCCAACCAAATCCTGAGGAGTAGCTACCACAACGATCCCATCCAGAGGCACGGACTGGAATACCGTCAGAGGCACTTCCCCTGTTCCCGGCGGCATATCCACGAACATTACGTCGATGTCACGCCATAATGTCTTACCCCAAAACTGTTTGACCACATCGGCCACCACCGGGCCTCTCCAGATCACCGGCTGAGTCTCCTCTTCCAGCATCAGGTTCACTGACACCACCTCGATGCCGAAGTTTGTGAGCGCAGGGAGAATAATCCCTTCCTGATTGCCCAAAAGTCTCTCATGCAGACCAAAGGCCTGAGGAATGGATGGTCCTGTCACGTCTCCGTCCAGAATACCTGTGTGGAGACCTTTTCTGTTTGCCGCCACCGCAAGCAAGGCTGTGGTCAAAGATTTCCCCACGCCGCCTTTGCCGCTCACAACTCCGATGACCTTTTTTACACTGCTGTCTTTATATAATGGTTCCATAAAATCTGTCTGTGACTGCGTTCTGTCAGAACAGCTTTCCACACAGCTGCTGCAGTCGTGAGTACACTCACTCATCTCTATACCTCCATTGCCTTAAATAAATTCTGTATATTTTGTTCAATATCTCCGTTGAATACGGCAGATCCGGCTACGAATACATTGGCGCCGCAGTCTTTGATGTGAGCGATATTATCAGCTGTCACTCCTCCGTCCACCTGAATGTCCACATCGAGTCCTCTGTCTGTAATCATTTTTCTCAGATCCCTGATCTTCTGATCCATTGCTTCTATATAAGACTGTCCTCCAAAACCTGGATTCACCGACATAATGAGTACCATATCAAGATCATCCAGCACATAGTCAAGAACACTCAGCGGAGTTGCAGGATTCAGCGAAACTCCCGCTTTACGGCCCTTTTGTTTGATCTGCTGGATCACACGGCCAAGATGAGTGCATGCCTCTGCATGTACTGTTATATAGTCTGCCCCGCATGCCGCAAATTCATCAATAAATCTGCCCGGCTCTTCTACCATCAGATGGACATCGAATACCTTGTCCGTTACGCTGCGGA
>OLSH01000502.1_pt1 | contig 33474 bp, 35 predicted proteins | sample 1643221 | NCBI WGS metagenome assembly OLSH01 (sample SAMEA3136681, study PRJEB25190) | human gut metagenome | biome: human gut; feature: human-associated habitat; material: faeces | place: Austria | collected 2013 | reverse complement strand
GCGTCCAGCAAAGCAGCTCCTGTATTAAATACCATAGACACGCTCCCATATTATAAATTTATTAATACTATATGATATATAATATGCTTTTTTCTATAATAAGTCAATATAAAAACCCGAAAAAGACAAAAACGGAACTGCCACACTAATGATGATTCATTCCATCATTTAGTGCGACAGCCCCGTAACATATCATTATTTGTGTTCCTGAATCTCAAGCAGAACTTCTTTGATCTTGTCTATCGTCTTGTCTTTCCTGATTCCTGTAATAAATGATGTCACATTGATCACAGGACACTTCACCTTTTCACGGTAATTATTTGTCACGAAGATCACATCCATATCATCCTGTTTCAAAGGGATATCCGTGATAGAACATTTTGTAATCCTAACCCTGATCCCCATCTCATCAAAGATTTCCTGAATTTGCTCTGCCGCAACTGTGGAAGTCGCAATTCCGCTTCCGCATGCTACCATGGCTTCTACTGGTCTGTTCAATTCTCTTCCTCCTTTGTGACGGTACGCTGATTGATATTACTATCATAATACAAATTTAACAGCGAAGCCACAGGAGAAATCCCCCTAAACTCAAGATTAGTTCTCTTTTACAGAGCCAGGTCATGGTCTCAGCATAATTTTAAAATCTTCCCTGCTCTCTGCCTTTTGAAATGCATCTCTCCACATTTGCAGCGGATACTCTTTTCCTAAGATCTTCTCAAATTCATCCTGATACTGCTTAAGCATATTGACGGCCTCATGCCAGCCCTTTGGTGTGGAGGAACATGCCGGCAGAATCTTAATCTGCCGACTGAATACTTTCAGCATATTAACAGAATAATCCTTATTTACTTCATCTGCCGCACCGATGATGACCCTCCCAAGCTTTCTTACCACCTGGAATGCCTGATGAAAAACCTTTTCACTGCCCACGGCATCCACTGCGGCATCTGCCAGATCTCCAAATATTTCTTTTACCCTGTGAGCTAAGTTTTCATCATTTGTAACACATTGGATCCCTAAATCTGCAAGAATCTTCATACGATGCCCAGAGTGCTCCGTTCCCACCATCATGGGAACAGCTCCGGCTGCTTTCGCAGCCAGTGCACAGCATGCCCCAATAGGACCTGGGCCAAAGATAACGATTGTTTCTCCTCTTCTTATGTTTCCTATTTCTTCTATCATTCTGATCGAACATGCCAATGGTTCTGTCAAAGCTGCTGTCTTTAGAGATAGTTGGTCTGGAATCTTGATAGCATTTTTTGCCGGACAAATCAGATACTCTGCGAAAGCCCCGTTAATGTCGGAACCGATACCCTTTCTTTTGCTGCAGAGTCCCCAGTTTCCTGTCAGACAATATTCGCAGCATCCGCAAGGGTCTGCCATCGTATGACATACCACCCGGTCCCCCGCTTTCACATGATACACTTCACTGCCCGTCTCCCACACAATCCCGCTTGACTCATGTCCCGGGATCACAGGCGGCTTTAATTTGCTGTCAGCTTCGGAACAGTCCTTGTGAAACATTTTAATATCAGATCCACAAATTCCCGCGTAGACAACCTTGACCTTGATCCAGTCTTTTCTTGGGATCACAGGCTCCGGTATGTCCAAAAACTTCATATCCTGCGGCCTGCTGCTGATTCTCTTTAACACTTTCATCGTGATTCTCCATTACCCTTTTGCAAGCTCGTAAATGTTTCTGATATCCTTTTCCTCAAGTTCTACAAAATGTCCTACCAGCCGGCCTCCACATAGAAAGTCCATATCTTTTTCATTGACACCAAGTTCCTCCAATGTCACCGGCATGCCAAGGGACTGGAAAAACTCTTTGGTTCTTTTGATTCCTTCCAGAGCCACTGCCTCCTGGTCAAACGGATCATTTCTTACGTTCCATACTTCTGTCGCATACCGCACAAACCTTGGGATATCATGTGTATATACATACTTCATCCACGCCGGGCACACTGTTGCAAGACCTGCCCCATGGGCAGAATCATACAATCCTCCGATCACATCCTGTATCATATGGCTTGCCAGATCAATTTCTCTTCCGACTCCACAGATATCATTATGGGCGATGACTCCTGCCCACATGATCTCTGCCCTTGCTTCATAATGATCCGGTTCTCTCAATGCTATTGGGCCGTACTTGATCATCGTCCGCAGCACTCCTTCACTTAGCTGGTCGGTAAGTTCTGTTCCTCTTGTATTTGTAAAATAACGTTCAATGACATGCATCATGATATCTGTGATCCCGCACGCCGTCTGATATGATGGGAGACTGTAGGTAAGCTCCGGATTCTCGATGGCATACGTTGGCCGGAACACTTCGCTGTGCAGGCCAACTTTTATATTACGTTCTTCATCTTTTAACAGGCATGCCTCAGACCCTTCACTCCCGGATGCCGCTATGGTAACGATGGCTCCAATGGGAAGCGCTTTGGTGAAAGGAATATTCTGTTTAAAATGGGTCCAGAAGTCGTCTTCACATAAAGTTCCTGCTGCAGTGGCTTTGGCCGTGTCAATACAGCTTCCGCCACCTATGGCAAGAACAGAATCAACCTTTTCCCTTTTTGCTGTTTCTATGCACTCCAAGGCATAATCAAGCCTTGGATTTGCCTTTACACCGCCCATTTCAATATAATCAATTCCTTCTCTATCCAGAGTCTCCTTTACTCTTTCAAGAATTCCTGATCTTAATTCTGGTCCGCTCATATGAAAGATCATAACTTTCCTGGACTGGATCCAGTTTAGCAAAGTTCCAAGTTCTCGTTCAGAATTTTTTCCAAAACAAAACTTCGTGGGACTGTAGAATGTAAAATTATCCATGATTCTCCTTTCCTATTTGATCCACTCGCTGCCAAGCACAGCTTCCAGCTCCTCACAGGACATGGTTTTTGCTTTTTGAAGGAATTCCCCATTTTGGACGGTACCAATGATTTTATTCAGCATCCCCAGCTGGTCGTCATTTGATTTCAGTGCCATATTAAATACAAAATCCACTTTGATCTGCCTGGAATCATCCTCCATCAGAGAGAAAGCTACCGGTCTTTTCAGTTTTAATACACAGACTGCCGGAGACTTCACATGAATGGAGTCTGTATGGGGAATCGCCACCGGAATCTCAGTTTCCAATCCTGTAGGGAACTTTTTTTCTCTCTGGATACAGCCTTCATAGAAGCTGTTTTCCACGCAGCCCTCCCCGTATAATTTTTGGAAGGTAAGCATAAGCGCCTCTTCCTTGTTTCCTGCATCTCCTTCTATCACAAACACATTTTCTATCATAAGCATTCCTCATTCTATGTATTTCCCTATTTTGAAATACCGCTGACTTCTTTAAAAATGGAAGAAGAAAACTCCATAAAATCTGCTGGCATAGGTTTTACTTTTCCCACAGAGATAATGTTTAAAAACATCCTGCAGTTTCTTTCAATGTTGTCACTGGCCAGCAGCGCCTCATCCATATTTTTCCCTACGCCGATGGCTCCATGGTTTGCCAGCAGGACACCGCCTTTTTCTCCGATTGCCTGTCTTGCAAATTCTGCCAGTTCGGGGCTCCCCGGAGGGGCGAAGCCAGCAATCTCCATATCACCTCCCAGGCCGAAGGCCGCTTCTATATCAACTGCCGGAATGTGGGTGATCCCTTCTACACTGGCCGCTGTGGTGGCATACGGAGAATGCGAATGGACGATTGCTTTTACATCTCTTCTTTCCAGGTAAATGCCCCGGTGCATGGTAAACTCAATCGACGGTTTCTTATCCCCTTCTACAATATTTCCATCCAGATCCGCCACAACCAGGTCTTTTTCCTCCATCCGTTGATAAGGATAACTGGACGGGGTGATTACAAACAGATTTTCTCCCTCTACAACAGAAGATACGTTTCCCGCTGTCCCAAGGACATAACCATTTCCTGAAATGATCTTACAGGCACGGACAACTTGGGACTTTGCTCTCTTTAATGCTTCAGACATCATTTTCCTCCTTTTTAATCCCAGTTGATCGCATTTTTGATCCCTTCCTGTCTTCCGTGTACTTCTACGGCATCAATCAGCTGTTCCCAAGGATATTCACCGGTAACAAAGGTATCCACCGGGATCTCTCCGTTGATGATCATGTCAACCGCCATCTGTACATGTCTTGGTGTGGTATGATAGAAGCCTGTCAAGGTCACTCCGTCATAGTGGATCCTATGCGTATCAACGGTAATCGTTGTTCCCGCTTTGCATCCTCCAAACAGGTTGACAAACCCGGCTTTCCTTACAATATTAATTGCATTTTCCCATGCCGCAGGCTGCCCGGAAGCATCGATGGCAGAATCTGCGCCTCTTCCATCCGGAGTCAAAGCCCTGATCTCTTTCACCGGATCTTCCACACCGTTCAGATCAAATACAATATCAGTTCCCAACGATTTGCTGACTTCCAGGCGTTCTGCGCTATAGTCTGCATGAATGACCTTTGCTCCCTTTTTCTTCATCAGCATTGCGATCATAAGGCCAATTGGCCCTGCTCCTAAGATCACTACATAATCTCCAAAATGCACAGGAGTCATGTCAGCGCCGTAAACTGCACAGGAGAATGGCTCTACCAATGCCGCCGCTTTGTAAGGGACTCCTTCCGGAATATGAAATAGATTCGTTCTTACGATCTGATCCGGCACCGCCACATACTGGGAATGTCCCCCTTTGATCCTCACCAGAGATTCACATTCTCCGTCATTCCTGCCGATCTTACAGTAATAGCAGCTTCCACAAGGTGCTGTATTGTGTGTTACCACACGGTCTCCCACCTTGAATCCAGTTACATCCTTTCCAACCTTTACGATTTCCCCTGAAACTTCATGTCCAAAAGTCGCACCCGGCTTTTCTCCTGGATATCCACGTTTATATGTTTTCACATCAGTTCCACAGGTTAACGTAACCTTTGTCTTGATCAATACACCTTTATCATCAATCTCCGGTACCGGAACATCCACAAATCTTACATCCAAAGGTGCGTACCATAATGCTGCTTTCATTGTTGCTGGAATTTCGCTCATAACTTAACCTCCTAAAATTTAAATGTTTATTGATAAATACTTATCTGCATACAATAAATAATTGTTGCCTAAATCAACCCTGCAAGTTTTGCAATGATGGCAATGATCACATTATAGATGGTGTCACAGACGGTACCTACGACCTGAGTCCCGCCTGACAAATCCATAGTGCCCGCTGCTTTTACAACAAGCGTCGTCAATCCTGCCATAAAGCTCATAGCGATCATTTCATATACTGTGACTACCACTGCTGAAATTAATGTCTTCAGTACATTCCCTTTTGATGCCCAGGAAGAAACTGTTGTTGTATAGACCATTCCTCCAACCAAACCGATCGGGAAGAAGTTTACTCCCGGAACTATGAATCCCAAGGCTATGGTAATTGGAATCATGATTACGGCTGTCTGGATCGCACAAGTGTCTCCAAGTCCCAGTGCCACATCCATTCCAATATTAATGTCATACTTGTCTCCCAGTTTTTTCTGCATAAATTCAGAGGCAGCCTGTCCGATGGGGCCTAATCCTTCTAACAGTACCGCTACCATTTTCGGAAGTAGTACAATCGCTCCTGCTATAGAAATACTGATGGTCAGTGTGTTTGCCGCAGACTGTTTTGTGATGAGACATAGGATGATCCCAATCACGAAACTCATCACAGCTGTATCTCCGAAAATGCCCAGTTTTTTACTCAATGTATTTAAGTCTAATCTGGAATCTTTCACTTTAGGGATCCGGTCCAGGATCCAGTTTGTGATCTTAGCGATGGGGTATGCCGTTACCATAGCAAATTGTGTGGTAACCGCTGTTCCTTCCTGCCCAAAGTAATCCTGCCAGCTGTCTGCCGTTGCATCGGCAACTTTCAGCACAATGACCGAACATACAAGCGCGACTACCGTCCCTGCAAGCCCCGCGGCAAAAATAGATGCACCGCCCAGTCTCATAGGATAATAGACCATACATGCAGTGATAAGGAAATGCCAGTAATTCCAAAGATCCACGTTTAATGTTTTGGTAAACCTCAATCTTACAAGGATGAAATTCAAGATAAATCCCAATGGGATCACCAGCATCGCAAATGGAGTAGACCACCCTGCTGCTCCCAGCGCCGGCCAGCCGCCGTCAATGACTGTAAAGCCGCTCCCAAGACTTTGGTAGTATCCTGAGATATTCCCCATAGCGCTGGTGAGTATCCCCAGAGCTGTATTGATGCCTAGAAAACCAATTCCGACCATCAGTCCGTTTCTAACCGCTTTTTTAATCCCTACCCTGAAATAAAGGCCCAGAACTGCGATCACAAACGGCAGCATCGCAGAAGCTCCTACATCTGAAATAAACTTTACTATTGTATTAATCAGTTCCATGTAATCCTCCTTTGTTTTCTAACCTACCCGTTGATCTTTTCATTCAGACTTACAATGATGTTTTTAATTTCTGCAATCTTTTTGTCTTTTTTAATCCCGGTCAGAAATGCTGTCACATTGACCACTGGACATGGTATCTCTTCCCGATAGCAGTTTGTCACAAACACAATATCCATCTCATCTGCCTTTTCAGAAATTTCTGGCACAGTTCCTTTTATGATCTCTACGTCTATTTCCAATTCCTGAAATATTTCATGAATTGCGTTTGCTGCAACTGTAGAAGTCGCAATTCCACTTCCGCAGGCAACCATTGCTTTCATTTTTCTAGCCATACATTCACCTCCCATCTTTTTGATACTATTGTTTCATTTCTTTATCATTGATGTCTCCATTATGCTTATACTTCATAATTTTGAACTGTTTTTGTCATTTTAATGACTTGTTTAACTCAATATTACCTTCACAGTCGTACTTTGTCAACTATTTTTAAATATATTTTTCATTTTTCTGATATTTATATATCATTTCGAATAATATATTGACATCTTCGTGTCATTTCATTACTATAGAACTAACATCATCTATACTTTGATCCTTATATATCTTTGGATTTCTTGCTTAGAAAGGAAAACTTTATGACAAAAAAAGAAAAACGTTTAAATGATTTATTATCTTATATTAAAACCTATGAGTATGTACCGATCACACAGCTGCTGGATGAATTCCACGTCTCAAAATCAACGATGATCCGTGATCTCTCTACTTTAGATGAACAAAAGCTCATCGAACGCATCCATGGAGGTGCCCGTGCCCTTTCGGATGACCGGATCACAAAATTTAATATCCGCGAAAAGATGAACGAGAAAGAAAAAAATGCCATTGTACGTTCTGCAGCTAAGCTGATTAACGACAATGACACAGTATACCTTGATACCGGCTCCACTTGTTTTTTGCTTTATAAAGAGATCACTGCAAAAAATGTAACGGTCTTTACTCCAAATCTGGCAATCATTCACTATGGTCCACGGCCTAATATTTCCCGTGTTTATGCTCTTGAAGGAGAGGTTTCCACCTCCAACTACTCCCTCACCGGAAATCTGACACTGGAAAATATGAAAAGAATTTACCCGGAAAAAATATTTTTTTCTGCATTGGGTCTTCACAATCACAACAATCACGAAATGCAGTGCGCAAATGAAATCCAGATGAGCACAATCAGGATCATCTGCGAAATGGAAGGATACAAGGTTCTCATGCTTGATTCTTCTAAAATCGGCCTTCACAAAGCCTTCCAGGGCAACTCAATCCGAGATATTGACCTGCTGATCACTGATTCTAATATCCGGGAGGAAGATGCCGAAAGCATTCAAAATGATCTAAAAGAACTGCTCATTGAAGAAATATAAGTATGACATGTTCCACATGATTTCCGTTCGGCTCTTAGAATGCCTCACTCCAATCATGTAGAACATGGACGTAGTGTCTGCTGGATAAGGATGACAGTTAAACAGAAGGTGCCATCCTACGATAGTTTTTCTTCATTGTCGGAAGGAGGCCTTGCATTCGAAGGGACGTTAGTTTTTCTTCTTAAAGTAAAGACTCGTAGGCGGTGCGCATTGCGCAGTGAGGCTGTCCCCGCGTCAGCGAGTTCCGAACGGGCCGCCGAAGAGGCTTTGCTGAAAGTTAGAAAATCTTACGTCCTTGAGACAGCAAGCCGGAGAACTGGTGAAAATGGACGTAATGTCTGCTGGAGAAGGGCTTCTGTCAAAAAGGAGCCACTTTTCGAAAGTTATTCACCACTATTGGAGGAGCGCATTTCAAAAGCGCGACGGAAATAGTGGTGAATAACTCATACAAAAACCGCCAGGGTTCTGCTTCATTATCTGCAGAACCCTGGCGGTTCTTTGGTTTCTTATTTTAAGACTGTTTTCAGCTGGTTCACAGCCTTTCTGCTGGCTTTGCTCTTTAAATCCTGGTAATCAAAGAATGCGAATCCGTCCACCTTGTACTTTCTTGCGTACTGCACCTGCTTTTTCAGCACCTTGGTGTCGCTCTTCCACTCTTTTCTCTCCGCCCGGTTCTGGCCCACATTATGGCCTGCGCGGTAAACACCGATTCCGATGTAGAGTTTAACTTTCTTCTTTTTCGCTGCTTTTACCCAGCGTCTCGTCACCTTGTCAAAGGCTGCGGTTGGATGCTTGAATCCCCAATATACTTGTGGACAGATATAATCCACATAAGCCGTGGAATTCAGCCACTTATAAATATCCACATAATAAGAATACTTGCTTGTCAGGTTGTCGATATTTCCTGCCGGGCTGATGCCGTAGGTCACATTCGGATCTACCTTCTTAATGGTCTTTTTCATCCTTTTGACCAGATTATTGACCTGGGCCCTGCGGTAGGTATAAATGCTTTTTTTCTTCTTTTTGTAGGAAGACTTATTGTACTCTTTTGCGTCAAATGCTTTCTTTACGTTCTTTTTTGTAAAACTTGGGTAGAAATAATCATCCATATGGATGCCGTCCACATCGTACTTCTGCACGATTTCCTTGGCGCCGTTAACGATCAGATTCTGGACTGCTTTTTTGGAGGGATTGTAGTAAAGGTTTCCCCCGTAGGATAACACATTCCTTCTGGTTGACTTTTTGGCATGCCACTTTCTGGCCGGATTGTTCTTGGATAGTTTATTGTAATTGGTACTGCCTTTGGTCACCCGGTATGGATTGACCCATGCCTCGATGGCCATGCCCTTTTGATGAGCCACGGACACCATGATCTTTAACGGATCATATCCTGGACTTCTGCCCTGTTTTCCTGAGATGTATTTGGACCAAGGGAAATACTTGGACTTGTAGATGGCATCGCCGAACGGTCTTACCTGTACAATGACACGGTTCATGCCAAGACTTTTTCCTCTGTTAACCACCTTGGTAAAATACTTTTTAAAGTTTGCCGCGTTGTTCTTTTTATAGGCGTCACGGTACTCATCATAATCGTAAAAAGAAAACCAAAATGCCTTGTATTCGCCTGATACCGTTGTCTTTTTCGCCTGTCTTGCTGTCTCAGTCACCGTGGTCTTTGGCTGAACCTTTGCAACCTGGTTTCTTCTCTGTGCTGCCCGCACCACCGCTTCACTGCTCAGACTGACAAACATGGCGCTGGCAACCAGCCATGCCGTCAGACGGAGTAATCTCACCCTTGTCTCGTTCATGTTCTGCGATCCTTCCCTTCCCATATATGCTTCTCTCATGTTTTGTTCGCTGCTGTCTCCATTGTATGAAGAATTTTCCAGCTTGTCAATGAGAGAATCTTATTGTCCAGACAGCATCTGTAACTGTTCATAAAAGGTTGGATATGATACGTCCACGCACTCTGCATCCTCGATCACCGTCTCTCCGTCTGCGTTAATCCCCGCAATGGAAAATGTCATAGCAATCCGATGGTCATATCTGCAGTGGATGGATGCCCCTTTGAGCGGATTTCCGCCCCGGATGATCATCCCGTCCTCTGTTGCCTCTGCGTCCACACCCATCTTGACCAGATTGTCTACCGTAAGGTCAATCCGGTTGGATTCTTTCACTTTGAGTTCTGCCGCATCCCTGATGACCGTCTCTCCCTGCGCAAACGCAGCCATCAAAGCGATCACCGGGATCTCATCGATCAATGCCGGAATCAAGTCCCCGCCTACCTCAGTTCCTTTTAAATTGCTGGTCTTTACCGTGATATCTGCCGTAGGCTCTCCACTGTCATCTTTTACATTGGACAGTACGAGATCTGCCCCCATAGCTTCACATACCTTTAATATTCCATTTCTCGTTGGATTGATCCCTACCTGCTTTAAGGTAATACAGGAATCCGGAGTCACAAGTCCTGCAGCGATAAAAAATGCAGCAGAAGAAATATCTCCCGGCACAACAATATCAGCAGCGGTCATTTCTGCTGGCGGGGTAACCTCCGCGGTAGTTCCCTGGGATGACACCTGAACTCCAAAAGACTGAAGCATCAGTTCCGTATGATTTCTGGACAAAGCAGGCTCTGTGACACTGGTCTTTCCGTCCGCATAGAGTCCTGCCAGTAAAACGGCGGATTTTACCTGGGCAGATGCCACCGGTGAATCATAGTGAACGGCTTTCAAAGGCTTCCCGATGATTTTAAGCGGAGCGCACCCGTCACCGTTGACACTTTGAATGTCCGCTCCCATCGTTGAGAGGGGCTTCATGATCCGTCCCATGGGACGCTTATTTAAAGACTCATCCCCTGACAGTGTGACATCAAAATCCTGCCCGCTTAATATACCAGAAATCAGACGGGTGGTGGTGCCGCTGTTTCCCACATCCAGCTGCTTTTCCGGTTTTTTCAGCCCATGGAGACCGTTTCCGTGGACTGTGACTTCGGTCCCGTCCTGTTCAATCTCAACTCCCATTGCCCTGAAACAGTCAATGGTCGCAAGGCAGTCGGCTCCTGAGAGAAAGTTTGTGATATGGGTGGTGCCTTTTGCCAGAGATCCGAACATCACTGCCCTGTGGCTGATGGATTTATCTCCTGGTATTGCTATGGTGCCATTTAGTCCTTTTACTTTCCTAAGTTTCATTGTCAGTTCCTTTCATATACACTGTAATTTTTATCCTGCAGGATCTCCCTGGCGCGTTTTGCTGAGACATCATCATAGAGCATGATCTTTAGCACTCCCTCTTCAAACTCTCGGTTATGGATAATACCGATATTTTTAATACTGATATTATTTAACGCCAACAGGGTTGTGGTGGTAGACAAGGTTCCCGGCTCATCCGGAATATCCACAAAGATCTCGTAGGATTTCTCCATCAGTCCCACAGCGCTGTCAGGAACCGTTTCCCTGTATTCCCCTGCCTCTTTGAAATACTTGTTTAAATAGCTGTGGTCATCCCTGTCCAGGGCATCGATCATCCCCTCAATACTGCCTTTGATCTGCTCAAGGATCTCTTTTATATTTTCCTTATTGGAAAGGCTGATCTGCTCCCAAACGACAGGAGAAGAGGATGCAATCCGTGTAATATCCTTAAATCCTCCTGCTGCCAGCTGTTTTAATATACCATCCTCCGTGTCCATATCCTTCACTGTATGTACAAGTTCTGCTGCCATAATATGCGGAACATGGCTGATGGCCGCCGTGAATGCATCATGGCGTTTGGCGTCCAGCAAAATCGTCAGTGCCCCCAATTCCTCAATAAAAGCAGTAAATTCCTTTACCTTTTCTTCACTAACCTCCTCGGTTGGCGTAATAAAATAATACGCATTTTCAATCAGACGGTCAGAGCTGTAGGAAAATCCGGCTTTCTCCGATCCCACCATAGGATGTCCCCCGATAAAGCAGGACTCCATATCAAGTTCCTTGACCTTTTTATGGATTCCGCCTTTGACGCTGCCTACATCTGTCAGAATGCAGCCTTCTTTAATATATGGCTTCAGCTGTTCCAAAAACTGAAGATTATGTTGTACCGGTGCACACAAAAAGATATAGCTGCACTCGGCAAAATCACTTTTAAGCTCAGAGGCCGCCCGGTCAAGAATTCCTTCCTCAACTGCTTTCTTAAGCGCTTCTTTGTCTGTGTCATATCCGATCACCGTGTAATTAGGAAATACACGGCGTACATTCTTAGCTATGGAACCGCCGATCAGTCCAAGCCCAATAAAACCGATTGTAAAATTTGTCTCTATTGACATATAGATCTCCTTGTATTAAATGATAACCCGCATTTTATACTCTTCGGGTAAGCGTGCTTCGCACGATAAGGTTCACCCGCAGGGCATCCCGTATTCCATACCCTTCGGGTGGGCGTGCTTCACACGATAAGGTTTATTTTACCGTGCTGTTGGGTAAAAGTCAACACATCGTCACTTTAAAGTAACAAAGTGGAAAATTCCTTCATTGACCAAGAAGTGAAAATGATTTATGATAAGTATGTAAAATTGTCCGCAAAAAAGGAGAAACCCATGTTTGAAAAAGCAATTATCTTTGCAACGAATGCCCATTCCGGCCAGAAGCGTAAGGGAACAAATATTCCATTTATGATCCATCCACTGGAAGTCGCCTCGATCGTTGCCGGTATCACGCCGGATGAAGAGATGATGTGCGCTGCGGTTCTCCATGATGTTATCGAAGACTGCCGGGATGTGACCGGAGAAGATATTCGCAGGGAATTCGGGGATAAAGTAGCGGATTATGTCCTGATGGAAAGTGAAGATAAAAGCAAGTCCTGGATCGAAAGAAAGAGCCATACGATCAATTTCTTAAAACATCGGGCTAAACGCCCCGCCAAAGTTATCGCTCTGGGGGACAAGCTGGCCAATGTCCGCTCACTTGCCCGAGATTATAAACTTCTGGGGGACGAGCTGTGGCAGCGTTTTAATATGAAAGATAAGAATATGCAGGGCTGGTATTACAAGAGTATGATCGAATGTTTCGAAGAATTCTCTGAATTCCATGAATATAATGAATACTGCTATCTTGTGGAGCAGGTATTTAAGGATACCATAGATGTGGATCCGGCAGAATATACAGAAACAGGCGGGAGATAAAATCCCGCCTGTTTTTATTTCACAAGATTTTCTGAAATTCCCTATAAATCAATATCTCACTGAGATATTTTCTCTTTTCCTAAAAGCCAATGCAGACTATCCCAAAGCCACATCCAAGATCATCATGATCAGAAATCCCGCCATAACACCCAATGTCCCTGTATGGGAATGTTCTCCCAAATGGACCTCCGGGATCAGCTCTTCCACCACCACATAGATCATCGCTCCCGCCGCAAAAGATAAAAGCCACGGCATATAGGTGCCAAGTCTTCCTGCCACAAGAACCGCCAGCACACCGAATATAAATTCCACAATCCCTGACAGTGCTCCATAGACAAAGGACTTAAATCTGGAAAGTCCTTCTCTTCTAAGTGGCAGTGAGATGGCTGCTCCCTCGGGAAAATTCTGAATCCCGATCCCAACGGCTAACGCTACCGCGCCGCTGAATCCCACGCCTCCGTGTCCGCTTGCCACAGCAAAGGCCACACCTACCGCCATACCTTCCGGGATATTGTGCAAGGTGACAGCCAGCACAAGCAGCGTGGTGCGTTTAAAGGATGAGGAAAGACCTTCCGGATTTTTCTCCCCCAGATGCAGATGCGGCATCAGCCGGTCCATCAAAAGCAAAAAAACTCCTCCGAGCGCAAAACCTCCGGCAGCCGGGATCCAGCCGATCTGCCCATTGGCTTTGGCCTCCTCGATGGCTGGGATCAGCAATGACCACACGGAGGCCGCGATCATAACTCCCGCTGCAAATCCAAGAAAAATCCTCTGCATATTTGCGTGAATATCACTTTTTAAGAAAAATACAGTGGCCGCGCCCAGTGCAGTCATCAAAAACGTAAAACCTGTTCCGGCGGCCGCCCATTTTAAAGCTTCCATAATAAGTATTCCTTTCCATAAAACTAAACATAATAAAATAAGCCATACCCAATAGGGCATCCCTATATAGGCACGACTTATTATTTCATATTCTAGTATTATGTGCAATCCTTAGGAAAACATAAAAGCCTTTATTGGGTCAGTTTTTTCAACAGCTCCTCTAATCCCGACATATTTTGTATCACGTAGTGGGCGCCGGCATTTTTGAATGTTTCCTTCACTTTCCTGCAGGCGTTCTCCCTCTGCGAGTCTGTCATGTCTGTATATTCTTCTTCCGTCAGTCCCATCTCTGAGCTTCCTTCCACAATTCCAACAGAAATGACACCTGCATGCCTCGCCTCTTTTATATCAGAAACAGTATCACCGATCTTAACTACATTTTTCACAGATGAGATCTTTAAGGCTTCCAGATTTTTAAATATCATATATGGATACGGCCGCCCGATCCCTCCTGTTGAATCCGGTGAGAACCATGCGTCTGGCTCATACCCCTGTTCCCTGGCTCCTTTTACTACTACCTCCATCATTTCATCGGTATAACCTGTAGTGGAACCAATCTTGATCTCCTTTTCCCTGAGCATCTCCACCGTCTCCAGCACATATGGCTTGACCTTTGTAAACTGTTCCAAGATTCCCATCAGTTTAGACTCAAAGAGATCATACATCTGTCTTACGTGTTCCTCAGAAGGCTCCGTTTTGTGCTCTTTGACCCACAGATCATGAATCCTGGGCATGGAAAGCATAGTGCGGATATGGTCGATCTTCAGCATCCCCATAGGTTCCCTTACCTCATCCATCGTTGGCTCAATACCAAAATGCCTGAATACCTCCACAAAAGCCTGCACCGGAGCAAAGCACCCATAGTCCACCGTCGTCCCTGCCCAGTCAAATATCACTGCTTCTATACGTCTGTTCATCCTTTTCTCTCCTTTAAAAATTGCTCCATGATCTGAGAAAGTTTCTCAATATCGTCTGGATAGATTTCTCCAATCGTACCGATCCTGAAAGTCTCAGCTTCTGTTACCTTTCCAGGGTAAATCGCATATCCCCGCTCTTTGATATAATGATACATCTCACTGAACGTAAAGTCAGCATCTTCTGGATAATAAAATGTTGTGATAAAAGGTCCTTGGTTCCTGCTGTCAATGTACGGTTTCATTCCCATAGCTCGGAACCGCTCGATCAGGATACGGTTGTTTTCCCTGTAACGCTCTGACCGTTTCCCGATTCCACCCTCCGCCTCAAGCTCCTCCAATGCTTTGGCAAATGCCAGCACCGTATGGGTAGGTGAGGTAAATCTCCACTTTCCGTCCCGGTCCATAGTCTCCCATTGTTCATACAAATCCAGGGATAGGCTTCTGGCCTTCCCCTTGCTGTTGATCAATTTCTTTTTGTTGGCAATGATAAAAGAAAAGCCAGGCACACCTTGGATGCATTTATTTGCGCTGCTGATGAGAAAGTCGATGTTAAGCTTTCCAACCTGGATATCCACGCCTCCGAAACTGCTCATAGCATCCACGATCAATGTCTTTTCGTGTCTTTTCACCACAGAAGCCACTGAGGCGATATCGTTGAGAATCCCTGAGGTTGTCTCGCTGTGTACCATGGCCACATGAGTGATTTTTGGATCCTCTCTCAGCATCCTTTCAACCACTGCCGCAGAAGGCACCTTCCGGTAATCTTCCCTGTAGATCTTATATGAAATATTGGCATGGATCGCGATGCTCTCCATCCGCTCCCCATAAGCACCGTTGGCAACGATCAGAAGCTTACCGTTCTCATCAACCACACTGGTGATAACAGCTTCCACACCAAAGGTCCCGCTGCCCTGCATGAGGACGGCAGTATATCCATCCTCAGAGACATGAGCCAGGGAAAGCAACTGTTTTCTGATCTTCTGTGTAATATTTTTGTAATCGTCATCCCATGTACAGTGGTCAAACAGCATTTCTTTTTTTACGGTATCTGTTGTCGTCAGCGGTCCGGGAGTTAATAACTTATACTGGTTCATCTTGTACCTTCCTCTTATTTTGCACTTTCTGATAATTCCTGATGTTTTTTAAGTAGATCCAAGGTAAGTTTTTCATTAAATACTTTTGGATTTCCTGATTTATTTTCGCTGGATTCTTTCTCGCCGTTGTAGATCGGGATTGGATAAGTCTTGATCAAGTCAGCTCTTCCTTTTTTGATGATGCATTCCGCCATTTCCTGAGCCAGTTTTTTCTTGTCGCTGTCTTTTTTATCTACAACTGCCACACACTCGGTCAGAGAGAAATTTCCTTCTTTCGGATCCACATAGTCGATTGGAAGCCCGTCCTTTTTGTCTGCTACAGCCTGCTGCCTAAGCCCAAATCCGATAGCCACTTCTCCTGCACGTACCTTTTTGATCGGAGCAGACCCTGAATCTTCAATATGGTCTCCCGCGTTCTTGTAAATGTCGTGGAGAATTGATTTTGCCTCTTTTTCTCCGTACTCAGAGACCAGCCCCTGAATTAAAAGCCATGCGGTGGATGAGGCTTTCACATCCGTCACAGAGATATAACCTTTATACACAGGTTTTGCAAGATCCTTAATGGAAGCAGGTTTCGGGAGCTTTTTCTCCTTCATGACTTCTGTATTCAAAATCAAGGTTCCCTCCTGTGCGGTGATCGGTGATTCATACTTCTGGAAGTCATCTTCTTTTTGAAGATTCCGGTCAAATGTAAGATCGGCAAACATCTTATTCTTATCCTGGGCACTTTCAATATAAAAGGTACTCATAGTCACCATATCAGCCTCGATCTTCCCTCCTTCCGCCACCAGCTTCCCTCCGAGTTCGGAGGTGCCGAAGGTCTGAAGAATGTACTTTCCTTCGTATCCATTTCCATCCAGGGCTTTCTTCATTGCTTCCACTGCCTCATCATCTGCGTTGGAATAGATCACAACCTGATCCTCCTGTTTTTTACTGGAACATCCTGAGGCAAAAACTCCCGTCGCTGCCAGCATAGCAGCCATACACATCACGGACGCCCTTTTTAACCATGTCTTTCTCATAAACTTCTCTCCTTATTTTTTCTAATATGTAATTTAAAGAACTGTTTTATTGTGCCTCTTTCTGTCATCCCCGCAAGTTTTGTAAAAATAAATTTTCCTATGATATTGGTAGCGAGGATCAGAAGAGAAAGCACAAACACTTCATTAAATTTGTTATAATACTGCAACTCTTTGATCTTTGTTGTGATCACCATTGTCCTGGCCCCTGCGATAAAGATCACAGCGCTGATTGTTACCATTGCGTTAATGAAATAATAGCTGAACACCTCGATGATCGTGCCCAGTGCATTGGGTGTCACGATCCTTAGGATCGTCTTGGCCCAGCTGTCTCCCATGAGCATCGCTGTGGTTTCCCATGACGCATTCATTTTTCCCAGGGAACTTTTCATCATCAAGTACGGTGTGGAAAAAAAGTGGATCACGTTGCAGACGATAATCAGCAAAAATGTATTCTGAAGGCTGGTTCCCGTAAACAGAAACAAAAATGCAAGGCCTAGCACCATTCCAGGGATCGTGTTTGTCACCAACGCAATGCCCTCGATCACGTCTTTTGCTTTGGCGCTTATTTTGCTCCTCGCTGTCACGAGAGCGCTTCCATAAGCGGCCAGGGTACCCAGTGCAGCCGTTGCCGCTGCCACAAATAATGAATTCGTATAGACATTGGAAAGGTTCGGATCCTCAAAAACACTTTTGAAATTATCCAAAGTAAAGCTCAGCCGGTATGGCCATTCCTCCACAAAAGGGATCACAAAGATAACCGCGAATATAGACAGGACACCGATCGTCAGCAGGATACCGGCTCCCCCGCACAGGACGTCCCTGGCTTTGTTTTTCTTTAATTCTATATTTGAAATTTTGTTGTATCTGATCTGATATTTTTCCAAGATCTTTAAAACAGTGATACTGATCACAGACGGAACCAGCATGACAACGGCCACCACTGCCCCATTCTGGAAATTTGGGATGCTTCCGAGCATCTCACTGTACAGCAGCGCCGCAACCGTCTGGAACTTTCCTCCCACTGCCGCCGGGATACCAAAATCCGTAAAGCTTAAAAAGAACGATTGGATCACAGATGCCGCCAGCGTGCCCAAAAGCGGGCGAAGAACAGTCATTTTAAAATTGGCAAACGCGCTGTCCCCCATGACCCTTGAGACGACCATATATTTCTTGTCGATATATCCCATAGTATTGTTGATGAGCATAAATGAAATAGGGAGCGTATAAACCACGTAGCCGATCAACAGCCCGTTCAAACCATAAATATTGAACAGCTGATGTCCGAACAGGCGGGTCAGCAGCCCTTGCTTTCCAAAAGAATAAATGATGGCAAACCCGTAGGTGATGGTGGGAAGAAACATGGGAAGAACGGCCGCTGTCTTGATGAACCGTTTGATCTGTTTCGGTATATTGGTATAGTGGATCGTATAAGCCAGAAAAAATGCCAGCAGTGTGGTTAGCACAGCACTAAGCCCTGCCACGCCGAAACTGTTCCTCAGGATTCCAAAGAAGTCTTTTCCTGTGAAGACGGACTTAAAATTCTGCAGAGTCAGAGCACCCTGTTCTGTTGTGACGGACTTCAAAAGAAGCTGAATCATGGGGATTGCCAAAAATGACAGGAAAATGGCCAGGATTCCGGCAAATATTATTTTAATCTCTTTTTCTTTTCTATGTTTCATCTTCGATTTACCGCCTTACGACACAAGGCTTTCCTTTCCAGGCTGAAGATTCAGCTGATTCTTAAACAGGGTAAAGATATTGTTCTTTTTGATCTCCAGCTGGTTTAAAATGAAGTTTTTCACAAAATCATTCTGAGGAGCGTTGACGATCTGCTCCGGTTCACTGTACTGGGAAATCCGTCCCTCGTTTACGATCAGTACCCGGTCTGAAAGCGTCAGCGCCTCCTCGGGATCATGGGTCACGATCACTGTTGTGAGATGGAATTCTTTTGCTATGGTCTTGATCTTATATTTGATGGATTCCTTGATCACTCCGTCCAAGGCACTCAACGGCTCATCCAGAAGAAGAATCTTCGGTTTCATAACCAGAGTTCTTGCCAGGGCAACTCTCTGCTTCTGCCCTCCTGAGAGTTGTTCGATCTTCTTTGGAAGATGCTCCTTCAAGCCGAGCAGGCCGATCAATTCCTCCACTTCCTCCCCGGAAGAAATATCCGGCTTGTTTTTCAGCCCATATGTAATGTTCTGGTATACATTCAGATTCGGAAACAGAGCATAATCCTGGAACACGATATTAAATCCTCTTTTCTCCATCGGAGAGTCTGTGATATCCTCTCCATTAAACTCAATACTTCCGCTGTCCGGTTCTGTGATCCCCAGGATCATATTCAGAAGCGTAGTCTTTCCACAGCCAGAAGGCCCTAAAATTGATACAATCTCTCCATCCGGGATCTCCAGTGATATTCCGTCCAGCACAGTGGTGCCGTCATAAGACTTTTTTATATTTTGTAACTTCAGCATATACTTCCATTCCTTTCTTCATCGACTCAATCTCTTTGAACAAGGCTTAGTCTAGCACCGAAAGTTTGAATTCATTTGAACATCATGTTAAATGTTGGTAAAAAAACAGAAGGAAGCTCCTGTGTTAAGGTTCTTCCTTCTGTTTCATGTATGATTCTATTTTCTGCTCCATATCTTAATGGAGGATTTCATTCAGATCGCTTTCCGGATCAGTAACCGGGTGTATCCGGTATTCCTTTACAAGGATATCCAACACGCCTTCGGACAGGAATGCAGGCAGCTTTGGCCCGAGATAAATATCCTTCATTCCCAGATGCAGGAGGGTCAACAGGATACATACAGCCTTTTGCTCATACCATGATAAGACCAGAGTCAGAGGCAGATCGTTGATGCCGCAGGAAAACGCCTCTGCCAGCGCCTGAGCTGTGCGGATCGCACTGTAGGCGTCATTGCACTGGCCCATATCCATAATCCTGGGCAGTCCCCTGATCTGTCCCAGATCCATATCATGAAAGCGGTATTTCCCGCAGGCTAATGTAAGGATCACACTGTCTTTTGGAGCCTGCTTCACGAAATCTGTGTAATAGCTTCTCTCCTTATGTGCCCCGTCACATCCTCCTACCAAAAAGAAGTGGCTGATATCCCCGTCCTTCACTGCGTTCACAACGGTGTCTGCCGCGGACAATACAGCGTTATGCCCGAAGCCTGTCACTGTACTGTTTCCGCCGTTGATGCCGGTAAATTCTCTGTCCTCGCTGTATCCTCCCAGCTCTAATGCCTTCTTTATCACCGGAGTAAAATCTTTGTCCTCCCCGATGTGGACCATACCCGGATAAGAGACAACCTCAGTGGTAAATACCCGGTCCGCATAAGAAGGCTTCACAGGCATCAGACAGTTGGTGGTAAACAGAACTGGTGCCGGGATACTGTCAAATTCCTTCTGCTGGTTCTGCCAAGCAGTGCCAAAATTCCCTTTCAGGTGAGAGTACTTTTTCAGTTCCGGGTAAGCGTGGGCCGGCAGCATTTCCCCGTGAGTATAAATATGAATCCCTTGATCCTTTGTCTGCTCAAGCAGCAGCTTCAGATCATAAAGATCATGGCCTGTGATGACGATGAACGGTCCCTTTTCCACTTTAAAAGAAACGGTTTCCGGGCTTGGGTGGCCGAAGGTTTCCGTGTTTGCCTGATCCAGAAGCTCCATGCACCTCAAGTTCACTTCCCCCAGCTTCAGGGCCATGGCCAGCAGCTTATCCTGGGGCAGGTCATATCCGATCGATGCCATCCCTTCATAGAAAAATCGATTTACTTCCGGGTCTGAATAGCCGAGCACCATAGCGTGATAGGCGTAGGCCGCCATCCCCCTTAATCCAAATAAGATCAGGGATTTTAAGGAACGGATATCTTCCTGTTCCTCCCATAGGTCTGCCATATCATAGTCATCGTTTCTGCCGCTGGACGATGCACATCCGCTGAACAGAGGAACCAGCGCTTCTCTTTCTCTGTGCACAAGCCCGATCTGTTCCTTTATGGTCTCCGGGTTAAAATTCACATTGGTCACAGTTGTAAAAAGACCTGACAGCATAGCTCTGTCTGTACTTTCTGTTGTCTGGTTTCCTTCAGACGAGCGCGCCAGGCCGATCAGAGCTCCCGTCAGCTGATCCTGAAGCTCTGATGTCTGGGCATCCTTCCCGCAGACTCCGGCAGCGCCTGTACAGCCGCTGCATCCTGCCGTCTGCTCACATTGAAAACAAAACATTTTATGATCCATTGATCTATCCTCCTGATACTGATTTCTGTTGTGTCTCCTTGAGTATACAAGAGTGGATCTTTTTAATCTGTTGGATATTCAACAGATTCTCATTTAATTTTTTTTGTTTCCATGAACATCATAAAAAATACTACCAGCAGCAGCGCGGAACAGATCAGAATCGCATTGTGGGAAAGAATACGCCCCGCCGCCGTACCCAGTGCCGCCCCTATGATAAAGAACAAAATGATCCCAAAATATTTCAGGCTCTTGTTTCTCAGCTCACGGTCCTTCGTCTGGCTGTATTTAAACAGAATTTCCATGCCGCTTCTCAAATTCCCCGTACACATGGTGGTGGCATAGGCATTTCCGTGGACCTTCCTAAAGGTCTCCACCTGCATGGCGCAGACGAAGGAAATGATCACATTGGCCATCATATCCAAATCCCCCGAAGGAATCAGTGCTACCAGGCAGATCAACACAGCTTCCATCATAACAATGATCTGTCTCCAATGGATCTTTGGGTATTGTTTAAAATACTTTTTAATGATCTCCACGACAATAACCCCTGCGGCAAAGGCAAGGATAGGTATGGCATAGTGGACTGCCCCCTGCCACTTTCCTTTTTGCAGACTGATGCCAAGCAGCACAATATTTCCGGTCTGTGCATTGGCAAATACGCCTCCCCTCAGAAGATAACTGTACGCATCCAGAAAACCGCCGATAACCGCCAGGACCGCTCCCAGCTGAAAGGCCTCAGACATCTGGATCTTGTTATGCTGTTTCACTGAACCGACCTCCCTTAACTGCGGTAAAACTCCTGTAAAACTCTGATCATATATTCCGTATCTTTTGTCCCTGCAGTCTCATACGAAGAATGCATGGCAAGCTGTGCAAGACCGATATCTACGGCCTTTAATGACACCTGACCGGTCAGGATATTTCCAAGGGTGGATCCTCCCGGCAGATCCGAACGGTTATGGAATGTCTGATACGGTACCTCTGCCCTTTCACAGAGATGCTTCATCACTGCTCCAGAATATGCATCTGTTGTATATTTTTGATTGGCGCTGTACTTGATGACGATCCCCCCGTTCATATACGGCCGGTTAGTAAGGTCTGCTTTTGCAGGCAGATTCGGGTGAACGGCATGAGCGTTGTCCGCAGAGATCATAAAGCTGTCCGCGACTGCCATACGGTACTGCTGTGAAGTCCTCCCCAACGCTTCATTGACGCGGAACAGTACATCCGCAAGGAAAGTAGACCCCGCTCCCTGTTTTGTTCCGCTTCCCACCTCTTCATTGTCAAACGCGCAGTACACATTCATATACTCACTGCCCTCGCTGTTGACAAAGGCCTGCAGAGATGCGAAAACACACTGCAGGTCATCAAGCCTTGGCGCTGACAGATATTCTCCTTTGGCTCCCCATACAGTGCCTGGCATCCGGTTATATAAATATAGATCCATTCCCAGAATATCCTGCGCTTCCACGCCAGCCGCAGAAGCGGCCTCAGATAGAAATGTGTTCCCGGCATTTTCATCCCCAAACAGCGGAAGCATCTGTATCTGGGCATTTAAGGCCTCATCCTCTGCTCCCCTTTTCATATGAATCGCCAGTCTCGGGATCATAAGAAGGTCCCTGTCAATCTGGACCAGCATTTCTTTCAGATCATCCCCTTCCCTCACAACAAGCTTTCCTGCAACAGACAGAGGACGATCCAGCCAGGAATCCATCAACATTCCCCCGTATTTTTCCGTATTCAGCTTCGTATAGTGCTTTTCTACCTGGATCTCCGTGTGTTCCTTTATCTTAAATGAAGGAGAATCCGTATGGGACGCGGTGATGTGAAACCCTTTGAACTCTTTCTCCGGCACACAAAACGCGATAACGGAAGATCCGTTTCTCTGGGTAAAATACTTTCCTCCCTCCTGGATCCTCCATTCCTCCTTCTCCTTCAGTTCCAGGAACCCGTTCTCCACCAGCTCTCTTCCTATCTGAGCTGCAGCAAAATAGCTGCACGGACTTTTTTCTATAAAACGGAACAGTTGTCCGTTGATTTGATCTGACATGACCTGCCTCCTTTATGATAAACAACACAGTCTGAAATCTATTCTCTGCTATTTTAACAAAACAGAGTGTCAAAAGAAAGTCACGTGCAAATTTCTTTATAAAATTACTTTTATTATGTTTCATTAATAAATAAAGCTACTGATAAATTTATAATACAAATCATAAATAATATAATAGAAACAGGTAAAGCATTCATAACATCAAAATCATTCATGATCCATATTAATAGTATAGAAATTAAAATTAAACTTGGTATGATCAGTCTTTTTATTCCACTTTCATCTTTAGATAATTTTGTCTGGAAATATAAACTGAATATTAGTATCAATATATAAATTGCAGTAAACATAAGATTTATTCTCATATTATTAAATTTTCCTCATTTCATATAAAAATTTATTTTTTTCCTTCTAACCAAATAATTCGATGAAAAAAATAGCAGCAGGAAAGAGTTCTTTCCGCTGCATTTTCTCTTTTAAACTATTCGTTTATTCCAGCCAAATGTCTCAGTGAAGCCTTCAAAGCTTCCTGTTCCTGATGTCCCATATCCTTCAGTACAATCCTGTTAACCTCTTCCACTGTGTCCAGAATCGGTTCTTCCAAGTCATTTCCCTTATCTGTCAGAATGATCTCCACAAAACGCCGGTCTTCCTTGCTGACTTTTCGCTTGATCAGACCCTTTTTTTCCATTCTCTCAAGAACCCCTGAGATCGTAGAGTTCTCCAGTTTCAGCTCCTCCGCAATCTCCTTCGGGCTGTTTTTCTTCTTTACCCAGAGACAGTACATAACGCCGTACTGAACTGGTGTCACGTCATACTTAGCAAGCTGTGAACTCATCTCCTGAAACACCGCATGCTGCGCTGTAGTCAAAAGATAGTTGATACATTGATTCAATTCCATCGGTTCCTTATCCCTCCTACACAAAACTGCATACTGACACCACAAACTGTTAGCATGCTATATATCTCATCATATCTGTTACCCAAACTTCTGTCAAGAAGACAAAGAAATAATTGCCTGACCTAGAACAACGTTGGCAACACAAAAGGGATGCCACAAATGACATCCCCAAAAGATCCAGAGTTTATATTTGGCCTATCTGAAGATAGCTCCGCTTACAACGAGCTTCTGGATTTCATTGGTTCCCTCATAGATCTGAGTAATCTTCGCATCTCTCATCATACGTTCTACATGGTAACCCTTCATATACCCATTTCCACCTAACATCTGTACTGCTTCTGTTGTCACATGCATAGCGGCCTCTGTACAAAGGTATTTTGCCTTTGCTGCCGGGATTGAGTAAGATCTTCCCTCGTGTTTATCTGTAGCCGCTTTGTAAAGCATGTATCTTGCAGCGTCGATCTCCATTTCAAGTTCCGCCATCTTAAATGCAAGATACTGGTTTTTATATAATGGTTTGCCGAACTGTTCTCTGCTCTTTAAGTATTCTTTTGCGATCTCAAATGCGCCCTCCGCGATACCAAGCCCCTGCGCGGCAACGCCGATGCGTCCTCCATCCAAAGTCTTCATGGCCAGCTTAAATCCGTCCCCAGATGGAACGACCATATTCTCTGCAGGTACTCTGACATTTTCCAGGATCATCTCAGAGACCTGTGCAGAGCGGATTCCCATCTTATCCTCCACCTTGCCTACAGAAAATCCAGGAGTTCCTTTTTTTACTACAAAGCAGGAAAGACCCTTTGCTTTCTTCTCAGGTTCTGTCAGGGCATATACCGCTGTATAATCGGCCAAAGGTCCGTTGGTGTTAAAACACTTCATACCATTTAATATGTATTCGTCCCCATCTTTTTCAGCCACAGTGACACATCCGCCTGCGTCTGATCCGGCATTGGGCTCTGTGAGTCCAAAGGATCCGAAATGCTGTCCGGACAGTACCGGTGCAAGAAATTCATTCTTTTTCTCAACGGAAGCATCAGAGTTCATAATGCTTCCGCCATACAGAGAGGTGGAAACAGAATAGGAAATACCCACAGAGGCATCTACTTTTGAGATCTCTTCCACTGCCAGTGCATAAGAAAGATAATCGGCTCCCTGTCCTCCGACTTCTTTCGGATATGGAAGACCGATCAGGCCCATATCCCCCATCTTCTTATAAAGATCTACCGGAAACTCACTGTTTGCATCTCTCTCCAGCACACCTGGCTGTAGTTCTGTCTGAGCAAAGTTCCTTGCTGTTTCCTGAATGGCTGCCTGCTGCTCTGTTAATTCAAAATTCATAGGTAGTTACTCCTTTCACCCAAAATAGACTATAAACTTGATATAAATATTATCATTTTATATCCATGTATTTGCACGCTAATATTTTGTAAGCTAAATATATCACTCTTTGTGCATACTGTCAATAAAATTTTATATTTTTTTATACATATATACAATTTACATAAAACATATTGATAAACCATTGACAACCAGGCGAATATAGTCCATATTAGAAGCATAAATAATATTTTGTATCCCAAATATTTGTGCGCCAATATGTTAATTTTCTAACGAGAACTTATCAAATGTAATCTGTATGTTATTCTAGGAGGATTTGTAATGAACAATTTATTAATGGAAGTAGAAAACGAAGTCGCAGTTGTAACAATCAACAGACCAAAATCATTAAACGCTTTAAACAGTGAAACTTTAGCTGAGTTAGACCAGTGCTTTACAGAGATTTCAGGACGCAAGGACATCAGAGTGGTGATCCTCACAGGATCAGGCGAAAAATCCTTTGTAGCTGGTGCTGATATCTCTGAAATGGTCAATGCAACTCCTGCAGAAGGAAGACAGATGGGTCTTTTGGCAAAAGAAGCATTTCTTAAGTTAGAGACAATGCCTCAGGTAACCATCGCTGCCGTCAACGGTTACGCTCTGGGAGGCGGATGCGAGATCTCCATGGCATGTGATATCCGTGTAGCTGCGGAAAACGCAAAATTCGCACAGCCAGAAACAGGACTTGGAATTCTTCCGGGATTCGGCGGAACACAGCGTCTCTCCCGTTTAGTAGGAAAAGGACGCGCAAAGGAATTGATCTTTACATGTGACCAGATCGATGCCGAAGAAGCTTACAGAATTGGTCTTGCAAACAAAGTAGTGCCTCAGGCGGAGCTGATCGATTACTGTAAGAAGATGGCTGCAAAGATCATGTCCAAAGGAAGCTACGCAATTTCCCTTGCAAAAGAAGCGATCAACACAGGAATGGACACAGACTTAAGCAGCGGTCTTACATTAGAAGCTGACTTATTCGGACTTGCATTCTCCACTGCTGACAAAAAAGAGGGTATGACAGCATTCCTTGAAAAACGTAAAGCTGATTTAAAAGATTTCTAGGAATTACATAACACCATTTTATCAAGGAGAAAGACTATGGGAAAAGTTAAAATTATCACAGCAGATCAGGCTGCTGCCCTGGTGGAGGATCATACAACGATCACAACCAGCGGATTTGTTGCCAGCGGAATGCCGGAAGCTCTCACAAAAGCTTTGGAAAAAAGATTCAAAGAAACCGGATCCCCCAAAAACCTGACTTTGTTTTATGCTGCCGCCCAGGGAAACCGTGACGGAAGCGGCGCGGATCATTTTGCCCATGAAGGTATGACAAAACGTGTCATAGGCGGACATTGGAACATGGTTCCTGCACTGGGACAGATGGTTCTGGACAATAAAATCGAAGGCTATAATCTGCCTCAGGGAACACTGGCACAGTTATACCGTGCCATCGCAGGTCACAAACCCGGCGTTATCAGTCATGTAGGATTAAATACATTTGCTGACCCACGCATTGAGGGCGGTAAATTAAATGACATTACAACCGAAGATATCGTCGATGTAGTTGAAATCCTGGGAGAAGAGAAATTATTGTACAAATCGTTCCCGATCAACATCGGATTTATCCGCGGTACATATGCAGATGAACACGGCAACGTAACTCTGTCTCACGAATGTGCCACCACAGAGGTCACAACCATGGCTCAGGCCGTAAAGAACAGCGGCGGAAAGGTCGTTGTACAGGTAGAAAAGGTCGTTTCAGACGGCACCTTAGATCCAAAATTAGTCAAGATCCCTGGAATTTATGTGGATGCCGTTGTGGAAGTAGAAGACATGAAGGATCACGAACAATGCGTGGGCTGTGATTATGATGGTTCCATGACCGGAGACTTCCGGGTTCCGTTAAGCAGTCTTGAGTACCCGCCTCTTTCCGCCAAGAAGATCATTGGACGCAGAGCAGCCATGGAACTGACAGAAAACACGGTTGTAAATCTAGGCATTGGTATTCCAGAGTACATCTCCATGGTAGCCAACGAAGAAGGCATTGGAGATTACATGACTCTGACTGTAGAGGCCGGACCAATCGGCGGTGTACCTCAGGGAGGAGCTAAATTCGGAGGCGCTGTCAATGCTGAATGTATCCTAGATCAGCCGTACCAGTTTGATTTCTATGACGGCGGCGGAGTTGACTATGCATTCTTAGGACTCGCACAGGCAGATAAAGACGGTAATATCAACGTAAGCAAGTTCGGTCCAAGGATTGCGGGCTGCGGCGGTTTCGTCAATATCACCCAGAACGCAAAACGCTGCTACTTCTGCGGAACTTTTACTGCAGGAGGTCTGAAGACATCCGTAAAAGACGGGAAACTTATCATTGACCACGAAGGAAAATCAAACAAATTCCTGGATACCGTAGAACAGATCACCTTCAGCGGTGAATACGCAAATAAAGTCGGCCAGCCGGTTCTCTATATCACAGAACGTGCTGTATTCGAACTCAGAAAGGACGGCGTCTATCTGACAGAGGTTGCCCCTGGTATCGATATCCAGACACAGATCATCGATCATATGGGATTTGCTCCAAAGATGGAAGGAACGCCAAAGTTCATGGATGAAAGAATCTTCAAAGATGAGCTGATGGGCCTGAAGCACGATTAACGATCCACAAATAAAGGAGGGTTTTTGTGAATTTACAAATCTTAGTCTTAGTCCTGGCGATTGTCCTGTTTGGAGTTCTGGCATTTAAACAGATGAGCGCTTTGATCCTGGCTCCGCTTGTCACGATCTTTGTTGTCATCTGCTCGAAACTCCCAATTCTGGACTCGTTAAAAAATGCGTTCATGCCTGCAGCGTCCGACTACGTGACAAAGTATTTCCTTGTCTTCTTTGTCGGCGCACTGTTTGGTTCTGTTTACCAGTATACTGGAGCCGCAGAATCCATTGCCAGAGCCATCGCAGGTCTCTGCCGCGGAAAGTTCGTGGCACCGATCATCATGATCATCACCGGTCTTTTGACCTTTGGAGGAGTCAGTGGCTTTGTTGTATTCTTTGTTATCTATCCGATCGCTCTGAACTTATTTAAAGAGGCGAACCTTACGAGAAGGCTTATCCCGGCTGCAATCTCTGCCGGATGCTGGACCTGGTCCATGAGCGGCCCTGGTTCTCCTTCCATTCAGAACGTTATTGCTATGGATAACCTTGGTACACCGGCAACTGCCGCATTTGTTCCATCTCTGATCACAACGGTTGCTATGTTTTTAATGATCTTTGTATGGCTGGAAATGCGCGCAAGAAAGTTTACAAAAAAGGGATACCGCTTTATTGACAAATCTTTAAAGTATCAATTAAGTGAAGAGGAGACGGCAATTGATGAAAACAAAGATCTTCCTCATGTTGCCATCGCTATCCTTCCGATCATTGTAATCCTGGTACTCTTTAACATTGTAAAGCTGCCGGTAGAGACATCCGTATTTGCAGGCGTGGCTCTGGCTACAGTTCTGATGTTCAAGAGAGTCAAAGGCATCAACGAATGGATCAATGTCTTTAACAAAGGGGCATCTGATTCCGGTGTCGCTATCCTGAATACTGCCATTGTCGTAGGATTCGGCGGCGTTGTGCAGAAAACACAGGGGTTTACAGATCTGGTCGCTGCTCTCAAAGATATGAGCATGCCGCCTCTGGTATTTGTAATGATCACTGTGGCTGTCTGTGCAGGAGCCTGCGGTTCCGCTTCCGGCGGGATGGGCGTTGCCTTCAATGCACTGAAGTCTACCTATATCAAGATGGGAATTCCTCTGCCTTATGTACATAGGATTTCCGCAATTGCCGCTGGTACATTGGATACCCTTCCTCACCAGGGAGCGCAGATCACTCTGCTCGGCATTTGTAAAATGACCCATAAGGAAGCCTACTGGGATATTGCGGTTACGCAGATTATCATACCATTTATATCCTGCGGAATCTTTATCGTTTTAGCTTCTTTTGGACTATAAACTTATCTATAGAAGATCCGTGAAATACCGGATCTTCTTTCTATTCTCTTAGTAGTTCTCTCAATATTTTTTGGGCATCCCCGACGATCCCATAGTCGCAATAATTAAAAATTGCCGCATTTGGATTATTATTGACTGCGATCACGGTCTTTGCCCGGACTCCGGTCATATGCTGGATCGCACCGGAAATCCCAAAAGCCAGATAGAGATCCGGTTTGGTTATAGATCCGGTCTGGCCGATCTGCTGCTCCGGCGAGGTCCATCCTGCATCCACACATGGTCTTGTGCATCCCACCTGGGCACCGATTTCTCTTGCAAACCGTGTAAGGAGTTCAAATCCTTCAGGCCCTTTCAGTCCCCGTCCGCCGGCTGCGATGATCTTTGAATCTTCCAGAGATATCTTGTTGCCGTCTTCTGTGATCAGCTCCAACATCTTTTTCCACTCTTTGATATCTTCCAGCCAGTCAGCCGCCACCATGGTGATACCGCCTCTTTTTCTTTCCGTCCTGCAGGCCTTCTCAAAAATCCCGGGCTTTACAGAAACGATCTGTACGTGGGCCTTTGGCATCGATACTATAGACATTCTTTTTCCGTCAAACGCCGGCTTGCTGATCAGAAGTTTCCCTGTTTCCTTGTCAATCTCCAGGCCAGCCGCGTCTGTCACCACTTCTGTTCCAAGAACCGCAGCCAGCATTGGCAGCAGCACCTTTCCTGACAACGTTGCTCCACCCAGAATCATATCCGGCTCGTGCTCCCGGATCACGGCCTCCAAAACTCTGGCGTGGGTCTCCGTTTGATCCAATTCCATCCTGGGATGATCCACTGCAATGATCCTGTCTACAGGATACTGCAAAAGCTCACTTAAGATCTCCTGAATACCGCTGCCCGCTACAGCCAGTAAAAGCTTTGCGTTCAGAGAAGAGGCTATCTTCTCTCCCTCCCCTAATAATTCCAGAGTTACCGGGGCTGGCTGTCCATTTTGTATTTCTCCAATAATCAAAATCTTTGATACTCTTTCCATACAGCCTACTCCTATTTTGCTGCCGTGAACTTCGTTAATATCTGCCGGAGTTGTCCCGCCAGTTCCTGTTCATCTTTTCCGGCCAGCATCATTCCCTTCTTGTGTTTTTTGCCGGGCGTATACTGCCCAACCTGTCTAATGATCTTCTCCGGTGTATTTCTCTCTGGTTTTATAACCGGGATCACAGTGCTCCCGGCATAAGCTGACATAATATCACAGACATTGGGGTGCCTTCGTTTGTTGTCTTCCTTCACTGAGAGGACCAGTGCTGGCATACAACACTCTGTCCGTTCTGTCCCATCTTTGGACATACACCAGTTGTACAGCTTTCCGTCCGAGATCTCCATTTTTTTGGAGAAGGCAATAAGCGGGATATTTAAAAAGGACGCCGTCATAGCCGCCATATGGGCCGCATCTCCATCTATCGCCTGTCTTCCGCACAAAATTACATCAAATGTGCCTTCCGCTTCTATGGCTTTTGCTAGCACTCTTGCACTTTCCAGGATATCCCCTGTAGCCTTTCCATCCTTTAAAACCAGGACTGACCTGTCAACTCCCCAGGTCAGCGCCTCCCTTGCTGTCTTCTCTCCTGTGGACGGCCCGATGACCATGACCGTCACAGTTCCGCCTTCCTTGTCCCTCAGATTCAGTGCCTCCATTAAGACATTCTGATCACTGTCATTGATCCCCTCTGTATCCTGGTACAGATCCCGTTCTTCTTCCGGCGGTATTTCTTTGAAATAAACCAAAATTCTCATTCTTCATCCACTCCCCTCACCGTCATGTTTTTATTTTATCCAGAAAAAATTTAAGTTGACTCTTAAAAATTGCTGTGCTATGATACCCATACAAATTAATTCGCATACCATTAGTTCGTATGCTAATTAATTGATACTGTTATATTACCATTATTATTTTTATATGTCAATCATAGAAAGAGAGGATTTCGTTATGCCATTAATTCAAGTAGATCTGTTAAAACAAAATGATAAAGAAAGACTGAGAAACATCCTTGATACGATCCACCAGTGTGCCGTAGAAGCTTTTGATATACCAGAACGGGACCGCTACCAGATTGTGAACCAGCATGATCCTGAAGAAATGATCCTGTTAGACACAGGCCTTGGGTTTGAACGAACAAAGAACCAGATCGTCATCCGGGTCACAAGCAAACAGAGAACTCAGGATAAAAAAGAGCTGCTCTATTCTCTGCTTGGCCAGAGGTTAAAAGACCGATGCCAGATCGAACCCCAGGATCTCTTGGTCTCCATCGTGGAAAATGGGGATGCGGACTGGAGTTTTGGATTCGGAAAGGCCCAGTTTCTGACCGGGGAACTGTAAATTTTGTATATAACAGCGGCAGCTGGTGTTACATGTCACCGGCTGCCGCTTTCCTTCAATCCCCTTAAAGAACGAGCGGCTAGGAGATGAGATGGCTTGCCCGCTTTGTTTGTTGTAAGCTTTAAAGATAGCGCCTTACCTTTTTCATATACTGCCTGTACACTTCCCCAAATTTCTCAATGCACCATCTCTCTTCTGATAGAATGATCCAGTGGGAAGTAATCTGAAAGATAAGGACAAAACCATATAAGATCAGGGAACGCGTCAGCACAGCGCATCCTAAAAAACAAACAAAATAAGATACATACATAGGATTGCGCGAAAAACGGTAAACACCATTATAATTTAATCCCGTCTCAGAAGGAGCCGAGAAATCCAGCATTGAAACTGCACACAGTACCAGTCCTGCTAAATAGATCACAAGACCTGCAACAAACAGCCATGTACCTTCTATCTTTACTGTGAGAAACCATAAATAGATAAAGATCGCTGCATTTGAAATCTGGTAAATCCAATATGCCGGCACTTCACTTCCGTTCATGGGCGGAAAGTACGCCGCCCGTTTTACCGCCCCTTTGCTCAAAATCGATAAAAAGCCGAATCTGATAAGCAAAAATGGGATCAATAACAAAAACCCATTGATCTTCATTCCAACACTCCTTTTTGCAGCACCTTCTGCATCTGTCTTGACTATCTTTTTACTTTTTTCGCAATGTCACGGTTCAGCTTATCGCGCCAGCGATTCGTGTATGTTTTCACATCTTTCAAAAGCTCATCTACAAACCCTGCAACATCTTCTCCTGTCACATCCAAAACATTTTTACCATCTGCCGCACAATCTTCAAACAAATCGATCAATCCATACTGCACCTCCAGCATATCATATCCATCCCCAGAAGCAAACGACCACATATGTTGTTGTATCTTTTTGAATGTGTACTGGTAGTCTTCAGGCAGCGCTTCGATCCGGGCCATCTGCTGTTTATACGCACGTTTTTCTTCCATTATATTCTTGATATTAAAATATTTATTAAAAAATTCATTCATTATGTTTTCTCCTTTAACTGTTTCATTTTTGATGTAATAAAATCCCACTTTGCCCAGAACAGCTGAAGTTCTTCATACCCTCTGTCATTTAACGAGTAAAACTTTCTGGGCGGTCCCATAGTAGAGGGCTTCTTTTCTATGCTCACCAATTTATTTTTTTCCAGCCGCACTAAAATAGTATAGACCGTACCTTCCACTACGTCTGTGAACCCAAGAGCGTTGAGCTGGCGCGTGATCTCATAGCCATAAGTCTCCTTCCGGCTGATGATCTCAAGGACACACCCTTCAAGCACCCCTTTTAACATTTCCGTTAAGTTTTCCAACTGCAGTTTCCTTTCTGTGAACACAACTAGTATCTTGTAACACTTACTACCGCTATATAATAATACAGAATAGCAAAACTGTCAAGAACGGACTATAAAAGAACAAAGCGGACAAGTCCGCTTTGCGCGCCAAATGCGATTTGACGTAGTCAAATGATTTCCTTACGCATTCTGTGTATCCTCGCGGAGCGTTTTTATGTCATATGAGGTTCCGTAGGAATTTCCTATGACATAAAAAAAGTATGGACCTAGGAGAAAAAAGGTCCATACTTTTGTAATGCAGATATTACACAATAACAATTCAT
>OLSH01000501.1_pt1 | contig 33514 bp, 45 predicted proteins | sample 1643221 | NCBI WGS metagenome assembly OLSH01 (sample SAMEA3136681, study PRJEB25190) | human gut metagenome | biome: human gut; feature: human-associated habitat; material: faeces | place: Austria | collected 2013 | reverse complement strand
AACCCTGCAGATGTAAGAAATAGATGTTTTCCATTCATATTCTTTTACCTCGTCATGAGCAGGTCGTCCGTTCGAATCGGATCAGTAGCTCCAAAAATCCTACAAATCAGCGTCAAAATTTGACTGATTTGTAGGATTTTTTCTTATTTAAGCTGACGCATACGAAGAAAACCGCAACAAAAACCGCAACATGAGGTGGCTCAAAATCGAGAATTGAGGCTTTTTGACAAAATTTTCGATGAATTAAGTGATAGATAATTGTTGTGAAATCGGTTTGAGAAAAAGGGTGGAACGGTGGATGTATGAACTTTCCGGAAGAACAGCTGGGTTGTGTTGGACAAAAATTCTCGGATATAGGACGAAAAATCGAATATATCAAGACACTTGATTTGGTCAGCTGCGTCGCAGAGGTCGAACAGCTCTGCGGCGAGATTCAAGCTGCAACGGAAGAAATGCGGCTCATACTTGCCATGATGAAAGAATAAACAAAGCGCCCCCGCCTCGGAGATCATCCGGAGCGGGGGCGTTGTCATGCTATGCAGTTAGGGCCGGTCTCTTACTTCACGCTCTTCCGCAGCCGCTCAAACTCAGCGTCGGCCTGAATGGCCTCCTTGGTGAAGGAGTTGTTGAACCACCAGTTGACCAGCGCAGACACGGTGGTGAAGCCGGTGGAGATGAGCTGCTCGAGCTGGGCGCTCTCGATGGGCAGCACGGGCTTGCCTGCGGCGCTCAGGATCTGGTTGATGAGGGCCAGAGCCAGCACAGCGGTGCGGGCGAGGGTGGCAGTGGAAACGGTGCGGTTGGTGATATGTGCGTTCATGGGATGTCCTTTCTCCCGGCGAGGCCGGGCGGTCAGTCGTGGATGGGCAGGGCCTTGGCGCGGTTGTACAGCTCCGTGCCGGTGCCGTTGCCGCCCATCGTGTGATAGGTCTTGTAGAGGTAGGTGAGGTTGCGCAGGCCGTCGGGGGTGATATGGCCGAGGCTGAGGAAGTGGTAACACTCGGTGTAAATTCGGTCATGCAGGAGGGCCAGCACGGCCTGCCAGAGGGCTTTGATCTTGGGGATGGCTGCGAGGACGGCCCCGCCCATCAGCGCGAAAGCCCACTGCGCCCAGTATTCGAGGATGAACTGCATCGGAATCACCCCCCTCACATGCTCCACCGGCTCTTATTCGCCCGGGTATCGATATGCACCCAGCCGGTCTTGCGGGTGGGGTGCTTTGCGTCCTTCGGGTAGCGCCCGATGCCGCCCCGGGAGGGCAGCAGGGTCTCGGCGTAGGCGGCGACCGTGGCCACGTCCACGCCCTCAACGGAGAAGTCTGCTGCCCGGCCCAGCAGGTGCTGGCTGGACTTGCTGCCGCCGACAGCGGCGTTGTGGGCAGCAGTGCGGTAGCCGCTGGTGATATGCACCGGCTTTCCGAAGTGCTCCCGGATGCACTGCAGCAGCACCACAAGCTCCTCGTCGAGGAGCACGACGTCGCTGCCCTTGCAGCCGAACTCCCGCACTCGGAAGCTGGGCGAGAGCTGCCGGGTGGAGTCCCGGGACATGGAATATTCTTTGATAGCGATAGAGAACACGACCTTTCTTTTTAACTTTTTCTTGACAATAGAGAATATATCCACTATAATGTTTATAGGATAAATCCTCTATGAAAGGATGCGAAGATGTGCAGGAGTATGAAATTGAGTTCTATAACCGGCCTGATGGAACAGAACCGGCTAAGGATTTCATCTTGAACCTCGACAAAAAGATGCAAGCCAAGGTCTTGCGCACCGTGTCACTTCTCGGCGCAGAAGGGCCTTTTCTGAGAGAGCCATACTCCAAGGCGCTGGACGATGGGCTTTTTGAGATACGCACCAAATTTGGCTCTGACATTACCCGAGTCCTCTACTTCTTTGTGGTCGGCAAAAAGGTCATTCTGACCAACGGTTTTGTAAAGAAGACTCAGAAAACACCGCCAGCCGAGATCGAGCTGGCAAAAATGTACCGTGCCGATTACCTCACCCGAAAGGAGAAACACAGATGAGCAATTTCAATGAATTTCTTGCCGAACAGATGAAAGACCCCGAGTTTAAGGCAGAATGGGATGCCCTCGACCCCGAATTTACAGTCATCGAGGCCATCCTGAAGGCTCGGAAGGAGAGTGGTCTGACTCAGAAGCAGCTCTCTGAGCGTACAGGCATAGCACAGACCGACATCAGTAAGCTGGAGCGGGGCAACGCAAACCCTTCGCTCCGTACTCTCCAGCGCCTTGCAGCGGGAATGGGAATGAAAATAAAACTGGAGTTTGTTCCTGTGTCAGCAAAGTAAATATGGTTTCTCCCAGCAGCCCCCACCCGGGGGCTGCTTTTTGTTGCGGCGGGCTCGTTCGGTTCGGAGCGCTCAACAGAGGCCGGGGCAGGTTCCGGTTCCTTCCTGCCCATGAGCTGCTTCAGATATTCCAGTAAGGTCATTTTGATTTTCCTTTCGCATTGCGCCTTGGAATTATACAAATTCAATGGAATCGATATAAGTTGTAGGTGCTGATAAAGCTCCATATTGTGGACTGTACGTCGATACATAACCATACTTCATAGTTATTTGTACTCGCACGGTCGGACCATCCGCGCTTTGCACGGTCAGGATTGCTTGCCCCGAGCTGCCGGGGCTTACGCTATACTCCGTATTATTTATTTTGGTTCCGGTGCAATTACCCGACAGGCTCCACTTGAGAGTTTTATCTGTGGCATTCTCCGGAGTGATGGTTGCCGTAAATTTTGTAGGTTCCTGCCATACGTATTTCTCACCGTTATGTTTCTCTCCATCAAAGCCTCCAATTCTCCACGTCAATTTGATTCCCGTCACAGGGATATAGCTCTGGTACGCCAGCCTTGCCTTGCCGTCCACGCCTGCGTATACTTTTTTGACCTTGTGGGCTTTCCCGTCTACTCCGATATACATCTTCTTGGCCAGGCGGGCCTTGCCGTCCACGCCGATATAAAAAGCTTTTGCCATATCTCACTCCTCATACACGACCAGAATCTTACCGGTGTCCAGCTCGCTGCCCTCGCCGGGGTCGGTGGTCGTGGTCGTGATAGGGCGGTCTTTGATGCTTGTAGTTCCCAGCGCCATCCTCAAGCCCCCCTTTCGGCGGAGGCGGCCTCTGTGTCTGCCCCGGCAGCGCCGGGGGCGGCAGCGGCGGTCTCGGTGTCCGTGCTCCTGTCGGCCACTCCCCACTCCTCCCGGAGGGCCTTGAGGGCGGCGCCCCTATCCTCGGTCTCCCCGGCCAACAGGGAGAGCAGCAGGGCCTTGGCGTTGTCACTCAGGCCCTCGCCGGGGTCGCCCTGCGGGCCGGGTTCACCGCGCGGCAGAGTCAGGCAGAGCTTGCCATCCCGGATACTGGCGGCGGGTGTGTCGCCGGTGGTCACGCTGCCGATGCCCTCCACCGCCGCGCCGCAGGCGGCTGCGATGCCGGCCTCCATCCGGTTGAGCACGTCGGGCAGGCTGACTTTCATGCCGGTGACGAAATGCTGTTTCACATACTTCATGGTGTACCTCCGTTACAAAGTCGTGTCATCCAAAACGGTGTCGCCCAGGGTGTCCTCTCCGGTGTCAGCGGTCGAGGCCGAGGGTCCCAGCAGCTCCACCTGCATCTGGATGCCGCCCTCGGGGACGTTCTCGGCCCAAAACGTGATGCTGCCGTCCTTGGTCTCGCAGACGCCCGCGAGGCCCGCAGAGACGGCCACGGTGAAGGTCTCCGGGGTGGGTACGGCGGAGGGGACGTTTGCCTCTCTCGCCGCCCGCAGCTCTACCGTCTGCTTGTAGGCGTAGCCGGGCACGTCGGTGCATTCGGCCCAGCCGTCCGCCGTCAGGGTCACGGGCCAGATGCCGAGATAGCCGCCGCTGTAGCTGGCCAGCAGCTTGTCGCAAAGCTTGGCGGTCTCTTTGGCCTTGGCCAATGCCTGTGCGCCCAGCTCGTCCATGGGGATGCCGGTGACGCCGTCCCGCATGAGGCCGCAGAGGGCTTCGTCCGCCCGGGTGTCGGTGAGGTTGGCAGCGGAGACGGAGGTCTGGCCCGCCGGGCGGGAGACCTCGGCGAGGCAGAGGTCATAGACCATCTCGGTGCGGGAGAGGTCTGGGCCTGCCGGCTCGGAGGACGGCGCGCCCTGCAGCACCTGCAGAGAGGTGCTGCGGCTGGTAGCGTCGTACCGGAGCACGACGCGGTCGATGCGGGGCAGAGCGCTGTCCGCGAGGGGCAGCGTGAGGGTCTGGGCCTCCCGCATGGTGACGCTGAGGCCCACCCACCGGCTGACGTGCATCCACGCCCGGCCCGCGCCGACGGTGACGGCGGTGCCGCCATCCTCGGCCACCGTGACCGCAAAATCCTCCTCGGTGCTGAACACGCCGGAAGTGCGGGTGGAGAAGTAGGCCGCTGCGTCCTCGGCATCGTAGGTGATGCCGCCCAGCGGGTAGGTGACAATGCCGGGTGAACTCAAAATATCGCCTCCTAGATCTTGTGCCAGACGGGCGTACCCAGCCGCGCGGTGCGGGTGGTGCCGTCGGTCTGGCTCTGGATGATGATGTCGGCCACCCGGACGGTGGCCTTGTAACCGAGTTCCGGCAGGGAGCAGAAACAGACGTCGCCCGGCTCGAGGCCGTCGGCGTCCAGCGTCATCTCGATGCTGCCGGAGCGGAGCTGTTCGAGGAGCTTCGACGCGCCCCGATCAGCCAGCTTCTTGAGGTAGCTGTCGCTTTTGACGGTCTCGCCGTCCTTGGGCTGGATGTCCCGGGCGTCCACGATCATCTCCCGGCGCTGGGCCCCTTCGGCCTCGGTGTCGCCCGCCCAGACCATGGCCCGGTCTTTGCCCTCGCCCGCCCCCAGCACGAGGGCCACGTTGGCATAGCTGCCGTCGCCGAAGGCCCAGCTGGCCTCTTGCAGGCTGCCCCACTTGGTCGAAAAGCGGTTGTTGGGGTCGGCAGTAGGCCGCCAGACCTCGAACAGGAGTTTTTTCGCGCTGTTTTTACCCATGAGGACGACCCGGAAGCCCAGGTCGCAGGCTGCACCAACCGTCTTGAAGTAGTCGAAGAGGGTATTCCCCGAGGTCTGCTGTTCAAAGGTGGTGTCGAAGCCCTTCGGCTCGGCTACCTCCAGCTTGGGCCACGGAGCCGCTGCCTTGGCGAGGGCCAGCATGGCGGCCTCGGCGTTCTCGTTCTTGATGACCGATGCGGAGACCCGCTTGGTGTAGATCCACGTGGCCGGGTAGCCGGTGACGACCAGATTCGCGTCCTCGTTCTCGTTGGAGCGGTGGCAGATACGCATGGGAATCTTGACCGCTGCGTCGGTGCGGACGAGCCAGCGGCCCTCCCGCAGGAGCGAGAGGTTCTCCTCGGTGGGGCGGACTTCCAGAGTGAAGCTGCCTTCGGAGTTGTAGGGCTCATCCCAGTACACCGACACCCACACGTCGATATTGCCCAGCCGGGCAAGGGTCGTTTCATCCAAGACGTCGAATGTCATACCATCACCTCCGGCAGGATGCCCACCGCCAGCGGGTAAAAGGAGATGGACGCCTGCAGGCCCTCCCTGCCGCTGGCGGCGTCGGCGGTGAGGACGTTATCGCCGGGGTGCAGCTCCATGAGGTCGCTGTCCTCGTCCAGCAGGGCGAAGGCGTTGGTCTCCACGCCGCCGGAGATGAGCTTGACGGCCAGACGGTCGGTGGTGGTGCGGTAGATCTCCAGCACATCCCCCTTGTTCAGGGTGGTGTCAAAGCCGATGTGCTCCCCGGTGGTGCTGTTGCGGATGGCGGGATCGACCACGATACCCGAGGAGCGGAGCTTGGCGGTGAAGGGAACCGGCAGCGCACCGGGGTTCCTGACGTTGAGGAAGTAGCTCTGCCGCCACTCGCTGTACCGGTGGCTGTCGTAGCAGACCGGGAAGCGGAACTGCGGCACGAAGCCGCCCATGACAGCGTTCTGGCTCTCGAGGCTGTACCAGTAGGGCTTGGGGCGGTAGAGCATGAAGTCCAGCCGGGGGTAAGGGTGGAGCTGGACGGTGTAGGGGGTCTTTTGGAGCACGAACCGGGAGAAATAAGCATCCCCGAAATACATCGTGCCGGAGGTGAAGAAGGGCAGCTTTTGCAAAAACAGATTTGCCTGCCGCTCGCCCTCCGGCCCCCAGAAGTCCGCGATGACCTCGTGGGGCACGCCTTCGACGCTCTGCCCCTCTACTGTCACACCCTGCTGGTTGACGCCCTGCGCCGTCTTGAGGGTGACGTCCACGCCCGAGAGGCCATCTATCTGGTAGGGGATGCCGTAGTCCCAGCCGAGGTCGAGGGCGGCCCCGGCGTCCGTCACGAGGCGGAGATGGTCATTGCGCATGGTGGGCCTCCTTTCAGTGTTTTTGGGCCTTGGCACGGTCGGCCTCCCAGCGGGCTTCGCGCTGGAGGTCGGCGGCGGTGTGGGCCTTGGAGTAGATGTTCTGGGTGATGTTGGTGTCGCCGTCGCGGTAGCTGCCGGCAGCGGCGGCGATCTGCGCCGTGCCGGAGGCCGCCACCCGGCTGCTCACGGCCATGTTGTCGCTGAGGACGAGGGCGTTGGCGCTCTTGACCAGCTTGGCGAGGGACTTGTTGATCTCGGTGAGCTTCGCGGTGTTGGCGTCGATGGTGTCCGTCAGCTTGTTCGACCCGTCGGTGATGCTGGGGGTGTCGAGGTCGAGGCCGGAGCTTCCGCCCCCACCCCCACCCCCGCCGCTGCCGCCAGAGCCGCCGGAACTGCGGTGGCTCCCGCCCAGCTTGGACACGATGGCCGCGATGGCGACGCCCAGAGCGACGGCGGCAGCGGCCACCACGAGGCCCGCCGGGATGCCAAAGAGGGTGGAGGTGAGGGCCGCGCTGATGGCGGCCAGCATCCCTTCGACGGCTGCGCCGATGGTGCCGATCATGCCGGCGAAGCCCGCATAGATGGCGGGGAACATACTCAGGAGGCCGCCGGAGAGGCCGGCGCTGATGGCTTTGGCCGCAGCGGCCAGCGGGGCCTTGAGGGCGCCGAACACACTTTTCAGGGTGCCGCCCATCTTGACGGCCATGGAGGAGATGTCGCCGAACTTGCCGGTGATACCCTCGAAGAGTGTCTGCCCGATGCTCCACGCCGTCTGCGCCAGACTGCCCGCCGCGTCCCCGAGAACGCCGTTCAGGCCGTCCACCATCTTCATGGCGAAATCCCATATCTGCTGCTTCTGGTTGGCGGTCAGGCCCGAGTAGAGAGCGGATGCCGCCCACTTGCCGATGGAGAGCCAGTCTCCGCTCTTTACCGCGTCCCACAGGGTGCCCACCGTGCCGAGGATGCCCTCGTTGGCGCGGTCTTTGAGGGCAGACCAAAGGCCGTCCAGTGTCTTGGCGGCGCTGTCCTTGATGGTCTCGGCCACCTGCTCGGTGCCGTCGGCGGCAATGGTCTTGACGGTCTCCACCGTGCGGAGCGCTCCGTCGATGACCTTGTCCTGCGTCTGGGTGATGACCTGCTGCTGTTCGGTGGTGCCGTCCGCGAGGGTCTTGGTCACGGCCTGGGTGGTGGTCTTGATGCCGTCCACAATAGCCGTGCTGCTGGCCGTCACGGTGTTCACCACGTCTCGCACGGTCTCCATGGTCTGGCTGACCGTCCGCTTGCCGTCCGCCGCGATGGTCTCCACGGTCTTGATGTCCTTGAGCACACCGTCCACCATCTGGCGGCTGGTGGAGGTGATGACCTGCTTCTGCTGGGTGGTGCCGTTGGACAGTGTTTCGGTGACAGTCTCGGTCGTGGTGGTCACGCCGTCCTTGACTGCGGTGGTGGTGTCGCTGATGGATTTGATGATGTCCGCCGTGGCCTGTTTTGTGCTCTTGGCGGCAGAGGTGGCCGCAGCGGCCGCAGCGGTGGCAGATGCCGCCGCGCCGGAAGAGCCGGAACTGCGGGCCGCGTCAGCCTGAGACTGTGCGACTCGCTCATTGTGCTTGTCGAGGCGGCTCTGGCTTGCCTTATCTCTTTTCGACTGCTGATAGCTGCCGATAGAGTCGGAATAAGCCTCGTTGTAGGCATCTTTTGCTGCACCGAGGCCGTTTTTCAGAGAGCCCAGCGCGGCGGCTGCACCCTTGATGCGGGCCACTAGCTCATTGATCCAGTCCACCACCGAACCGATGACATTCGAGGCGGTCTTTTGAATGGCCGAAAATGCTGAATCGACAGCAGAGCGGAAGGTCTCGCTGGTGTGATAGGCGGTCACAAGCCCCGCCGCCAGAGCGGCCAGAGCGGCCACCACAAGCCCGATGGGATTGGTTTTCATGACGGTATTCAATCCCGCCTGAGCAACCTTGAGAACCCCCGCACCACTTGCAGCTTCGAGCTGCATTGCGTTCAACGCTTTTATAGTGGCAGTATGCAGGGTCGTGATAGCTGTAGCTGCTGCCACGGTCGCCTTATAGCTCAGCACTGCCGCCGTGACGGCCACGACTGCCGCCGTCAAGACGCCGATGGTCTCCTTGAGCGCGGCCATTTTGGCGTCGTCCTCGGTGATGGAGACCACCAGTTCGTTTGCCCTGACGATGATGTCCCCGAGTGCCGAGAAAAGCCCGCTGGTCAGTTCACCGGTCAGCGCGGCCACATTGTCCTTCAGGGTAGACAGCCTGCCGTTGAAGTTCTGGCTGGCCTCCAGCATACCGTTATAGAACTGCCCGCCCTCGCTGGTGGCAGCGGCCACGGCGGCTTCCAGCTCGTTGAAGCTGACCTTGCCGTCCGAGATGCGCTTGTAGAGGGCGCTCATGCTCTCGCCGGTGGCGTCGCAGATCTGATTGAGCGGGTTGAAGCCCGCGTCAATCATCATGTTGACGTTTTCCAGCGTGACCTTCTGGGCGCTGGACATCTTGCCGTAGGCCCGCACGAGGGTCTGGAGCTTGTCCGCGTTGCCCAGCGAAATATCGCCCAGACGTTTCAGTACGCCGGTGGTGTCATCCGCCGCGATGCCGAACTGTAAGAGGGTCTGGGTCCCCTCGGTCAGGTCGGACAGGGAGAAGGGCGTGCTTGCGGCCATCCGGCGTATCTCTTCCAGCTTCTCGGCGGCAAGCTGTTCGTCGCCCAGCATGACCTTGAAGTTGGTCAGATAGCTTTCCATCTGGGAGTTGTAGTCCAGACCGCTCTTGACCACGTTTTTCAGGCTGGATGCCGCTTTCTTGGCAAAGTCCGCGATGAGCTGGCCTGCGGCCACTGTCCACTTGTTCGTGGCTTTCTCAGCCGGGTCACTGTTGAGCTTTACTTCGCCGGTGATGGAAAAATCTGCGGCCACGGTGTCCACCTCTTTCTGTGAAAAAGAGCGCAGGCACAGCGGCACAGGCTTAGAGTTTTATTTCGATTTCTTTGCGGCAAGCCGGGTTCTTGCATTTGACCCAGATGCCCTCCGCGCGGGCTTCCGGGATGGCCCAGACCGGCAGAGGCCGACCGCACAGGGGGCAGAGCACCGGGGCGCGGTCAGCGCCGGAAGCGGGCCGCAAAGGCTTCGTTGCGGTCTTGCAGGGTGACAATGCGACCGCCTCCTTTCCGCAGGGCGGCGGGCAGAGCGAAGCGTTCCTTCAGCTCGGCACGCCGCTCCCGCTCTGCGCCCTGAAACTGCGCAGGGTCAGCCGTCCGGAACCCGATGATCTTCGCCAGCTGGGTCTCCTCGGGCAGGTTCGACATGAGGGCCTTGAACCGCCACCAGTGGAGCCTTGCCCGGGTGAGGTCGATGCAGTAAGCCTGCTGGAACGCGGCCACGATGGCGGGGCCGTCGGTGACGTAGTCCAGCGCCAGCTCCTCGGTGCGGCTGCTGCCGGGGCGGTCGGCCACCTCCTGCGGGCCTGCGGTGTAGAACTCCACCAGAGCCTTGAAAGCGTCCACCTCTTCCTCCGGCGGGACGGCCACGCGGTAAAACCGGCGCATGGTTTCCCGGGCCAGCTCAGGCAGGCCCTTTTCGTCCTCCGGAAGGCGGAGATACTGCCCGTTGAACCAGACCATAGGCCGAAAATCCCAGTCGATGGGCCTGCCTGCCCACATGCGGGGCAGTTTGTCCAGCAGGATGTCAGCCATTTTCCAGAGCCGCCAGCTCGGTCAGAAGCTGTCTGCGGCGGGCGGCCTTATCCACCCGCTCCACCATCTGGGCGGCGGCAGGCTGGCCCGGATAGCTCACGGGCGGCTTGTGCTTGTCCTTCTGGCGCTTCTCAGCCCGGCGCTGGGCGCGGTTCTGGGGGACGGCCGCCGGGCGGGAATAACGAGCCTTCTCAGCAGCGGCTGCCTGCGTGATCTCGTCGAGGACGTCGTACAGACGGCTGACATCGTTTTCGTTCAGCCCCAGACGGGCGGATGCCCCTGCGCCCAAAATCTTGTCGAGGCCGCGCATGGAAACGCGGGCCTGTGCGCGGAGACGGTCGCCCAGGCGGACGTTCTCCCGTTCGCACCGGGCTGTCTCGGCCTCGCCCTCCCGGGTCATCTCGTCCAGTGCATCCTCCAGACGGTCGAGGTCGTTGGCGTTCAGAAGCGAAAAATCAAATTCCTGTCCATGGATCAGCATTTATCGGTACTCCTTTCTCTCAGCCCGCGACGGCGGTGTTATAGTCGAACTCAGCCGGGGTGCCGATGCCCTTGAAATCGGCGGCAAAGGTGGCATTCGCGCCGGCGCTGCCGCCCACATCGCTGGTCAGGATGAGCGCGCCTTCGCCCTTCTCGCCCTTGCCGGTGCGGAGAGAGAAGTAAACATAAGGCACCACCACGCTCTGGCCGGAGCCGAACGCGATCTTGTGGGAGAGCAGGAAGTCCTGAAACGCATCGCCCACGTAGCGGTCGCCCTGAATGGAGAGGGTGCGCTGAACACTGCCTTTGGTGGTGACAGGGCCGGTGCGGATGTAGGTGTTGTCCGTGGTGGAGGCGTTCAGTGCGCCGCTGTGCTCCCGCACGTGGTCGGCACAGACCACCCAGCTTTTCACGTCGGTCTGGCTGGCCTCGGTCTGGACGGCCAGCAGGAAGTCGTCGGTGGTCTCCACGCCGGTATAGTCGGTGCTGGGGGTCAGGCCCGACAGCTTGACGGCTTCGGTAACAGTCATAGGAAAAAACTCCTTTCGTTTCAGCCCTTGGGCTGGTAATATTCGAGCCGCAGCTGCATCTGCATCTTACAGCTGTCCGCGCTGGCCGTGACGATGTAGCCGCTGGACATCACCGAAACGCGCAGCGGCTCTTTGCGGCCGCCCAGCCGGGGCAGGTGATGCCGGTCGTTCTGGGCCAGCACCCACTCGGTCAGCTGCTCAAAAAAGCCGCTGTTTGCGATCTGGACGCTCTGGGCCTCGCTGTAGTCGCGGCGGCTGACGAAGATGTAGCTCTTGGCGAGGTTGCGGCCGGAAAAGAAAACAGCCGTCACCGGGTCGGTGGGGCTGTCCTCGATGGAAAACTCGGCCACAGGCTCCGGTGAGAGGCCGGAAATGCGGAAAGCTGCGCCGTTTTCGCTCTGCTCCTCGGCGATGAGGGGGCAGGTCTTGAGCCACTCCCGCATGGCCGTGATGGTGGCTTTCTCGCTCATAAGTGTCCCATCCCTCCCCAGAAGGTCGTGACGGCCTTGGCCCCGAAGAGGGCCAGATGTTCGCCCACATCGGCAAGTGCCCGCTGGCCCCAGTAGGAGCCGCGCAGACCCTTGTACTTGTCGGCTTCCTGCCCGCGTTCTTTGTTGCCCATGAAGGTGTGCAGGTCGGTGCCCTCGGCATGGAGGTAATACTGCTTTCGGGCGTAAGGGGTGTTGTACACCAAAAGGCCCTCGTCGTACTTGGAAGCGGTCTGGACGCCGTTTTTCAGCTGGCCGGTGTCGAAGGGAACGTAGCTGTCGATGAGCCGCGCGGCCTCCTGCGCAAGGGCGAACTGGGCCTTTTGCAGGGCAGCGGTCTTTTCTGCGCCGAAGTCGGGGCGCCAGCTCAGCTCCATCCGGATGCCGTCCACCTGATATTTCAGGCCGTAGGGCTGGTCAAAAATGGGCTTGGACATGAGGTGTCAGCTCCCTTCCACATGAAAATGCGGCAGCGGGACGCCCCGGTCGTCCGAGACATCCGCCACCGTACAGCAGATGTGCGTTTTTTCGAGGGCGGCATATTCGGCCTCGGTCAGGCTGCGGACAGCGCCGCAGAGGAGCTTGCTGCCCCGCTTGAGCGTCCAGTGTGCGGCTTTCTCTGCCGGTGTCAGGCGCGCCCACTGGGGATAGGGCAGATAGCCCGGCGCAGGCGGGAGGCGGATATGCACCACCCTCTGGGGGTCGCCGGAGGCCGAGGTGCGGCGCGTCTCCCGCCAGCTGCACCCCGTGAGCACCTTGCAGACCGGCCGGTCTGTTTCGGTGGCAATGTCATGCAGCAGCATGACGACGGTGACGGGCGTCTGCATCAGAAACACCCCCGATACAGCAGATTGTGCGGGTCGCTGCCCAGTGTGTTGGCGAGGATGTACGCCGCCTCTGCCACCAGCCGTGCGGCCAGTGCGCCGGAGGTGAAGGTCATGGACACGCCATCGTTGGAGACGCTGGACGCGCCGGGCGGCGTGCAGGCTCTCTGCACGGCGTTCGCTGCGTCGATGATCTGGATGCAGGCGTCCGCCAGTGCCTCTGCACAGCCTTCGCACACTGCGGCGTGGCCCTCGGCCCGGCCAAAGGTCATCCGGTCGATGAGCCGGGACGCCCGTGCGGCCAAAGGGGCAAAGGCGGCTTCGTCCAGCGTGCCGCCGGCGGCTGCATACTGGTCATAGGTGCAGTAATTCAAAAAAATCAGCTCCTTTTAGGCTCCCCTGTTAGGGGAGCTGGCTGCCGTCGGCAGACTGAGAGGTTCGGTCACGCTTTCTTCTTGATGAGGATGGTCTGGGGCTTGGTGACTTTGAAGGCGTAGACCTTGCGGCCCTTGACTGCGGACGCGCCGATGTACTTGCTGGAACCATTGAGATCCTGCACATGGACGGGGACGGCCCACTCGTCGATGAATGCAAACCAGTTGGGATGACCGGCGATGTACTCCACGTTCTCGCCGAGGGTAGAATCCTCAAAGACGGTGAAGCCTGCGATGCGGCCCACAGCGCCGGTCTGGACGACAGCATCGCCAAGGTCAGATGCCTTGATGAACTCGGGACTCTTCAGCAGCAGACCATAGATCTCGGGGGAGACCAGCAGCCAGCGGCCCTCGGTGGGGACATGGACGGTGGAGAGCTTGGTGCGGGCGTCCACGACGTTGCCGTAGATGGTCTTCTCGGTCAGGGCGGTGGTGGTGCCGAAGGCCGTGCCTGCGGTGGTCAGCTCCGCAGAGCCGTCGGAATCCACCTGCAGCGCCAACGAATAACCGGCACTGTCCAGACGGTCAGCCACCAGATCGTCAGGGACGCTGGCGGCGTCGAAGCCGTCGATGATCTCATTGACGGCCTTGTCCTTGTCGATGTTGACGGTGAGATAGGTGGTGTCGCCGCCGGTCAGCTCTGCGCCGGTCTGCTTGTTGTAGTCGTTCACAGTGACTTCGGTGTCACGGACGGGGACTTTGACGGAACCGGCCTTGGGGCTGCCCTCATAGCGGTTGTTGCAGATGACGCTGACCTTCTTGACCAGCGTCGCCCGGAGCTTGAGGTCAACCAGCTTGGAATAACGAACCTGTGCTTCGTGTGCCATAATGTTTCCTTTCTATCAGTCGATCTTGATGCCGGGGTTCATCGCCTTGAAGGCAGCGGTGACGGCATCGGTGTCGCCGGTGGGCGGAGTGCCGTGCTCTGCGCCGCTGGAAACGTGGACGCTGCCGCCCTCTGCGGCCTCGCCGAAAGCCCAGGGGTTGGCCTTTGCAGCTTCTTCCAGCGCCTTGTCGATGTCGGTGGTGCGGTCTTTGGAGGACTTGAGGGCCTCCATGTCCAGCAGGGCGCGGACGGCCTTGACGCTGCGGCCCTTCTTGCCCATGATGGCGGTGTTCAGGGCCGAGTCGAAGGCGAAGCCGTCCGCCTGTGCCTGCATATCGCCCCGGAGCTTGGTCAGCTCGGCCTCGTACTCGTCCGGGGTCTTCTTGCCGTCGAACTTGGCGAGGCCGTCCTGCGCGGTCTTGAGCTGGGCCTGTGTGTTTTCGAACTGGGTCTTGAACTGTTCGGCGACGGTCTTCTCGCGGTTGATGTCTGCGCCGTTTTCGCTCATCAGCCAGTTGAGCTGTTCGTCGGTGATGCCGGGAATCTTTGCCTTTACGTCTTCACGCTTCATAAGTAAACCCCTTTCTTTGGGTGAAACTACGGTTTGTTGACGCGGTTCGCCTTCCGCATGTTACTGGGCAGGGTACGCGCTGCCCGCCGCGATGGTGCCGTCTGCCGGAATCGAACCGGCGGCCCGCTGCTTACGAGGCGGCTGCTCTGACCAATATGAGCTAAAACGGCATGAAAAAAGCGCCCCTGCCCGGATGGGCAAAGACGCTGGCGGTATTTGGCTGTTAGTCCCAGTCAGCATAGTGCGGACACTTGAGGCAGCTTTTGTGGGCTTCATCCCAGCTGCAAGGCGGCTTATCGTCGCCCTTCAGGCAAAGAATATCATCGCCGATGTTGGAAATGTCGAAGCACAAGCCGCAGTCGATTTTTCGGTTGTAAATGGGACAAAACCATTCTTCAAGCTTCACATCATCACGAATGCGGAATTCCATGCTTTTTGACCACCTCCATCAATTTCTTTCCGCCCTCATCCAGCGGGCCGATGCTGGATACATTGCCATCTTGTCCGATGGCGACAAAGCCCAGCTCAGAGTAATAACAGGTCTGTGTACCGTTTCGCTGGGACATTGCGACCTTAGAGGAGCGGATGATGCGTTCGGCATCCATTGGCCCCATACCGCGTTCAGCCCAGCGCTGCAAGACGTGGTCGCTTGCAAAATTTATCTCATTTGGAGCAGACGGGGATTCAATGAGCCGACCTTTCGCCTTTATTGTACCAGCTTCCCGCATTTGCTGCAACTCAGTATTTGCAGCATTGAACTGCTCCTGTTTCCGGGCTGCATAGCTGGCCTTACTGCTGGCACTCCGCCCGAACCCATGTACACTTGTCCGGGCGCTGTCCACTCTGCCGCCGGTGGCCCGAGTGAAGTCCGCAAGGCTCTGCCGGGCCTGCCTCAGCTTCATGGCGCTGGCGGTGGTGTCAGCCCCGGCGGCGTCCTCGGCCAGATACCGGCGTTTCCACTTGCGGACGGCCCGCTCCCGGGCGCGCTGCATCTGGCTGATCTCGTAGCGGGTGTAGAGCCTGCCGTCGTACTCGATGTCCCGGGCATTGAGGGCTTCGAGGCTTTCCTGCGTCCATGCGGGCGGGCTGCCCAGCTCCGGGAACACCACGAAGAAGGTGTGGCGGCAGTTCCAGCCGCAAAGCCCCGCGCCGGTGCCGTAGCCGGTGGCCGACTCGAAATCCTCGTAGTGCTGGCCCAAGTAGTCCACCGCGCCGCCCCGGTGGTAGCGCCTGCCCTGCCATACGGCATGGCTGGGGCGCGCCCCACCGTGGGCCGTCACCTCGACAAAAGAGGCCCCCATCTCGTCCATCCGGGCCTCCTGAAGCTTCGCGCCGGTCTGGTTCACGCCGGTGAGCACGGCCCGGCGGCAGGCCACCTCCAGCGTGTCCCTGTGGCCGCTGGGGTAGGTGACGTAGGGCATGGAGTCGGCAAGGCCGTCCACAGCACGCTTGACGGCGGTCTTGTAGTCGAACGCGCCGCTGCTCACTTGGAGCCATGCCCTGTCCAGTGCCTGCTCAAAAGCCCCGGAGACGGTGTTTGCCGTGGTGGCGGTAAGGTTGGAGAAGCTGCCTGCCGTCTGCCGATAGCCCGCGTTGAGCAGATTCTGCAAGGGCGCTGACTCCTCGAAGGGCGTCGGCTCCTTGCCGTAGTGGAAGTAGATCGCATCCTCGGCTTCCAGTGCAGCGATCGCGGCCTCCTGCATCAGACGGCGTATCTCGGCCTCGCTCTTGCCGGTATACCGGGCCAACAGCTTCACCACATCCTTGCGGACGGCTTCGGTCTGCTGGTAGCGCCACAGCTGCCAGTTAGCAGTAGCGGTCACTTTGTCCATCTTGCCGATGCGCCGGGCAACGTCCCGGAGAATCGTATCCTCCACCTCCTGCCAGAGGGCCACGAGGGCGTCCGGGGCGTGGTCGAGGTAGTCCGGGGCCAGCATCAGGCACCCCCGCCGAAGGTCAGCTCAGGCTGGCGGTTTTCGGTACGTGCCTCTTCGGCCAGCCTGCGGGCATCCTCTTCGGAGATGCCGTACCGGGCCGAGAGATACTTGTAGCGGGGGAGCAAGCCGCTGAGGGCGTCATCCCTCATCTGGGTCATGCGGGTCTCGGCGTCGGTGATATAGCTGTCGTCCCAGTTCACCGAGATGGGAGTGTCGGGGACGACTGTAGCCTTCTGCAAGTCTTTTGCAGCCCAGAGAATGGCCCGGATGATGACGATCAGAGCGCCCTCGATGGGTATCTGGTTCTTATTGGCGCTGGCTACGAGATCCTGTCGGCTTCCGTTGTACTCGGTGGCCGTTGTGACTTTGCCGTTCTCGAAATCGTACCGGTGACAGCCCAGCCCGCACTTGAAGGAAAACAGGTTGAGCATATCCTGCACGGCCCGGTGATTCTGCTCCACGCGGAGGTCCGGGTTGTACTCGTGGTATTCGCTGGGCTGGTCGAGGCTGCTTTCCTTGCCGGGCAGATGCACAAACTGGCTCACAACATCGTCGTCCGGCGGGATGGAGTGCTCCACGCCCTTATCGTCCACCACCTTGCGGCAGATGTCGGCACTGTAGAATATCTTCTTGTGGCCGAGGCGGATGTCCTCGCGGTAGTTGTCAAAGGCAAGGTCCACGCCCTGCGCCTCTTCCAGCGCCTCGGCAAAGACGCTCATGCCCAGCCCGCTGCCGCCATCGATGTTCTTGACAGCTCCCGGGCTGAACAGTGCAAACCAGGGCGGGGAGCCCTCTACCGTGACGCTTTCCACCGTGCCTTCCGGGGGCTTCTCGACCGGAGAAAACACCGGTGAGCCGGATGCGGAGTCAGTGACGCGAAACCATTCGTTGCGGATGGTGCGCTTCTTTTCGTTGCCGGTGTGAGTCTGTAAGTAAATGGCAGGCTTGCCGTCCATCAGACACTCGGAGACAAAGGCCGCTTCGGTCACGACGCCCCGCTCCACCCGCAGGGGGAGGATGCAGGGGGCCGGGTCGTAGTCCAGCTTGAGTCGGACGTCCGGGCTGGGGACTGCCTTGCCATTCACGACGGTCATATTTTCGACGCTCAAAACAAAAGAGCCTGTGCCGGACCAGAACGCTTTCTCGACCAGCGCGTTGGCGTTCGTCCAGAAGTGCAGGTCGCGGAGCAGACCGCCCACCTGCTGCTCATCGTCGCCCAGCAGATACCGGGCGGTGGCTGCGTCCGTGATTTGGAAGGTGGTGCGGTCGTTCAGCAGCAGATTCGCCCAGTCCTCGCAGACCCGCTTGGGCATCCGCAGGGAGGCAATGGTGCGCTTTTTGGTGCCGTCGGCATACTCGGCGGCGCGGGTATGAACGCCGGGTACGTTACCTTTCCACCATTGCCGCCATGTCTCGATCTGGCTGTAGTAATCGGCATCCAGCTGCCACCCGCGCGTCTTATGCAGATGATCCAGAAAATCGGTGATGTTCATGTGTTCGTCAACCTCTTGAAATCGCGCTCGATGGTGTACTCATAGGCATCCAGTGTGTCGATGTCGGTGCTGCCGTCGTCGAGGCGCTCATCTACGCCGGGATGCTTGCCGCTGTAAAGGGCCGTAGCGAGGGCATCCCGCAGGGTGGCAGCTTCCGGCATGAGCCAGAACCGCCCGCCGCCCATCAGGATGCAGGTGAGGCGGATGCGGTCGGTGATCTTTATCTTAGCGCTGTTCTCCACCCGTTCGGCAAGCCAGCTCAGCTTGCATCGGCGCAGGCGGGCGCGGATATGGTTTATCAGGGTCTGCTCAGCGCTGTCGCAGAAGATGTACTGGATCTCGCCCCAGCGGGCAAAGACCGCGATACAGAACTCGATGAGCTTGTCGGCCAGATAGTCGGCATCCTGCGCCACCGGGTCGAGGCGCCGGGACGCCAGCCCCACCACACCAGACCAGCCCGGGAGAATGGCGGTCGCCACGAAGGCGTGTTTTGAGCCATTGCCGCCGAAGTCCACGCCAATACGGATTCGCCACGGGTGCAGCTGTTTCTCGGCGGGCCAGAAAAAACGCCTATCCCCGGCGGCGAGGCTGTCGGCCAACAGGCGGTAGATGACGCCGTTGGCCGCCATCCACTGCCCGAGGATGAAGCGGTTATAGTAGACGGTGCCGGTATACTCTTTTTTCAGGTCGGCCACGAACTGGGCCGGGAGAGTCGGATTGTCGTCGATGGTGTACGCCTGGCAGTAGATGTCCGCGTTGCTGTCGAGGAATTTCTTGAACCAGTGGGAGGGGCTTTCCGGGTTGCAGGTGCCGTCGAAATGACTGTGCGGACAGGACAGGCGGCTCTTGAGCATCTGGAAAACGCCTTCGTCCCAGGTGGTGATCTCGTCACCGTAGGCGTACTCGAAGGCTGCGCCCTGAATCCGGGCAATGTGCTTTTTGTTGTCGGCACCGAGGACATAGACCTTGCGGCCGAAGAGCTGTACCATATTGCCGGAGGCTGAGGTGCGGACGACGCCCACCAGCTCCGGCCCCCAGAGGCCGCGCATGGGTTCCAGCACGTTGCGTTCCAGTGTGCCGAGGGTGTTGCCCAGCATGACCAGCAGGCCCTCGCCCCGGGCCGCACAGATGCGCTTCGGGATGGTGACGGCGCAGTCAAGATAGGTCTTGCCGGAGCGGGTGGCCCCGGTCTTGACGTTCCAGCGGTGGGAGCAGCTGCGCAGATATTCCTGCTGAAACTCAGTCAATGGCACTGTCTACGCCTCCCAGCAGTTCCTTCGCCTTTGCCAGTGCATCGGCGGCGGGGTCTTTCTGCACGGCATCCTCGCCCAGCATCTTGAGCAGTACCGACGCTGCCTGCGGGTCGCCGCGCTTGGCTCTCTCAGTGACGCCCATGACGACGGCCATCTGGTTATCGATGTCCTCCGGGTCGATGGCATCCCGCAGCATGGCGTTCACCCGGCGGCGGTCGGTCTCGGGCAGGCTCAGGTAGTAGTCGGCGGCCTCCCGCATGGAGCGCTTGCGGCGGCGTGCCGCACCCGAGGCGATGCCGCCCTGCTGTCCCAATGACCTGGCTTCGTCCTTGCTTCGCTGGTCCATCGGCACCAGATTTTTGTATCCATCTTCACGCGACACGTCACCACCTCTCCGGTGCAAAAGTAAAGCCGCCCGGGGTTTCCGAACGGCAGAAGCTGCATAAAAAATCCCCGCACATTTCTGTGCAGGGTGATTGACGCACATCCGGTGGGGTATCCTTGAACCCACTGCGGATTCCGGGGCCTCCGGTGGTGTGCCGGACTCTCACGGGGAGAAGGAGGGACTCCCATCCGGCACGCCAGCCCCGAGCGGTTTTGCAGGCCATGCGTCAGGCTGTTGCTGCGGCGGGGCGCAGCGTCATGGTGCCGCCCTTGGAATCGAACCAGCCGTGTCTGGTCACACGCGCCGCGCACCAAATCACGCTCAGGCGGCATAATAGAAGCAGCCTGCACACCATGCGGTCAAGCGTCAAGGAGGACATGGTGCGGAGGCTGCGTGTATCGGTGGGCCTTTCCGGCTCTGCCGATGGTATCATTTTACACCGGAAGAGAGTGAACGCACAATGAACGGATACTGCACAGTTTCAGAGCTTCAGGTGTTCGATGGCCCGGCGGCGCAGGGCGAAAATGCCACGGGAAGTGAAATTCATGTCTGCGGCGATCTGCTCCCATTTCAGGCAGTTCAGATAGTATTTGCGAAGAGCGCAGTATTCGGCGGAGTCCAGCTGCACAAGCGCGGCATCGATCTCTTCAAACAGAGCGTCACAGACGGCCAGCTGCGCGTAGGCACGGCGTTCGGCTTCTTCTTCACGCTCTACTGCCCGGGCGAGGCTCTGCCCATCCTTGCTGCCGCCCGGCGCGGCGCTGAGGTTCTGGGTGATGTGCCTTGTGGCCTCCTGCGCCTCTGCCAGCCGGTAGGAGAGCCGCTGATAGAGCTTTTCGGCTTTCCGGTAGCGGGAGAGCCAGCTTATTTTCTCTTCATAGGTCAAATTGGTTACTCCTTTCTATGGAGGGTATGGAGGATAGGAGGCTGTTTCTGAAAAATCCCTAGAGGAAAACAAAAAATATATAGGAAAAAGTCTGGGAAACAGCTCCTCTGCTTCCATACCCTCCATATTCTCAATTTTTCAGGCGGGTCTGCTCATAAAGAGGACTGCTTTTGACTGGGGCGACGGACGGCTCTGCGCCACGCGCCAACGCCATGCAGCGCATCCCTTCATCTGAAAGGGTCACGCCCACATACTCGTTGTAGTACATCCCCTTGCGGATCTCATAGTGCTTTTTCACTTCCATGCCGAACTGTTTGTTCGCCATGCGCCATTTTTCGTTGTTTTCACTGCACCAGTTCAGGTAGGCGCGGAACAGCACGCTGGCCTGCACCGTACTGCTCTCAGCTGGTTCGGTGCAGTCAGCCAGAAAGGCCGCGATGCGGTCCTGGTCTTGTTTATAGGCGTTTACGGCGCTGTCCACGGCGGCACAGGGTGGCAGACCGTGCCGTTTGCCGCCCTGGCTGTTGGCCAGCCATTTCTGCAGGCCGCCCAGCGCCCAGTTGAGGATGCCGGGCAGCTCGGCCTCTAATTTCTGAGGCAGCAGCATATCCTGCTTGTCTTCCGGGATGCGCTGGGTGAAGGGGACCAGCCGGATGCGGCGCCAGATGCCCACATCGGTGCCGCGGATCTTCGGCAGGTGGTTGGTGGCTTCCAGCAGCTTGAACTCCGGACGGAACTCAAATTCCTTGCCGTACTGGAAGCGGGCAGTGATGGTGTTGCCGCCGGTCATTTGTTTTACGAGGCCTTCGTCCAGCATCGCGCCTTGGTCGCCCTCTTCCAAAGTGACAAATCGGGCGCCTTTCAGACGGGCGACATCGCTGCGGGCCGCACCAGAGGAACGGCTGTGGGAGTTGGCGATGGTATCGGCTTGGGCGTTCATGCAGTAGTCGCCCAGCATCTTGGCCAGCGTTTCCAGAAAGGTGCTCTTGCCATTGGCACCGTCGCCGTACAAAAAGAACATACACTGTTCTCGTGTGGAGCCGCACAGGCAGTAGCCCACCATCACCTGCAGATATTCGGCCAGCTGAGCATCCCCTCCGGTGACCGACTGGATGAACGCTTCCCATACGGGGGCTTTTGCCAGCGGATCATAGTCCACCTGTGCCATGCGGGTGATGTAGCGTTCCCGGTCGTGGGGCTCAAGTTCCCGGCGGGCGAGATCAAGGATGCCGTTGCGCACATTCAGCAGACCTTTGTTTTTATCGAACTGATCCGGCAGCATGGGGATGCCAGGCAGATGCTGGGCCTCTTTGAGGAAGGCTTCCTTACTGCGGCTGGAACGGCTTTTCTGTACATGGCGGCGCATGGCACCGGCAGAATTGGTGTCCCGGATGCCAAAGCAGGCCTTGTCCATCTGGTCCAGCATTTCATCCGCGAAGCCCTTGACAGCAGCAAGGTCATCCCGCTTCCAGCGGGTGCCATCCCATACCATCCAGCACTTGTCTGTGGGGTTATAGCGCACCCGGTCAGCGTAGCGGTCGCGGAAGCGCCGGGCATTGCCGGTGTCGTCCATGGAGTAGGTCTTGATGCCGGGGGCCGGCGCGGCAGGAGGCTGCACCCCATATTTTGCATTCAGAGTGCGGAGGGCTTCGTCTTGATCGACAAAGGACACGGTGTCCTGCGCGGATGTGGGAGAGTACACCTCCTGGCAGTCGCTGACGGCGCGCTCGAGCGTCCAGCGGCCATAGGTCTTGGCTCCGCGCCGCTCATCCCATTTGGGACGCATCAGGCCGGAGGAACGGAAAATACGGTCCATGCGCTCCACATCGGCACCAAACCAGAACGCCAGCAGATTGCAGAAACTGAGGTCTGCTTCGCTGTGGCTGTTGTAGTAACCCTGCCAGCTGCCTGCATACAGGGCGGCAAAGCGTTCGCCGTCGCGGGCGGCGCAGGCGGTATGCAGCAGCTCTTCATCGGAGCAATCCACCTTCTGCCGTATGGCTGCGGGAGCAGAAACCTGAGATGCTTTCGGTTTCGCCAGATATTTTGCGTGTACGGCGGCACATTCGGCACTGCGTTCCTCGATGGAAAAGCTGTTCAGGGCATTGCCGGTAACGGTGAAATACCGTCCGCCATCGTACATTTCCAGTCCGATGCTGCTCTTGCGGCAGGCTCCGGCTGGCTTTTTCCCGGTAAACAGCAGATGTACGCCGGTGCCGCTGGGACTTGATTCGGTATAGGTCTGCATTTGGTCGATGATCTCTCTGGCCATATCAGAGAGTGTCCCGGTATCCGGGTCCCGGCAATGGTCGATGTCGATGCCGCACAGCCCATCCCCTAAAAGCACCCCGACACCGCGCAGGCCAAAGCGGGAGACGGCAGCCTGCGCTGACGCCAGCGTACCCCATGTGGCGGGCTCATTTGGCATTGCATTTTTTCCGGTGGCGGGGTTGATGGGCGTTTTTACGGCGTCGAAGCAGACCCAGCGGCGGCTTTCTTTCAGCGCCTGAGGGAACTGTTCGAGCATAGGCACCTCCTCAGTTAAAAGGGAAGATCATCCGCGTCATTGATCACAGTGAAACCCTCCTGGGCGTTCGGCTGGGTCTGCGGGTTCAGGTAGTCTTCTACATTGCCCATGCCAAGGTAGCGGTCAACATAGGTGCGGGTGTACTGGGGCTTCTGCTTATCCTGCTGCACATTGATCACACACAGATGGCCGGGGAACAGGGAAAGCGATTTTTCCAATTCGCTCAGGCGGGCCAGCGGCAGCTGGATCATCTGCAGAAAACCTTTGAAGAAAGGCAGACCGTTCTTATTCAAGCCGTAGCTGGTAAAGGCATAACGGCCCTTGTACTGTCCCTCGGTAACGACAAAGGATACGCTCAGGGCGATGCCGTTATTGCTGCGGGCGACGATTTTGGCCTCTTTCAGAATGGCATTGTAGCGGCCGATCGGCAGGTTCCCGCTGCCGGTCTGGGCGCTGGCCGAGGCAAAATCATCATCAAGGGCGGCAAGGGCGGATGCATAGTTCAGTTCAGACATAGTAGTTACTCCTTTTCTGTAATGTTCATGTTCTTATAAAGCGTCCGGCGCTGTTTATACTGCACCATCAGCTGCGGGGTCTTTTCGTCTACAAGGTCTATCACGAGGGCTTCGGTCTTGCCGGGAGCCGAGCGCTGGATGCGTCCGATGCTCTGTTGTACGATCACCTTGTTGCGGGTGGGTGTTGCCAGCACAAGACGGTCCAGACACGGGATGTCCAACCCCTCTTTTGCCAGTTGGTAGGTGGCGAACAGGATGCGGGCTTGTCCATTCTTCATGCGGGCAAGTGCGGCAGTGCGTTCTGATTTTTTGGTGGCGCCGCAGACGAACTCGGCGGCGAGGCCCAGGTTGAGTGCATAAGTGTGCAGTCGGTCCAGAATTGTCAGAGACGCTGCCAGGACCAGCCAGCTGCGGCCTTCCGTCACGGCCCTGTCGATGATTCGTTCCACCGTCTGCATCCGGCCCGCGTCATCTGCCATGTGGCGCATCAGGCGGATGTAGTCGATGGGGCTTTCGTTGGCTCTGGGGGTGTACACAAAGGTGGTGGGGACTGTTTCGACTCTTGGCGTGATGAGGAGCTGTTCCAACTGCTGGGAGTCGATCACTGCCACGCGGGGACCCAGGACCTGGAAGATAGTCTCGCTCAGGCCGTCGCTTCGGGTATCGCTGGCGGTCAAGCCGAAGCGCCATCGGGCGGGCAGGCACCGGAGCACTGCTGCAAACATACTGGCCTGTTCGGGATTGTTGACGACATGATGGCACTCGTCCACGATCACCACACCCACAGTGCGGGCAAGCTCGTTCAGCTCCATGCGATACAGGCTCTGCACGGTGGCAATGGTGAGCTTGGTTCCACAGCGCTTGTGGCTGCCGGACACGATGGCCACCTCTCGCTCATCCAGCCCCAGACGCAGCTGTGCGCGCTCTTTGGCCTGCTGGGCAAGGTCTAGTGTGTGGGTGATCCAGAGCGCAGGTCTGCCCAGATGGGCAATGACCGCCATGCCGATCTCAGTCTTTCCGGCACCGCAGGGCGCAATCAGCACACCCTGACACCACCGGCAGGCAAGCGCAGCGTTCACGGCCTGCTGCTGGTAGCTCCGCAGCGAAAATCGAGAAGTATCAAAATCGACCGGTTCACCTTTGAGAGTCCGGACCTGTGCAGTAGTGCCTGCGGGCCGCGCCCGCCAGACCTCTTCTGCCATGCCGCGCGGCAGGGTGAGGGCATTGCCCTTTATCTCGTACAGCATCACAGTCTCCGGGATGTTGTAGGTGGGCCTGCCCAGCCGCAGGGCATTCTGAAACTTGGGATTCGGCACGGTCAGCTCCTGGATGAGCTGGTGCAGCAGAGGCGTCGGCACATCCTGCAGGTGGAGTTCTCCATCCAGCGTATAGATCACGGATGCACCACCTCCAGTACGCTCAGAATCTCAGTGGGCAGGCCTTCCAGCTTCACGCTGCCGCGCTCGCCGCTCTCAATGCGGTCCCGGATGTAGTACCACGGAAAGTAAATGTCTGAGGCAGGCACATCCCGGCGCACAGCCACGACGGCGATTCCGCCGGCATCTTCTTTGCGGCTGAGGTTTTCCACCTCATTGGGGCGGAAAGCCGAGAAGGGCAGATTGCCCTTGGCGATATGCTTGCACTCGATGCCCCAGCTGCGGCCGTCGATGGTGGCCTCGATGTCGTAGGGCTGGCCGGAATAATCTGTGGGCCAGCCCCGGCACCAGACCTTCGGAATGCCGCAGAGGATGTCCAGCAGATCGTCCTGCCAGACCTTGCCGCGGGCATTGCGGGCCTGCTGCAGCTTGTCTTTTTTCTGCCGAGTGCGGGCATCACTGGGGCGCATTGGCGGCCTCCTTCTCCTTTTCGGCGGCGCGACGGGCTATTTCGGCTTTCCGGGCGCAGGCCTGGCACAGGCACTTGCCGTAGGTCTTGCGGGTGTAACCGGCCAGTTGGTCGATGGTCATTTTGCTGGTGGCCGATACCAGCCGCCCACATTCCTCGCAGCGAATGGGCTCCTTGCCGTCATTGGCCCACTCGGCCAGCTGTTGGCCCAGCTCCGGTGTGATCACCGCACCGAAGCCGTCCAAGAAGGTCACGTCCTTGCTGGTGGTGGCAATGTGGTCCCGCCCGATGGTGAACATGATGTCGAACTCATACTCCACATCGTCTCTCTGCACCGGTGCGAGGCCCACTTTCACCGGCACCTGCTTGCCGCGGTCGTTCTCGGTGAGCACATAGTCCTGTTTGACCCGCAGGGTACAGATCGTGTGGCAGTTGACGGACAGCAGGTAATTGATGAAGTTGTTCTGGATACGCCCAGCTTCATCCCAGGCGGTGTAGCTGTTTTTGTTGGGCTGAGCGGCAATGCCGGCTTTGATCTCCAGGACACCGCCCGAACTGTTCCAGGCGTGAGACAAGCTGTCAACGATCACGACACCGTCTGGCCCCACCTTCTGTACAGCGGCGTCCACGCATTCCTTGTAGCGGTCAGGGGAATAGGGCGCTTTCAGTTCGATGTACCAGAACTCGCCGATGCCCAGGTCGCTGCGGTTTGCGTACAGTTCACCGCGCCGGTGCTCGGTATCGATCAAGCAGACTTTCGAGAAGTCGCCGCCGGTCAGTCCGGAAGCCAGCAGCAGTGCGCCCAGGGTCTTGCCGCCGCCAGACACACCGGCCAGTGCAATGCGCAGCTTGGATTTTTCGCGGGTAGCTCGGGTGATTTCAACCATAAAAATACCTCCTTAATGTTTCTGCGGGGTGAACCGTGCTGCGGCATCCCGTACATCCTGCGGAATATTGTCCGCATTGTCACAAAGCCAGAAAAGACCCTGTGTGTCCTCGTCCTGCCAGCGGGCGATACCGGTCTCTGCGTCCAGAAAACCAAAGTTTGCGCCGGGCTGGACCACGGCAAAGGCATCCAGGGGAAAAGCTGCTGCCAAATTCCTGTCGCTGTACTGGACGAGGGCGTTTGTGGTGGTGCATATCGGCAGGCAGACCATGCCGGTCTCGTAGGTCCCGGCTGTATAACGGCTGAGGTCGATGGCTTTGTCGCCTTCGGGGATGTCCTGCGGGCCACAGCCCTTGGCCACCCACTTGGATTCGCCGATCTTGGGCATATCGGCCAGCCAGGTGACGAGCTGGCCTGTGATCTCACTGGGACAGTGCTCCTTCGGGATCAGCAGCGCCCAGCCTGCGCCGGTGATGAAAAAGGAATCCCAGAGCCCGCGATGTTCGGTGCGTAGGATCTTCACGCCGCCGCCCTGCCAACTCTGCTTCATCAGCCGGAGAAATGCCTTTATGTCGAATCTCATTCAAACAACGCCTCCCGTTCTGCATCTTCCACACTGCCGGCAGCTGTGGGGTTGATGGTGGTATCGTCTTCCAGCGATGATATGATCTCCCCGCACAGGGCGTACAGCGGCGCACCCATCTGGGCCAGCGGGGTGCCGGTGGCGCAAGCCTGCCCGAACCAGTTCAGGTACATGGAACGCATACTGTCTGCGATAAAGCGTGCCTGCTGTTCGCAGGCCTGCTCCGGGGCAAGAAAGCCGTCTGCATCCTGCTGCAGCTTTTGGTATTTGGCTTCGGCTTCATTGGCCCGACGCTGAGCGTCCTCGACCTGACTGCGGGCCTGCGCTTTTGCTTCGGCGGTAAGGGCGTCCACCTGCCGGGCGACTTCGTCTTTGTCCACCACAGCCACGATGGGCTGCTTCCGGGCGGCTTCGGCCTCGGCCTTCCACTTGTCGGCCCGACGATTGGCCGCTTCGGCCACCTGACGGGAGCCTGCAAGCTGTTTCTCGGACTCCTGCGCCCGTGCCTCGGCCTTCTCGCGCGCTTTCCAAGCTTCTTCTTCCCGGGATTCAGCGGCGTCTAACCGACTTTTGAGCTGATCGTTTTGCTCTGTCAGACCTTTAATGTCGGCATTTGCGGATTCCAGCTGAGCATTTGCGGTATTCATTGCGTCCCGCGACTCCTGCTCCTGAATGCAGGCGCTCTTCAATCTGGCCTGCGTTTCGTTCAGCTTGTACTCTTTGGCCTTGAGCTGGGCTAAAAGCTCCTGCACCCGCTGGCTGTCTCCGGCGGCTTCGACCAGCTGCGCGGCACTCCCGCTGCGGGCGATGAGGTTCAAATCTTTGCGGGTCAGCTCGGGCAGTTGTTTTAATTCCGCAACTGTTGCGGAATTAAAAGCGTCTCCGTTTTTGACCATCGTGCGGGCGCTTCCCTCACTGAGTCCCTTGCTCTCATACCACTTTGTCCATGTTCCGCCGCCATAACGGCCGGCCTTGGCAGTCAGAGCGTGGATCCGGGCGAGGTAGATGCAGGAGATCAGGTATTCGTCCTGCGCTGCGCCGTAATGCAGATCAAACTGCTGATCGGCATCTGCGGCCTGCTGGGATAAATCGCCCAGAGCGGAGAAGTCAAAGCTGGGGGCGGCGGGGATATTGCCGAACGGTTCGGCAACATCCTCAGAGCGAGCGGGAGTCAAATGCTTTTCGCCTTCGGTCTGGTAGCTGTTGCACTCCTGCACGGGGTGGCCGCAGCTGCGGCAGTTTCCGAAGCATTCTTCTTTGCACCCTCCACAGGTGCAGGTAGAGCAGATACAGGGAGCAGGAACATCCAAGGAAGATTCCTCCTTTACCAGTGCTCTGGAATTTTTGATGTCAGTCAGAACTTTCTCCATCTCCTGCTGCGGCGTCATGTCCTTGCGGCTGCCATTCGGAGTAAAGAACTGACCAAGCAGCTCTCTTTTTGCGGCAACGCCTTTCAGATTCTGGGTGCAGGTGATAGTCAGGCAGTAACGGCCATCAGATCCATAGTCCGATGCACGAATATCTTTGGAAAACGAGCCAAAAATCTCTCTGTCTGGATAAGTGTCTTTGATCCATGCGGAGACCTGAGACAGAAAGTCGAAGTCCAGACTATGCACTCGACAAGTGCATTTATCCTTGATAGAGCCAGCGAACTCTGACGCATAGGTGAGGGTCTTGCTCATCCGGCATTCGTAGCCCTGAGTCTCCCGGCTGACAGTTCTAGCACTTTCATCCCATTGATAGTTTCCGTATGGCATGGCGTAGGGGCATCCCCAGCACTCATGGCCGGGTGCATAGCCGGATAGGCGGTTGCCAGTGGTACTGGCATCGGTGGATTTCTTCACTCGCCGTCCGCATTTGCAGATATAGGTGGTCATACCCGCACCTCCAACTCCTTCAGGCGGTCAAGCATCTCGGCCTGCAGGTCTTTGTTCAGAGGCTGGAAGCGGTTATTCCGCCAGCCGTAGCAGAGGATGGTGCCATAGATGGGCTGGCCGCGATAAGTACGGTTCAGGCCCTTGCCGTAGATGCCATACACCAGCACCGCCGGGGTGCGGGGCAGGACTTTCTGTTCGCAGGGACACTGCAAAAGCGCTTCCATGCCCTGCAGCGTGTCCGGCAGGGTGGTGATGACCGGGTCCTTGCCCGGCTCGATAAGAATACCTTTCATGCATTACTCTCCTTTGTGTATCCGTGCTTGATACGGAGCTTTTCCAGCTCGTCGTAGTAGATGTCATGCGAAAATTTGACACTGGAAAGGTACTCCCGCTGGAATGCGTCGGACAGGGTGGAAAGAATCTCCAGCGCCGCCAAGGCTTTGCCAAGAGCGGAGGCGATGCTTTCAAGAATGCCAGTATTGCAATCTCGGCGGAAGAGCCTGTCAGAGCAGTAATAACGGTCCGGACGGAGTCTGCTGTCAGCAAAGCCTTGCTCCAGAGTGGAAGTGCCGGTGCAAATGTCAGCGGCCGCTTTGTTCAGGGAGGCAAGCTGCTCATAGATCAGCGCAGATTGCCATTCGGGTATATTCCGGATATATTCCAGCAGTGCTTTTTGATTTTCTGTGTTCATTTTTCTTGCTAAAACCTCCAAAGTATGTTATTCTTCGGGGTGATGGGACTCGAAAACCATCATCCCTTTGCAGGCTCGTCCGTGTTGGTAGCGCGGACGGGCTTTTTGTTTACTCGTCATGTGGCTCACTCCAGCACAAGGCTCTTGACATACGGCAGCCAATCGCGCCAGCATGGCTTGGAAAGACTGCGGTTGACAGCGTAGTAATAGGCTGCATTGCTGATTTTGGAAGATCCTTTCAACCGCTGCTCCTTGACCATGTGGTTCACTTGATTGCGGGAGAGGCCCATGCTCATCAGGAGCTTTTTCATGCGCTTCGTTTTCATGCGTCCCTCCGGTTCTGCCGGTACTCCGGCTCTTCGGTGCGGGCGTGGCGGCGGTCGATGTACCTGCGGCGCTGGGCCTCGCGCTCTGCGGCATGGTCGCCCAGCCGGGCAAAGAACAGCGCCAGCAACAGCAGCACCATCGCGGTGATGAAGTCGGTGTCGGAGATGACGCCGAGGGCTTCGACGCTGCCCGCAAAGCCAAGTGCATACAGCATCCCGACGGCACCGCTGGCCACGGCCAGCCAGTACCAGACGCCAGATTTGATTCTCATGGGGATTCCTCCTATTTTATTTCTGCGGCACACCCAGCTGCACCAGCAGGGCGGGGACGTTGATCATGATGCACCGGCCACTCTTGAGGTGAGGGATGGTGCCTTTAGCAAGCTCTTTGCGCAGGTAGTATTCCGAAAGCCCGGTGGCCCGGGCAGCATCGCGGACATTCATGAACGGGGTAGAGGGGACGGGAGGAGTATGCTTCCTCATAGCGGTCACTCCTTTTTCTCAGTGGTGAAGATGTCGGCCATGATCTGGTCGAACGCGGGCAAACCAAAGGCGACGATCTTCAGCTGGTCAATGCAGCTGTCCAACTCTGCCTGCGCCCTCTGTACGAGGTCATCGGCCCGGCGCACTCTGTCGCAGGCTCCGCCGTACAGGGACTTCCATTCCAGGAACGTGACCTTGAAGTCGTCCCGCTGCTTCAACATATCGTTTCGGGTGTCGATGACCTCCGCAAGCTGCTCCTTGGCAGTGCTTACCGTCTTGATGGCCGCAGTCAGGCGCTCGTTGGTAGCTTCCAACTGCTCAATGTGCTGCTGGGCTTTGACGGTCTCGTACACGCCGTTCTTGCGCAGAGCGGGCAAAACCTCGCTGGTCACCCAGTGTTTGAAGGCTTTGGCCTTCGGCATCTTGCTGCTCAGGATCAGGCTGTAAAGGCCAGACTCGTTGATGAGGGCGGTCTTGGATGAGGGGGACACATTCCCATTTTGGGAATCTGCCCCCTGCGACAGCATCTCAAACCGCTTGTCCTCCTCATCGACGTGGGTGATGATGGCCTTGCCGGGATTCTTGTACCCCAGCGCCTCAGCGACGTCCTTGCCGACCAGCCACGGCTGGCCGTTGAGTTCGACGGTGCGCACCTGCCCGAACTCGGGGTTGGAGAAAATCTGTAAGTCGTTCATGTGGTTTTGTACCTCCTTGTGGTTAGTTCCCTTCTGCGGTAGAATAAAGGGGCAGAAGGGAGGTGAGAGCATGACTGATTTTGATAAAATCGTTCTGTCCGATGATGATGTCAGGTATTTAGAAATGGCACGATATGGAGCTATTCTTCATTTGCATCCAGTCAACGCGGGGCATCTATTAAAACTGGGGTTTCTCGTGCACTATGCACTTTCTGAAACAGATGACGAATTTGTTGTTACAGAAGACGGGATGCTATACGCTAACTACATTGATAAAAAGAAAGATGCAGAGAAGTTATTGGAAGAAAAAGAAAATTCACGTTATCAACAAGAAAATTTCAGGGAATGGACGGGTATTATCGTGTCAAATCTAATGGCGTTTGCAGCGCTCATTATTTCAGCAATATCTTTATGGCTTCAATTACGAGGATGATACTCAACATAAGGGCTGGCGTCCAATACAACCACCACGGTGGCCGATGAGTACACATATAGCGAATGATTGTCCAGCGTTCCTCTTCCACAGGTTTGCTGGACTTTTTGTTGTTCTCCATGTGGTTCACCTCCTTTCACTGATATTGCGTAAACGTAAGTTTATGCGAAAAAAATAGCATCGGTCTCCTGCGGAGTAAGATGCAGTGCGGCCCGGAACAATTGAATCTCATTTCGGGTGAAGTCGGACTGACCACCCATTTTACGGGAAAGAGTTGCCGGATTGATGCCCATAATCTGGGCGGCATCTTGAGTTCTTATGCCATGCTCGATACATTTGGCACGGAATAAATCGCGGTTGAACATTTGCTCACCTCCTTTGCGCAAGAACAGTATAACTCTTGCGTATACGTAAGTCAATACGAAAATGCAAGCTTTCTTTGGGGAATTGCAAAAACACATTGCAAAAACGCAATATAATGATATAATAAAGGCAGAAAGGAGCATCAGATCATGGGGAATTACTTAGCTGACCGACGAAAAGCTCTTGGGTTAACGCAAAAGGAAATCGCAGAGCTGGTAGACGTATCAGAAGCAACAGTCTCCCGCTGGGAAAGCGGTGAAATTGCTAATATGCGGCGTGACCGCATTGCAGCTTACGCGAAGGCACTAAAAACCACCCCAAGCTTTATTATGACAGGGGATAGCGCTGATAAAGAACTTCCAGCGGGAGCCACGCTTTATAATGCCCAAAACGTTGCCCCGCTGTTGGGCACTGTCCGTGCAGGGATGCCGATGTATGCCGAGGAAAACATTGAAGATTACATTCCCATCCGGCAGACAGACGGTGCAAAGTATTTCTGGTTGAACATTCGCGGGGACAGCATGAATGCTGCCGGTATGGATGAGGGCGACCAGATCCTTGTACGTGAACAACCGGAAGTGGAAAACGGCCAGTTGGCTGTGGTGATGGTCAACGGCAACGAAGCGACTGTAAAATACTTCCGCAGGGAAGGCGATCTCGTGATCCTGACCCCGAAAAGCTTTAATCCGGTGCATCAGCCGCAGATTTATGATCTGAAGAAGATGCCGGTGCGAATTGCAGGATTGGTTGTGGAGTGCCGGAAGGTGTTCCGATAAAATAACGAGGAGGAATTGTAAAATGTCTTTATTTGGCAAAAAGGAAAAGGAAGAAATTGCGCGGCTGAATGCGGAAATGCAGAGCCTGCGGGACGCAATGCCATCCGAGAGCCGCACACTGGACGACATCAATCGTGAAATCAAAGCTTCGCGTGAAGAACTCGCTCGTGTACAAGAACACCTTGAAAGCCGCAACAGCGAGTTGAAAGATGCCTTGGAAGAACTTCAACAGGCAAAAGATCAGCTCATTGAAACGAATGAAGAAGTTCTGATGCAGAGCTTTGGTCTTTATACCCCTCGGTACTCTTTTATGAATGCAGACGAGTATAAGGCACACCTTTTGGAAATTCGTGCCAAACAGAAAGATATGATTAAAGCGAAAACGGCTGTCAGTGGTAATATGAACTGGACAGTCGATGGAAATGCATCCAAAGGCAAGAAGATGGTCTCTGATATGCAGAAACTTCTCCTTCGTGCATTCAATTCAGAATGTGATGATGTGATCGAACATGTTAAGTATAGCAATATTGATGCCAGTGAAAAGAGAATCACGACTTCGCGGGATGCAATTTCCAAATTGGGTACAATTATGGGGGTCAGCATTCAGCCGAAATATTACCAGCTGAAAATGGAAGAACTTCATCTCGCCTTTGAATATGCTCAGAAAAAGCAGCAGGAAAAGGAAGAGCAGAAGGAAGCACGTGCCAGAATGCGCGAGGAAGCCAAACTGGCAAAGGAAATTGAGGAGGAACGCAAAAAGCTGGAAAAAGAACAGCAGCATTACCAGAATGCATTGCAGCGTATCAATGCACAGCTTGAAGTGGCATCGGATGCTGATCGCGCGGCCATTGAGGAGAAAAAGGCAGAGCTCATGGCGCAGCTTGATAAGATTGATAAGGAATTTGCGGATGTTGATTACCGCGAAGCAAACCAGCGTGCCGGTTATGTGTATGTCATTTCCAACATTGGTGCCTTTGGCGAAAATGTCTACAAAATTGGCATGACACGCCGCCTTGACCCGCAGGATCGTGTGGATGAACTGGGTGATGCATCAGTGCCGTTTAACTTCGATGTACATGCGATGATTTTCTCCAACGATGCCCCCAAACTGGAAGCTGCGCTTCACAACGCCTTTGCTGATCGTAAATTGAACTTTGTTAACCAGCGCCGCGAGTTCTTCAACGTCTCTTTGGACGAAATCAAACAGGTAATCAAGGATAACTACGATAAGTCGGTTGAGTTCGTAGAGCTCGCCCCGGCGGAACAGTATCGTGAATCCCTGAAACTCAAAGAACAGGCAAAAACATCAAGTAAATTGAACGATTTTTGAGGATTGGATATGAAA
>OLSH01000492.1_pt1 | contig 34174 bp, 36 predicted proteins | sample 1643221 | NCBI WGS metagenome assembly OLSH01 (sample SAMEA3136681, study PRJEB25190) | human gut metagenome | biome: human gut; feature: human-associated habitat; material: faeces | place: Austria | collected 2013 | reverse complement strand
CATGTGCAGTAAAAAAAAGTTTTCCTATATCCGCATCAGGAAATGCACGGATCAAACCTGCCATAGTCTTCTGCCCGGCACCTCTCTTTTCACTCATTAACCTACTCAATTGAGCCTTAGATATACCAGATTTCATTGAAAGCATTCCTAAAGTCCAACCTTTTTCGTTCATGAGTTCCTGAACATACTCCGTATTTAGCATCTCGATCACCTTCTTTCTATTGTTCTGTTACTTATCGGTAACAATACAGTTAATATATCAAACTTGTTACCCATTGTCAACATAACGTATAAAAAATCGTTGCCAAAAGGCAACACATGTGTTATAGTAACAGTATGAAAGGAGGTTATCATTATGAGCTTAAGTGAATTCATTCGTGAAAAACGTTTAGAAAAGAATATGTCACAACGTGATCTGGCTACTGCTGCCAATCTTAGTAATGCAGAAATCTCCAGAATTGAATCCGGAAAAAGGAAATCACCATCACCTTCTGTTCTAAAACTCATTGCAGAAGCATTAAATGTAACACTCGAAGATATTTATGCGCAAGCCGGAATTATTGAAGAAGGTCAAAAGTTTGTAGATAAATTCTTGGAAAAACATGGTAATACAGCGATATCTGAATTCACATCTTCATCATCTCAACAACCTATGATGCCAGCAGATTTGACAGAAGATGAACTGCAAGAAGTAATGCGCTACATTGATTTTATTAGAAGCAAAAGAAAATAGCCGACCAGTTTTCTGATCGACTATCTTACAATTTTATCGTACTGTAACTCGTACTGGCTGGACTGGTGTAAACCTTCCAGCCGTTTCTTTTATTATTTCTGAATACATATTTCCATTTTCTGTTAGATCTTCTACCGTAACCACCAAAGAGTACGGAATCTCATCGTCATCCGCTACTCCCCATCTAGTAAACAGTTCTAACCAAATCTCCCAACTTCCTGATGAAAAAGAAGAAAATTCATTAGAAAAATGATAACAAGTATCCCATTTATATCGATTATCACTTACTGATGGATTATCACATACATTCTTACCATTTGAATTTAAACGATGAATAGACGCTGATATGTATGCTGCTGAGTATTCACTTCCTTTTGTTCTATCAATAGGTGGCTGCGCAATACAAGTTACAGTTACCTTTGCTTTGCTAACGCCACGTTTTACTTTTGTTTCTGCCAGAACAGTCGGAATATGAAACTTAACACGTTTTTTGTTCAGTCTATTCATTGTACCTGATGAAATAAAAGTTACTTTATTCTCAGAAGAATACATGCTATTTTCTGGTGAAGATAATCCTCTTCCGAATAAATTACCAGCCAAATCCATTTCTTCTTGCTCAATACCATTTCTATCATATAATGGAATCGCTCCATTATATAGCAAGGCCTGAGCAAGTTCAACATCTTCATTTGGAACAGCAGTCAATACTTGCGCCAAATCTCCAGCTACTGTTGGTGCAGTGAAGCTCGTACCAGCCATTGCACTATATCCTGTTTTAGAAATACACAATGCAAATGGATCTGGTGGAACCATGCCATTTTTAAACTGAGTAGCTCCATACGCTGTAATATCTGGTTTATAAAATCCTGCAAAACCAGATCCTCTTCTCGAGTACGGCGCGACATCATTTTCTTTACTCACACTACCAAGATGCGTTTGTCCAACAACAGCTCCTACCGTTATACCAAGCATTGCATCGGCTGGCTCAGCAATCCGAGAATCATCATCATCAATAATATCCTGTAAATTATCTTCAGAAAATACGAGTTGATGATTGCCTGCTGAAATAACAAATTTTACATGATATTTTCGACATAACAAATCTAACTCACTTCCTAGCACACTTATCTCACTTCCATCGATTGGAACATTTGCGTTATAAGAAAAATTAAAGATTTTTGCAACAGGAGCAAAGGTTTCTACGGCTTCCTGAATTCTTTGTAATGCAACATTACCTGGAGTTGAACCTGCATCGATGATTGTAGCATCAATAATTTTAGCTCGCGGAATCAGATATTCATCTCCAATATGCATTCCTAAATCCGCAAATGCTGCTCTACTTGCTACTGGAGTTCCGTGATTACCAAAAATCCCTGTATGATTCACACCCGTGGCTTTCCAGTGAACCGGAACAATTCCTGCCACTCCGTCAGGCAAATCTACACCATCATCAAGAATTACAACAGTTGGAAGAGATGTGATATCAATCTCTGGTTCCAGTTGTGGTCCCTTTACAAAAGCTGAAACTACACTTGGAGCTACATGCTGAAAAAAGGTTGTTCTTTCCACTCTATAAATGCCTTGATCATCACTAATCTCATCAAGACTAGACATTGATACCATTGCACGAATAATTGCTGTTCCATCTGTCAGATGGTAAGGAGCATCCTTAATCTGCCCTTTCTTTTCTACAATTTTTATTGCAATTTTTTCCTGAACACGATCTCGTACTTCTGGTGATAATTCCGGAAGCAACATCATCTGAACATCAATTGTAATCTCATCTGGATTCTCTTTATAATACTTTACCAGATCAGCAGCTTTCTTATCTTCTGCACGGAATGGTTCAAACCCTGCAATATACTGGAAATCTTTTTTACGTCCTTCGTCACGATATCTACCGATTCGTTGTTGCAGATTTCCGAATACATCTCTTTTTGCCGTAACAACTGCATGGTTACGATCCTTAACTACATTGATTTTCATACCTTCATCTTCTAGTAATTTTTTTCGTGAAGCAATATCCTCACCATCCTGTAAAACTACTTTAAAGGTAACCAATTCTTCTTCTGAAAGAGAATCACTTGTTTTAAATCTTTCAAAAATTTCTAAGATTTCTTGTAATCCCTGGGATAACTTATGACCGTGTACTCCTGGAACTACTCCATAATCTTTATTTCTTCCTGTTGGTGTTTTGGGGATATCTGTTACTTCCTCTGCTGGAATCCACAGATGATTTTTTCTATCTGACAATTATTCTTCACCTCGATACTTTTTAACCTGATACTCTAAGGTACTGTGAGTTACTCCTAACGCTTCTGCTGCTGCTCTTAAAGATACACCACTATCAAGCATCTCACAAATCACCTTCATTGTTTCATCTCCTCCGTCGGAGAATTTTGTTTTTTGTTGAACAAGAATGGTAACAATATCTGAAGTTCTCATGCTACCATTTATAAGAGCCTTCTTGGCCGCAGAAGTCATCAACTCTTCAATACCAGCTCCACTGAGTCCTTTCGTAACTTTCGCCAAAGATTTCGCACTTACTTTTCCTTGGATATCATATTTATCAATCCACTTCTGAATCATGGAAATACGCTGCTTTTCATTAGGAAGTTCCAACGTAATTGTTACATTAAAACGTCTCCAAATCGCAGGATCCAAAAGATGCTCATGATTTGTTGCTGCAATCAACAATACATTTGCTGGCATATTATCGAAATTTTGCAGCAGAGTAGTTACAACACGTTTCAATTCCCCTAGCTCATTTGAGTCATCACGTTTCTTTGCGATTGCATCAAATTCATCCAGGAATAAAACTATTCTCTGGTTTCTTACAGCATCAAACACTTTTCTCAAGTTTGTACTGGTTTGTCCTAAATACGATGAAACCAATCCATCTAATCTTACATATGCAACCGGTAATGAAAGTGTATTAGCCAAAGCATACGCAGTCATTGTTTTCCCACATCCGGGAGGTCCACAAAGTAAAACTCGATTGATTGGTGTCATAGAATGCTTTAAGAGTTCAACAGCATTTTTCTGTTCTAAAATAATTTGAGAAAGAATTCCCTTCTGGTTCTCAGGAAGAACAACATCTTCAAAAGAAACCTCTGGTCGTACAATTTCGTACAATTCCAATAAACTATCCTTGTCTCTTGGAGCTGCCATTGTCACTCCAGATTCAAAAAAAGATGCTGATGATCCACTTGCCATCATATCTTGATCTAATGTTTCATTTTTTTTCTTGTTTTCATATGCTCTGCGTAGCCTAGACGCCGTTGGCGTATTTCCCTTCTTCTCTTCATCACTAACTAAATTATTGAGTGCCTCTGAAAAAAGCTGTTCGTTACCACTACAGTGAGCCATTATTAATTTTTCAACAAGCTCCGCTTTCATTTTGAACACCTCTAACACATATCTATATTCGTACACTATCGTACATCTCTACTATAGTATAGTTCTTTTTCTCTTTTTTGTCAATTTATTTTCGTACATTTTCGTACAAAAGCAACCAAGCAGATGGTTTCATCTTTCCATCTGCTTGGTTATTTTATTTAGTTGTAACTGAATCCATAAATCCAGAAAAGTAAGCCTCTTCAGCAAATTTCCGGTCACTGTCATTTATCATATCCAAAATGATATTCAACTTTATACATTCTTCCTGACTAAGCATTTTTCGCAATTCATTAATATGTTTCAAAATGGCATTCTGATCCGAACAATAACTAGCTGATTTTACATAACTTTCCATGGATTCATACATACAATCTATAACTACATCTTTCAAATCTGACATTCATGACACCCTCCTATAAAAAACGTTGGTATCAGTAGAAGGCCAGTCAAAGGGAAAATGTCAAACTGACCGACTTTAAAAAATAAAATATATCATGGTAGCGAACCCACTATTAGTATACCGAACATTTGTTTGTTTTTCAAGTAAAATAATATATTGTAGGATAAAATTCACATTGCATTATTTCGTGCCTCTATTTACTGTGTTTTTGTATCTTTTGCATCTGAATATACATCTTCTTTAACATATATTCTCTTTATCTAATTCGGCATGATTATTTCTTTTTCCCTTTTGTCGACAAATTTCTAGCTTATCTGCCTATTTAATGATATAATTATTCTATATCATTTTAAGGAGGTACAAAAATGAGCTTTTATGACGAAAAGCATCGTGCAGAAATCGCTAAGATTGAACAGCTATGGAGAAACCTTAATGAATTAGATCAAATGGCTCATGCATATGGAATCTCAGATATATTCCAAGATAACGGTGCAAAAGTGTTACAGCAGCTTATTTATCTTAATATGTCAATACTTCCAGGTAGAGAAGGTAATGATTGTATTTCAACAAGTGGTACTGAATGGGAAATGAAATCCATAAATTTGGAAACATCTGCCTCTGGCTTCAGCACCAATCATCACACCACTCATGACATAATTGCCAAATATCGACAAGTTCCTTGGACATTTGCCATATACTACGGAATTAATCTTACCGAAATGTATGTTATGACACCAGAAATGTTAGAACCATTATATCAGCATTGGGAAGCAAAACTCCAAACCATGACACATTTAAATAATCCCAAAATACCTGTAAAATATGTTAGAGAACATGGTATTAAAGTATTCCCTATAAATCCATACAATCCAATTGATCCAGATTCAATCAACTAGGAAATCCCGCCAGGTATAATGCCTGACGGGATAAGTCAATTAAATATCAACATCATTTCCAGCCATGATACTGTCATATATAGTTTTTGCCTCTTCACCATCCTTCGCAAATCTAAAAGCTGAAGCTGCAACATATTCTTGAGAGATTTCAAACGTTTTCCACCTACGTCCTAGTCCTTCTGCCGTCATCCCAGTCGTATTGCTGCCTCCAAATATGTCAACAACAAGGTCCCCTTCAGAAGTTAAAAATTTAATAAAAAACTCTGGTAACGCCATTGGAAATCTTGCTGGATGCCCTTTTACACCACATTTCTTGCAGTATCTTAAATATTGACTATTGCTTTCGCTATTTGGAAATTGAAGCATATTAGGAGGAATTGCCCCTCCATTGTCCTTTGCCCATGATGATATTGTTAATACATGACCTGATGGTCTTTCAACACTATCACCTTTAATATAATTCTCAGGATGTTCAATTAAGTTTTTCATTTTGCTTGAATACGGTGTAAGTACGTTTCTTACATCAGCTTTACACCCTCTCGGATTTTTACATAACCACCACACCGTATTTACTGAAGTTTTTGCTCTTAATTTCCTTTTATTAACCCACTCTATGGGTGCAGGAAGAGCTGATGGATTGTGCCAATAAAATGGCTGTGCTAATTTAAATCCTATTTCGTCAACCATTTTTATTAATGCGCGAAACTGATATAAACTGTATGATGGTTCTCCCTTTTCATATGCTCCCCCTATATCAATTACAAAACTTCCATCGTCACGTAATTTCTGATACACCAATCTGGCAAACTGACATAGCCAGTCAACATAAGTTTCTTGTTCTTCATTACCATATGCTTTTTTTCTTTGAAGTGCGAACGGAGGACTCGTTACAACTAAATTTATACTTGTATCATCGAGTCTTGCTAATTCCTCCAAGGAATCTCCGCATATACACTGACCTAAATTTGTAGAATATCCGCTCATTTATCATCCTCTTTTCTAATTTTTGTTTTTAATACTATCGCATCTTCTTCAACGTCATAAAAAACATCAAATATCGTTTTTCCTTTTATTGCATTAGTATTTTCTAATATTGCTTTTGGCATTCTAATTCTCATATCTTGCTGTAAAACATAACTATCAAGAAATATTCTATTCTGTTTCATATCAACCTCCGCAGTCCGATATTAGTCTAATTTTAGTCTAAAGTCAACTAAAAGCTCTGCTTTCTTAAAAAATCAATTTCTCCGACTCTATAATCACTAACTGTAGATTTACTATAATCCCATAAATTCCTAATCGTCTCAAAATAGCCAGGCGCTATTTGCTTAATTTTATTCTTATCAAATCCTTCATCTCCCATTAATCCAATAGCCATAGCACACCATTTCATTTTTATAGCATCTCCTGTTACTTCCTGATACGTTCTCTCAACAGTCGCTTTACTAATATTATTCGAATCCGTTAATATTTTTAAAGCAATGCCTCCCGATTCCTCATTAGTTACAGTATCAAATAATTTACTAATAAGTGTATCGTTTATATTTTCTATAATATTAGCAATCGAATGAGATGCAACATTATCATCCTCAACACATGCAATACTCATAAGTTTATCTAATGTATTAATATCTACAGGAATACCCCAGGCTGCCGCAGAACGCAACTCGCTATCATAACTACTATCAAACGCAATTCTACATAATTCATCTGTAGCCTTTTTTAATGTACTCAATTCTCCCAATATCAAAACATACTCAAATCTGTACATTTCCTCACTTATTGACATCGCATAACATTTAAATTCATCCCATACGTCTTCTCCCAAACGTAAAAGTGACGCATAAATCTCTAATTTAATCCTATGATCAACCTCTGTTAGAAGCAATTTTTTTAATTCACTTACATTTGTATTATTCTTTGCAAGATAGCCTAGTGCTTTAACCCCCGCATATCTAATTTCTTTTACATTATTCCTCAAATCATTAAGAAAATTGTATGTTGAGCAACATGAATCCATATTAATTTTGTTTGTTGGTACACCTGCTATCATAGTTGCATTTGCTTCAAAATGATCTCCAACATTAACATACACATGATAGCCCTTATCATTCTTAATTGAATATGTATATGGTCTAGAACCATCATCATATTTAACTTTAATCTGAACTTTGTCTGCTAATATCATAATATCCGTTATCTCACCATCTTTTGATGGTATTGAAGTTGGCCAAACTCTATCCCTTTCAGCTCCCTCACCTGCAGATTTCGGTTCCCCTAACTTACTTTTTCCTATTGTGTCTCGCATACTCTTTGCCTCAAAATAATTTACAGTTTTTGCTGGATACCAGCCATTTTCATCTTTAGAACACTGTATAAAAGCAATTATATCTTTATCACTTAACCCGGCATCCCATCTTCTATCTGGGTTATTTTCATTATCTGACATTCTAACATCTAAATTTGATTTAGCCCTCGATTCTATTCTTCTACCACATTTTAAACATATTAAATCTGGAAGTCTTAATCTTTTAATCTTAGTAGCCCAGATTTTATTTGATGTGCTGTATCGTTCTAATTCAATTACTTGATGACCACATGAATTGAGTTGTTTTATTATTTCTTGAGATGACACGGCTCCCATACTAATCTTTTCTAGAAAGCTCCAATCCGCTTTAAAATTCATATACTACCTCCTTAAGCGTATTTGTTCTATCAATAAAAAAGCTCCTGTCCTTCAAAAGCACAGAAGCGATTCTATACATCATTATATATTGTTATGTACATTTTTACAATAAAAACCAGTCCTGTTTTAGACTATTATTAGGCTAAAAGTATGAGAGTGTGAACTATTCGCGAACACCAAATTTTTGCCCATACTATTACAGCACATAACCTGCGCATCTGTAAATTTCTCCCTCCCTTAATTTTTTAGGTTTTATACGCATTTTTTATTAAAAACACAGTTACCTTTTATTCAAAAAAACCTCTAATTCGCATAAGTACAGCATTTCTTGTTTTTTCTTTCTCCGACTCCACCACCAGTTAATCATATATCTACTGCTATTACCATTGTATAGTCCCTCACGGAGCTAAGACACCATTTAAGTGAAAAGTGCCACAATCACGGACAAAAAATGTAGAGAATTCACAAGAACTTAGTATTTATGTGGAAATCCCTTCAAATTCTCTTAGCTCATCTTGTACAAGAGAGAAAACTTCTACGGTTTTCATGTTTTCAATATACACTATATTAAAAAGTAGATTAAAGATATTTCCTCAAGTCTATTTTCCCTCTTACATAAGAATAAAAGTTCCAAATATTTGCAAAAATAGAAAAATCCTTTCTGTATACGAATTTTGTCCTATAATCTATTTTTTGCATTAAGCACCAACGATAAATGTCTTTCATCAAAAATTGCTCCCCTGAATCTATTCTTCTAAGCAAATAATTTACTTTAACATTATCACTTTCTTTTTGTATATATAAATAAAACCATACATTATAATATCTAATTGCTACCACTTCTCTTTCTTCCATATTTTCTCCTTTTGCCATAAAATATACTTATGCGCAATCATATAAATCTTTTGCCAAAAGGCATACCCTTTCGCTAAAAGGTCACAAATTTTCTCCACACACACATCCCGTTTTCACTTTTTCACAAAAATCTCTATATATATTTCAGAAAAATATGTATATTTCGATTGAAAAAGTCCCAGGAACGCCCTGTTTAAGCCGATTTTACGACATTCCATTTTTCCAAATATTGAAATCAAACACCTGAAACCGACAGAATATGAGAACACCCCATAAGCTGAAATAAAAACTGCTGTTCTGTATCTATCTGCGCCTTCTCTCCTAAAAGCATGGCCTCCATAATACCCGCCTGTTCTTTTGTCATTACATGGTAAATTCCATTCTGCAGTTTCTGTTTGATTTTCTCCTGCAAACATAAAAACCTGTTTTTCTCCGGCTGTATCACCTGTATATAAGAAACTTTCTGATACCATTTTATCTTTCTGGGATAATAATAGGCCCGCTCATGAAACTGCCCTGGATTTGAAGGCAGGGGAATTTCCTGTAGTTCTCCCTGCAGCAAAACTTCACTTCCCGGTTTCGCTGTTTCTTTCATATGTTCCGTTGTAACGGTTGCTTTAATTCCATCTATGGGATATTTTTTAGAATTTAAAATCAGATTTGCTTTTCTCAAATATAGACTTGTACTGCGGGTATGGACATCCGCTCTGTATACCTCTCCTGTAACGGCTGCCTTCCCGGCAAAAGCCCCGGAAGGCAGCTCAGGCGGGGCATAGGTAAAATATTTTATCCCTGCCCCTCCCAAAAGGTACAACAGAACTGCCCAGAAAACCGCAGCCGCACATAAAGGTCGTTTACTCATGATTTTCTTCTGCCTCTTCACTGTCTATCAGGCTGTAATCCGCATGATATATCTCATCCAGCTTCATACTTTCCCGGAAAGTCACCTTCGTTTCTCCTTCCACAGATATCTGCACGCCCCGCAGGTTACATGCATCTGTAAGGGAATTGACAATAGAATATATAGGCAGCTTTTCCTGTACATTCATAGTATCACTGAGAAAACTCTTATCCAGATTTACATAACAGATTCCCTCTGCAATGGATACACCCAGAATCTTCGTATTCGGTGACAGTGTAGGCTGCAGTTCAGAACTGTTCGGTCCCTTCAAAAGCCTCTCCACCACTTCCCTTTCAATGGGAACATTGCTGCTATAATACACAGAAACTCTTTCCTTTACCAGATTTTCTCCGTCTTTGCTGGCAAAATAAAGATTTAAATCATTTTGTACATAAGAATTGATATTTTCCCCTTCATTTTCCACAAAAGTGGAGGCGTCCATTTTGCCGATATTCTGTCCATCTGCGTCTGTCATAGCCTCTTGCCCCTGATAAAATTCCACATAACTGACTCCGGGAATCTGGGTCAGCGCCTTGACAGTTCCTGCTCTCGCCAGAATTTCTCTGGTGTTTTTCATCTTTTTATACTCTTCATTAAAGGTCAGCGTTACGGTCTGTCCCTCATAAGTACAGGTTTCTATCGTTACTCCTTTGGGCAGCAGAGAAAGATATTCTTCATTCTCTGGCTCTTTTCCCAGCATCCCTACAATTTCATTTACCATAGCCTCCGAAGTCCGCTGGGAAGGCACATAGTCCGTTTCTTCCAAAGCAGTTTCCGTAAGGGAAAGATAATACATATGGTATTCTGTCTTACTTTCCTGCTTTTCCTCTTCTTTGCATCCGGACAAATTCAGCAAAATTCCTGCTGTCAGAAGAAGCAAAACAGTCTTCATCATTTTTTTCACTTCATGCCCTCCTTATGCAATATAGTTCAGAGGAATCCTTACAGAAAAAGTAGTCCCCTTATGTTCTTCACTCTTGACCTTAATGGCGCCCCGGTGCATGACAATGGCATTTCTTGTAATGGCCAGACCCAGTCCCGTTCCCCCTATTTCTCTGGAATGAGACTTATCCACCCGGTAGAAACGCTCAAAAATACGGTCAAGGGATTCCTGGGGAATTCCGATTCCCGAATCTGCTACAGATACATAAAAGTATTTGTGATCTGCATTCAAAGTCACATGTACCCAGCCGTCCTGTATGTTGTATTTAATTCCGTTTTCCACCAGATTAGTAAGTGCCAGGCTCATCTTCACCTCGTCGATTTCTGCCACAATAGGACGATAGCTTTCCAGCACCAGTTCCACATTTTTCTTGTCTGCAATGGGCTTCAGCCTCTTGAGAATGTTTTCCATCATTTCATTGATATTCACCTTCTCAACATTCAGCTCTGAAGCCTTTTTATCCATTTTCACCAGAGACAGCAGGTCTGTAATAATCTGATTTTCTCTGTCAATTTCCACAGCAATATCCTGCATAAATTCCTGATACAGTTCCACTGGCACATTTTCCTGCCCTGCAAGCGAATCAGCCAGCACCTTAATGGACGTCATAGGTGTTTTCAGTTCATGGGATACGTTGGCTACAAACTCCTGCCTGGAATCATCCAATACCTTCATGCGCTTCAGCATTTTATTAAACACACTGCTTATCATCTGTGTTTCCGTGTAATCCGGCACAGAAATCTCTTCATCCAGATAACCGTCTGTCAGTTCTTCAATAGCCTTTCCCACTCTGGCAAAGGGCTTCACCAGAACCTTTGACAACACAAAGCCCAGTACCACCACAAGCAGACAAATAGCCAGCATCAGCAGACTTCCCCTGTGCTCCAAAAACGCAATACTGTCCACAATCTCTCCGGTAGAGGTGCTTACCAGCATTACACCTTCAATGTGCTTGCTCTTTGGGTCCGTCAATGGAATGGTCTGTTCAATATACGAATTTTTCTTATCATAGCTGCTGGTGTCTTCTCCTTCAAAGCACTTAATAACTTCTTCGGACAGCACATATTTTCCTTCATCAATACCGTAGGTATCCTTCACAATCCTTCCGCTCTCATTGATAATCAGAATCCTGCCGTTATAGATAGTAGAAACCAGGGACAGCTCCTTATTGATTGTTTCTGACTGCTGATGTTCCAGATATCCTTCCTCCATCAACTGATTTCCCAGAATATCGCACTGGTTCTTTACATTGATTTTCCGCAGTTCCACAGCCCGGCTTTCATAACTGCGTACAATCACCCTCTCCGTGAGCAGGCAGGGCACAATACCAATAATCACCAACAAAACCATAATGCGGAATCTGAGACTTTTAAAAAATGTCAGTTTCACCTTTACTTTCATCTGTTTTCCCTATCCCTGAAAATAATATCCGATTCCCCATTTTGTATGCACATATTTCGGGTCACTGGGAACCGCTTCAATCTTCTCTCTAAGGCGCCGGATATGTACATCCACGGTGCGCACATCTCCCGGATACTCATAGCCCCATACCAGATTCAGCAGATTTTCACGGCTGTATACCTTATTGGGATTTTTTGCCAAAAGCTCCAGAACATCAAATTCCTTTGCAGTCAGATTGATTTCCCTACCTGCAATAAAGACTCTTCTGCCTTCACAATCCAGTTTTAAGTCCCCGCTAACCAGCGTTTTGCCGAAACTTTCTTTCTTTTCTTCCTTTCTGGTTCTCCTCATAATAGCTTTAATGCGGGCTTTTACCTCCAGGATATTAAAAGGCTTTGTAATATAATCATCTGCACCGTACTCCAGCCCCAGAATCTTATCCATATCTTCTCCCTTTGCAGTAAGCATAATAATCGGCACGGAAGAAAATTCACGAATCTGCTGGCAGACCTCAAGCCCGGTCAGCTTCGGAAGCATAATATCCAGAAGAATCATATCGTAATCTCCGGTCTTTGCCTTTTCCAGGGCCTCTTCTCCATCATAGGCACAGTCCACCTCCATGCCTTCCTGCTCCAGGCTGAATCTTATTCCTTTTACAATCAGTTTTTCATCATCTACTACCAATACTCGCTTACTCATTTCGCTCTCCTTATTCTATTGTGATATAGTTCTGTATCTTTTCAAAAGTCTTTCCCTTAATACCGGGAACCTCCTGAATTTCCTCAATGCTTTGGAACTTTCCGTTTTCTTCTCTGTAGTCCGCAATGGCCTGGGCTCTCACCTGACCAATACCCGGAATTTCCTGAAGCCCGGTCACATCAGCCGTGTTAATATTCACCCTGCCGTTTCCCCCGGTACTCTGCACCGGAGAATCTGCCGTCTCTTTTTGCTGCTTTTCCTGTACAATCCCCTGTTCCTTCATCTGACTGGTTTCTTCCAAAGTATATACTTGAATTTTCTCCCCGTCAACCAGCAAAGCCGCCTGATTCAGCCATCCGGTATCGGCCTCTTTGGAAAAACCGCCTGCTGCCTTTACTGCCTCAAACACCCTGGCTTCTTTCTGCAGTTCGTAAACACCGGGACGGTTCACTGCCCCGCTTACGTCTACCCAGATAGTTTCTGCCTCCGGTTCACTCTCCTGTGAAGATTTCTCTTCCTTCCCGTCTGCCTTATCCGTCTCTTCTTTTTCTGATTTTTCCAGAGAAGGCTGCTCTATCACAACCTCTTCCTGCTTGCAGGAAGATATCCACAGGCAGCATATCAACAAAAACATTCCAAAAAGCACGCTCTTTTTCTTCATTCTATACACCTCTGCTTTCTGCATTTCTGACGCAATCCGTCTGCAAAATGCAAACATGTGTACAGATAGTTCTATTGTAACGAATTTGAAAACTCTTTACAATATAAAAATCGGAACTTCTTTGTAAAATAACACACTTTTGCCTTTTACAGTCTTTTATAAATATCTGGAAATCTTTGGCTGAAACGCCGAACATGATTTTGATATGTATCTGTAGTATAGCACTTCCCGTCTGTTCCTGCAATCCAAAAAACAGCCGCAAAACCACGGCTGTTTTTGTCTATTTTTCCCATTTAAAAATTATGATTCCCACAATAGCCACAGCCATGCCGATAAGCCTGCGCCACTCAAAATCCACCTTTTCCACTCCGAAAAGACCCAGAAGCTCAATCACATAAGCGACCGCAAGCTGAGCCACCACAATGAGCATAGCCGCCCGGGCAGGTCCAAGAGATGACATACTCTGAATCACCGTCACAGTAATAAAAGCGCCGATAACCCCTCCCAGCAGAAGGTATTTGTGGTCTACCCGCAAAAGTGCACCCGCTTCCTCCCGTCCGGTAAAAAGCCAGGCACACACACAGATTAAAAAGGCTGAAATCTGTACCCAGCCTGTGGATACCCAAAGGCTGGTCTGTTTGGTCAGTTCCGTATTAAAAACTCCCTGCACGCTCATCAGCGCACCGGAAAGCAAAGCAACTAAAATGCCCCACATGCTTGTGTTCCTCCGTTTCTTCTGTCCTGTTACATAGAATTTCCAGAGAAACCACTTTTATACCTATATCTTTAAAAACTCTTTTCCAGCTTTTCTATCATCTCATCAATATGTTCCCGGGTAACAATAAGCGGCGGCACAAACCGCAGCACATGATTTCCCGCTGAAATTACAATCAAACCATTTTCCAGCGCTTTTGAAACAATCTCTCCCACAGGCCTTCCGGCAACCTCCAGTCCCTGCATCAGACCTTTTCCACGCCGTTCACTCAAAAATTCATACTTATCCACAAGGCCATCCAGCTTTTTCTCCAAATAACCGGAAATTTCCTGTACATGGTGCAGAATATCCTGTTTTTCAAATAAATCAAACACCTTGCTTACCGCCGCACAGGCCAGAGGATTTCCACCGTAAGTGGTTCCGTGGTCTCCCGGCTCCAAAGATTTTTCCGCGGCTTTTTCACCCAGCACAAAAGCCCCTACCGGCACACCGCAGCCCAGGGCTTTGGCGCAGGTCATAATATCCGGCTCTGTGCCGTACGCCTGCCAGGCAAACATGCTGCCCGTCCGTCCCATGCCGCACTGAATTTCATCTAAAATCAGCAGAATATCCTTTTCCTCACAGAGTTTTTTCACACCCTTTAAAAAGCCTTCCTCTGCGGGATAAATGCCGCCTTCTCCCTGGACGGTTTCCAGGATAATTGCACAGGTTTTCTCTGTCACTGCTGCTTTTACGCTGTCCAAATCATTAAAATCCGCAAATTTCACCCCTCCGATTAAAGGCTTAAAGGGTTCCTGATAATGACTGTTTCCGGTAACAGACAAAGCCCCCAGACTTCTGCCGTGGAAGGAATGACGCATGGCGATAATTTCATGGTCCGTGCTGTTATCCTTTAACCAGGCATACTTTCTGGCTGCCTTAATAGCCCCTTCTATGGCTTCTGTACCACTGTTGGTAAAAAACACCCGGCTCATACCCGACGCTTTCAAAAGTTTGTGAGCCGCCTCCGCCATAGGCGTATTGTAATAGAGATTTGAGGTATGTATCAGCTTGTCAATCTGGATTTTTAAAGCTTCGTTGTACTCCTCATTTCCATACCCCAGGGCAAAAACCGCAATTCCCGCGCCAAAGTCCAGATACTTCTTTCCGTCCAGGTCATAAAGATACACGCCTTCTCCCTTTTCCAGCACCACGGGAAAACGATTATAAGTATGAAGGATACTGTTCTCTGCCAGTTCCATATATTCCTTACTGCACATCATAATGCTGTATGCCCTCCTTTCTCAGAATAGCGGTTCCGATTCCCTTATCCGTAAAGATTTCCAGAAGCAGACAATGTTTTATCCTGCCGTCCAGAATATGCACTCTGGAAACGCCTTCCTCAATGGCATCCATACAGTTTTGCAACTTGGGAATCATACCGCCGCCCACATTTCCGTTGAAAATCAGTTCCTTTGCCTCTTTTACAAACAACTTGGAAATCAGGCTTTCCGGGTCTTCCGGGTCTTTGTAAACCCCTTCGATATCCGTCAGAAATGCCAGTTTTTCCGCATGCATGGCCTTTGCAATGGCACAGGCTGCATCGTCGGCATTGATGTTGTAAGCCGCATAATTATCATCCATACCAATGGGACACACAATGGGCAGAAAGTCTTTTTCCAGAAGGTCCAGAAGAATCTGGGGATTTACATCCGTAACATTTCCCACAAATCCGATATCCTGCCCCTGGGAGAACTTCTTCTCTACCCGCAGAAGTCCTCCGTCCTTTCCGCTGAGTCCCACAGCCCGAACCCCCAGGGATTCCACCAGGCTTACCAGTTCCTTATTTACTTTTCCCAGCACCATTTCTGCCAGTTCCATGGTTTCCTCGTCCGTTACCCGCAGCCCGTTGACAAATCTGGGCTCTTTTCCCACTTTGCTTACCCACTTGCTGATTTCCTTTCCGCCGCCGTGGACAATAATGGGTTTAAATCCCACCAGCTTTAACAGTACCACATCCTGAATGACGCTTTTCTTTAATTCCTCGTCCACCATGGCACTTCCGCCATATTTCACCACAATAATTTTCCGGTTAAACCGCTGAATATAGGGAAGCGCCTCAATCAGCACCTCTGCTTTGTCAAGATATTTCTGCTTTACCATGTTTCTCCCTGCCCTTCTTTTTCTTCTATTCCATAAACCATTAAGACCTGTAATCCGCGTTAATTTTCACATAATCATAAGTCAAATCACAGCCCCAGGCCACAGCCGATTCCTTTCCCAGCTTGATGTCCGCTGCTGCAGTCACCTGTTTTTCCGAAAGAATTCTGGTAGCTTCCTCCTCACTGTAATCCACGGCCACTCCGTCCTTTAAAATCTGAATTTTCCCTGCTGCGCTTTCAAAGAACAAATCCACTTTGTCGGGGTCAAACTGTGCCCCGGAATACCCCATGGCACACAGGATTCTGCCCCAGTTGGCATCATGGCCGAAAACAGCCGCTTTTGTCAGATTCGAGGTTATGACAGATTTTGCCAATGTCACTGCCTGCTCCTTTGTCTCTGCCCCCGTAATCTTCACTTCAAACAGTGCCGTAGCCCCTTCCCCGTCTGCTGCAATCTGCTTAGCCAGACTTGTATTTACATACAAAAGAGCCTCTTTAAAAGTTTCATAATCCTGATTTTTCTCGCTAATCAAAGGATTTTCCGCCATGCCGTTTGCCAGCACCAACACGGTATCATTGGTTGAAGTATCCCCGTCCACAGAAATCATATTGTAGGTATCCTGAACAATTTCACTCAAGGCTTCCTGCAGAAGTTCTTTGGTAATCTGCACGTCTGTGGTGACAAAGCCCAGCATGGTGCACATATTGGGGTGAATCATGCCGGAACCCTTGCACATGCCGCCTATGGTCACCTTTGCGCCCGAAAGTTCCATTTCTACAGCACATTCCTTCCTCACAGTGTCCGTAGTCATAATAGACTGGGCTGCCAGAATTCCCGCCTCTCTGGAATCAGAAAGCACCGGAACCAGCTTTTTTACCCCTTCTTTTAAGATATCTATGGGAAGCTGCTGTCCGATAACACCTGTAGATGCCACCAAAACTGCCTCTTCCGGTATCTGCAGCGCTTCTGCCGCCGTTTTTGCTGTTTCCTGACAGTAACTGTACCCTTCTGTTCCAGTACAGGCATTGGCAATACCGCTGTTGCACACAATGGCTTGTGTATATGCTGCGTTATCCACCAAATGTTTGTCCCATTTCACAGGCGCCGCTTTCACCACATTGGTGGTAAAAGTTCCGGCGGTCTGACATGGTTTCTGACTATACACCATGGCCATATCCTTTTTGTTTCCCTTTTTAATTCCCGCCGCAAGGCCTGCTGCCAAAAACCCCTTTGGGGCTGTAATGCCGTTCTCTATTACCTTCATCTTACTGCCTCCTCATCCTATCTCTTTCTGAAATGCTTTATGGAAACATGGGAACCAGTTCCAGTCCCCTGTTTTCTTTTTCTCCAAACAGCAGATTCATATTCTGCACAGCCTGTCCGGCCGCCCCTTTTACCAGATTGTCAATAGCGCCCATAAGAATAATCCGGTTAGTTCTCGGGTCAATTTTGAAATTTATATCCGTGTAATTGCTTCCCTCTACCCAACGGGTCTGGGGTGTCACATCTTTTTCCAGCACACGGACAAATTGCTCTTTTTCATAATATTTGTCATATACGGCCTTTACCTCTTCATAAGATACCTGTTTTGTCAGAGAAGCGTAGGCTGTCACCAGAATTCCCCGGTTCATGGGAACCAGATGAGGGGTAAAGTTCAGTGTAATTTCTTTTCCTGCGGCATAGCCCAGCTGTTCTTCGATTTCCGGTGTGTGACGGTGACTGGCTACTGCATAAGCCTTCATATTTTCATTGACTTCACAGAACAGATTGTCCAGCTTTGCTCCTCTTCCAGCCCCGGAAGTACCGGATTTGGCGTCGATAATCAAGGTATTTCCATCAATCAGCCCTTCCTTTACCAGCGGATAACAGGTAAGGATACTGCAGGTGGTATAACAGCCCGGATTTGCCACCAGCCTCGCCTTTTTTATCTTGTCCCGGTTCATCTCACACAGCCCGTACACAGCCTCCGGCAGAAACTGAGGCGATTTGTGTTCTAAACCGTACCATTTTTCATAAACAGACACATCTTTTATACGGAAATCTGCGCTCAGGTCAATTATTTTCACCTTGGAAAGGATTTCTTCCTTGACCATGGAAGCACACAACCCCTGGGGTGTTGCTGTAAAAATCACATCTACCTGCTCTGCCAATTCCTCCATGTTGTCGTCCAGACAGGTTTCCTCTACAATCTGAAACATATTCTGGTAAACCTGGGCATACTTCTTATCAATGTAGCTTCTGGACCCATACCATTTGATTTCCGCATTTCCATGCCCCTTTAAAAGCCGGACCAATTCCTGTCCCGCATATCCGGTTGCACCGATAATTCCCACCTTAATCATAGCCTTATCCCTCATTTCCTGTTTTTTTCATCATACTCCTGATTCTTTTGCTCTGCAAGAAAAGACTGCACTGCTTTCTCTCCCTGCATATTTTTATAAATTTTTGAATAATTATACATCCATATTTTTGTATATGCAAGTGTTTTTTCTGAAATTTTCTGTTTTTTCCAGATTACCCTTCTCTTTAAAACCCCTTATATAAATAGGATATTCCAGAGTAATATCTGTTATAACCGCCATGCATATCTTTTCATCCCAGTAAATTTTTTTATTTTTTTGCATTTCCCTATTGCATAATTATAATTTTTGTTGTATATTAATACCAACGAAGGCGAAACAAAAAAATTTCACATAGCAAACCTGTGATAAAGGAGGATATTTATTATGAAAGAAAAAGTAATTCTGGCATATTCCGGCGGACTGGACACTACCGCGTTAATTCCATGGTTAAAGGAAAATTTTGATTACGAGGTTATCTGCTGCTGTATCGACTGTGGTCAGGGCGCAGAATTAGACGGACTGGAAGAACGCGCTGCACTTTCCGGCGCTTCCAAATTATATATTGAAGATATTGTTGATGAATTCTGTGATGACTACATTGTTCCCTGCGTACAGGCCGGCGCTGTGTATGAGCACAAATACCTTCTTGGTACTTCCATGGCTCGTCCCGGCATCGCAAAACGTCTGGTAGAAATTGCAAGAAAAGAAGGAGCTTCCGCTATCTGTCACGGTGCAACCGGCAAAGGAAATGACCAGATTCGTTTCGAGCTGGGAATTAAGGCTCTGGCACCTGATTTAAAAATTATTGCCCCATGGCGTATGACTGATGTGTGGACCATGCAGTCCCGTGAAGACGAAATTGCTTACTGCAAAGCTCACGGAATTGACCTCCCCTTTGACGCAAGCCACAGCTACAGCCGTGACAGAAACTTATGGCATATCAGTCATGAAGGCCTGGAACTGGAAGACCCTGCTGCTGAACCAAACTACGATGATTTGCTGGTTTTAGGTGTGACTCCGCAGAAAGCACCGGACAAAGAAACAGAAGTGACCATGACATTTGAAGCAGGTGTTCCGAAAACTTTAAACGGCAAAGCCATGAAGGTATCTGAAATCATCACGGAACTGAACAAATTAGGCGGAGAAAACGGTATCGGTATTATTGATATTGTGGAGAACCGTGTGGTAGGCATGAAATCCCGCGGCGTATATGAGACACCGGGCGGAACTATTCTCATGGAAGCCCATGACCAGTTGGAAGAACTGATTCTGGACCGTGATACCATGGAAATGAAGAAAAAGCTGGGCAGCCAGTTTGCACAGATTGTATATGAAGGAAAATGGTTCACACCTCTTCGTGAAGCCATTCAGGCCTTTGTGGAATCCACACAGAAATACGTTACAGGAGAAGTAAAGTTCAAACTGTATAAAGGCAACATCATCAAAGCCGGCACAACTTCTCCTTACAGCTTATACGACGAATCTCTGGCCTCCTTTACTACCGGTGATTTATATGACCACCACGATGCCGACGGCTTCATCACCTTATTCGGACTTCCGTTAAAGGTTCGGGCTATGAAAATGGCAGAAGCTGAAAAAAACCAGAAATAAGACTCACTTTCGATAAAGGAAATTTATTTTCCGCATAAAAATCTCCCCACCAGAACACGCACCCTCTGGTGGGGAGATTTTTTATTCTTCTTTATTTTCCGCCGATTCTTCCATAAATATCCCGGGGCACTCTGGCCTTCACCGCAATGCCCTCATCGGTGTACTCCTCTGAAATCAGTTGTCCGTACTTGCGTATAAGCTGGAGTTGTCCCGCTTCCCGGTAATCCAGCACGCGCTCAATATAAATCTGGTCTTCGGTAAGCAATTTCTCCAGCACAGCCTTCAATTCCTCCAGCCCCTGTCCAGTCTTCACCGCGGTCTTAATCACATAGTCTGCCCTAAAGTCCCGAAAAATTCCTGCGTCCGACAATCTGTCCTGTTTGTTAAAAAGGGTGACAATCTTCTTATCCTGTACCCCCAGTTCCTGAAGAGTTTCATACACCACATACATCTGCTCCTCCATCTGGGGATTGGAAGCATCTACCACATGAATAATAAAATCCGCATATTTTGCCTCTTCCAGGGTACTCTTAAAAGCCTCGATTAAATGATGGGGCAGTTTCCGTATAAAGCCTACGGTATCTGTCAGATAAATTTTCTGTTTTCCCGGCAGTTCCAGCACTCTGGTTGTAGGGTCCAGAGTGGCAAACAGCTTATCCTCCTCCAATACACAGGCGTCCGTAAGCGTATTTAAAAGTGTAGACTTTCCTGCGTTGGTATACCCTACAATAGCGGCTGTTCGGATATTTTCCCGCTTTCGCCCCTCTCGCAGCAGTTCCCGGTGCCGTTTTACCTGCTCCAAATCCTTTCTTAGCTGAGAAATGCGAGACTTAATCAAACGTCTGTCCACTTCCAGCTTTTTCTCTCCCGGACCTCTGGTACCGATTCCTCCGCCCAGCCTGGACATGGCAGTTCCCATCCCGGTAAGTCTGGCCGCCCGGTAACGAAGCTGGGCCAGTTCCACCTGTATTTTTCCCTCGCTGGTATTGGCTCTGGCAGCAAAAATATCCAGAATCACTACCGTCCTGTCCATGATTTTCAGTCCCAGTTCTCTCTCCAGGTTGTTCATCTGAGAAGGGGAAAGTTCATCATCGCATACAATGCCTGTAGCGTCATAAGCGTCTGCCGCCATACGAATTTCTTCCAGTTTTCCCGTGCCTACATAATATCCCGGATGAATGGCTTCCCGGCTCTGTATCACTGTCCCCACCGTCACGGCTCCTGCGGTTTTTACCAGTTCTTCCAGCTCTTTTAAAGATTCTTCCGTGTCATCCCCGTCCTGGGTCTGCACACCTACTAAAATCACTCGTTCCTGTTCTTCCTTTAATTCATATAAATCCATACAACTCTCCTGTCCTGTTTTCTTGCCTTTATGATACTTCCTTCTTTTCTTTCCCGCAAGCCCCCACCCTCTTTTCTGTGATTATTATATAATTCGTACAGAAAATCTATGATCTTTCCACTGTTTTTTCTATACTTTTTCTAGTATATTATCTCTTAGAAAATGTAGTAAAACCAACCCGTGGTTCTGATACCTATATCTTTGACAAAAGGGCTGTCGCCAGTGCGACAGCCCTCTATCTTGTCTGCAAAAAATAATTTTCTCTCACTGCTTCTTCATCTGCAGGATACTGTTTCAGATATTCCTGCATTTTTGTTTTGGCAGTGGCAAAATCTTTCTGCTTTTCATAAATCACAATCTCATTAAACAAAAGTGCCTGCTGCACTTCTTTATCCTTTTCTTTCAGGCCCTTCTCTACGTAGGAAAGCGCACCGGTATAATCCTCCTGCTTGACAGAACAGTAAGCAAGCCCATTATATCCTTCTGCCTCAAGTCCCTTCTGCTGCAGACATTTCTGATATATGTCAGAAGCTTTTTGGGGCTCGCCTGCGTCCAGATACACCTTCCCCAAATACACCAATGCAGGCGCATATTCTTCCTTCCACGCTTTTTTCAGCATTTTCTCGGCTTTCTCATATTCTTCCAGATAATAGTACACTCTGCCTTCATTATAAAAATCCTCTGCCGATTTCGCCTTAATTTCCAGAGCGCTTTCCAGATAAGCGCTGCCGTCTGCATTCAAGTCACAGGACTTGTAAACCTTATAGACATCCAGATAGTCCTCATAGTCACCTGAACCCGACACCACTCTGGAAAAATCACTGTGCGCCTTCTTATATTCATCCATGTGCAGGTAAGCGCTTCCTCTTAAAAAGTAAGCGTCTTTTTTCTTCTGAAGTTTTAAGAGTTCCTCACAGGTTTCCACACATTTCTGATATTCGCCCTGATGATACAGGGCATCTGCCAGGTAAAAATATAAATCTGTCTTTAAGGCTTTTTCCGAACGTTCCGTCAATCCCAAAGCAGTCGTAAAAGCTTCCTGCGCCTTATCAAAAATCCCCTGCTCCGTCCAGGCAATGCCGATTCCTCTCCAGGACTGCACTCCATGGCCGCCTTCAGAGATGGCATTTTGAAAATTTTCGATAGCCTGAGTATACTCCTGTTTTTTCAGATTTTCCAGCCCGGTCTCATATTCCGTCGGTTCACTGCCTTTACATCCGGCCAGCAGACACAGCACAACTGCCGCCAAAACAATTTTCTTTTTCACCCGTTTAACCCCGTTTCCTTATTCGGCAATGAGATTTTCAGCCCGCATAGCTTCCACAACCTTATCTGCATATTCTTTGCAGACTGCGTCGGTAGCGGCTTCCACCATAACGCGAATCAATGGTTCTGTGCCGCTTTCCCTTACCAGAATTCTGCCTTCATCTCCAAGGGCTTTCTCCACCTCAGCCACAGCTTCTGTCACCTTCTGATTTTCCCTTGCCGTTTTTTTATCATAAACTCTTACATTCTTCAGCACCTGAGGATAAATGACAACCTCTCTTGTCAGTGTGCTCAATGGCACTTTTTTCTCGATAATGACTTCCATAAGCTTCAGAGAAGTCAGGATTCCGTCTCCTGTTGTGGCATGTTTGGAAAAGATAATGTGCCCGGACTGTTCTCCGCCAATGGAATGTCCGTTTGCCATCATATTTTCGCACACATACTTGTCGCCTACCGCAGTTTTCTCATAGCGGATGCCTTCTCTGTCACAAGCCTTGTACAGACCCAGATTGGACATAACTGTTGTCACAATGGTATTGTTGTTTAACTGTCCGCATTCCTTCATATACTTGCCGCAGACATAGAGAATCAAATCTCCGTTTACTTCTTCTCCCTTATCGTCCACTGCAATACAGCGGTCTGCATCTCCGTCATAGGCAAATCCCACGTCCAGGCCTTTTTCTATTACAAATTTTTTCAGTTCATTGATGTGTGTGGAACCGCAGTTTGTATTAATATTGGTTCCATTCGGATTGTTATGAATTACATAAGTTTTGGCGCCCAGCGCGTCAAACACACTTTTGGCAATAGCCGAAGCGCTTCCGTTTGAGCAGTCCAGACCAATACGCATATTTTTAAACGCTCTGGTTGGAATAGAAATCAGATAGCCAATATAACGGTTTCTTCCCGCTGAGAAGTCTACGGTGCGTCCGATGTTCTCCCTTTTTGCCAGAGGCAGTTCTTCCATTTCTCCATCAATATAGGCCTCAATCTGGGCTTCCACAGAGGCGTCCATCTTCTGTCCGTTTCCGTTGATAATCTTAATGCCATTGTCATAGAAAGGATTGTGACTGGCAGAAATCATAATACCGCAGTCAAAATTCTCCGTGCGCACCACATAGGACACGCTAGGGGTTGTGGTTACATGAAGAAGGTATACATCTGCCCCTGATGCCGTCAATCCGGCCACCAGAGAGTATTCAAACATATAGCTGCTTCTTCTGGTATCTTTTCCGATTACAATCTGCGCTTTATGTTCTTTGCCGAAATACCAGCCCAGAAATCTTCCCACTTTAAAAGCATGTTCCACGGTCAAATTCACATTTGCCTCGCCACGAAAGCCGTCCGTTCCAAAATATTTACCCATAACTCGCTCCTTTTTACACAATCATTCATTTTTTTTATCTTTTTGTCATTTACTAAGATAACACAAAATTCCGATTATGAAAAGAGTTCTTCTTTATATACCCCTTTTTTCACCAGTTCTTTAAAGGATTCCATTACTTTTTCTTTGTCTTCCTGATACGTTACGCCAAACCAGGTGTCATGTGTCTTCAGAACCGCTACCTCTGCTTTATTTTCCTGAATCAACTGATCAACCACTGCCGGAAGCAAGTATTCTTTCTTGATTTCGCCTGGTTTCACTTCTGCTAAAAAGTCCACAAAACCTTTTTCCAGAACTTCTAAAAATTCCGGTGTCAGTCCCCACATATTCATGGAAACCAGAGTCTGGGAATCCAGTGGTGTCTTTGCTCCTGTTTCTTCGTCTACAGCCGCAGGACCTGCCGGTGTTTTCTGAATATTGTAGGTTTCTGTAATACCTACCAGTTTTTTGTTTTCATCTAAAGTGCAGACCCCTCTTGTCACACCGCCGTTATCACTTAAGGTATTTTCCAGAATAAAGCCTGCCATACAGATATCCATCTTTTCTGCTGCCGTTTTTTCTTCTACCAGATAGTCGTGAATTTTCACAAACGCTTCTTTTCCGTAATAGTCATCCGCATTAATAACAATAAACGGCTCAGTAATGACCTTTTTGGCTGCCAGTACTGCGTGTCCGGTTCCCCATGGCTTGGTACGGTCCGCAGGGCAGGTATAGCCTTCCGGCAAATCGTTGATATCCTGGTACACATATTCTACCTCTGTGATTTTCTCGATTCTGTTCCCGATAATACTGCGGAACTCTTCTTCAATATCCTTGCGGATAATAAAAACCACCTTGTTGAATCCGGCTTCCAGGGCATCATGAATGGAGTAATCCATAATAATTTCTCCGCTTGGTCCTACCTGTGCAAGCTGTTTAATTCCCTTTCCGAAGCGGCTTCCGATTCCTGCAGCCATAATTACTAATGCTGTTTTCTTCATAATTGTACTTCTCCTTACTTTGAAAAATTCTCTCTATCTGTTACTGCTCCAGCCCACTTAAGCGAGCCGTTTGATCTGCAGCAATCAGCGAATCAATAATTTCCTCCAAATCCCCGTTCAAAATACTGTCCAGTCTGTGCAGGGTCAGCTTAATTCTGTGGTCTGTCACACGTCCCTGGGGGAAATTGTAGGTTCTGATTTTTTCGGAACGGTCTCCCGTACCCACCTGGCTTCTTCTGGCCTCTGCCTCTGCATCATGACGTTTCTGCAGTTCCATATCATACAGCCTGGAACGCAATACCTTTAAAGCCTTATCCTTGTTCTTAAGCTGAGATTTCTCGTCCTGACAGGAAATCACGATTCCCGTAGGGATATGTGTCAGACGTACCGCAGAGTCCGTAGTATTGACGCACTGTCCACCGTTTCCGGATGCACGGAACACGTCAAATTTACAGTCATTTAAGTCCAGTTCAAAGTCAATTTCCTCTGCTTCCGGCATAATGGCTACCGTAATAGTGGATGTATGAATCCGTCCGCCGCTTTCTGTTTCCGGAACACGCTGTACACGATGTACACCACTTTCGTATTTCAGTCTGGAATACGCACCTTTTCCGTTAATCATAAAAGTAACTTCTTTAAATCCGCCGATTCCATTTTCGTTGAGACTCATCATCTCCGTCTTCCAATTCTGGGATTCTGCGTATTTCACATACATTCTGTAAATTTCTGCTGCAAACAGAGCCGCTTCGTCTCCGCCTGCACCTGCACGAATTTCCACAATAACGTTCTTCTCATCATTAGGGTCTTTTGGCAGAAGAAGAATTTTCAATTCCTTTTCCAGTTCCTCAATCCTCTTCTTGGCATCTGACAGTTCTTCTTTCAGCATTTCCCGCATGTCTTCGTCAGATTCCTCATCCAGAAGCATCAGACTGTCTTCCACAGTCTCCTTGCAGCGTTTATATTCATTATATGCGTCTGCAATAGGCTGCAGTTCACTCTGCTCCTTCATCAGCTTCTGAAATCTGGCTGCGTCATTGGCCACAGTGGGCTCGTTCAGTTCATTTAATATTTCCTCAAGGCGGACTAAGATGTCCTCTAATTTATCAAACATGATTTTCCTCCTGATTTTTCTTTCCAATTACAACCCGGTCAAGTCCTGCCAGGTCTTGTATCACTTTCACTTCCGTATATCCCTGTTCCTTCATCAGCTGCGCCACAGCTTCCCCCTGGTCATAACCGATTTCAAAGGCCAGAATCCCCTGGGGATTCAAATAATTTCCTGCCTGCCGGGTAATTCTGCGGTAAAAATACAGACCGTCCTCCCGGCCGTCCAGTGCCATTCTGGGTTCATGAAATTTCACTTCTTCCATCAGCCCTTCAATGACTTCTGTCTGGATATAAGGGGGATTCGACACCAGAATATCATATTTCCCCGAAACCAGCTCAAACAGATCGCTGTTTATCCATTGCGCTGATATTCCCAGGTCTTTGCCGTTTCTTTCAGCCACTTTCAGGGCTTCCTTTGACAAATCTGCCCCTGTTCCCTCTGCCTCTTTCAGATGGGTCAGCAGACTCAGCAGGATACAGCCGCTTCCCGTACACATATCCAGAATGCACAGTCCCTTCTTCCCGCCAGCTTCTTTTAACACTTCCTCTATCAGAATCTCCGTATCCTGTCTGGGAATCAGCACATGCTCATTCACATAAAACTTCATGCCGTAAAAATATGCCTCGTGAGTCAACTGCTGCAAAGGAATTCTCTCTCCCCGCTGTACAAGCAGCTTTTGATACTGCTCTGCCTGTTCTTTCGGCACTTCCTCGTCTTCGTGGACAAAGTACCAGCTTCTGGAAATACCGCACACATGCTCCAGTAAGAGCCATGCGTCCAGATTTCCATCTTCTATCTGTCTTTCTTTCAAATACTGCTTTCCATCTTCCAGTAATGCCTTATATCCTGCCATATCAATCTTCCCCGCCTGTCTGTACGTCCGGGAAGTTCTCCTTCAGATACGCTCTCCAGTCAAACACAGCCTCTACAGCCTGAATGGCCACCTCTGCCATATCCGGTGTCGGTTCTTTTGTCGTCAGCTTCTGCAAGGCCATACCCGGTTTGGAAAGAAATGCCACCGCCGGATGGTCGCTGTTTCCCGCCAGCTTAATAAATTCATAAGAAACCCCTGCAATCACCGGCACCAGCAAAATACGCACGGTAATCCTCAGCCACATGGTCTTTATGGGAACCATGGCAAAAAATCCTAAAAAGAAAATAACACTGATAATAATGACAAAGAACAGAAAACTGGTTCCGCACCTCTTATGGAAACGGGAACTTGCCATAACATTTTCCACAGTCAGCGGTTTTCCATGCTCCACACAGTTGATACACTTATGCTCTGCCCCGTGATACATAAACACCCTCTGAATATCCTGCATCCTGGAAATCAGCAGCATATACCCCAGAAACAGTACAATACGCACAATGGCTTCCGCTACGGTCACCATATGTTCACTGGCTCCTACCTTGTGTAAAAGGCTGGCCAGCAGGTAAGGAAGCACCATAAAAAGCCCTACGGACAATACCACTGAAAAAATAACCGTTGCCGTCATCAGCACCTTGTCTTCCTTTTCCTTTTTGGCTTCCTGCTTTTCCCGCTCCTCCCCTGTCAGCGCTTTTCTTTTCTCCAATTCTTCCTCTTCTTCAAAAAAAGTGGCAGAATACATAAGACATTTCGTTCCTACCACCAGAGAATCTATAAAGTTAAACACACCGCGTATGATGGGAAGCTTCAGGATTTTCCGGCTTTTTATTATACTCTTATAGTCTTCAATCTTGACTTCTATCTCTTTATCCGGCTTCCGCACCGCAACAGAATACACGTCTCCGTGCCGCATCATAATGCCTTCCATGACAGCCTGTCCGCCAATGTTTGATGATTTCATGTTTCCTCCAAACGCAATAAGAGGCCGAAGTCCTCAAACCTCAGCCTCTTCTACCTCTTATTTATTCATGCCGTATTTCTTGTTGAACTTATCAATACGTCCACGAGCCTGTGCAGCTTTCTGCTGTCCTGTATAGAAAGGATGACATTTAGAGCAAACTTCTACACGGAGTTCAGATTTAGTAGAACCTGTCTTAAATGTATTTCCACAGTTGCAAGTTACTGTACATTCCTGATAATTTGGATGGATTCCTTCTCTCATTTTTTTCACCTCTTATATATTTTGATTATTTATATTGTTTTATTGCGTTTTCAAATTCAAACAGCTTTTGCATTATAGCATATTCTGACACCAAATGCAAGGCTTATTAGGGTTTTCTTTAAAGAATCCTCTGCTTTTTCACCATCTGTACAAATTCTGCATTGTCCCTTGTTCTGGCAAACATATTCAGAATATTTTCCGTAGCTTCGTCTGACTTCATGCCGTTTAAGGCTTTCCGCATAATGTCCACGGCTTCCTGTTCTTCCCTGTTCAAAAGCAGGTCTTCCCTTCTTGTTCCGGATTTTGCAATGTCGATAGCCGGGAAAACCCTCTTTTCCTGGAGTTTTCTGTCCAGCACCAGTTCCATATTACCGGTCCCCTTAAATTCTTCGTACACAACGTCATCCATCTTGCTTCCTGTATCCACCAGTGCAGTTGCCAGAATGGTCAGACTTCCGCCCTCTCTCATGTTTCTGGCCGCACCGAAGAAACGCTTGGGCATATGCAGGGCAGCCGGGTCAAGACCACCGGAAAGGGTACGTCCGCTTGGGGGAACTGTCAGGTTATATGCCCTTGCCAGTCTTGTAATACTGTCGATGAAAATCGTAACGTCTTTTTTGTGTTCTACCAGACGTTTTGCACGCTCAATGGTCATTTCAGACACACGCTTGTGATGCTCCGGCAGTTCATCAAAAGTAGAATAAATAATTTCCACGTTTTTGCCTTTGATGGCCTCCTTTATATCTGTAACCTCTTCCGGACGCTCATCAATCAGCAGAATAATCAGGTGCATTTCCGGATTGTTCCGAAGAATGGATTTTGCCGCGTCCTTTAAAAGGGTTGTCTTACCTGCTTTGGGCGGAGATACAATCATTCCCCTCTGTCCCTTTCCGATAGGACTTACAAGGTCTGTAATGCGCATAGCCATACTTCCGCCCGGACGTTCCAGATGCAGCCTCTCATTTGGGAAAATCGGGGTCATATCCTCAAAATTCATACGCTGCATTTCATTTGCCTTAATTCCGTTGATGTGGGTCACATACAAAAGAGCGGAAAACTTCTCGTTCTGACTTTTCACCCTTGTGTTTCCTCTTAAAATATCGCCTGTTTTCAGATTGAATCTGCGAATCTGGGACGGGGAAACATACACGTCATTATCCCCCGGAAGATAATTGTCGCTCCGGATAAATCCGTATCCGTCCGGCAGTACCTCCAGAATTCCCTTTACCGTAATGCCGCTGTCCAGTTCAGACTGCTCCATGGGCGCTCTGTTATTTCGATTATCCTGTCCATCTTCTCTTACTGCAGGTTTCCTTTCCTCTCTTACCTCTGTTCTGGACTCCGCCTTTCTCTCTACTGTGGTTTCTGCTCCGGTTTCCTCCTGTTTTTTCTGTTCTGCTGCTTTCCTGTCCTTTTCGTCTTCCTGAACCATCCGCTCTACCAGTTCACTTTTTTTCAGCGTGGAAATGCCTTTTAAACCTCTTGCCTTTGCAATTTCTTTTAATGCTCCCAGAGACAGGGAATCATACTTTTCTCTCATTTTATATTCCTTTCTGAAATTCAATTTATTATTCTGGAACAAAATCAATCGTTTACTGATTGTACTATAAATGAAACCTTATTTTACCTTTTACACTAAACAGGAAAATCCGTCTGAATTGACATGAATTTGTGTTTGCTTTTGACTTTGTAACTGCATATCTTTGATATATAGCTTATCATAACACACTTTTCCTTTTTTGCAAAGTATTTGTTGGCTTTCTTTCCCCATCTACTTATTTTTGTACATTTTCCCTATGACTGCCCCGACTGTGCTGTCATATATTCCTGAAAATCTTTCATGCTTCTTGTTAAAAATTTACTTTTGTGATGAACAAAATAATACTCTCTTGCCGGCTGTGTCCCCTGAATTTTTATTTCTTTCAACCTGTGGTTCTCCATAAAAGGTTCTACAATAGACCTGGAAATCATCAGAATTCCCATTTTACTGCTGCAGGCTTCTATCAGACTCTGTACACTAATACTCTCCATAACAATGTTCTGCTTTCTTTTATACTTTTCCATAAATCCCTCTGCCATATTTCTGGACCCGCTGCCCTTTTCCCTCAGCAGCAACGGATGTTCACACAGCTCTTCCATTGTTATACTCTCTTTTACAGGATAATCCTGTGCACATACTGCCGTCATACTGTCCTTTCCTATGGGACTGCAAACAAAGAAGCGGGGATTGAGCGGATAATCCATAATTCCGAAATCCAGTTCATTCCTCATGAGATGTTCTTCTATCTGCCGGGAATTCTCTACCTTGGTATAAAGAGGAATCTGAGGATATCTCCGGGAAAATTCTGAAAATATCTTTGGAAATGCACTGATACCAAAAGATACATTCGTCCCAATTCGGACCCGCGTGACTGCGTGTACATCCCGCAGCACATCCCTGGCCTCATCAAACTGGGAAAGAATGGAATCTGCGTACAAAAGCAGCTGTTCCCCTGACTCCGTGATATACAGCCTTCTATTCATACGTTCAAACAATTTTGTTCCATAATAGCTTTCCAATTCCCGAATGGCATAACTCACCGCCGGCTGTGCCATATTCATGCTCTCGGCAGCAAGCGTAATGCTCTCCTGCCGACATACTTCTGAAAAAATACGCAAATGTCTAAGTGTCATTGTTATCTCCCGCACAATACATAAGTTTTTTATTATATATATTATAATAACATAAGAATTGTTATATATCCACTAAAAGGCTAGAATAGATATGACTATATAAAAGTGAGGTATTGTAATGGTACTATTATTAATTTTTCTAATCTGCTTCTCAGCCTCAGTTATCGGGGCTATTTGCGGTATTGGCGGCGGTGTAATTATAAAACCCGTGTTAGATGCCTTTGGCATTATGGATGTGGCTACCATCAGTTTTCTGTCCGGCTGTACTGTACTTTCCATGACTACATATTCCGTTATCAAGAACAAATGCAGCGGAGAATCTCATGTAGAACAGAAAACCGGTCTGCCCCTTGCATTGGGAGCAGCTGCAGGAGGACTTCTGGGAAAATCCATGTTTTCCCTTATTTCCTCTCTCAGTCCTGACAAAAACAAAGTAGGCGCTGTACAAGCCGCCTGTCTGTTGGCTGTTACCCTGGGAACTCTGATTTACACCATTTACAAGGCGCGTATCAAAACCTGCCATATAAGCAATCCTGTTGCCTGTATCGGTATCGGTGTTTTCCTGGGTATACTTTCCTCCTTCTTAGGAATCGGCGGAGGTCCTATCAATCTGGTAGTCCTGTTCTTCTTCTTCTCCATGACCACCAAGGTTGCAGCAGAAAACTCCCTGTATATTATTTTCTTTTCCCAGATAGCCAGCCTGCTGTCTTCGCTGGTAACCAAAAGCGTCCCCGATTTCCAGCTTATCACACTGGTATTCATGGTAGTCGGCGGTATTGCCGGAGGCGCCTGCGGGAGGAAAGTCAATAAAAAAATCGACGACAAAACCGTGGACAAATTGTTTATCGGATTAATGGTTTTAATTATCTTTATCAATATCTACAATATTATTAAATTTGTGGGATAAAAAATTTTAGGAACTATCACTTTAAACAAAACTCAGAAATGTTTCTATATTTAAAGTGATAGTTCCTATTTCTATTTTTTGAAAACTTCCAGAACTGCTTTTTTTATACAATTTATATAGGCCTGTGCCCCTTCAGAAGTTAAATGCGTCTCGTCCTCAACAAAATATTCTGAATGACCTTCGCTTTCCTTATACCAGTCAATAAGATAGGTATAATCCGTAGATTTAACAAACTCATATATTTCCGCATTATTAGACTGTTCCCAGCTCGTATAAGGTGCTCTCGCTGTAATAACAAAAAAGGGCCTTTCGGGACCAATTTTTTCTCTTAATGTATCAAGAGAATTGTAAAGCAGTCCATTCGTTCCAAGTGCAAAAATAACACCATCTCCATTCCAGCCTTTTTCATTTACATAGGAATCATACAAATCAAAACTTTCTGTTGTATATCGACTAACGGCCGTATCACTGATACTATTGGGGAATACTTCATAAAATTCATCTGTTGCCCCCATTGCAATTGAATCCCCCATCAGTAACAAATTCAAATTTTTCAGAATTTCCTCATCTGATATAACAGTTTCCTCTTTCTGCTCTTTTGTTTCTTTCTGTACCGAAGCATGTTCTTCCTTGGATTTTTCAGCTTTCTCTGCTTGGGATTCCAAACTGTCAATATGACTTAGCACCTTTTCTTTTGGTACAAATGCAATACACAGTATCATTCCGGTTTCTATGACACACACCCAGACCAATAAGAAGACAGCGTTTCAAAACTCTGACTTGGTTTTTACGTTCCCCTTTTGTTCTGACTCTCCTTCTTATAATTGCAATGTTCTTTCTGATTGTTCCATATCGTATAGGGGTTTCAATATAATGATAAGATAATGCTGCAAAAAGAAAGGTGAATAAAACCTCAATCAGCATTAACCACCAACTGCTTTTTTTACCATTGCTAAGTAATAAAATCACCGGAAAATGCCATAAGAACGCTCACCAATCCATCTTAAGATTGGAAATCCCAACACCTTATTTAAAATACTGCAGGGATTTAAAAGAGAGTAAATTACCAGGACAGCCAGCAGGGAAACCATTCCCTGTCCTCCTCTGTATAAAAAGCTGCTGTATCCATCAACAGCACTCATCATATAAATAAGAACCAGCACAGAAAGAATACCTGCAAAATCTCTCATTCCTTTAGATTTTTCTTCTGATATTTGACTTTTTTCTACCAGTAAGGCCAACACGGCACCAAAACGGAGAGAAAAAGCTCGAGTATCTGTTCCGTAGTAACATCTGCTCGGATCTTTAGATGGGTTAAATAAAAAGCCTAATAACAACAAGGAAACAATTGCACCTGCTATGGTAATGCCAGTCAGCACTTTTTTTCTATTTTTATGCTTACTAATGCATTTAAATAAAACAGGATATACAAGATAAAATTGCGCTTCAATGGCTAAAGACCAAAAATGTGTAAGCGGTGACGGTGCACCTGCATTTTCAAAATATGAAACATGATTATAAATCTGCCACCAATTATTATATCCCAAAAGTGTAGACGGCAAGTCAGAACATGCCTTTGTAAATAAAGCCCTGTCAAACAGTGCACTTGCAAATATTAAACACGTCACCATTGTTAGAATCGCAGGAAATAATCTTCTGATTCTTCGAATCCAAAAATTCTTAAGATTAACTGTATCTGTATTCTCTAATTCCGTCAATAAAATATGGGTAATCAGAAAAGCCTGATATCACGAAAAAAATAGTTACTCCGATAATGCCCCCCTTTGCTATGGGAAGTTTTAAATGATATGCAAATACCATTAAAACTGCAATTGCTCTGAGTCCATCTATTCCTGCAATATACCTGTTTTGTGACTTATCATTCACTTTTTCCTTTTTCATTTGTATTTACTCCTTTTTTCGCAAAAAAAGTTGTAAGACATTGCATATACAATATCTTACAACTTTTAATTAATGCCGCAGACCGGAATCGAACCGGTACGGGAGTATAAGTCCCGCAGGATTTTAAGTCCTGTG
>OLSH01000491.1_pt1 | contig 34202 bp, 45 predicted proteins | sample 1643221 | NCBI WGS metagenome assembly OLSH01 (sample SAMEA3136681, study PRJEB25190) | human gut metagenome | biome: human gut; feature: human-associated habitat; material: faeces | place: Austria | collected 2013 | reverse complement strand
ATGCACAAGAGAAGAATGGGGTGCCGAATGCGGAAAACAATATTATATTTTATCCATGCATAGAATTTTTGATGTTAGAAACGATTGATTTATACGTTGTCAATGAAAAGACGACTTATAGGTAGCGAAGGTATCATAACAGATATCTACTATCGAAAGGAACTGTATTTTGGAAGGAAGGATATCTAGGTAAGAATGATTGAAGAGAAAATAAGTTGTGATTTTTTATTAGCCAGACTATAATAAAAGAAAGGAGAAAGCCATGATTGGAGGAAAAATGATGCAGGGAAAAAGTGAAAATGGATTTGATATTTCGGATGAAGAAATGGATGCCCGTTTTAATCTTGCGGTAGACCGAGCGATACAAAAAGCTAAAGTTATGGGAAAGCCGATTGCCAAATATGATGAGAAACTTAAAAAAGCATATTTAGAGTATCCGGATGGCAGGAGAGAATATGGAACGAAAGCCTGAGATTTTAGTATTTGCCGGCCCAAATGGCTCTGGTAAAAGTACGATTACAGAGTTGATTGAGGTTATTGGCGAATATGTGAATGCCGATGATATTCAGCGAACGACAGGCTGCACAAATATGGAGGCAGCTTTACTGGCCGAAAAACGACGAAATGATTTATTGCAGCAAAAAAGGGATTTTACGTTTGAGACCGTTCTTTCAACCGAACGCAATATAAAGTTATTGCAAAAAGCTAAAGCTGAAGGATACTTTATCAAATGCATTTATGTATTAACAAGTAATTCTGATATTAATGTAGAACGTGTTGCATCAAGGGTCTTATCTGGCGGACACGATGTTCCAAAAGAAAAAATCCTTTGCAGATATGAAAGAGCGATGAAACTGATCCCTGATCTGATAAAAACTTGTGATATTATACACATTTATGATAACTCTCAAAGACCTTTTCGAATCTATAAAAACCGAAAGGGAAGAGAGTTTGTCTGGGCATCTGATTTTTGGACGGAGGAACAGATAAAAGAGTTAGTAGCAAGAGAACGATGTTAAAAAGAAGTCTAAAAGACGAGTAAGATCATGTATATAAAAGGACGACGAGGAACATAATCTTTGTCGTCCTTTTTTTATGTGTATTTATCATACTAAGATTGAAAGGAGGTTTTATATTTGAAGAAAGGGAAAAACATCAGTAAAATGATCGCCGCCATTTTAATAGGGAGCCTTTTGATGCCATCCACTATTACCTATGCCAGCGGAGATAGCGATGACCTATTTTCTTCTGAGGAAAACACTGCAGAAGCACGGTGTAAAGTGATCCATATTAACAAAGATGCTATTGCAAACGGTACGAATAAGAAAAACGAACAGAAAGCGGAAGAGACCGGTCTAGCAAAGAGAATCAAGGCACCATCGAAAGAAAAAGTAGTGATAAATGAAAACGTGATGAAAAGAAAAGCTGATATCCAAAAAGAGATTGCTGAAATAAGGAAAGCAAGGAGGCGTTATAAAGAAAGCAAGAAGCTTAAAGAGACTGTTGAAGCCTTTTATCAAAAAATCGGAACGACCGAAGAAGAAGTTGCCGCAGCCCTGTCCGCCAAAAAGAAAACAGGTAAAGAATTGGATGCCACAGTTGAAGATAAAAACAAAAAAGAATTGCTTCTCGCTCTGTCAAAGGAGATAGAGGATTCATATGTCGCAGAAGTAGCAAATACTTACACTTTTGATCTGGAACTGCATGCTAAAAAGATTGTAGAAAACGTAGAACTGCTCGATCTCAAGTCCTATCTTGATAAGTATCGTAAAGCATCAAAAAATGATACAAGAAGCATTGTAAAACTACAGAAGGAAGCTAATTCTCTTCATGAACTGCGGAAGTTCGATCCTAAGAATCTGCTCATAAAAAGTCATGTTACGAAAGATGAGATGCAGAAGATCCTATCCGGCACAGAGCTTTCTGATTGTGCTGCCTACTTTGTTGAATGCGAAGAAACCTATGGAGTAAATGCTATTTTTATCGCGGGGATTGCCATTCATGAAAGTGGATGGGGAACCAGCCGCAGGGCAAGAGAGGATAATAACCTAACTGGATATGGCGTTACTTCTGATGAAGCCAAAGGAATCAATGAAAATACCAGAAGGTCCGGCCTCCTTCGAACAGCAAAATGTTTGAAGGAAAGTTATCTGACAAAAGGATCAAAGTTCTATCATGGGACGTCAGTTTCTGCGATTAACGTAAAATATTGCGTCGGAGATACCTGGGCGTCATCAGTGACAAAGGCCGGCTATGAGCTAATAGAGCGTATTGGTGATCTAAGAGGCTATCGAAAGGAATAGGTGGGTGCTATGCAGAAGGTTAAATATAAGCGTCCCTTCTACTTCCATGGCAGATTTCACGAACTTGGTATTGGGAGGAAGAGACATTATTTTTTCCTAGATGGACAAGAAATCCAAATAGGACGAAAAGATGGGCGGAGATTCAAACGGTTCAGAACTATACGCGAGGTCCCCATTGTATTGGACGGTCGGGACCTTGTCCTAGTGATTGATATTACGAAAGATAAAGAACAAAGAGCCGATCTCTTAGAGCAGGGTCAGTCCATCATTACTAATGAATATCAGAACAAAGAGAAAAGGAAAAGGGCAGTGAGAACGATTCACAAAAGAATTTCTGCGTGTTTACTGATGCTGCTGATTTCAACTGGAACCATATCTGTATCGGCAAACGAGCCGAAAACTACAGAAATTCAAGCTCCAGCACAGACGGAAGTCTCAACACAGGCTTCTATATCGACAGAAGCAACATTGACAGAGCAAACGAAAGTAAACGTGCATCAGAAAAAAGAACAGTCGAAAAAGAAAGAGAATTCCAAAAAGAAATCAAAGGAACCAAAAACGAAAAAGAGGACTCAACCTTCTAAATTAAAAAAGCTTAAGAAGACAAAAAAGAAGGAACAGAAGATCCAGGTAAAGATCCGGCCGCAGATTTCAAAATCCTATACAGAAGAATCTTTGAAAATGAAGAGAAATAAAGAATACATCGGACATTATATTTATTTTAACCAGGGCGATGCAGCATGGAATCAAAATGGATATGGGATTCATGCAGCAGGATGCGGTCCTACTTCCATGGCTGTATGCGTTACAAATTTGACAAAGAAATGGGTAACACCTGTGGACACAACAAAATGGGCTTATGAAAATGGTTATTATTCCAGCGAGGGAAGTGTTCATTCTGCGATTCCGGCCATGGCGGCCCACTGGGACCTTGGATGCGAAGGACTTGGTACGACAGAACAGGCAATCAAAAAATCATTAAAGAAAGGACGTCCTGTCATTGCCTTAATGGGTCCTGGATATTTTACGTCCGGAGGACATTTTATGGTTCTGATTGACATTGATCAAAATGATAATGTAACCATCGCAGATGTTGGAAGCAGAAGGCGCAGTCATTATAAATACCCTCTAAGGGATGTTATAGGACAATCAAAAAAGGCAGATGCAGGAGGTCCATTTTGGTCTGTTTATCTAAAAAAATCGGTGAGAGTAACGAAACATAAAAAAGGAAAGAAACAAAAAGAAGTGCAGGATGGATTCGAAAAAATTATTCAAGAGTTTTATGCCGGGATCGAGGAAGGAAAAATCCTCATAGGACATAAAAGGATGGCTGGGGAAAAGTTAACAGGATCCGGAAAGTTTCTTAAAAATCAGGTTTTAAGCTTGGCAGCAAAACTCGGGGACGGGAAGATCAAGAGTATTGCAAATACTTATTCTTTTGAATCTATGCCGATTGGAGATGAAAAAGGACTTCTAAGCAGCCCATCTGGTTTTAATTTAAATAAATACTTAGAAAGAACGTATTAAAAGGGGAGACTCCTATCAAGATAGGGGTCTTTTTTTATGAATAATAAGTATGGCCAGTACGAAGCACTTTTGTTTTCCTCATACTATAAGTGGAAGGATAAAAAAGATGATTATTCTAAGGATCACTCTGTGTGTAATGGCAATCACACACTAAGTCAATCCCAAGGGTATAAGGGAGCAACTTGTGAAAAAACGGATATTACAGTTACGAATGCACCAGAGAAGGGTGTTTTTACGAGAAGAGAGAAGATAAATGCTTTGGGACATCAGTGGGATTCTGGAACTGTGACCCAGGAGGCCGATTGCACACACCCGGAAATCACAACATATCGATGCACCAGAGAAGACGTGTGGCCTGCCTGCACTGAAAAAAAGACAGAGGAAACCAAACCAGCATTAGGTCATGATTATCAATTAATATCAACTGCAGATGCCACTTGTACAAAAGATGGAGAGAAAGTCTATACCTGTTCCCATTGTCAGGATGTAAAGACAGAAACGATTCCAAAGACAGGACATCAGCATACGGAACTCCGTAATCAAAAAGATGCAGGCTGTACAGAAAATGGTTATACTGGCGATAGCTATTGTATCGACTGTGATCAGAAAGTTTCTTCCGGAACAACCATAAAAGCAAAAGGGCACAATTACGAGGAAATTTCCACGAAAAAAGCAACCTGCACAGAAACCGGAGAACAAAGTTTTACCTGCAGAAACTGCGGGGACACTTATATAAAAGAAATCCCAAAGCTGTCCCATAAATTTGAAGAAATAAGTAGAAAGCCAGCGTCTTGTATGGGATATGGGGTAATTTTTTATAAATGTTCTGAGTGTGGTAAGGAAGATTCGGACATTGATGAAGATGCCGTGCCTGTAGGTCATGACTATCAGCTGATCTCTACGACGGATGCTACTTGTACAAAGGATGGAAATAAATATTATCGATGCAGCAGATGTGAGGTTCCAAAATATGAGACGATCCCTAAAACGGGGCATCAACATACAGAACTTCGGGATCAAAAAGATGCAGGCTGTACAGAAAATGGTTACACTGGCGACACATACTGCATGGACTGCAACTGTTTATTGAAAGAAGGGACAGTGATTTCAAAAACGGGGCATGTATGGGATGACGGTGAAGTGACAATAGAGCCTACATTTTCAAAAACAGGGGAAAAACTTATAGAAGTAAAAACTGCAGTAAAACAAAGATAGAGGAAATTCCGATGAAGAAACATAATTACGATATCGGAATTGTAACAAAAGAAGCAACCTGTACGGAAGATGGTGAAAAGCAATATGTTTGCCTTGACTGTGGGAACGTGTATACGGAATTGATCCCTGCTGCTGGGCATCAACATACAGAGGTAAAAAATAAAAAGGCGGCAACCTGCATCGGGAAGGGCTATACCGGGGATATGTATTGTATGGATTGTAAAACACTGATTTTGGCCGGGAAAGAAATTGTAGCTACCGGACATTCGTTTGATCAGGGGAAAGTGACAAAGCAGGCTACCTGTAAGCAAAATGGTATAAAAACTTATACCTGTAAGGAATGCCGAGAGACTAAAACGGAGACGATTCCAAAAACAGCAGACCATACATGGGACCGCGGGAAGATCATAAAGGATGCAACCTGTAAGGAAGCAGGAGAGAAAACTTACACTTGTACTATCTGCGAAACCAAAAAAGCAGAAGTAATCACCAGAAAGACAGATCACAACTGGAATCATGGAAATATCATAAAGGCAGCCACTTGTACAAAAAATGGAGAGAGGGTATATACTTGCTTAACTTGCGGTGAAAGGAAGAAAGAAGTCCTTCCTGCAACAGGACACCATTATGGTTCATGGGTAAATCTGCTTCCTGCTACAGTCTTTACATCTGCACAGCATCGGCATATATGCAGTAAATGCGGGACATCTGAAACTTTATCTTATGGCAGGAAAATAAGGCCGACCATCAAACTAAATGCATCGAGTCTTAAATTGAAGGTTAAACAATCCACTATAAAATTAACAGCTGGTGGCCTTGCCAGTGGCGATTATGTGAGATCATGGAGCACCAGCAATAAAAAGATTGTTACAGTCAGTAAAAAAGCAAATGGAAAATGCAGGATTACAGCCAAAAAAGCCGGAAGAGCAAAGGTTACGGTTGTCCTTGCCAGCGGATTAAAGAAAACAATTTCTGTTACTGTGCAGAAGCGTGACATTACCTGCACATCCATTAAGGGAGTACCAAAGGCTATCACACTTATAAGAAAGAGAAGTTATCAATTGCGGCCACAGATTTTTCCCATAACCTGTACAAAAAAAGTTAGCTATATATCTTCTAAGAAAAAGATTGTTAAAGTGAACTCTAAGGGTAAAATAACCGGAGGAAAGAAGGGTAGTGTAAAGATCATAGTTAAGGTCGGAAAAAAGAAATTCACATGTAAAGTTAAAGTTAGATAAAAGATAGGATGTGTATGATATAATTATAAAAATAATAGATATCAGAAAATAAATTTAAACTGTTCCGGGATAAATTTTCTGGACACCTTATAAAAGGGAGAAAATATGGGGAATACACGAGCAATATTAGTGGGAGTCAGTACGTATGCAGGTTTCGGAATTAATCAACTTCCAATGTGCAAAAATGATTTATATGAAGTGAGAGATACCTTAAAAACGGGTCTAAATGTGGATCCAAGGGATATTTTCATTTGTGGTGAAAGCGGACTGGTTTTGATAGGAGATTTGATACAAAAGTTTGAAGAGATGGAGACAAAACTAACAGAAGATGATACGTTTATTTTTTATTTTACAGGCCATGGAGGTAATTCCTGTCTGCGGTTGAGCTATGGGCGCATTAATCTGCAGGGACTAATTGATCTCATTGAAAATAAGATATCAACTAAAAGTAAAATCATTATTATAGACAGCTGCCATTCCGGAGATTTTGAAATCAGTGGTAAGGCAAAGTTTGATATTGAAAAAACAATCGAGGAGTTTGCTGGGCATGGATATGCGGTGCTTGCTTCATGTGGGCCGGATCAGGAGTCAGGCTTTAATGAGCCAAGAAAAATTAGCCTTTATACCAGCTTTGTGTGTGATGCACTGAGAAATCCGGCCTTAATAAGAGAAGGTAAAAAATCTCTTGAAATGATCGGTAAAGCAATCGAACAATATTCTAGTGCTTGGGAGAGTAATCATCCAGATGGTATTCAGCAGCATCCCATTTTTCGATCAAATATAGGGGGTACGATCTTTTTTTCCGTTGCAGAATATCATCCTTATCAAATTACGAATATTTATGAGGAAACAGAGAGGTACATAATTTACGCCGTCAAGCCTGTTCATCATTCGGATGTCAAGAGATTAGCGGTAAAAGTCATTCTAAAAAATAACTTCCTTATGGAAGAAATAGCGGATCTTACGTTAGAAATAAAGGATAAACTCTTATATGCGGAAGTTTATCAAAGCGCGAATGAAGAGAGAAGATTCAAAGGAAAGCCTACGAACATTGTTTGGTGTTATTTTGGATTCGATCAAGAGGATATGGTGCATCCACATTACCTATGGCTTAGTACTTGGGTGGATGATTCACAGGACAAAGACAGCTGGTATGGTTCTAAGAAAGACTCTAAAATTATCCGCGGGGTTTATGTCGAGGAAGATCCTAACTATGAAATCTTAAGAAGTATAATGAATTACACAGGGGAGGTCGAAAAGGATGAGCTGATGCAACGAATGCATGAAATTTTAACAGAAATGATCACTCTTGGGGAAGAAATGATTTACAATTTTAGAGAGTATAAGAATGAAGTTATTTCAGAGGAAGAACTTGTTCTGTTAAACGAAGGACTCGGAATCAAAATAACAGATTTATATATGCAGCAAAATGATCTGCCAGCAGCACCTATTGAATTATATGAGTGGGCGACTTTTCAAATTGATATTGGTGCGACCATTCAGGATTTTGCTTTGTTTTTTGATAGAAAGAATCTTACTTTATGGAATGCGGATAATCGCAAATTTCTAATGGAGCAAAGTATAAACAGATATCAGAAGGATTTAGAAAGATTAAAAGAAAAGGAAAAGATGCTGCAAATAGACGAAGATGATACTTAAACAATTAAATATGAATAGTATACAAATACCAGTGAATGCATCACTGGTATTTTTTATTTTATGAGACAACAAAGAAAGATGATATATATTGTGATATCTATATAAGTTATTTTTTTCTCAACCAGCTGAAAAGATAAATTTTTTTGGAAAGTTTCCGGATAGAAAAAATTATAGCAGTCCTGCTGCTCTTTTTCTTTTGTCCTGATAAATAAGTAGATGGATACTCCCAAACTGCAGATCATCATAATCACTTGAGTAAAAGTTGCTGTCACAAAGTAATATGTAAAGATAATTTTGATTGTGATAATATGAAAAATTATTTGTGAAATTAAACCTGAAATAGAGATGATTTTTAGAGAGCGCCTGCTAAATACCCGATAAGCGGGCGAATAAGTGAAATGCATCGAAAAATAAATTGGCTTGTATTCAATCCGTTCTATCCTACCACATAATATAGTAGCCAGATAATGTCCAGGCTCATGAAATAGAGTTCCGGTAATGTAGAAACTGCAAAAGAAGATGAGCAGTATATAAATAAATTCATATCGTATCATAGTAGGATTCCTCTGTTGATTGGTTTAATTAATTTTGTATTCATTATTATACCACAATCTCTTAATATTTCCATCTAATTGTATACCTTTTTATCATACTATAAATGATCTGTTTTTGAAGTATGGAGGACATAGGTTTGTGCTTTTTAGAGAAGGAAGGTTATTTATGAAGCAGAATAGTAAGAAGGGTATTATTATGAGGTGTGAATATTGTGGTTACGAAGGAAATGATTTTGAAGAGGATTTTTGCCATCAAAAAGGAGCATGGTGTCCTGCTTGTGAAGGTTTCCAATATTATTTAGGAAAAGAAAACCATGCAGCATTCCATGTGCTGTTAGAAAGGAAAAACTCAGGAGTTGAAGGTGTACATAAGAAGACAAGCCTGAAAAAGAGGATCTCTCCTTTGCGATATCCCGGAGGGAAAAGCAAAGCAATTGACATGATTTATCCTTTCCTTTCTGAGAGAAAAGTGTTTGTGGAGCCATTTTGTGGAGGGGCATCGGTAGGATTGTCCATGCTGGATGCAGGACGGATCAACAAATTAATCCTAAATGATATGGACCAGGATCTCTATACTTTTTGGAAGGTAGTTTGTGGAGGTCAATGTCATGAGCTTATCGAACGAATTCGGAATTATCAGCCAACAAGAGAAGATTATTTTAAGTATCGAGAAGAGTTAAAGAATCCATATTTACAGGATGTCCTGCGTGCATTTTATTTTTTTGTCATCAACAGGTGCAGCTTTTCAGGTATTAAAATGTCAAATCCCAAAGCAGATGTCATGGACCGGTGGAATGCAGAAGCTTTAACTAAAAGAATCTGTCACATCCATGAGATGGCTGATGCAATCAGCGTTTTCCATCAAGATGCACTTACAATTATTGAGGAATACTATTGGGGTTCAGACGTCTGTCTTTTTATTGATCCTCCATATGTAAAAAAGGGGGATATGTTATATCCTGAGAAGTTTGCAAGGCATAAAGAGCTTTCTTGGCTGCTTACGGACCTTATAAAAGAAGTTCCAGGATGTGCCAGCATCGTTTTAACTTACGATGATGAAGAGATGATTCGAGATTTGTACGATTTCCCAAATACAGAAATTCATTTTGTAAACCGGAGATATAGCTGTGCATAGGAGTGAGAAAAAGGGGGCCAAGGCAGGCTCCCTTTTTGATGTATCCATCTAAGAAAGATGCACACAAGGTCTATGAGGGTGATTTTTCCGTTTATCATACTATATATGAAGGGACAAATTTTCCCGAACATATAACAGAACCTGGAAGGAGAAAAGTAATAAATGAAGTATGGAGTAAACATTGCAATTGTAATTGGAACAATCAAAGAACTGGAATTTTCCCAGCAAAGTAATGACAAAAGATTTTATCATGGGCGATTATCTTGTGAAAGATTAAGCGGAACATCAGATGAAATCCCTTTCATAATAGAAGAAAATGTACTGAAGGAGATTGGCTTCGATTATGAAGGAAAGCGCGTTCAAATAAGAGGTCAGTATTTATCCCACAATGAGCGGATCGAGGGAACGGAAGGAAGTCATCTGAAATTATTTGTATCCGTTCAAAATATCATGGAGGTAGAAGTGTCTACGCCTGCAAAAAACGAGCTTGTTTTAGAAGGATATCTTTGTAAGACTCCGATAGTAAGAGAGACCCCAAGAGGAGTCAAAATTTGCGACCTTATGATAGCAATCAATCGTAGATCACACGGGAAATCTATCGCATCGTATATTCCGTGTATCTGCTTTGGTGACCTTGCGGTTTATATGGGAGATCAACCAATGGGGAGTGAATTGACCATTCGGGGACGGATACAAAGCAGAGCCTATACAAAGCGTACAGCAGAGGGCACTATGATGGAAAGAATAGCATATGAGATTGCGGCCTATCGTATTCAGGTAGAAAATGATGATTTACAATGAGAATAAGAACCTTGGAAACGCCTTTGAGGGCCTTATTGATCGAGGATGCGATTACTACCGGAAACAGAACATTGGCTGCATTCTAAAGACGCCAGAACCTTTCCGGGCGATTCAGAGAGTGAAGGGAGGAAAGGTTATTGGTTTCTACGAAAAGAAGGCGCAACCAGATTACAAAGGGATTTTATATAACGGGCAATGTATTATTTTCGAAGCAAAATCAACCGTCAAAGACCGGATCTGCCAAAACGTCGTTACCAAAGTACAGACTGAAATTTTGGATGAACATGCAGCCTATCATGCAATGTGTTATGTGATTGTGTCTATAAAAGGGACGCACTTCTTTCGGATTCCATGGAAGATATGGAAAACCATGAAAGCTATTTACGGAAGAAAATATATGACAGCTAAAGATTTAGAGGCATTTTCCATTCAGGAGAGAAATGGGATTCTGCTCTTTTTGGAGGGTGTAATCGTCCCTAAGATAAAAGAAAGTTATATATGCGGTAGGAAATCATGTGGAAAGAAAGGGAATCTTTGCTGTGGATCATGCGACGAAAGGGAGCTTTGCGAAGGAAAATGCAGTTATACCCAAAAGAATGATTGTAACTATAGATTGAAGAATTATGAGGAAGAAAACTAAAAGAAAAATAATCAGGAACCATTTATTCTAATAGAAAAAGGAGATAAATATGGGAATCAATAAAGAAGAACTTTTCATAAGGAAAATGATTCTTCACCTATTAAATAATCAAAATGGAGACATGAAACTTTCCAAAGATCTTTTCGATATCTCTGCAGATATGGAAGATTATTTAAAAGGCCAGATAGTAAAACTTTTATCAAGTGATGATGCAAAAGAAACGAAACTTAATCAGGAAAGCAGGGTGCCAAACCTTTTGTTTTCCATGGATGAGTCTAAAGAGGTAGAATTCATAGAAACAAGTCGACTCATAGCGGAGGGCCTTTTCGATATCATGTGCGATAGCTTTCTGATTCCGGCAGCATGTTTTGTTATGCTTAGCTTTAGCTATCAGGAAGAAGTTTATTATGGATTGCTAAAACTCCCTCTGGAGGAAGTTTTAAAGGCAGATTTCAGAGGCTCGGGTGATTGCATAGATGTCGGAATGTCAAAGAGCACAGCATTAAACAGAAGAGGAAAGCTTCAGGAGGCGATCATCATACATCCGGTGAAGGGGTCCGCTCGATTATACGAAAAGAGATTTGAGATGCAGAATGGCGAAAAGATTTTTTATTTATCAGAGCGATTTTTAGAGTCTATCGCACAGATGCCGATCAAGCGAAAAATCTCTATCCTGGCAAAATCTATAAACGAGGCATGCGTCCACCATGAGATGAATGTACAAGATCAGATACAATGCAAAAAGATAACATTAGAGTTAATGGAAAATGATGGATTCTTTGATATCCCAAAGATTAGTCAAGAACTCTTTGGGAATACACCACAAGCTAAGGAATATTTTGATAAACAAATGGAGAGATATGATCTGTCATACGACAAGTTTATGCCAAAGGACGAAACAAGTTTAAAGCCTTTCTTGTTCTATACAGTAACGACCGATCTGGGAGTGGAAATCAAGGTTCCTTCCAATTTAGTATCAGAATACATTGAGTTTCGAGAGTATGACGGATCCATCACTCTTCGTGGCATTGATCGAATAAACTTAAAATAGGAGAGGAGTTTTAAGTGTTAAAGATTTTTCCGATATTTATTATGAAAGACAAGGAGGATTTCCTTGTATATATCCCTGACTTCCGGGAATATACAAAGGGAACTAATTTGGAAGATGCCCTCACTATGGCAAAGCAACACATGCTGCTTCTCATAAAAGAAACAAAAATTAAAGCAGGCTGTCCAAAGCCGAGTAGTGATGCAGATGCGCATTGTTTGGTGAAAGAAGCGGCGAGAAAGGGTTATATAGATTTCAAAAAAGGGAAGCTTTACCATGTCATGATTCCAATGAAGAAATAATGAGAAAGGATGGGTCCGCGTGATCCGTCCTTTTTGCGATCCACTTGTTTCTCCATACTATGGATAGAAGTTTTTATTGATGCAATGGAGGAAGAATCAAAATTGCATTTGAATCTTAGAAAGGAGACTGTGAATGGAAAATGAACATGTAAGTCTGGAGGGAGAGCAAGTGAGGATGTTAATGTCTTGTCCTATGTGCGGCACAGATCATCTCGTTATTCTGACTTTGGACCAGTATCAGAGATTTCTTGATTCGAGGATAAAGGGTATGTATATTCAGACAGCACTTCCTGATGTTGATCCTGCCACAAGAGAGTTACTTATTACAGGTATTTGTCCAGCGTGTTTTTCTATCTTATAGGAGGAAAGATTATGATTCAATTACAGAGAATAGAAAATGATATCCTTATCTATGACGACAAAAAGATCAGCAAGGAGTTCGTAAAAGATTTAATTGATGCAGATATTTATAAATGGTCTGATAAGATTATCACCTGCAGCATAAAGGAAGCAACCGAATTAGTAAAAAAAATCACAGTCGATTTAGGGAGGAGTCTGTATGAAAATATGTCAAAGAACGTTTATATCCTATGAATATGACGTAGAGGCACTGGTTTCATTGGAAAGGAAAAAATTATGAATCATTATGTAATTATTGTATCAGGTGGCCGTGATTTTAAAAATGAAGAATTGTTGCGGCGGGGACTTGATCAGCTACTTATAAAGAGAAACATTATGTCATTTGAATTTGTTTCAGGCCGAGCATCTGGAGTAGATACATTGACGGAGAAATACTGCAAAGAAAGGAATTTTAAATTCACTCCTTTTACTATAAAAAGAAATCGATATGGAGCAACGGCGGAGAGTATACGCAGCAAACAAATGGTGGACTATGCGAAGGAAAATGGTGATCGTCAAATTCTTGTTGCATTCTGGGATGGGAAAAGTACCAGAGTAGATCGATTCATTGCAATAGCAAATAAGATGAATTTTTTAGTTGAAAAGATAATTTCTTAACATGATAAAACTTTAGGTAAGGAGGTAGTTATGAAGTTACTTTTTAAACAAATAAAATTATTTCGGCTGCTTATGTCACTCACTTTAGAGGAAACGCAGATGTTTGTTATGATTTGCAATAAAGCAATAGAGCTGAATGGAAAACTTAAAAACGATACAGATAATTAAGGGTTTTGTGGAGGTATGAGATGAAAGAGGAAAATTCTGTGATATCCGATGCAGGTAAGGTATAATAGAGTTGAACTATCAGCAGACTACGGGTTAGAAAAATGAGGAAGCAGTAAAGGAGATGCTATAATGAATAAATTGTATACAGAAATGCATAAAATTTTAAAACCATGTGAATGCCCTCCGTATAAATTAGAATATTTTGATATAGATAAAAAGAATTTTGGAGCAATGCTTCAGGGAATTAGTCCAGGAAAGTATACGCGACTAATGCGTGGTGGAGAGGTAATCATGTCTGATACCGATATGGAGAAAAGGACGAATCGGGAATTCGTAATGAATGCATATGGAGATGTATTGATTGGAGGCCTTGGAATTGGTCTCATTCTTATGGCGATACAAGAAAAGGAAGATATCAGAACGATCACAGTTTTGGAAAAATCAAAAAAGGTGATTAAGATGATTGAAAGCCAGCTTCCGTTGAATAAAAAAACAAAAATAATTCAAGCGGATGTTTTCAAATGGGAGCCATCAGAACAGGTTAGGTTTAATACAATCTATATGGATATTTGGACATGTATTAATCAGAAAATTTATTATAATGAAATGCTGCCGTTAATTGAAAAATATCAGCAATATCTTGATAGCAAAGATCCGAATAAACTCATTACCTGTTGGTGTGAATATGAAGCTGAACATAATATAAGAATCTAGCTGAAGGGAGAAGTCAAAATGAGGGAAATGTTTGACGGGAAAGAATTGACTGAAGAATTCTTGTATGAAATTTTTGATGATAATGGAAGTGTTATTGCACGTGGAGAATGAGATAATTAATTAAAAAATATAAGATGAGAAAGCAATTTGATAAGGAAATACGTCGTGGATCTTCTACGGCGTTTTTTCTTTTTTTATTTGTCATACTATGAATGGAAGGAGAAAATGTGTTATGAAGAAAAATATGATAAAAGTGTTTATGTTTTTATGCATGATTGCTGTTTGTATCAGTGGATATTGTTTGTATCAGCGGTGTGCATCAGATAAAGAAGCAAAAGAAGAATATGATTCTATTAGAGAAGCCGTGAAATATTCTAAGAAAAAAGGGAAACAGATTAACTGGAAGAAACTTAAAAAGATGAATTCAGATGTAGTTGGATGGATCTATATCCCGAATACGGAAATTGATTATCCTATAGTTCAGGGAGGGGATAATGAGGAATATTTACATAAAACCTTCCAAGGAAATTATAATGCGTCTGGGGCCATTTTCTTAGATTACAAATGTAAGAAAAATTTTACTTCGGGCAATAACGTTTTGTATGGTCATCATATGAGAAATGGAAGTATGTTTGCAGGCCTTACAAAGTTTCGAAATCAATCTTATGTCAAAAAACATCCTTATGCCTATATCTATACTCCGAATCGAACCATTCGGTTAAAGTTGTTAAGTGCATATGCTAAATCAGGATATCATGCAAATATTCCGATTGAGTTTAACGACAAAAAGGAAAAGGATGCTTTTCTGGACCAGATTCTTTCATTGAGCAATGTCTATGTTCCAATTAAAAAATGGAACTTGACGCAGGATGAAAATAAGAATGATATGACAAGGCATCAACCATCTGATATCTTTACTCTTATTACCTGCAGCTACGAACAGCGCAATAATCGAACTTTTGTACATGCAATCATAGATCCGCGGTAAACGTTTAGATATCTATATTTGCATACTAGAAAAAGTTCATTGATGTGTCTGACAAAAGACAGGAGGGAGGTTAAGGGAAAATATTCAAAAATAACATAATTAATTATAAAGTAAGAATATGGAGGAAAATATGAAAAAGTTAGATACGGATTTTATTGAAACTATTATTGCAACTATTATTGCAACGATATTATTTCCGGTGATAACATTTGGACTTGCCTACCTTGGTGGAATGCTCTTAAATTGGATTGTTGGAGCAGGGCTGATAGAAGGGATAAATCTAATGTTTAATACGACGAGGTTTACACGAGAATTAATCCCTTTAACCTGTGCTACACTTGCGGTAATTGGAAGTTATTTTAAGTCGGATGGGACAGATTTTCTTAATGTAGATAAAAGCTGAATTGAAACTCAAAGCCCGTAGGAAAACATATGGTACTGTTTGTATATTCATTTTTATTATTTGAATTGTGAATAGTATAATAATAGAATTCTTGTGAAACAGGAGGTATTTACGCCCCTCCTGTTTTTGCATACTATGATTAGAAACTGATTCATAGATGTGTCTGATAGAATAGACAGGAGGTATAAATAAAATATTCAGACGGTATGAGAATCTTTGTGAAATGTATGTATAGGAGGCAATTATGTGTAATGCTGAATTATTAGGAGTCAAGAAACTTGTATGCAGTCAGACGTCAAGGATCTGTCGTATGGCATTTCCATATGAGGATTATAAAACGTCTTTATTTTTTTATCAAAAAGAAGATGGAATCCTCATCACAAAAGACAGGATTAAAGAAATGGAGTCCTTGGAGAATCGAAAAGTCGGAAGAATTAGAAATCAATCAGGTTACAATACATATCTGAATATGAAGAATATCCTAGTTGATGAGCCGTGCTATTATAGCATTTTCTTATCTGAAGATGGATATTTTGTTCGGAAAAGTAATGAAAAAGAAATGGAGCAATCAAGAAGGATTGTTCCTAAAACATCGAATGCAGATGGACATATTGGATATACCAGAGCAATAAGAGAGGCTTTGATCCCGGCGTGGATGGATGAAAAGCTTCGCGGTGATAAAAAGAAGCGTTTTCTTGCTTGCACTTTATCTTTCCAAGGAAAACGGTATATGAAATTGACTCCAATGGAAACGTTGGAAGGCATTCCTTCAGAGAATGAAGTAGCGAGGCTATTTAAGGGAAGAACTTATTTTTATCAGGCAGAGGAACCTGTGACGTTTCAATATCGTTCCAAACAAAAGCACAGCATTAAGAATCATCGGTACCGTATCCCGATTGCTTTTTATCGGGCTATGGGATTTCAAGAAGGGAATCCTGTGCACCTTGAGTTCTTGGAAGATGGGTCTCTGGTTCTGACCCCAAAGATCAATTGTGATATTTGTGGTGAACCCATTGATTCATATTGGGATGAATCGTCATCCATTAAAATAACCAAAAATGTTCATGATAAACTCCCTGATATAAGGGAGTCTATGAAAAAGCATCAGGATCTTTTACACAAAGAACGCTTTTTGATTGCGAAGGAGACACAGAAAGAAATCTTAAAAAGGCTTAAAAATATAGAAGCGACATTGGAAGAGGCCTTATCATAGGCTTTATTTTTTTACAGAAAAACAGGAGGAGCATTCCCTATGAACGGTGAATTATTCATGAAAATGTATCAAATCGAACAAGAAGCCTGTGAAAGTGTGTTAAATAATTTAAAAAGATATCTGCAGGCATCTTTAAAGCTTCAGACTGACAGAACAGAAGATGCATTGTTAGAAAAACACAACTTCCGCATGCGGATCGTCAAAGAGTTACTTCGGTTAAATAGCATCGCACATAAGAAATATGAGGAAGAAATGATCCCATATTTTGTTAAGATGCATGATATCCAATCCTGTGATCAGTTGATCGGGGACCTTTATGATGAACTAAGAACTTTGATTTAAGGAGGAAGATTATGAAATCCAGAACAAATGAAGCTGTAGCATTTTCAGGAAATGATGGCCTTTATTTAAAAAAGAAATTTGAGGGTCATGTGAAGATCATATGCACACAAGAGGGATTCTATATCAAGAATTTGGAAGCGAAAGAAGAAGGTTTCATTCGAAAAGTAAGCTTTTCACGGGTCACATTTCCAGAACGGATATTAAAAGCTTATGGATATGATTTGATCAAAGATACTATGATGGTACAGCAGCTATCCAATAATGAGGTTTTTATTATAGGACGCAGACCGCTGGAACAGAGCGAAGTTCCTAAGCCATACCCGGGCTTTAAGTTTCAGGGAGATCATAAGGTGGAAGATTTTCAAAATTATTTTGAGGTGGTTTATAAAGAATCTGTTTCCAACAATTATGATATTAAGCTTCCTAAAGATTTTCAGGTAGATACTTTAAGTAAGATAACCTTGTGTATGGAAGAAAACAGAGAATTCATCTTAATAGAAAAAGCAACAGAAAAGGATTCAAATCGCTATGAAAAGATTAAAGATCTGAAAAGTGAATTTGGGAAAAATCTTCAACACTTTGTTGGTGAAGAATTTATTTACTTACAAGCTAAGGCTAAAAGCTTTAGGATCCCCCGTCTATTCCGCGATCGGGCCGGAATCCGTATCGGTGAAAAGGTACGGGTGATTCCCGTTGACTCACGAAGGCTGCTCATTGCAAAAGATGCTTTGATTTGTGCTGTTTCTGGAGACACTATGGATCCTATTAAACAGACAGGGAAAGAAGCCATTGTTTGTAAGGAATGTAAGAAGAAAGAGAATCTTTCTGAGGTTAATGAGATCATTAAGCTATTATCAACGATCGAACAAAAGCTTGATCAGACTTCCAAACAGTGTATGGAATATAAGAAGAAATGTGAGCATCAATGTAAGGAAAATCAGCTGCTAAAAGACGAAAATGAGAAAATGATGAAACGCGTGGGGAAGGTTGAGGATTTTCTTCAGTCGTTTCAATCTTTGATAGGCGATGATAAGAATGAAATTGATCTTTAAGCAGAGTGATACAATTATTTATAGGAGAAGAAAAATGAAAATTAGGAAAATTATCGGAATGCTGTTAATGGTTTTTGGAATCTTTTTTGGAATATTCGTAGGTGGATGGCTTTTGCTGATTGAACCAATCATAAGCGTCTGTAAAGCTTTTGATACAGGGACTTTGACTGCAACAATCCTTGGAATTACACTTTTAAAATGTGTTTTTGCTTCACCTGTTGGCACACTCATATTTTTACTCTTTAGCTGGATAGCAATGAAAGTGGATGGATTTTGTTGATTGAACCAAATATAATGCAATTTTGTAGTGCAAGCTAAGGAGGGCATACCATGCGAACAGACGAAACAGCTGCCGTAAAAGTGGCAGCGAAGCGAAGCATTAAAGCTGGCAATATTGAAGCTGGTTATCAATATCTTTATAAATGGCATCGAAGACATCAAAACATCAATATGAGTGAAGTTTTGAAGTGCTTCAAAAAATGGGTACGGAGATATCAAAATGACTAGTAAGTTTATATGAGTCTGAATATTTAAGTAGAAAAGGGCCTTTTATGGTCCTTTTTTATTTTTCATACTATGATTGAGAGGATGAAAAGGAGGAGGTTATGAGAAAAATACGGATCGGGTGTTTTATTATATTTTTGTTAATAGCAATGTCCGGCCTTGTGGGGATTGCTTTCTTATTCTTAAAATTTCATAGTCAAGAGGACGCAAATATCATTGTTAGCTGCAAAGAACAACTAAAGATAAGTGAAAATGGGCAGCCAGCCTTAAATGAAGAAACACTGGAAGAAGAAGTGGAATATAAGCTAACATTGCGCAGTGGGGAAACAATTATATCAAAAGTAAGTATGCCTATAAATTCAGTATATGAAGAAGAAAAAGGGAGCAGAGATGAAAGATTGCGTATCTTGGTGTTAAAATCAAGTATCCTGCTTTTTATTGCAGTATTTTTTATTATTTTATGTCTATTGATTCCACTTGGCAAGGATGAGGTAAAAGAACCATTGAGAATCTAAGATATACTCCTTTTCTCATACTATATATGAAAATGAAAGGAGAATATTTATGAAAAGGATTAAAAAATTATCTGTTGTTCTTGTTACCATGATACTGGTATCTGCTAAAAATCCTGTATGGGCAGAGGATAAGACAAGCGTAGAGATTACAGATGAAGAGTTTACGGTCGGGTACACAGATGGAGACTCAAGAATAGACTCAGAAATCAGCTTGAAAAAGGAGAAGAAAAAGAAGGATAAAGCTGCACCAAAGATTGTAGTAAAAAAATATTATACGAATAAGAAAAGGCGGGTTCGGATTTACGCAAAGGACAAAAGCGGAGTTGCTGTTTTGAAGCTATATCGTGGAAGAGTTACGTCAAAGAACTCTCCAAAATGGAAGAAAGCAAGAAAGATCAAGAGTGGAAGACGTTACACTTTAAAAAAGAACAGCATCTATTCTATTTATGCAAAAGATACTGCTGGAAATGTTCGTATCAAAAGATTCTCTTCTGCAAAGAGAAAGACATTTCGAATTACAGCGTATTGCGGATGCCGGCTTTGTAACGGAAGATGGTATGGACAGCCCACTAAATCCGGAAGAAAGGCAATTGCAGGAAAAACTCTGGCAGTAGACCCGAATATCATTAATTTAGGTGATCACGTCAAGATTAAAGGACATAATTTTCGGGCAGACGATACAGGATCAGCTATTAAAAATTACCGTATCGACATGTATTTTAATTCTCATACTACAGGAAACCGATGGGGTGTCAAATATCTGAAGGTAATATATTAGGAATAAAAAAGAACTGCGCACAATTTATTGTACTGCAGTTCTTTTGTGTGTTTAAATCCACGCAAAGCTTTTCGTGCGTAATAATGAGTTGCTTGTTCTTAGTTTATACACGGGGGGCTTCTTTCCCTTTTCATAATGGCATCACTTCCTTTCGCTTTGGAATTCGATTTGTCTGCGCAGGTCCGTCATCCTGTCATTTGATTTTTGAAATGATGATTTTGGTACGTATCCGTCAGCATAAATTAAGAAAAATGCCAGAATTCCTCCAAAAAATAGAGCCAAAATAAATTTTTTCATCAAAGACCCCCTTTTTCATAGAAAAATGAAAACATCTTTATCATACTATTAATGAAGGAGAACGGACGGCAAAACAATCCAAGCCTACCTTCGTTGCTATAAACAACAATTATAAAATTAATTTGTTTTGCCAGACCTTTTTCTAAATTTATAACCTGATTCAATTCAGGTGCGTTCTCCTTCTATATTTTAGGAGGATTCTTATGTATTTTAAAAAAATAGAAGAAAAGTACTATAAATATTTATCATTAAACCGTCCGGTTGTTGTGAGATTGGATGCCGTTGGAGCGACAAGGACGCATAAGTATCATTTGGTTCCGTGCGATCGGCATCAAGATAATTTTATGGATGCGCTTATTCAGACAGCTGAAAAATTGTCCGAAGAATACCGTTGTACTGCATCATGCGGGGCGGATGAAATTAATCTGATTTTTCCTATTGCACCGGTAGGGACACGACAAAAACGACTAAATTCTCAAAAAGTGTCCAGTATTATCTCACAAAAAGTATTTGTATTGTTTAATGAAGCATTTGATGGAGATGAACCTATTTTCTTCGCAGCAAAGGCATTCCATATCCCACAAGAAAAGGAAGATGATTACATACAATATCGAAAAAAATCCTGTGAAAATACAGCAATCCAGTATCTTACGAAAGATTATTTTTCGGCCAGAAAGCGTTCTCATAAGAAGCTTCCTGAACTTCGAGAAATGCTTATCGATAATGATATCCCTATTCCTGGATACGCCGTCAATGGACGAGTTTTTGTCAACGGGATGCGTAAATAAAGGACAAGAGAGCGGACTGCAAATGCAGTCCCTCTTTTTTTCACGACAGCAGGGGTAACTCGATAACATATCAGGACGGCCCATTGGTTTTGCCCTTGTCAATGCATTAGACAGATGTTGCCAAGATAGTATTCTTTTCCTTCCTCCATGTTGCGTATGAACTGGTCCATAGTATAAAAGCAGCCCCCATCAAGGTAGACAGCGTCGCTGTAACGGTCGTCGATCAGATGTTGGATGTCATACGGTTTACTGTTGGATGCAAAATCTTCTAATGATATGTCTGCCGCTTTCTGTTTGAATTGGCTGAAGCATTCTGAAAAATAAGCCTTTTTGCTTTCTTTGGAGGCAATGATGCAGGTTCCATCCGGCGTGTCCTGTATAGTAAATCCAAAGTTTTTCAATACCTGCAGCAGGTCATTTCTTGCTTCTTTGCCTTCCTCTTTTGCGACGGCGTTTATATATTCAAATTCCTGGCCGCAGTATTCGTACAGATCGGATTCTTTCATATATTGTAATCCATCATCAAAGGGCCAGCTTTTTGTGTTGATCTCGTAGATAAAACCTCTTGTCATAACATAGTTCTCCTTTTTTAGTTTTGGGAAGCGGCGCAGTTCGGGCAGACACCAGCATAAACGGGTTTACCGTTGCCGTCTTGCCGGCGTCCCATTTTTATAAGTCTACATATTCTATGACATCCAACTCTTTTGGGGCGACGGTCTTAAAACCATTGGCCACGTTTAGATACTTCACAAAATCATCACGATTTAAGGTCATTTCCAGTTGAGTAGGTGTGACTGCTCTTTTTTCATAGACCGTCGTATCTCCCTGATCTTTAATTGCGACTGCGAGGAATATTGGAAACTTCTTCTTTCTGCATAAATCAATAACTTCATCTATCTTTTCTTTTATCTCTTCTCTAAAAACGACTTCTTTGTTCTCCATTTTTCTTCTCCTTATTTATAGGTTGTCAAACATTTCCATAAAAGCATCCATGCTATCAGCGTTTATTTGTTTTGTTTCCGGTGTTTTTATTGTTTGAGGGGTGTTTTGTGCGACATCTTCAGCCTTGTTATAGGGCTTTGGATTTTGGTTTATGGTTTCTTTGGGATGTTGCTTGGCCTCATCCTCCATAAGGACTTCTTTTGCTGGCCGTTTTTTACTAATAGGTCTAGGATCCTTCTTTTCACTTTTTCTCTCTTTAGATGGACTCCTTGTTCTTTTGGGTATTGGAGGGATCTCCGCTGCATTTACATTCCACGAAATGTATGGTTCTATAAACGCATACGCCAGGTATTCGCGGTATAAGATCTTGAGAGTGTCATTGATTCGATTCCTCATGATAGAATTCTTCAAGAAATCTAAAACTAAAAGGTCTTCCTTTTCTTCTGTGTCAAAAAGAAGATGGATCTGATAGCTTTTTTTTGTCACTTGATAAGCCTTGAAGTTTGTCGGAGGATAGATTTTAAAATCCTGGCGATGCAGGAAGGCTTTGATGGCATTTGCCATATCCATCTTAAACTTCGCGGTATCATATAGGTAAAGCTGGATTAGGTCAAGATCTCTTGGAAAATGCAGGCGGATTGTTACATGCCGTCGCATCTACGCCTGCTTTCGGCGTAAATTGGACACCAGAAACAGATAGTATCCGCGAACGTTCGAAAAAATGTTTGACAAATCCGAATCGTTTTGATTTCCGGATATTACCTGCAAACCCTCCATGTCCTTAAAGTAATCAATAATGAAGCCTTTCCAGGCAGCGCCGGTTCCTCCTGTGACGAGAAAGTAGTCAACGTCCATGAAGTAATTAAAAATTGGTTTGATCCGGTCTAATGCCTCCAGGCAGACTTCTTTTGTGTGCCTGGCAAGGATCTCGTCAAAGGGGATCTTTGTGCGCTGCATCGTTCGCTTGTCAAATTTGATAAACTTTCCTTCGGCAAGGTATTTTTGTAATGCATGGATCTGGATCTTGATTTTATATCGATCATAGATGTCACGGACCGTCCTAAGAAAAATTTCTTTCATTCCCAAATCATCGAAAGTCAGTTTAAATTCTGTATTTCCAGCTCGGACACTAAACACATCAAAGGTATCAAAACCGGGATCGCATACCAGAGTATTTTTTGAAAGGTAGTTCCTTGCGTCTGCTACCGGAGATCCATTGTTTTTTATACTCGCCCCAAACATAGAGCCTTTTGGCTGCTCCATGACTTCAATGTTTTTACGTTCCAAGTTTAAGTTGAAGTCTTTCCAGGAAGCAGCACCAATTTTTAGAGAAAAAACGTGTCGTCCGTATAAGGCATCCTTTAAATCATCGGAGTCAGTCTCCAGGTATTCCGTTGGCAGGCCAGTTTGTAGTAGATATGGGAGTCCGTCTGCTTTACCGTACTCGTTTTCCATAAGGGATATTCCTAATGCTGCCTGTGCAATAACACGGAACATAGGCTGGAAATAGCGGTTCCTTCCGTATAATATTTCTTCGGAATCTCCGGTCTCTATGTCATTGATCATTGAATTGGCCTTTTCACCAATGCACCAGGTCTTACCATCTTCTCCACGGTACAGGATGTCCGTCGGGTTTGGAGAGCCGATGATGGAATCTAAGTCGATCTCCCGGGCATAGGATGGAAACGCAAAGACTTTGTTTGGTGACATGCCTTTAACTGCGGAATATCCGATGTCGATGGCGGTTGGCCATACCTGCTCTGCTGCTATATTTTTACGTGCGATAAATAATGTTTTTGTTTTGAAATCTCTTGTGTTCATTTAAAGCTCCTTTCTCAATCACCTGTTTCTATTTATAGTATGATAACGCTTTTGTAAAAAAAGTTTTCTCTCATAGGATTCATCCTTTTCTTTATCAAGAGGGGCTTTTTCATACTATCTATAGACCATTGTTTTTATGAAGAGATGGAGAAAATGAACATCCAGAAAGGAGAATGAATGAAGATTTTTATGTATCAAAATTTCTTAAGAGCATATCAGATATTTCCGGATAAAGCCGATATTGCAACGAAAAAAATGGCAGAGGCGATGCGTATGCAGTGGAGTTTTCTTAATAATGAAAATGAAACCGTTGAAATTACAATGCTGAGAAATCGGGCTGTGAAAAAAGCTGTAGAATTGCTGCTTGCATTTAATCACCAGGCAAAGACCTGCGGATGTCCTTTTTTAAGGGCATTCGTTAGAAAGGAAGACATTGTGAGTTGTTCTAATCTTTTGAATGAAATTTTTGAAGCAACGATTCTTTCCATTCATGTAACTCCGGATGTGAAAGAACTTACGAAGGGGGTAGAAGCGTTTGTTTGATGCTGAATTGATCCGTGAAGAGATGGAAGTTTCCGCGGTACTGGATTATCACGACATCCCATACCGCAAAATTGGGAATCATTATGATATCTATTGTCCGGATCCGGAACATCATGATCATCATTTTGGAAACTGCAGGATGCAGGAGGATGGAAGGTACTATTGTTTTGCCTGTAAGAATGGGGGCAGTATTTTTGATTTTTTTATGCAGCAATTCGATTGTTCTTTTCCACAAGCGGCAGAGATGATCACAGAAGCCCTTGGAGGCCCTGATATCTTCCTAACAACTACACATCGCTGGGGTTCTTTTGATGAAGATGGTTTTCTTGCAGAATCTATTTCGAATAAGGATAAGGAACTTTTAAGACTTAAAAAGGGGAAGACACGACCAAGGATTCCGAAAGACTTCACCTATGAGAAACCAGAGAATGGAGAGTTTCGAACAGTTTATCAAACGATGGATGATGAAGAATTAAAAGGCTATCTTATCATAAAACCTTCAAAGGAGATATTTTCTCTAAAAGCTCTTTATAATGAAGACAGGGAAGCATATGATTTCCTTGTGGTAGGAAAGGCGAGAGAACGGATGATCGAATTCTTGGAAGAAATGATCCAAAACCCATATAACAAAAAAGCAAAAGAGCTTTTTAACAGATGCCGTAGTATTTTTCTTGAAAACGGCGGAATTCTGGAACGTGAGCAGGAAAAAGTATCAAGTCCATTTCGTAATATCCCTGTAGTAAATCATTTTTAACCCCGATTTTATCGGGGTTTTTGTGTAAAGAAATTTATGTAAGTGGATATGCTTATTTTTTGAGGTCTTTCCTTTTACATACTATAAACAGAGACATTTCATGAAGAAACGGAGTCGTTTAAGACAGATCGGAGGATAGAATGAAGAAAAAATGTATCATATGTGAGAGAGAAATTGATGAGAATGAGGTTTCCATTCGTGTGCATGAAGATGATCAAAAGGACTTTTCCATTTGTTCCAATTGTGTTGAAAGAATTTATAGTATGGTCCAGGACGCAAAAGCGAAAGAAGAAACCGTCATTTCGGTACATCCATTGGATGTTTACAGACATTTTGAAAAAAAGATCATTTCACAGGACGAAGCAAAGAAGACGTTAGCAGTAGCAGTCAGTAACCATTTTAAAAGGATCAGCCATCCGGAACTTGGAATAGAGAAGTCTAACATTCTTTTAGTGGGGCCAACTGGATGCGGAAAGACTGCCTTTGCAAGGGAAATTGCATCCTACCTTCAGGTACCATTTGTCGTTGCTGATGCTACATCCATGACCGAAGCGGGTTATGTGGGTGAAGATGTATCAGATATCTTAAGAAGGCTGCTTATTGTAGCAGATGGAAATATTATAGAAGCACAGAGGGGTATCATATTCATTGATGAAATCGATAAGCTTGCTTCAGGCTCCAATGAGAATACATCAATGGTCAAGAGAGAAGGTGTTCAGCAGGCGTTGCTTAAAATGCTGGAAGGTAGTCGGATTGCAGTTCCTATATCCAGTGAGAACTCTTCTACTAAGAAGAATGTAGAAATTGACACAAGCCAGATTTTATTCATTTGTGGAGGAGCATTCCCAGAGCTTTATGAAAAAGAAGAAAAAAAGAATTATTCCATTGGATTTCATAATTTTGAAGTTACGGAAAAGAAAACTTCTATTTTTGAAAAAATAAAGAATTTAGGCTTCCTGCCAGAACTACTGGGGAGACTGTCTGTTATTGTTACATTAGAAAAGCTTGATGTAACGGATATTCGGCGTATCTTGGTTGAACCAGAGAATTCTATTGTGGACCAGTATAAAAAATTACTATCTATTGACGGGATTTCCTTAGATTTTTCAAACGAGGCTATGGATACAATCGCAAAGAAAGCAATCCGGCTTGGGACAGGAGCAAGAGGGCTTCGTACTATCATGGAAAAGACGATGCTTGATATTATGTTCAAAGCTTCGGAAAAGAGTGGAAGTGAACTTGTCGTTACAAAAGAAATGGTTGATGCTGCATTCTACGAGCCCGATAAATCTGTTTACTGAACCAAAAAAGCACCTGAATGGTGCTTTTTTAATGTTTTTCCTGTTTTACTGTGCAGCGGTAAGGAGTGCCCTTGTAGAGTAACTCGCAGCTATCAGACACTGTACAAAAGAATCGTTTCGATAATTTTTCCCAAGGTATGTTTTAGAAACTTCGATCACTTTTTGACATAGGGCTGTATCAAAATAACGGATATGGCATTTGCTTTTTGGAATCTGTAGTTTTTCGGCGAGCCACTCATAAGTTTCTGATTTCGTCATGTCTTTATAAGTGTATAACTGATTGAGGTAATAATGGGCCTCCTGTCGCATTCTTCTTGTTTTGCGGTCTGCCATTGTCCCGGCAGGGGTCCCATCTGGATTGGCAATGATATAGGTGTCACATCCATTTTCATATTCGCTGCAAGCAAAAATAAATCGTCCGCTGGTCCGAAAAACCCCATCTGCACTGCGATATTTCACTGGGGCGCCGCAAATGGGACATCGCATGATCTTTTCATATTTTTTAATATTCTTCTTTCTTCTCTTTAATCGTTTTGTTTCCTCAATCTGATATTTTGTTTTTTGATTTTGAATCATAGCGGCCTCCTTTGTCTGTATTTCTTGTGTTTTGTTCTTAGTTTATCACAATATATTGTGTTATGCAATTTTTGGACCACAATATGCATTTCTCTCATAAGATCTACATATTGTGGATATGTTTCTTTGACATACTATAAATGAAAAGGAAAGGAAGGTCATATGAAAGTAAAAAGAATACTGCTTTGTCTATCCTTATGCTTGATCATGTGGAATTTTACTGGATGTGAAAAAGCGTTTCAGAAAGCAACAGTGCCAGAAAAGGAAGAAGTGGCTGATGCGAGGAAAAATCGTATCAATGAAATTTCGGCAGATGCTCTTCAAAAGACGGGGAAAACCTATCATTCGAACGCATTAAAAGCCTATCAAAAAGCATTAAATTCTGTGGGAGGACACCTTTATGATACTTCTTATATCTCAACAGGGGATCTTAAGGAAATGGCATCCATTATAAAAAAGGACCGGATGGTACAAGCCGTTATTGGAAAACGCGTGGGATATCTGAATACCAATCTTGATCAGGCAATGCCGTCTGGGCAGATAGAATCAACCAAAATGTTAGAATTTTATGGAAGCCTTATGCGTGCCGCACAGTCAGAGGCCGAAATCGAGAAAAAGATTAAGTCCATGGAGAGTTCTATGGATACTGAAGATGAGTTGGTAAATGAAAATTCACAACAGATAAACGCCTCTACAGAAGAGATGGTCTCAGATTCGTTCAATGCGGCAGAGAGTTCTTTGGAATGATATACAAAAGGTCCCCGAAGGAAAATATTCTCCGGGGATCCTGCTAGATGTTAAAATGCAATTTCCTGATATTCTTCTTTGTTCTCAAAATCAACAAATGCTGTTTGGAACATCTCATCTCCTTCAGAAAAAGGGATCAATGAGATTTCAAAATTATGCATTTGAAAATCTATATTTCCAATATAGTCTGGGAAAGTATTTTTAAGTTCCTTATGATTCCTGAGTCTAACGATCGCTGAGTTAAGGAGTTTTCGGACTTCCTCAATATGTACGCCAAGATGTCTGGCGATTTCTGAAAGATTCAGCGGCTGGCTTTCTTTATTTAGTCCGAATCTGTTTTTTACGACGTAACGAGATATATCATCCAAGGAATGCAGAGCTTTTTCTAAAGCATCTTGTTTTTCTACTTCCTCAAAATATTCTTCTGGACAGACTGTCGAAGGCTCTGCCAAAGTATTTGCGATTTCTTCATTTACTTCGTCGAGATACACTGTGTTCAGGGCATTTTTTGTGATGATTGCCTGTCGGACCGTCTCATAACGAAGATGCGTCAGTTCACAAATATCAGCAATAGATGGATCGGAATTCCCCTCAAGTTCCAATAGATCTATAGCCCTATTGATCTTTTTGATCTGATTTGCATAATGAGAAGACATTTGATAAATGTTTTGTGAGACGTACTCAATGATTTCATGCAGTATGTAATTCGTACAGAAAGTGATGAATCGTCCTTTTTCTGGATCAAAGCGATCCAGGGCAAGAATGATTCCGATGACACCGCTGTTCAAGAGATCGTGGTAATGTCCCTCCACAAAGGAAGGGTATTTGCGTTTGATCAGGGAGCCGACGAATGGAGTGTGCTTTGTAACGAAATATTCAATGGCTTCCTTTTTTAATGTTTCATCCCCAGAATGGAATTTCTCCATATAAGCAATCTCTTCCTGCTTTTTCGTGGTTCTTACCTTATAATTCATGTTAAATCCCCCTTAAATAACTCAAGAGAGAAAACCTAAGAAGGGGCGGCCCTTCTTTAAGAAGTCGTATGCAAGTTCAGCTTTCTCGATTCATATAATACCGTCCATCCTCGCAGCTGTGCTTAAGAATGGAATTGGAACGTTGAGCATGTTGATGAGATAATCTTTCGTCCACATAGCAAGTTCTCCATCTGAAATAACGATGCCGGACCAAGCGGCCCACTTGTTAAAGATATCAATATCCTTTAGTTTCGATAATTGTTTTTGATTATCTTCGGATGCGATATCCGATAGACAGTAACTTGCGACACTTCGGATGATACGCATACGTTCTTTGTCGATTTTCGTCTTATCCACTGCAATTCCCCCTTTTTTCCTGCTTTTTATTCTAATAATATAATACCAACTAAAATATGGAAAAACAAGAGTTAGAATTGATGATGAGTCTCATCTATCTTTTCAAATAGGGTAGAAACCCAGTGTTTATGCGAATTCTTGGACTTTGGGAATAATTAAGGAACTGAAAATATTTTGGAAACCCTATGAGAGAATTCCTTTTTGATATTGTTCATTATCATACTATTAGTGAAAGATAAAATTGAAAGGAGCAATTATGCAACTGATTGGTTACAAAATGAAAGGACAGGATCCAGGATCCATTCAGGTGGTGCTGGATGAAATGAGAAAGCGTACCTGTACGATACTTAAAAAACATTACAAAAAATTGCTGCAGGATGAAATAGAATCGGTTTTTGATGAAACGGCTCTTCTTATGGTAGAAAGACCTAATATACCGATCCTTTTAGCTGCACGAGACACCTTGAACCAAAAGGTGTTTGCTGGTAATTTACACATTTTATACAATTTTATGGTATCGACCCACCTTTTTTTCTTTGAAGGGGATTCTTACTTTCAAATCCATGTAGATGGGAAATGGATGTTTGATGGATCATTCTCAAAGATTCCGGGTATTTGTCCGTATCATGTCAGGTCTGTGGCAGATGTTGAGTTTGAAGTGGGGCAGTACTGGCAGAGGATCATGAGGTATGCTGAAGAACATGAGCCGTTAGGAGCCATAATCTTTCGGCCGGAGAAATTGTTGGAATTTGATACAAAAGCAATGGTAAGGCATATGAAGTTTCACAGTGTTTCTGAGCGCGCTCAAATGCGGGCCAGGCACCAGGTTATGAATTCAATTTTAGGCAGCATAGCAAATGGAAATATACCAAATTATAAGTTGATGCCATACATGGATATCGTTCTTTCTTGTCTTCAGGAAGAGGATGTAAAAGAAAAGATAAAGGAAGAGAGCATCCGTTTGATGCAAATTCTTCCGGAAATCAAAAAAGAAGATGTCATCCGGGATCCAATACAGAAACTAGAACAAAATGAGGAGGAAAAACATGAAGAAGAGTAAAATTACCATTTTTATAATCAGTACTATTCTGTTGGCCGTTCTGGGAATTAGTGCGTATAAGGTTACAACCTATTATCTGTATGGAATCCATACAGATGAGATCGACCTTAGTAGTTATCGAAAGCTTGAGGCTGTCTGCCAGAAAAAAGAGGCTATCAATGATGAGACTATAAAAAATGCGATGGAGTATGAGCTTAGTGAGAACAGGCCATTTACGAAAGAATTAAGAGCAAAAGTGAAAAAGAAAGATATCGTTAACATTGACTATGATGGATCGGTGGATGGAAACAAATTTGACGGTGGAAACGCAAAAGGATATGACTTAGAAATCGGATCCGAAACTTTTGTTGATGGCTTTGAAACAAAGCTGATCGGACGAAAGCCAGGAGATAACTTAACGATGCATCTAAAATTTCCAAAGGATTATTATAAGTCAGATCTTGCTGGAAAAGAGGTTGTTTTCCGTGTCAAGATCAATTTTATTAAAAAGGTCATGGATGTTAAGGAGAATTCTTATGAAGACGATGCCTTTCTGAAAAAATATACAAAGTACAAAAGCGCTTCTGATTTCAGAAAACAAATTGTATCAAAACTAGAGAAGGAAGAAGAAGTAGTTTTTCAGCAAAATAAAAGGGAGGCTGCATGGGCAGCCATTGTAAAAAGAGTAAAGGTCAAAAAGCTTTCTAATAAGGAAATTGAGAAAGAAATTGAACAGACGAACGAATATTATGAACAATATGCAAAATATATGAACTTACCTATGGATCAATTTCTCGAACAGTATATCGGAATGACCAAAGATAAATACGATGCTCAAAATAGAAAATATGCAAAAGAAACCGTTTTAGATGACATTCTTGTTTCTGAACTGGCAAAAAAGAAAAACATAAAAGTTTCTGAAAAGGAGTATCAGAGAATGCTTCGTACATATTATGAAACTTATCGTTATGATTCCGCAAAAGCATTTGAAATGAATGTAGGAAAGAAAGAACTTCAGAAGCTTTTCTTAAAAATGAAAGTGCAGGATTTTATTATAGAACAAACGACCTTTACTTTTCAGACCGAAAGAGAGATGAATGGGTCCACAGCTGACAGTACGGAAGCTTCTGATTAACATACTATGAATAGAAACCATTGAAAGAAGAAGAGGAGCTATATATACGCTCCTCTTTTTGTATGTGAAAGGAGGAGAACTAGTATGGAAGTGGAAATTGATGGGACATATGCGCGTGTGATCGATCGTGATGAGGAAAGTGGATTTACAATCTTTAAACTTCGTGTAAATAACTGCAAAGAAGAAGCCTTAAAGCTTGATAGGCAGGGAAATATCACGGTGAAAGCGGATAGCATTCCATATTACCAACTGGGCTTTCCGTTGCTTATCAAAGGAGAGTATCTTTTAGATGACCATGGATATGGACCAACAATCATTCATCCTATTGTCACAGAAAAATCCATGGATGAAGTTGTGACGGCAAACTATATTGCTGAGATATGTCGTGGGATAGGGATCGCGACGGCACAAAAGATCATAAGAGAGAGTGGGTATGGAACGGATGTTTTTGCATTGGCATGCAGCGCAGATGCTAAAGATACCTTAAAGAGACTCGGTGTAGCAAAGAGTGCAATCCGGGAATTTATTACAAACGTTAAACGGACCGTTGAGGAGCGAAAACTTTTAGAATGGCTCCATCCATATAATGTAAGCTATGCTTCCGTAGTCAAACTTTATGAAACTTATGGGGACGATGCAAAAAATCAATTAGAAAAATATCCGTATACTGTTGGGAAAATGATCGGTTTAACTTTTGATAAGATGGACGCTATTGCCAAAAAATCCGGAATCGATTGTGCAGATTATGATCGGATTATTACCGCAGTCAAGGGAGCGCTCCTAAATAATGAATCAAAAGGGCATACTTATGGACTGCAGGAAGATATCGTAAAGGCGGCTCAGAAGCTACTTCGAACATCATCCTATCCTTCGATCATTCCGGCGACAACTATAACAAATCATATGGAGCGGTGCCAAGGAATTGTTAAGGAACTGGCAAAAAAACCTCGTGTTTTCCTAAAAAATACGTTTAAGGATGAGCTGAATATTGCTCGTCAGGTTCTAAGATTGAGAGACTCAGCAATAACTACTCCTTTCGTACCTGAAATTGTTGATTATGTGGCTTTAGAGACCGGTATGACCTATGCTGTGCAGCAGCGCAACTCTTTTAATCTCCTTCGGACGACTGGTCTTAAGATATTGACTGGAGGACCGGGAACTGGAAAAACAACAACGATTCTTGGATTGATCGCCGGCTATCAATATATGTATCCAGAAGCGGTTGTTAGAATCTGTGCTCCGACTGGAAGAGCAGCGCAAAGAGCTTCTGAAAGTACCGGCATGGAAGCGGTCACTGCTCACAGGCTGTTGGAATATTGTCCTTATGGAGACAGGGATGATACTGCAATGATGAAAAATGAGAATGACCCAATTGAAGCAGACTTTATCGTTGTTGATGAAGTTTCTATGGCAGATAACTATTTGATGAGCAAACTTCTCAGTGCTGTAAAATCCGGAGGAATCATCATTTTGGTTGGAGATATTAACCAACTTCCTTCCGTTGGCTGTGGAGATGTTTTACATGACTTGATCTACAGCGGAAAGGTCGATGTATGTCAGTTGACGGAAGTTTATCGTCAAGCTGCAGACTCAACGATCATCAAAAACTCCAGAAAGATCAATCTTGGAGAGACGGACCTGCTTGAAGATGAAGATTTTCGGATTATCAAATGTTCCGATCAACAGGAAATGATTTTAGAGATCTCTAAACTAGAAGAAAAATATCATAAAGAAGATGATAAATATTTTGCCCAAACCTTGGCCCCGGCTCACAAACCCTTGGCAGGCGTTGAAAATTTAAATCGAACGCTTCAGAGGAAGATCAATGAGTCAAATGAGGGAAGAAGTCTACGGTTTGGAAAGAAGAGGTTCTTTTTGCATGATAAAGTTATCATGCTCCAGAACAATTATAACCTGGGAAATGGATATTATAACGGCGATATCGGAGAAGTTGTTTCTGTGGAGAATGGCGTACTGACCGTTTTGATACGCAACGAAGAATTTATTATTACGAGAGATCTGATTGCGAAACACATTGATCTTTCGTATTGTAAGACGATCCATAAGGCACAAGGCAGCGAATATCCAGTTGTGATCATTTCATTACCACACTGTATGAGCCTCCAAAGGAATCTTTTATATACAGGGGTCACCCGAGCGAAGTTTAAAGTAGCTATCGTTGAGGAGGATGGGGCACTTTTATATGCGATTGCAAAGGATCAAACCGGGCAAAGGAAAACGATGCTCATGGAACGTATTCTTCAACATTTAAAATAGGAGGAGAAATCATGAATTACATAGAAATCAAGGGGAAAATCGTGAAGGTGTTTGCTTCTAATATCAGCTGGGCATCCATTCTTATATTTCTTGAGGAAGAATGCTTTCAAAGCAAAGAAGTTCAGGCGATGCATTTGAAGGATCATGTTATGAAAGCGGCGGGGAATATCATGAGTGCCGGTGAGGAATGTGAGATCACAGCAAAGGGTTACGCAAAGATCGATCCGAAATATGGATTACAATTTCACGTACTGGAAAGCAGCATTAGGGAACCTAAGACAGAACAATCCATTTTTAAGTTTTTAACAAAGTTTATTGATGGGGTTGGTGATATTACAGCAAGGGCTGCTGTCAACACATTTGGTGTAGCAACTCTGGATGTGATTAAGAACCATCCAGAACGACTTGTGGAAGCTGGTGTAAGCAAAAAGAAGGCAGAAAAAATCCATGAATCATATTTAAGCAATAAGATTTATGAAGAAATTTTATATCTGATTTTTGATTATCCGCATAAACACTATACTTTCAAACATTT